>Ga0070737_10006355_pt1 | contig 10871 bp, 11 predicted proteins | sample Coa_R1_10_FD_66438 | JGI IMG/M metagenome (GOLD analysis project Ga0070737, IMG submission 66438) | Surface soil microbial communities from Centralia Pennsylvania, which are recovering from an underground coalmine fire - Coalmine... | ecosystem: Environmental > Terrestrial > Soil > Unclassified...
TGGCCGAGGCCCTCGGCATCGAGCGCGATGTCGTGTTCGACCTTGCCGTTGAGGCCAACCGTCCCGATGCCTCGTGCATCGCCGGGGTGGCTCGCGATCTGGCAGCGCGCCTCGGGCTCCCGTTCGCCCTCCCCGAGCCGGCGGTCACCCCCGGGTCGGGGCCGCCTGCCGACCACCTGGCATCCCTCGTCCTCCACGATCCCGAGCTGTGCCCGCGGATCACCGCCCGGGTCCTCACCCAGGTGGTCGTCGGCCCCTCGCCCCGGTGGCTCGCGCGGCGCCTCGCCCTGGCGGGGATGCGGCCGGTCAACAACGTCGTCGACGCCTCCAACTACGTCATGCTCGAGCTCGGACAGCCGACGCACCCCTACGACCTCGCCCTCCTCGGCGGATCCGGCCTCCGGGTCCGGGCGGCTCATCCGGGCGAGACGATCGTCACCCTCGACGGCGAGACGCGCATCCTCGGTGGCCGCCCGGCCCGTGGGGACGATCCCCTTGCGGCCGAAGACGCTCTGATCTGCAGCGCGAGCGACCTCCCGGTCGGCATCGCCGGGGTGATGGGAGGTCGGTCGAGCGAGATCTCCGAGACGACCGGCACGGTGCTCCTCGAAGTGGCGAGGTTCACCGCCGTCGCGGTCGGCCGCACGGCCCGCCACGTCGGAGCGAGGACCGAGGCCTCGATCCGCTTCGAGCGGGGAGTGGATCCCGAGGGGATGGAACGGGCCGCAGCCCGTGTCTGTGAGCTCGTGGTCGAAGCGGCGAGGGCGGCGGGAGCGACACCCCCGCTCGTGGCGCGGGGGATCGTCGACGCCCACCCGCGGCCGTTCGAGCCGCTCGTGCTCCCTGTGCGGACCGAGCGCGCGAACGCTCTCCTCGGCCTCTCCTCGAGCGCGACCAGGTCCTCGGGCTGCTCCGCCCCATTGGCTACGAAGAGGCGGCTGCCTCCGAGCCCCCCGAGGCCCGGAACGGCGCGCTCGGGTTGCGCGTCCCGTCGTGGCGGCCAGACGTCTCCCGTGAGGTCGACGTCATCGAGGACATCGCCCGGACCTACGGCTACCGGCGGATCCCACGGCGTGAGCGCCGTTCGCCGTACGTGGGCCGGCTGGATGCCACCCAGCAGCTGCGCCGGCGGGTCCGGCGGGTGCTCGCCGGGCTCGGCGCCGACGAGGCGTGGACTGCGTCGATCGTCGACCCTGCGGAGCAGCGGCTCGCTGGCGTCGACGCCGAGCTCGTTTGCCTGGCGAACCCGATGGTGGCCGAGGAGTCCGTCATGCGGGGCGGCCTGCTCCCGGGCCTCCTCTCGGCCGCGCGTCACAACGCCTCCCACCGCAACGGGTCGGTGCGCCTGTTCGAGATCGGCGACGTGTTCGCTGCCGGTGTCGGTCCCGGGGGTTCGCGGGTGCCGGAGGAGAGCGAGCGGGTCGCCCTCTTGCTAGGAAGGGACGGGGACGACGCGGCGGCGGCGATCCGGGCCTGGCGGGTGCTCGCCGACTCGCTCGGGATCGCCGGCGTCGAGGTCGTGCAGGGCGCTGAAGCGTCGTCGGGCCTCGCCGGGCTGCACCCGTCCCGGTCCGGGCTGCTCGTGGTGGCGGAGAGGCCCGAGGCGGTGACGGAGCCGTCCGAGCTTGCTCCCGGCACGGTGCTCGGCTCCGTCGGCGAGGTCGACCCCGAGGTGCTCGCCGCCTTCGGGCTCCCGCACGAGCGCGCGGGGTGGCTCGAGGTTCGGCTTGAATGGCTCGCCCTCGCCCCGCGCCGATCCGAGCTCGCCCGCCTCGTGAGCCGCTACCCGTCGAGCGACGTCGACCTCGCCTTCGCCGTCGACGAGCAGGTGCCAGCGCAGCGGCTCGTGGACGTCATCGGCCATGCGGCAGGCGAGCTGTGCGAGTCGGTCGAGCTCTTCGACGTCTACCGGGGCCCCGGTGTCCCGGAGGGCCGAAGGTCGCTTGCCGTGCGCCTCCGGCTATGTGCCCTCGACCACACGCTCACCGACGCCGAGGTCGCCGATGTGCGACGCCGCTGCGTCGAGGCGGCGGAGGCAGCGCTGCCGGCAACGCTGCGAACCTAGCCCTGAGCTTGATGTGATGAAGGGGCGAGCTCCCGCGTGACAGGCCGCCGCCGAGCGCCCGGCCTGGACGCCGACCAACCGGAGCGCGATCTCCTGGCACCTAGCGTCGTCAGTTCCACCCGGTCCAAGACCAAGAGCGCTCCGCCGGAGCCCTCCCGTCGTCCCGGGACCAAGTGTCCCTGGAGTTCAGGACCCATTCAGCTGATAAACGAAGACGCGCCCTCCACCAAGGAACGGCGCCCCAACGAGTAGCTCTTCACCCGAAGAGGCCAGCGAGCCGCCAAAGCCACCGGACACTCCCAGCCCTCGCAAAGCGTCCGTAAGATGAGGCGTGAGCTCAGCTATTCGTCTGTTCCGGCGCCAACCCGGTGCTCAGCCCGCCCCAGCCAGCACGGAACGACACGCCAGAACGACTGCCCCGAAACGCCGCACAGGAGCGCCGAACGGCACACGTGGAGTTTGGTCGGAGCCGGGTTTGTTACTTTGGGCTGGCGATCTTGATGCCGAGGTGGCGGGCTGCGTCGAGCATGCGCTGGTCGTAGCTGACGAAAGTTCCGAGGTCGGTGCCGAGTTGGAGGGCGCTGGCGAGGTGGATGGCGTCGAGGGAGCGCAGATGGCTCGGCCGCAGCGTGCCGGCGGAGTCGAGAACCCGATCGTTGATCCGGAGCAAGTCGATGCGACCGAAGAGTGCGTGTGCCCGCCCGGTCGCCTCGGGTCCTTCGTCGAGGAGGGCCCGTAGGACTTCGGTCCGGGCCAGGGCGCTCGAGACGAGCGGCCGTCGCCGTCCGAGGTGCCGGCGCAGGCTGGCCGACTCGGGCTCGGCGATGACGAGCTTGACCAGGGCGGAGGAGTCCAGGTAGGTGGCGGCGGTCACCTCTCGGCGGCTCGGAGCTGCTCGAGCCGATGTGACGGCAGCTCGGTGCTTCGGGCGGCGAGCGGCTCGGGGAGATCGTCGAGCTCGCCGGTGGCCGCGTCCACTTCGCCAGTCTCGCGGAGCCGCTCCAGTGGACTGCCCTGCGGTAGGGGCGAGAGGAGTGCGACTGGTCGTCCACGGTCGGTGATCTCGATTGTCTCGCCGTTCTCGACCTGGCGGAGCAGCTCGCTGGCCCGTTGGCGGAGCTCGCGAACACCGACGGAAGTCATGTGCTACCTATAGCACAGGGAGACGGTCTGTGGAGGCGCTGTGGCGCCGTAGCCGCTCGGTGTGAATGTTGCCGACTAGCACGGCGCGGCTGAGGCGTCCCGTGGCGGCATGTCCGCGGGCGTCGACAAGCTGCGCTCCTGCTCAAGGGCCGAACAGGTCTCGTACCGGATCTTCGCGCGGCGCACAGTGTCGCCGGCCGCCTCGTAGGCGACCGCACAGAGCGCCGCGGTCGTGCAGGCGCGCTGCGGGCACGACCGTGTCGCCTGGCCGCGCTGGGCGGCTCAGCGCCAGCGGCGGTCGTGGCCGGGGTGCTCGATCGCTCGAAGGTCGAGTCCTTCGATCCCGGTGAAGTCACCGGGGTTGACGGTGAAGAGGGGAAGCTCGTTGGCGACGGCGACCGCAGCGATCATGGCGTCGTAGCTTCGGGATCGAACCGTGCGCCCGGCCGCTTGCAAGGAGGCGGCCACGCGGCCGAAGGCCCGGGCGGCGTCGGCGTCGAAGGGTATCGGGTGGAAGTCCGCCTCGGCCCACTGGGGCACGGCTTGGCGGGCGGCTCGCTCCTTGCGGTTGGTCGCGACGAGTGGACCCACCGACAGCTCGGCGAGAGTGATCGTGGCGATGAGCGGCTCGTCGGGGAGACGGTCGGCGTCCAGGCGACCGAGGAGGACCACGGTCGAGGTGTCGAGCAGTCCCCGCTCGGTCACAAGCCGGCGTCGATCGCCTGGTCGAGGTCCCGGCGGAGGCCTTCGGGTCGACTCGAGGCTATCGGGACCAGCGCTCGACCAGCATGGCAGCCTTCGCAGGAAGCGGCCGGAGGGGCCGCAGCTCGGCGACGGGGCGACCATCGCGGGTCACGGTCAACCGCTCGCCTCGCTCTACGCGGTCGATGACCTCACCGCCGTGATTGCGGAGGTCTCGGATCGTCACCTCGCGCACCACCCCGGTGAATCACCCGTGAGACAACGTAGGGAGCCTCGAGGCACGGCTGGCCCGGGTCGAGGCCGACGACCTCCCCGGCCAGGGCGGACGAGCCGGCTACAGCGCGGCTCGCAGCGAGAGCGCGTGGCACGCCGGGACCGCAGGTCCGGCGCGGCCGTGTCTGAGGAGCCGGTCACGACTCGGCGGGCGGGACGACGACGGTCTCGGCGTCGCCCCGCTCCTCCTCCTCGGCGAGGAGGTGCTCGACCGCCGGACCGAGGTAGGAACGGACCCGGCGCTGCGCCGTAGGGGGCATCGCGCACAGGACCCGGTCGTGCACCGTTGCCAGCGGATCGATCCCCGGGGTCCTGCAGAGCTCCTCGAGCGCGGCGCAGCAGCGCTCGATGGCGGCCTCGTCGCCAGACGGGTCGAGGAGGAGATTGGCGAGCAGGTCTGCCAGCTCCTCGAGAACGAGCCCGTCGTCGAGCTCGTCGCCGTAGAGGGCTTCGAGGTCACGGTAGTACGCCTCGAAGGTGCTGCCGAGGTGGCGGAGGAGGACCTCCGCGCAGAAGAGCACCATGGTGCCGCCTTGCTGGTAGGGGAGGTCCGGGTGCGCAGATACACCGACGAACCATCAGGATAGCAACAGATGCAGCGAAGTATATGAAGCGGGTACAGGCACACGGGGATGGTCCCGGGCTCGCGAGGCCCCTTTGATGGAAGGGAGCTGTGGCTACGGACCCCCAAGTACGCTTGCCGGATGCCGCCGTTCGCTCCCGCCGAGCCCCGCAAGCGTCTCGCCCTCGCCGGCCTCGCGCTCCCGATCCTCGGGATGATCGGCCTCTTCGCGTGGGCGGGGGGCGAGACGAGCCAGAGCACGACCGGCTTCGTCTCAAGCTTCCTCAGCGCGTACAACGCCCGGGACTGCCAGGCGATCCTCGCCGATCTCCACCAGTCGCCGGGACGGGCGCGGGCGACCTGCGCCGAGCTGCACAGCCCGACCAGCCGCCCGTTCCTCGACTGCGCGCTCACGGTCGAGAGCGCGTCTTCCGGCCTCCCGGCGGTGGCGCCGACCCCATCAGGCTTCAGCGGCCCGCAGACGGTGCTGGCGTCGTGCAAGGGGGTGTCGGTGTACTTCGAGGTGGCCGTGGACGATGCCACAGGTCGCCTCGAGGTGGTGGGGGCGCAGCTCGCCCCCTGAGGCTCGACCGGTTCGCAGCGGGTCCTGCCCCGAAGGAGCGCGCCTGTTGCTGCCTCCCGGGGCCTGCCCGGATCAGCTCGCGCAGGCGGCGACGACGGCGTGGCCCCGGAGGGTGGGAGCAGGGCCGGCCGGCTCCGGTGCGCTCCCTGCGGCGGCCACCGTCCCGTCCGGGCCGACGAGCCAGTAGCCGTCCCTGTCCGCCGTGGCAACGATCGAGACGACGCGAAGGGACCCGGCGCCGGCCGGGGAGAGCGGCCGGGCGCTGCCGAAGGCCCGGACCGTCCCGTCGGCGCAGGCGATCCAGTAGCCGTCCGCAGCGGTGGCGGCGATGCCGACGACGGGAGCCGGGAGCTGCTCGTCTCGCAGGCAGCCCTCGTAGGAGGCGTCACCGAAGTCGTAGACGCTCCCGTCCCCCGTCACGAAGAAGTAGCCCTCTCCCGCCGGGGTGGCGGCAAAGCCGGCGACCGGCTGTTGCAGCGGGTAGCTGCGCGCCGAGCCGTGGTCCTGCGCCGAGCCGTAGCAGCACAGGGCGCCATCCGCCCCTGCGAGCCAGTAGCCCCTCCCGTCAGGCGCCGCGGCCATCGCCACGATGGGGTGCTCGAGAGCTGTCGTCGTGGCCGCCCCGAAGAAGCGGGCGGCACCGAAGGTGAGCACCGCTCCGTCCCCCGCGCAGAGCCAGTAGCCGCCCTCGGTGGACGCGATGGCCACGATCGGCTGGCCGAGCAGGCTGTCGAGCGCGTCGCCGTGGAACTCGCTCCCGCCGAGGGTGACGACCCTGCCGTCGGCGCAGGCGAGGAGGATCCCGGCGGCCGGGCTCGATCCAGGCCGCCTCGCGTCGCGGGCGCCGTGGTCGGGCTCAAGGTCCCGACCGGGCTTGTCGGCTGCCGTCGTCTTCGGCATCTGTGTTGCGGCTCCCCCCGGGTTGCGCCGCCTCGGTTGCAGCAGCGCAAGTTTCCCGAGAGTATATTTCGCCGCCCCCGGCGCCCGGGGATGCGGCTCTCAGCTGCTCATTCGTTGCGGGAGGAGCGCTCGAGCTTCTCGCGGACGATCTCGCGGCGTTGCTGGATCTCCCGGTAGGTGATCGATTGGGTGTCGAGCGAGAGACCGAGGGAGGCCCGCAACCCGTCGAGGTCCACCGGCGTCGAGGCGACGTCCACGCCGACGTCGGCGGCGATCTTGGCGGCATGGTGCTGGGCGAAGTAGGCCGCGATGACGGCGACCTCGCCGAGGAGGTCGATCTCGGGAGCCATGGTGGCGACGGCGCCGTCGAGGAAGAGAAGGTCTTTCACGAACAGCATCAGCTCCTTCGGCATGCGCACGCCGTAGGCGAGGAGCTGGCGCGTGAGGTCGCGGATCTGAGCCGTCAGCTCCTCGGCCGACAGCAGGGTGATGTCCTGCGGGGGCCGATCGAGGCCGAGCGCCGAGATGACCTCCTCGGTCGAGGCGTCGGCGGGAAGTGCCCCGAGGTCGCGCAGCGCCTCGATCTGGCTCGGCAGGTCGTTGGTCGTGCCGCCGACGAGGAGCCGTAAGAAGGCCCGCCGTTGCGGTTCGTCGAGCCGGCCGGTGATCCCGTGGTCGAGGAGGGCCACCCGGCCGCCGGGCTGCACGAAGAGGTTGCCTCCATGCAGGTCGCCGTGGAAGACGCCGTAGAGGAGGGCCCCCTCGAGGAAGGCGATCGTGAGCCCTCTCAGCACCTCCTGGGTGTTGATGCCGGCCTCCTGCATGGCGGGCACGTCGCCCCAGGAGAAGCCCGACAGCCGCTCCATCACGAGCATGCGGCGGGTCACGAGCCGGGGATGGGGCCGGGGCACGACGATCGAGCGCTGGTTGGTGAGCGCGAGGACTCGGCCGATCGCGAGCATGCTGTCGGCCTCGAGGCGGAAGTCGAGCTCCTCGACGATGGTCTGCGCGAACAGCTCGATCAGCGCGGGCGGGTTGGCGAGGGCCGCCACCGGGATCCGGCCGACGAGGAAGGGCGCGAGGTAGCTCATCACGGCGAGGTCACGCCGGACGAGGGGTGCGACGTTGCGGCGCTGCACCTTCACGACGACCTCCTCGCCGGTGCGGAGCACGGCTCGGTGGACCTGGGCGATGGAGGCGGCCGCGATCGGCTCGCGCTCGAAGCTCGCGAACGTGCCCTCGAGCGGTCCGGCGAGCTCGGCTTCGAGAGTGGCCCGCACGACGGCGAAGGGCTCGGCCGGCACTCGGTCGCGAAGGAGCCGGAATTGCGAGACCACCTCCTCGGGGAAGATCCCTTCGCCGGCAGAGAGGATCTGGCCGAGCTTGATGTAGGTGGGGCCGAGGTGCTGGAAGGCGAGCCGGAGCCGGGAGGAGAGCCCTCGCCGCGAGGCCTCCCGCCCCTTTCTCCGGTCGCCGAGGTACCAGAGGGCCAAGCTCGTGCCGAGGGTGCGGCTCACGCGGGCGATCCGGCGCGTCGGGGGGATCCAGCGCCGGCGGACGAGGCGGGGCAGCTCACCCCGGGTGCGCTGGCGGAGGGCGTCGATGTTGTGGCGCCAGGCGAGCTGGGAGGGGTCGAGGACCCAGGGTCCCTCGGCGGTGAACGAGTAGTGGTCGAGGTCGACGGTGCCCGGAGCCTCGCGCCGTGGCGGAGGCGCCGTGCTGCGAGGGTCGGTCGGGCGGCCTGGCGATCCGGGGAGCACCAGGCCTAGGTCAGGGAGGAGAGGACGATCGTCCCGTTGTGACCGCCGAAGCCGAAGCTGTTCGAGAGCACGGCGCCACCTCCAAAGGGGGCGGGAGCGCCCATGACGGCGTTGATGTGGATCTCGGGGTCGAGCTCCTCGAGGCCGACGGTCGGCGGGATGACGCCGCGATCGATCGTGAGGGCGGCCGCCACGGCCTCGATCGCCCCCGCCGCTCCGAGCGAGTGGCCCGTCACGCCCTTCACGCTCGTCACCGGGGGAGTGGGGGAGCCGAAGAGCTTCTCGAGGGCCTCCGCCTCGGCGAGGTCGTTGAGCGGGGTGGAGGTGCCGTGCGCGTTCACGTGGGCCACGTCCGAGACCGAGATCCCGGCGTCCTCGATCGCCAGCTCCATGCAGGCGAGGGCGCCAGCCCCGCCGGGTGAGGGTGCGGTGATGTGGTGGGCGTCGGCCGTCGAGGCTGCCCCGAGCAGTTCCGCGTACACGCGGGCTCCCCGGGCGAGGGCATGCTCGAGGTCCTCGATCACGAGGGCTCCGGCGCCCTCTCCCATCACGAAGCCGTCCCGGCGGCGATCGAAGGGCCTCGACTCGCCCGAGCTCGAGAGCGCCGTCATGTTGCCGAAGGCGGCCAGGGCCACGGGCGTCATCGCCGCCTCCGCCCCGCCGCCGACGACCACGTCGCAGCGACCCGACGCGACGAGGCGGTACGCGGCGCCGATCGACTGGGTGCCGGCGGCGCAGGCGGTGCAGATGGTCTCGCATGGGCCGTGCCAGCCGAAGCGCATCGAGATCGCGGCCGCGCCGGCATTGGCCATCATCATCGGGACGAGGAACGGCGAGACCCGGCGGGCCCCCTTCTCGAGCATCACCTGGATCTGGCCCTCGAGCGTCTCGAGGCCGCCGACACCGGTCCCGAACACCACCCCGGCGCGCTGCGGGTCGGGGTCGAGCTCACCGGCGTCGTCGAGCGCCATCTGCGCCGCTGCGACCGAGAACTGCTGGAACCGGTCGGCTCGGCGCGCCTGCTTCACGTCGAGCCAATGGCTCGGGTCGAAGTCAAGGACGCGCCGGTCCCCCCCGGGAGGGGCGTGGTTCAGGCCCTCGAAGAAGCTGTCGAGGCCGATGCCGGCGCACGACACGACTCCGAGGCCGGTGATCGCAACCCGCCGGCGGCCCCGGCGCTCGAGCTCCACGGCTGCGCTCAGAGCTTCGAGGTCACGAGGTCGAAGGCCTGCCCGACGGTCTCGACTCCCTCGAGCTCGCTCTCGTCGACGGTGATCTCGAAGGCCTCCTCGAGGGCCATCACGAGCTCGACGACCTCCAGGCTGTCGGCCTCGAGGTCGTCGGCAAAGCGCGCGTCGAGCGTGATCTTGTCGGCCGGAACCTGGAGCACCTCGACGGCGCAGGCCTTGAACTTGTCGAACGCCTTCTCATTGTCCACTGTCGTCAACCTTTCTCGAGCGGTCGTGGGTCGGTCACCTCAGTGTCCCATCCCGAGGCCGCCGTCGACGGCGATCACGGCGCCGGTCACGTAGGCGGAGTCGTCCTCGGCCAACCACGCTACGGCACGCGCGATCTCCTCGGGCCGTGCCGCCCGCCCGAGCGGGACCATCTCGGTGAGGGCGGCCACGCGCTCGGGACCGAGCGCAGCGGTCATGTCGGTCTCGACGAGGCCGGGGGCCACGACGTTGACCGTGATGTTGCGGCCGGCGAGCTCCCGTGCGAGCGAGCGGGCAAAGCCGACGAGGGCGGACTTGGAGGCTGCGTAGTTGGCCTGGCCGGCGGAGCCGAGGTGCCCCACGACCGACGAGACGAGCACGATCCGCCCGAAGCGGGCGCGCACCATCCGGGCCACGGCCCGCTTCGTGGTGAGGTACACCGAGGTGAGATTGGTGTCGAGGACCCTTCGCCACTTCTCCTCGGTCATGCGCAACAGGAGGGTGTCGTCGGTGATCCCGGCCGAGCAGACGAGGACCTCGACGGGGCCGAAGGCCGACTCCACCTCCGAGAAGGCCCGCTCCACCTCCTCCGAGGAGGTGACGTCGCAGCGGACCGGCAGGAGCGCCACGCTGCCCTCGGGCCCGTCGAGCCGCTCGGGCGGAGCGGTGCGCCAGGTCACGGCGACGTGGTAGCCGTCGGCCTGGAGCCGGCGAGCCGTGGCGAGGCCGATCCCTCTTGAGCCCCCTGTGACGAGGGCGACCCGTCCGTCGCTCATCGGGGGCTCGACGACCCCCAGCGGGCGATCGCGCTCGCCCAGGTCATCCCGGCGCCGAACCCGGAGAACAAGACGAGGTCCCCGTCGCGAAGGCGCCCGGCGTCCGCCGCGTCCGCCAAGGCGAGCGGGATCGAGGCCGAGGAGGTGTTGCCGGTCCGGTCGAGGACGATCGCCGAGCGCTCGGGCGGGATGCCGAGCCGCTGCACCATGGCGTCGATGATGCGCTGGTTGGCCTGGTGCGGGACGAACAGCGCGATGTCGCCTCCCTCGAGCCCGGCCTCGGCGAGCACCTTCGCGGCCGAGTCGACCGTGACCCGCACCGCCTTGCGGAACACCTCCTTGCCCTCCATCTTCATGTAGCCGCCGTGGTCGCAGTAGAGGATGGGCAGCAGTGAGCCGTCGAGGCCGAGGTCGCTCGCGAGCAGGAGGGGCTCGGCCTGTTCGCGCCACTCGAGGACGATGGCACCGGCGCCGTCGGCGAACAGCACGGCCGTCGCCCGGTCCTCCATGTCGGTGATGAGCGAGAGGGTGTCCGATCCGACGACGAGGGCGCGGGTGAAGCCGATCCGGGCCGAGAGCATGGCGTCCGCGACGACCATGGCGTAGACGTAGCCGGCGCATGCCGCGTTGAGGTCGAAGGCGGCCCCGGAGCAGCCGAGCTGGTCGTGGAC
>Ga0070737_10006356_pt1 | contig 10870 bp, 9 predicted proteins | sample Coa_R1_10_FD_66438 | JGI IMG/M metagenome (GOLD analysis project Ga0070737, IMG submission 66438) | Surface soil microbial communities from Centralia Pennsylvania, which are recovering from an underground coalmine fire - Coalmine... | ecosystem: Environmental > Terrestrial > Soil > Unclassified ...
ACGGGGTACGCTGAGCGATGGCGGAGCTCTCGGAGTTTGACCTGGGTGTGGTGGTCGGCCTGCTGATCGGCGAGGGCTCGTTCGGCGGCGACGGCAAGCAGCCGCAGGTGACGCTGCGGATGCACATCCGGCACGAGGCCCTGTTCCGGTGGCTCACATCCCGGTTTCCGGGGTCGCGGCTGTATGGCCCCTACCACCACGGCGGGCGCTCCTACTACCAGTGGATGGCCCGTGGTCGGGTGCTGGTCAGGGATGTGCTGCCCCTCCTGGAGGAGCGACTGACCGCCGGGCTGGATGGTCATGCCGCGGCACGGCTGGCGCGAATGCGGGAGCGCTATGCCGATTACATCCGCCGCGAGCGCGGGGCGGCTGCGGCGGACTCTGAGATGTGAGCGGAGACGGAGAAGAGCGCGACGGGGTTGCGCTGCCGCCCGAGGTGGTGCGTCGGGCGGCGGCGTTGGCGGCGCGCCACGGCCTGGACGCTTCCCAGCGCGGTCAGCTGTCGGTGCTGCTCGAGCGCCTCGTGTTCGACGCGCGGGCTCCGACCGGCATCCGCGATCCTCAGGCCGTCATCGACCGGCACCTGGCCGACTCTCTGGTTGCACTTGAGCTCGAGCGCGTGCGGGGAGCGGATGCGCTCCTGGACCTGGGTGCGGGAGCGGGGCTTCCCGGCCTGGCGCTGGCGATCGTGCTGCCGCGATCGCGGTTCGTGCTGCTTGACAGCGCCGCCCGCAAGGTCGCCTTCATGCGCGATGTGGTGTCCGGCTGTCGGCTGGCCAACGTCGAGGTGGTGCATGAGCGGGCCGAGACCCTGGCCACGCGCACGGGGCCGGCGTTTGACGTGGTGACCGCGCGGGCGGTGGCGCGGCTGGACGTCACCGCCGAGTACGCCGCGCCGCTGCTGCGCGTCGGGGGGAGCCTGGTGGCGTGGGCGGGTCGGCGCGCGCGGGAGGCGGAGGACGCGCTCGACCGCGCCGCCGCCGAACTGGGGTTGAGGAGGATCGCCGTGCGCCGCGTCGAACCCTTTCCCGACGCCGAACACCGGCACCTCTACGTGATGTTGAAGGTCAGTGATACGCCAGCGCGGTTTCCGCGTCGGCCGGGCGTGGCCCACAAGCGTCCGCTCGGCGCCAACCCTCGGCGCTCCGCCGGCGTCTGACCGGGGCTGGCGCTAGCGTGCGTCGGTCGATGGCGAGCGTGTACGCGATAGCCAACCAGAAGGGGGGCGTGGGCAAGACGACCACGGCCGTGAACCTGGCCGCCTGCGTGGCCGAGGCGGGCTATGAGACGCTGCTGGTCGACCTCGACCCCCAGTGCAACGCGACGATCGCGCTGGGACTGGGAAAGGACTCGCCGCAGACCGTCTATGACGTGCTGGTCGGAGGGGTTCCGGTGACGGAGGTGATCCGCCAGACGCAGATCGACCGCCTGGTCATCGCGCCCGCCGGTCCCGACCTTGCTGGTGCCACCGTGGAGCTGCCCCGCGTGACGGGCTCTGAGGGTCGGCTGCGCGAAGCGCTGGCCGACGTGCGCGGGCGCTACGCGTTCACCCTGCTCGACTGCCCGCCGTCGTTGGGCCCGCTGACGGTCAACGCGCTGGTGGCCGCAGACCGGGTGATCGTGCCCGTGCAGGCTGAGTATTTCGCGCTCGAGGGGCTGGCTGGGCTGCTGGACACGCTGTCGCTGGTGCAGCGGGAGCTGAACCCTCGGCTGACGGTGGCCGGGATGCTCCTGACCATGTACGACGGACGCACCCGGCTGGCGCAGGATGTCGAGCGCGAGATCCGCCAGCACTTTCCCGAACTGGTGTTCGATACCGTGATCCCACGCAATGTGCGCGTGGGCGAGGCGCCGAGCTTCGGCAGGCCGGTCATCCATCATGATCCCCACTGCCCCGGGGCCGACGCGTACTTTGAGTTTGCCAAGGAGGTGACCGCCCGTGGCTGAGCGACAGAAGGGAATGGGCCGCGGCCTGGCGGCAATTCTGTCCGTGGCGCCGAAGGACGATGCCCAGGAGCTCCGCGACCTTCCGGTGGAGCTGATCGAGCCCAACCCGCGTCAGCCCCGCACGAGCTTCGACGACGAGTCGCTGGTCGCGCTGGCCAGCTCGATCCGAGCCCGCGGCGTGCTCCAGCCCGTGCTCGTGCGCCCCCTGGCCGGTGGCCGCTACCAGCTCATCGCCGGCGAGCGCAGGTGGCGGGCGGCGCGGCTGGCCGAGCGCGAGACGATCCCCGCGGTCATCCGCCGGCGCGACGACGCCGAGTCGCTCGAGCTGGCGCTGATCGAGAACATGGCGCGTGAGGAGCTCAACCCGGTCGAGGAGGCCAGGGCGTGCGCGGCGCTGGTCGAGGAGCTCGGTCTCTCCCGGGAGGAGGTCGGCCTGCGGGTGGGGCGCAGTCGGGTGGCGGTGTCAAACCTGATTCGCCTGCTCGAGCTCCCCGACGAGGCGCTTGAGCTGATCGAGCGCGGCAGCCTGAGCGAGGGCCACGGCCGGGCGCTTCTGCTGGCCGACGACCACGCCCACCGCCGCGCCTTGGCTCGGGCGGCGGCGCAGGCCGGCTGGTCGGTGCGCGAGCTCGAGGCCCGGGCGCGGGCCAGCGCCGGGGAGCGCACACGCACCTCCCGCCGCCGACCCGCCGCACCGGGGCTTCACCCCGACCAGCAGGCGGCGGTCGAGCAGATCGCCGATGCGCTGCAGCCGGTGCTCGGGCGCGAGCTGCAGGTGGCGCCGCGCGGCACCGTGGGCTTCCGCGTGCAGTTCGAGCTCGATTCGCTTGAGGACGCGCTCGAGCTCGCCCGTCGGCTGCGCGTCCGTCCGGCGGCCTAGCTGCGCCTCCGCCCGTCGGCCTGGCGGCGCCACCGCCCGGCGGCTGGCGGCGCGTCTGAGCCGCTGCGGCGGGCCCGGCGAGGAAGACTCGCTGCGGCGGGCCCGGCGAGAAACGCTCGCTGCGGCGCCAGCTCGCGGCCTGGGCCTGCGACCCACTACCATGTGGGCCTGCAGTCCGAGCGCGAGCACGCCCCCACTGGAGGCCGCAGTCGGCCCCTTCGGGCCTCGCGGCGGAAGCGCTCGATCTGCGGGTCAAGGGCGATTAGCTCAGTCGGTTAGAGCGCTTCTCTGATAAGGAAGAGGTCCCAGGTTCGAGTCCTGGATCGCCCACTGGGCGTTTGCCCTGCAATTGGGGAGTTCTGACGACATTGGGCGCCCAACTGCAGGGACGCGGCGCGCGATATGGAAGCCGCGTGGAAGCCTCTCACAATGACCGTGAGTCGTCGTCGGCCGGCGCCGCGTGCACAGGAGGTGCCGGATCTCTGGCGTGCGGGGCTGCGCCGCACGCCAAGCCGGCTGAGAGGGGCTACTGGGCGGCCAGGTACGCCGAGAGGGATGCGACCAGAAGGAGCAGCGGGCGCGCGTCGGCGGCGTCGAAGGGCTGCTCTGTGCGCTGCCCTTCCGGGGGCGACGCGGGTGGTTACAAGCTCGCCACCCTTCCTCGAAGGAGGCACATTGGGGCATTGGGTGGCGGCGCTACGCAAACAGCCGGTCCTCGACCTCGGGCCAGTAGCGGTAGAGCTCTTTGGCTTGGTCGAGCACGAGCTGGGTGTAGTGGTTGATCGCGTCCGCGCCGCCGCCCGCACCGGGAACGGGCGGCTTGTAGCCATGCTTTCGCAGCAGGCGTTTGATCTTGGTGCGGATCCTCGCCTCGGTGGACTCGCGGTCGGCCCAGTCGACGGTGAGGTCGGCCTTGATGCTCTTGACCAGCTCGGCGGCGATCTTGGCGATCTGCGGGTCGGTGGCGCCGTCGCTGGAGCCGCCGGCGAGCGCGTCGTAGAAGGCTGCCTCCTCGACGCTCAGGCCAAGCTGCTCATGGCGTCGGCGCGCGTCGCGCAGCCCCTTGGCGATTTCCACCAGCCGCTGCACCACTTCGGCGCCTGAGATCTGGCGAAGCTCGTAGCGGCGAAGGACCTGCTCGATCTGCTCTGAGAAGCGCTTGGCCTGCGCCTGGCTTGTGCGCTGGCGGCTTTGCAGCTCGCCTTTGAGGAGCTTTTCAAGCAGCCGGATCTGTACGTTCGGGTGCTCGGTCTTGGCGGCGATCGACTCCAGGAACTCGTCGGAGAGCACCGAGATCTCGGGGCGGTCCCGGTCGGCGACGGCGAGCACGTCGACGATCTCACCGGCGGCGAGCCCTTCTGAGATGAATTGGCGGACGGCCTGCTCGGCGGCGGGGCTTGCCTGCGCGTCTGGCGTTGCGATCTTGCGCACCTCGCCGGCGAGCGTATTGAAGAAGGCGATCTCCTCGCGCAGCTCGATCACCGCCGGCTGGGTGCGCACCAGCGCATACAGGCTGGCGAGCTGGGCTTGGGCGTCGAGGAACCCGCGCATCCGCTCCTCGCCTGCGAGCAGGTGGTTGTAGCAGTCCATGAACAGCCGCTCGCGGTCCGGCACGCTCGCTAGCTCACCCTGGCGATAACCGGCCGGGTGAAGCAGCGCGCAGATCGTCTCATACCGCGCGCCGAGCTCCGCGACGGCCTTCCAGGCCGGGATCACCGGATCGTCCAGGTCCGCGTCGTCGTAGGCGCGCAGCGACGCTCGGAGGTCCTCGCCGATGCCGATGTAGTCGACCACCAGGCCGCCCGGCTTGTCGCGAAACACGCGGTTCACGCGCGCGATCGCCTGCAGCAGCCCGTGGTCGCGCATCGGCTTATCGATATAGAGCGTGTGCAGCACCGGCGCGTCAAAGCCGGTCAGCCACATGTCCTTGACGACCACGACCCGCAGCGGATGATCGGGATCCTTGAAGTCCTTGGCGACCTGCTGCAGCTCGGCCTTGGAGCGCCTGAAGCGCGAGATCTCGGGCGGATCGGTCGCCTGCGCGGAGATCACGCACTCAACCGCCTGCTCACCGAAGCGGTCGCGGAGCAATTCGGTCAGCTCGGCCGCGATCCGGCGCGAGTACGCGACCACCAGCGCCTTGCCCTCCAGCGCCTCGCAGCGGGCGGTGAAGTGCTCATAGATGTCGTCGGCCAGCTTTACCATCCGGTCAGGCGCGCCGACCACCTTCTCAAGCTTCGCCCACGCCGTGACCAGCTCCGAGGCCGCCTGCGGCTCCTCGCTCTCGAGCACCTCCTCGACCTCTGCGAGCAGCTCCCGGTCGGCGATCTCAAGCGGGATCTGGCGCGACTCGTAGTAGATCGGCACCGTCGCCTTATCCTCCTGCGCCTGGCGCATCCGGTAGACCGAGATGTAGTCGCCGAACACAAGCCGGGTGGAGCGATCGGCGCGCTCGACCGGCGTGCCGGTGAACCCGATCCGCGTCGCGTTGGGCAGCGCGATCGTGATGTTCTCGGCGAATTTCGCGTACTGCGAGCGGTGCGCCTCATCAGCCATAACCACCACGTTTGAGCGCTTAGACAGCACCGGCATCCGCTCGCTGTCGCGCGCCGGCGCGAACTTCTGGATCGTCGTGAACACGATCCCCCCAGCCGGCACGTTGAGCAGCCCATGCAGGCTGCGCGGGCCGCCGGTGATCTCCTGCGCCTGCTGCACCGAGCTTGCCAGGTGCGTGCGCGCAAACGTCTCGGCAAGCTGGTTGTCGAGATCCGTCCGGTCGGTCACCGCCACCACCGTCGGGTTGGCAAACCGAGGATCACGACGCAGCTTGTTGACGAAGAACACCATCGTGTAGCTCTTGCCGGCACCCTGCGTATGCCACACCAGACCACCACGCCTATCCCCCTCAGGCGGCAGCGCCGCGCCCACCGACTCGACGGCCGCGTCGACCGCGTGCACCTGGTGGTATTTGGCCATCACCTTCCAGCTGCGCGCGCCATCGGACTCAAACAGCACGAAATCGTGGATCAGCTCAAGCAGCCGTTCGGGAGCGAACACCCCCTCGATCATCACCTCAAGCTGCGAGCGGCTCTTCTCATCCCCGGCCATCGACTTCCACTGCGCGAAGTGCTCGGGCGGCGTCGTGCTCGTCCCCACCCGCGCATCCACCAGGTTCGAGACCCCGATGATCTCCACGTACCGGTAGAGATCCGGGATCGTCTCGGTGTAATGGCGCACCTGGTTCACCGCCGCCACAGCCGGGGCCGCCCCGCCCGGCGCCTTGCACTCGATCTGGCCCAGCGGCAGCCCGTTGACGAACAACAGGATGTCCGGTCTGCGGTTCTTCGTACCGGCGATGATCGTCAGCTGGTTGACCGCCAGAAACTCGTTGTTCGCCGGCTGCTCGAAATCCACCAGCCACGCACGCTCATGACGCTCAAACCCCTGCGAGTCCATATAGGACACCGGCACACCCGAGAGCAGCAGCTCATGAAAGCCGCGGTGATCCTCCACCAGCACCGGCGAGGTGCTTGTCAGCGTTCGGTCGATCGCAAGCTGCACCGCGTCCGGCGGCAGCTGCGGGTTGATCCGCGAGACAGCGCTGCGGAGGCGCTCAACCAGCACCACATCCGAGTCAAGCCTCCGCTCACCACTTGGAGCATCCGGCGCCAGCTCAGGACCATGCACGTACCCCCAGCCAAGCCTCGGCGAACCAGACGCCCCGCACAGCATCGTCAAGGCGGGCAGCTCAACCAGCATCCCCTCCGGGCCCTGGTCGAGCCTGAACTGCTGCGCCTCCACGGTCACGCCAGCGCCGGCTCGATCATCTCAGCCGGATCGGCCGCATCCGGCACACGAATTTCACCCGAGACAAGCTTCGGGAGAAGGGCGTCGCGAATGGTCGCCAAGGTGCGCGACTCGAGCGTCAGCGTCCGAATGTACGCGTACACATGCCGTACGAGGTCGGTGAATGTCGCAGCATCAGCTACGGGAGGGATCGCGATCTTGAAGGACCCCGCATCGCTCCATTCAGCTCGCGGCATGCGGGTACCGCGCGAGACCGCGACGCAGTGCTCAATGAATGCCTTGGAAGCCACGTGCCCCAGTGCGAGGCCGTACAGCTCCGGAGCTACGGGACGCAAAACAAGGATCTCCGTCGAGCAGCGTCCTCTGATTGGCGCCACACCCACTTTGTGGAAGTAGGGGCGGAGCTTTCCGAATAAGATGTCGCCGACCTCGAACCGCGCCGCCTGACCGCTTGGTGCGCCGTCTCCATTCTGCCAGTCGGTCAAGACGCTCGAGCCCTTCGGCATCGAGTCCAGACCTATATAGGGCAAGTCATCTGCCCCTTTTACGAGATCGCGATGCACTTCTGCCACCTCAGCCAGAGTTCCGACGGACCACCCACGCGGGATCCGCCCGATCTCGCTCTCCTCGAACTCCTCCACCCCCACGAAATCCACAAACCGCGCCCGGAACAACGTCGCCGCCGTCTCCTCCAACAACCGGGCAAGCCGGCGGTTGCTGTCGATCTTGTCGTCGAGGGCACCGAGGATTCGGGCGATTGTCTGCTGATCACCGAGCGGCGGTAGCGGAATAAGCGCCTCCCCAATGCGTGGTGGAGATGTGTGCTTGACGGTCGTTCCCGTTGCGCTGGCCACTACCTGGCGGCGGTACAAGTTCGTCCGGAGAACCGAATACAGAAAGCGCGGATCGATCCGGTCGGGAGCGGTGATCTCAACTAGACCGAGACGTTGGTTGTGAAGAAGCCGTGCACCCTCGGGCGGTGGCGGCACGATCGCGGGGGAGCCGAGAGTGTCTGCTCCCCTACTCAGGTCTGTCATCGTGATGATTAGGTCACCAGGCCGGAGCACAAACCGATGATCGACCGGTCCTGAGTAGTACTTCGTCTTGTGCCACGTGAATCCGCCGCCAACGGCGAAGTTGCCAGGGGTTAGCAGGATGTCGCCAGGCCCTTCGTCCCGGAAGAACTCGCCCTTGAACGCGAAGCCATGTCGGATCTCCACAACCTCGCCAAGTGCGATTGTTGGCCAGGGGCCGCAGCCGTCAGACTTCATACCCAACCCTCGCAAGCGTGGCCCTGACTTCCGCGGCCAGCCGCTCGTTCTCTGCCATCTCCTCGGCCAGTTGATCGACGAGCGTCGCCATCTTCTCCTCGAACGCGATCTCGTCCTCTTCGGTTTCGGGAGCGCCGACGTAGCGTCCGGGGGAGAGCGTGAAGCCGGCGGCCTCGATGTCGGCGAGCGTCGCGCTCTTGCAGAACCCCGGCTCATCGGCGTAGTCGGTGGCGGTTGTTCCTCGCCACGCGTGGTAGCGGGAGGCGATCCGCTCGATCTCCTCCTCGGTGAGCTCGATCTGGGTGCGGCTGATCTTGCGCCCCATCTGCCGGGCGTCGATGAACAGCGTCTCCCCTCGCCGGTCGCGCTCGCCGCTTGAGGCCTTGTTGCGATCCAGGAACCACAGGCAGACAGGGATGCCGGTGGTGTAGAAGAGCTGCGCCGGCAGCGCGACGATGCAGTCCACGACGTCGGCTCGGATCAGCCCCTCGCGGATCTTGCCCTCGCCGCCGGTCATCGTCGTAAGCGATCCGTTTGCCATCACGAAGCCTGCCCGCCCGTTCGGCGCGAGGTGGTGCAGGAAGTGCTGGATCCAAGCGTAGTTGGCATTGCCGGCCGGGGGGACGCCGTACTTCCAGCGGGGGTCCTCGAGAATCGCGGGCGTTGACCACTCCGACTGGTTGAACGGCGGGTTTGCCATCACGAAGTCGGCCTTGAGCGTCGGGAAGGCGTCGTCGAGCAGCGACCCGCCCTCCGTGTAGCGGACATCCCCCGACAATCCGTGGATCGCGAGGTTCATCTTTCCGATCCGCCACGTAGCCTGGTTTCGCTCCTGGCCGTAGGTCGAGATCTGCGACGGCCGCCCGCCGTGGGCCTCCACGAACCGCGCCGACTGCACGAACAGCCCGCATGAGCCGCACGCCGGGTCGAACACGCGGCCCTCGAACGGCTCCAGCATCTCGACCAGCAGCCGCGCCACCGGCGCCGGCGTGAAGAACTCGCCGCCCCGGTGCCCCTCGGCGCGCGCGAACTCCTTGATGAAGTACTCATAGGTGCGTCCGAGAATGTCGCGCGCCTCGCCTGGATCCTTGCCGAATCCGATCTTCGCGATCGTCTCAAGCAGCGAGCCCAAAAGCTCCGCTGAAAGTGGGGCGCGCACGTAGATCCGCGGCAGCACGTTGCGAAGCCCCGGGTTCTCGCGCTCGATCGCAGCGAGCGCATCGTCGATCCGCCTGGCGATGTCAGGCTGGGAGGCGGCCGCCAGCAGGTTCGCCCAGCGCGCCTGCTCGGGCACCCAGAACACGTTCTCGGCCGCGTACTCGTCGCGGTCCTCGAGCACCTCCTCTCTGGCCGCCTGGTCCTCGAGGTAGCTCTCGGACTCAGGGTCTGCCAGCTCCGTCTTCAGCTGGCGGCGGCGCTGCTCAAACGCATCCGAGATGTACTTCAGGAAGATCAGCCCCAGCACCAGGTGCTTGTACTCGGCCGACTCGACCGAACCCCGGAGCTTGTTCGCGGCCTCGAACAGGGCCTGGCCGTTTGGGCTGTCCACCCCCCTGTGGCTACCTACCCTCCTCTCATTCATCATGGGGAAAGGTAACGAGGCCATCGCGGGTTGAGGAGGGCCCTCGACGAGCCCCCTCCGAGCCGCCGTTGCTTTGTGTTGGCCGTCCGCGTTGCGGCGAACCGCTCCTTGCACGTAGAGCGCAGACCTCTGACCCTGAACAATCCAGTGCCGGTCTTCTGGGCCGAAGTAGAACGAACTGCCGAGAATGGCCGCGGTTCTCTCGTCCGGCTGGCTTCGAATCGCGTCCGGCCCGAACGGCGAGGGTGACCACAATGTCTTTCCGCCGGACGCGAGCGCCTCCCGTTTCCCACGGCATCCTGCCGCGGGAAACGGGAGCCAGATGATCTGAGGGCGGGAACCGGACTTGGAAACGAATATGGGAGGGGAGGGGCTGGTTACGACTTGGTCAGGGCTGCAGTTGCGCTGAGCGCCGCTCCGCCGGAGCGCGTCGCCGACGGCCCCGCCCGTCGGTGTGCTGGTGGGTGGAGGCCCAGCGCGTGACCTCGGATCGGAGCCAGAGCTTCGGCCTTCCTCGCCCGAGGTCGATGACCGGACGCGGCATGTCCGCGTAGAGGCCCTGGTACTCGCTGACTGTGTTGCGGTGGGCGAGGCCGAGGATCGCCGCGACGTCGCGTGCGTCAACCAGGTCATCCACATCGACCAGGCGTCCCATAGAGGCTGAGCTTACAGAGCGCTGCGGAAAGAACCTTACGCCCGCCAGACGGTCCGTCCGGGGCCAGCGATACCTTATCGGTGTAAGAGACAAGGCGACCTCGGCGGTGCTGGCACACCCCGAGGCCCGGCCGAGACCTCTGAAGGAGGTCCCGACAAATGCAAGCGTACGCCAGCGCGGCGCGCCTCTTCTCCGAGGCCGAGCTTCGCACCGCAGACCGGGCGGCCCCAGGCTTTCCCGCGTGCGAGAACCAGAGCAGCCCAGATATAGCCACCCTCGATGGCCTACTCGGGCGGCTGGCTGACCTGGTCGTCGATCGCCTGCTGGAGCGCGTCTGCACGCCCGACGACGAGCACCGGCGCGATTGGATGGACGCTCGCGCTGCTGCCGACTATCTCGGCATCCACCCTATCTCGGCATCCACCGCGACACACTGCGCAAGCTGGCCGCCGAGCGTGCGGTGCCGGTGCATCAGGACAGACCGGGATGCAAGCTCTACTTCCGTCGCGACGAGCTCGATCAGTGGCGGCGGTCCAGCCGAGCCGCGCGCCGCCAGCTGAGGGTTGTCCCATGAGCGGCGGAGGGAAAGCGCCTCGCCGCGTCAGGGTTGAGCGCAACATCTACCGTCGGCCGACCGGCGTGCTGGAGGTCGGCTTCAAGGATGCAGCCGGTATCCAGCGCTGGCGCACCGTCGACGGCGGGCTCCTTGCGGCCCGGAGGTTACGTGA
>Ga0070737_10006357_pt1 | contig 10870 bp, 16 predicted proteins | sample Coa_R1_10_FD_66438 | JGI IMG/M metagenome (GOLD analysis project Ga0070737, IMG submission 66438) | Surface soil microbial communities from Centralia Pennsylvania, which are recovering from an underground coalmine fire - Coalmine... | ecosystem: Environmental > Terrestrial > Soil > Unclassified...
GAGTAATAAAGCCTTCCACCACCTGCTCGTACCAATAATCCACCTGCTTTCCTTTAGAGAGATAGTGCGTTGGGCCAACAATAACCGATGCTCTCCCTTCAATGAAGTCAGTGACACCTCTAGGCACATTGTTGCGAATGAAGAAGACCTTGCTGATAACCACTTTATATGTTGGGAAGAAGCAGATGTTCCATTTCAATTGGGCAGATTTTTTTATGCAGTGAAGGATGATGGGGATTACGAATTCCACCTTGAAATGAACCTGAAGTCAAGAAATTTTGATGGGTATAAATTCTCTGATAACGGCAATCTCAGCAAGGTACGAGATAAGTTGGGAAGGAATGCCAGAATAGACTTCTTAGTAGAAGGGCCGTCAAATGATATATTTTCTGTGTGTGGAGAGGCCAAATACTTTCGGTATTCCATTGAAGGCATTTCGCGGGGAACAAGAACAATAATCGATGCAATAGAAGAAGATTTTGAAAAATTGAAAACTTTCTCAAAGTATGAGGTCTGCCAAGATACCGTATATGCTGTTATGGACAAATATTACCATAGATTTGACACAAAGTCATGGGATAAAGCCAAATCAATGTTTAAAAAGATGGAAGATTCAGGGATCACAGTTTTCTTGAAGGAAGTCTGATTCGGATATGATCTCAATTATCCCACCATATTATACATTTCTGGTGTGGGTCTTTTAACTTTTTATCCTTCCAAATACCATCCAACATCTTAAAATTATATGGTAAAATTCACAGTTTTTCTGTCCTATATTTCTAGTATGGAATCAGGATTTTAAAGTATTTTTACTAAGTTTCCCAGTAGGTTTTTTCAGAAATATAGTTTTAAATATCCAGACAAGAATAAAAGTGTATGAGTAATGCTCTGATTAATGATCCGTTGGAATTGCTTCAAACCCAGATCAAAGAAGAAGAAGAGAAATTAGGCAGGTATTGTCGCAGGTGCAGTTATCAGGGCAAGAAAGTCCTCATGCACACTGCGTCAGTTCAGTGGACAGACGATCAACATGTCAAACACTTCACACCGATATTGAGGGTTTGCCCGGAATGCAGGGACATCAGATGGCTGCCCAATCAGTTGGAGAGAACAAAAAAACAGGGTGGATATATTCATGAACCTCTGACGTGGGAAGAAGATGGAGAGAAACATTACGCGAAGGGTTTCAGTAAACTGGAATTTGCTGATCTCATGCAGGAACTTGCCCTCATTAGAACTCGTCTGAGTATCATCAAGCGGGCTTTATCTGAAAGTATGCCAGAGCAGGTAAAGGGATATTCTACAGCACCAGTAGATTGGAAGAAATTCATTCAGAATTTTCTGGAGAAGATATAGATGCTTGGCACAGTAATGACAAGGTTCAATCCGAGGGTTTTTGGAACTCTTTTGTTAACAATGATGGGGATCATAATCATTATTCTAAAAATAATGAATGACTACGCAATAGCAAAGAACACATCCCTATATTATGAGCTGAACGGAATCATGCTTTCTCTCCCCATCTTTATTGCAATTGCGATCACGATGATTCTGCATAGACTTGTAATAGGGTACAAAACGATGATTCTGATGTTCATTTTCTGGCTGATCATTTCATACCTCATAATCACGCCAGTTGTGCTCAGTGGAGTTTGATAAAATGCGCTATAAACTAAGCAGGAAAGGGCAGGGAAACACAGTCGCTAATATAATGTGTCGGGAGGTTGGATGTAATGGATGAAATTGAGAGAGAAGAAGTTTGGAAAATGTATGATCTGGATCCACTTCCTTCAGACAGTTTTCCAGGTTCATTCAAGTAATTCAACATGTTTGTACCTCCCAGTTTCCTTTTCTAACCACTTCTTTTTGAAATCTTCATTCAATATTGCTGATTCAAACTCTTCCGGTGTCATATAATTCAATGAGGAATGCGGTCTCTTTGTATTGTAATCGGATACAGCCCATTCCATGTGCTTTCGGAAGTCCTCAAAGCTGACAAATTCCCTGGTGTATATGTAGTCATCCTTGAACCTGCCAAAGTATGATTCAATGTGGCCATCCTCTTCCGGAGTGTGTGCGTGTATTGTCTCATGCTTTATCCCCAGTGTTCTGAGATGCTTCTCGTAACCAGATGACGTTAACTGAGAGCCGTTATCCGATCGTATGATAAGACCGGTCACATTCATATCAGGGAACGTACCAAGTAATGCATTGTCAAGAGCCTCGATCATTTCAGCTGTTCTTGACATCCTTGATACAAGATATCCCTTTATCTTCCTTGAGCAGAGATCAAGGTATGCGGTGAGATGTACCCACACCTCGCTGTCAATGTATACCTCTGTGAAATCCGTCTCCCACATGATGTTGGGCCTGGCAGCAACAATTGTCCTGGGGGCATGTTTCCTGTGAGCCTTCTTATGTGTTGTAATAAGGTTCATGTGGCGCATATGTCTTCGTACACGGTTCCTGCCGATCCTGAAACCGGAGCGGCGGATCATTGCTACCACCCTCCTTGTGCCGTATGATGGCCTTTCCTCCACAATACCGGAAATGCGTCTTTCCAGATCAGCATCGTATTGCGGTTCTCTCTTTCTGCGCTGATAGTAGATCATGGATCTTGCGATTCCTGTAAGATATGCAGACCTGGATTTGGGGAAGCCCTTTGAAACGAGATCATTCATGGCTTCCCACCTCTCCTGGTGGCTTGAATTTTTTTAAGGTTTCATTTGCTATTGTTAGTTCACCAATTATGCCCTTGAGTTCGTCTATCTCCTTGAGGAGGGATGCTTCAACGGTGGATCTGCCATGATCCATTGTGTACTGTTTTTCTCAATTCTGGACAATTCACGAAAAGAATTATGATACGGTTCCTGCCGTTTCACCTCCCTTTCGTTCCTTCATATTTCTTTCCCTCCTTAATATTCTTGCCTTCTCAATCTTTGATTCCCTTATCCTGATCAATTCCTCAGGATTTCCCCTGTAATACTGTATTGGTGTGAGATAGTTCAGGGATGAATGCCTTCTCTTGTTGTTGTAATTATCCACAATTCTGGATATCTCATGTCTGGCCTGCTCATAATCTGTCAGAATAATGGGAACCATTGATTCTCGGATTGTTTTGTTAGCCCTCTCAACGATGCCGTTTTGTTCGGGTGTATGCGGTCTTATGAGTTTCTGGGTCAGGTGATTCTCCTTGAGCACGATCCTGAACTCCATGGCGATGAATGACGATCCGTTATCGCTCTGTATGACTGGTTCAGAAATGGAATCCTTCCTGAGCTTTTCAATGGCTGCCTGTGCCTCCAGCGATACTGAATCCGCATCCATTGCTGTAAGAAGAGAATGATGTACGATATACCTGCTGTATTCATCAATAAAAATGAGGAGGTAGAAGAACCTTCCCTGTATTTTCACATACATTATATCGGTCTGCCATTTCTCATCAGGGAATTTTGCATGTTCCGGTCTTGTTGGTTCCCACACCGGATGCTTCCCTGGCGTTATCAGATCGTGCTTCTTCAGTATCCTGTACACAGTTGAAGGTGAGAGATACGCAATATCCTCATCTATCAGAGTGTATGCAATCTCCCTGAAAGACATCCCTGGATGCTGTCTCTTGAATCCTATGACAATCCATTCATCATCATCCCTGACAGCAAGCGGATTGAATCTTCCGTCAAGGATCGGTGAGAATGACATCTGCGAATAGTACCAGGATCTGGATATTCCCAGTATAAAGAGAATCCTTGATATGGAATATCCTGATCTTTCAACTGTCCTCGCCACTGTTCTGTGTATGTCATAGAATAGGGATCTCATATCTGTCCCCTCCTCCTCAAGCGTTCTCCAATCTTTTTTTTGATCTCCAGGTTCTCCTGAACAATCTCAGCGATGGTTGCCTTGAGCCTTGCAATCTCCTTATCCTTCTCCTCCCTTATGCGATCCTCATCCAGCTTTCTCCCACGGTTCTCAAATATCTCGGGTGCACTGTTAAGGAGCTGATCCTTCCAGTAGTAGAATCTTGCAGGCTTCAGATCATATTTCCTGCAGAGATCTGCTACGGATATGGTGCCGCTCATCCCTTCAAGGACGATCTTCAGCTTCTCCTCAGGTGTGTATACCCTCTTTGCCGACATTTATAAGGCAATGGAACAACATGGATCATAATTAATTTCGTATTTTGTCCAGAGATGCGTGAAACATTTCACATTGCAGCTGTACCTCCTGCAATGAATTCATCCCTCCACCTGTACAGTGCGGATGATGCAACATTATACTTCCGGCAGATCTCAGATATTGTGGAGGAGTTGGAAAGCACCTCCATGACGATCCTTGCCTTCTCCTCCTTTGTCCGGTATGTGCCCTTTCCTACCATGTGGTCACCTCTGGAATTGGGAGGAGATTAAAAACTCCCCCTCCCTTGACTCTCCCCCTATATAAGTGTTTCTCCATGCTCATGCTGTCTGAATCTGATCGGATCCAGTACATGTATGAGGAAGCTCTGAAAAAAGCGCAAGAGGAATATGAGAATGCAGTGGGTTCTGTGAAGAGGGAATACGAGAGGGTCAACAAAAAAGCATTCAAGGTATACAAGGAGGATATTGAAAGAGCAAGAAAGCTGATCAAGGACATTAAGTGGGGGTCAGAGGAAGGGTTCACTCTGAAGTCGTATTGAAATGACTAACTGTAAGCAGTGTCATAGAAAACTGATGCCACTTGTTGCTGTTGGTATCAGAAATGTAAATGTCGGGCTTTACTGTAAGAAGTGCAAAAGAATCATTCCAGGGAAGGATGTTAAGGTTCAGGGGGATGAATTATGAACCAACTCTTTGATGAGAATGGAATGTTGATTCTGAAACAACCTGAAAAAGTGCAGAGAGATCGGAAGAAGCACGCAAAATACAGTTCCCGCATCGGAAAGGTTAAGAAATGCCTCTCAGAATATGAGGTTGGTGATAAGGTCAAAATTAGCGACATCAGAAAGAAGACTGGAATTACTTCGCTGACTCGTATTCTATGGGTTCTGAAAAGGGATGGGTTTATTGATTATCAAAACCCAGGTAGTGGTAAGGTATCTTCTTATTTAACAATACGAAGATCGCCATAAAGAAAGCGTTTTAAGGGGTTATTCAGAAGCACCCAACTATTTTATTGAGCAGGGATTTTCTTGTGGCATTTAGCGCAAAAACACATTATACTTTACCCAAAATTATAATGTTCCAACTCATTACCACCGCAGAGAAAGGCTTTCAGTTGATCGTTTTCTGACAGAACATTATAATTTTATCTTATAATTATAATGTGTTTGCAATAACTTCAATGTATGGAAAGGTTTATACTAAAATATTGGTAAAAGAATAATGGGCTCAAATGAATCGGGTGCAATATCAAGAATTATCGCCATTGCTGGTGTGATAATTATACTGTTTCTGTTGTATTTATTTATAATAAAGCCAGCAATCAATAGCGTAGAACTTTGGTGGTATTTAGGTTATGGAATGTGGTTCTTCATTGGAATAGCCATAGGAGCATTAGTTGTGGCATTATTAGCAATTCGTTTGACATCGAGATAGGGATAAAGGAGCACGTCAACAATATTTCCCTAAACTTCGGATAAGGATATCTATCGAAAATGACAATTCTGATTTAGGTTAGCACTTGTATCCTTCTAAATTATTAATTATATAAGTTCTTGGGCAATTTAAACTTTAATCAAATCCCGACCGGTCCATTCTGAATCAGACTGGTTTTTATATATTTGTTATATATTCGTATACTCTTAACAGACAAAGAGCCTATCTGTGAATTGAATGATTTTGTGAAACATTTGATTGGATATTTGCGACACTTCAACACCCTCCGTTCTCAGTTAAATTGTGTTGCTAATTCATAGAAAGTGACCCACAATCTGACATTCCCTGTGTCCTGTCGATTCTACTGCCCAGATTATGAGTGGTCTTAGGAGTCTGACAATCTCTTTGCCTCTTTCGGTAAGTGTGTATTCGACTCTTGGAGGTATTCCTTTGATTCTCCTCCTGTCTATGAAGCCTTTGCTCAAAAGCAAATTCAGACTATCAGTAAGTGCCTTAGGTGAAACCCCACCAAGGTTTCTGGAAATTTCCATATATCCAATTCTCCCACTTTCCCCTATAGTTGCAAGGATCAGCATGCTCCACTTCCGGCTTATAACAGAAAACATTTCCAGAAATGGACATTCATTCTCTTTCTTGTTCATAATTACACTTACAATAACTATATTACAATAAACTATATAGTTATTATGTGAGTTTAAGATAACAAATCTGGTGAGAAAATGAATTCGGATAACATTAGGAAATCGGTATACACCGTGAATATGCATTGCGAAGGATGCGCAGATACCATAAAGAAAGGTCTATCAGGCATGGACGGCGTAATACTTGTCAATCCAATACTAGAGAAAAAGAAGGTATCAGTAAAATATGATCGAGGAAAGGTATCATCAGAGGAAATCAAGGAAAGAATCAGAAATCTTGGTTACACTGTTGAATAATATTACTAATTTACGGGGTAGCCTCTATGGCAGAGGAATCGGAAAACAATAAATCCCAGGCTACTGCAACTAGAAGGGTCCAGATACCTATAGGGGGAATGCAGTGCTCTTTCTGTGTAACGACACTCAAAAGCGGACTCTCCGGATTAAGCGGTGTCTCAGGCGTATATATTAACCTCGGTCAGGGGGAAGCTCTTGTGGACTTCGCCCCTGAATATACAAAAGAGAGCGATATAGAAGATACCATCAGGAAACTCGGTTATACTGTTAGAGACAGAAACAAGGTAGAACGGTTCAAACAAGAAGAAGAGGAACTGCAGAAATCCAAGAAGACCTTCTGGAACTCGACATATGCAACGTTTGCAGGTCTTATAATCCTCGCAGTTTTTAAGCTTGATCAGTCTTTTTCAATATATCTCATCATTCCATCTGCCTTCCTTGCCGGATTGAACGTCTTCTACTTGGGTAGAGAAATCCTTGCAATGGCGGTGAACTCCATGAGGAGAAAAATACTTAACCAGCATGTTTTGATGGAACTGGCTGCACTGGGTGCAATTGTCGGTGGTATTCTTGGATTATTCCTCCATTTCCCATCTGTTCCATTCTTCCTCATTGCAGTATTCATAACAACATACCATCTTCTTGGAGCTTACTTGTCCACACTTACCAGGGAAAAATCCACAAAGGCTGTGTTCAAGATGCTTTCGCTTGCCCCGGAAATAGCTACTGTCATACGCAATGAAAGAGAAGCAAGAATCCCTGCATCGGAGGTTGAAGTGGGTGATCTTGTAAAAGTTAAGCCAGGGGAGAGGGTACCTGTGGACTGTGAAGTTATCGAGGGAACTTCCGAGGTCGACGAATCAATGGTCAGCGGAGAAAGCATAGCTGTGTTTAAGAAACATGGGTCAAAGCTGCTGGCCGGATCTACTATCATCAATGGAGCTGTCATTGCCACGACAACTAAGACTGCCGACGATTCATTTATTAGCAGGATAGCTGGATACATACAGGAAGCTAGGGTAATGAAGCCAGGTTTGATTCAGCTTATAGACAGAATTCTGAAATATTTTTCCCCGATGGTAATCGGAGCTGCATTGCTCGGTTTCGCAATTTGGATCGTTATCCCTTTTATCACAGAGGGAATCATTACTCTTAACCTAGCTATATATGCTGCTCTTGCCGCTCTTATAATGGGATATCCATGTGCACTTGGCATGTCAACTCCTCTAGCCATGGAAAGAGGGCAGATTCTTGCTACTGAGAGTGGCTTTATTTTCCGATCCGGAGAGTCATTTATGAACCTTGGAAATGCTGACACTGTGGTCTTTGATAAAACCGGAACGTTAACAGAGGGAAAAATGAAGGTCACAGACTTTAGTTCCTCAATTGAGGAAGATAAGGCCCTTGCTCTCTTGTATACGCTGGAATATAATTCCAACCATTCCTTGGCAGCAGCGATCAGGAACTATGCGGAGGAAAATGGAATCGATGAAGTTCTAGACATCTCTGAATTTAGTGAAACCGCGGGAATAGGAGTCTCCGCAAAGATTGGGGGAAATAAATATTTCGTCGGTGGTGAACTCTCGATATACGGTAAGATCGTGCCGGAGAACATAAAGAGCTTCGTTGATGCGGCAAACAAAACGAGTCTTAAAACAATATTTTTATCAGATGATGGAAAGGTGATCGCTGCAGCCTCACTAAGTGACAAAATCAGAAATGAAGCAAGAGAAGTTGTCAAAGACCTTGAAAAAATGGGCATGGAGGTAGTAATGCTGACCGGGGATAGCGGGCGGATCGCTCAAAACGTCGCAAACAGCATAGGCATTGAAAACTTTTACGCAGAACAGACACCGGAAGCTAAAACAGAAGTGATCCGGCAATTGCAGTCAGAGGGGAGAAAGGTTGTATTTATAGGGGACGGCTTAAATGACGCCCCTTCATTGGCACAGGCTAACGTCGGGATTGCTGTTGCCGGTGGAACCGATGTGGCTAAAGAGTCGGCAGACATAGTTATTTTCAGAGAGTCAATCAAACCGGTCATAGATGTGATTAAAATAGGAAGACTGAGTTACAACAAAACTAAACAAAACCTCACCATCGCTTTCGGAACCAATACTGTTGGGCTTTCCCTAGCTGTAGCTGGAGTCATGACACCCCTCTATGCCATGGGGGCTATGGTTTTAAGCGCTTCAATAGTTCTTTTCAACTCCCTTATCAGAAGATGAATGCATATCGGCATCTCCATGCTCCCTTTACTATGGTGGGAACGCTGGAGCCAAGCAATATTGTCAGTGATTGCCTTCGAAGATAAGATTCCACAGTTGAACTATTTTGGCTGACAGTATTCACCTAAAACTTTAATCCAAACCAGACCGGTCCATTCTGTAGATCATATCTCAATAACTTGTACACCCAGCTTCTTGCATTTTTTGGACAGGGTCTTATCAAAAGTCGCTAAGGGTACATTTCTTGAATGTGCGTCAAAGGCAATTATCCAATCGTTGAAATCCCCGAAAGTGAGATCGTTTTCAGCAATGAATGTAGACGCCCCTTGAAGCATGCCCCTCGATAGCCAGGAAACTGTGAAGTAATCGCTGTGCAATAACTCTTCAAGCTTCATCCTGACACTTTCATTATCTAGTCCGTATCTAGGAAGCACGAAGCCAAGTTCAATGATCGAAAGCGAATTTATCAGGGGATCCCCCGACTTATCGATAATCTTACTTGCATTGTCATGATGTGGGGAATTCTCTATAGCGTCATATACCAGTACATTTGTGTCAACCAGTATTGTCATTTACTGCTCTTCTCCCATCCCTTTCTTATCTCGTTGTCCGCATCGAGTGATGCAAGGTCTTCCCGGACCCTGAACACGATTCGCTTTCCACTTTTACTTGCATCTGCTTTCTTATTCCTGAGGCGCTGGTTAATGATTTTTGATATATTCTTGGTGCTGCCATACTTTTCTATTGATTCTTTGACTATTTCTGCATAGATTTCTTTATCAAGATTAATCGTGGTTTTGACCATGAACATTGATTGTGTTGACATATAAACATTTAACGGTTAACTGGCATAGGAAAACAACTCAACAAAAACACTCCACTAACTGCATACTATTGCCAGTCTTGAAGTTCTCTGTTAAGATATTAGCTTAAAACTTTAAGCAAATATCGACCGGTCCATTCTGAATTTTATTCTATGGTTGTTTAAATTATTGCTTAAACTCTCTCAAATTATAACTGTGGGATGCGATGTTCATTATTACCCTAAATATGAACAAATTCCCACAAAATTAATTAGGTTGAATTCAATGCTTGTAAAAGTGATTGAAGAAGCTAAAATGGATGAAAAGGGACGAATTAACATCGGTAAGGAGACAATAAAAGAATACGGGGACAGATTCTTTATAGTAAAATTGTCAGATGAAATTGTGCTGATTCCTAGGCCGAAAGATCCTGTTAATGAGCTTAGAAACTGGGGCAAGAAACTGGGAATTGGTGAGTTGACGGCAAAAGATATTGAGGTACTGGCTGAGGAAGAAGCAGACAAGGAAATATCAGCAAGGAAAAACAGAAGAGCTAAGGAACGAAGATAAATGCCATACGCGGATACAGATTTCTTTATCGCTATTGCTAATTCAGATGATAGGCTGAACTCGTGGGCAATCAAAGTATTGGAGGAGTATAAAGGTCGAATTTATACCTCTATTCTGACACTGGTGGAACTCGCACTTGTAAGCGTACGGAAAGGTATTCCTGTTGAAGGTATGATTGCTAGTGTATTATCCATTGCTGAGCTGAAAGGCGCCAGCAAGGCAAGTGCATTGGCAGCAGCCCACCTAATAGATCACGAAAAAACTGGAGTGTTTGACTCTTTCCATGCCTCGCTGTGTGGAGGAGAAATAATCAGCTCGGATCACATTTATGAAAAGTTGGGTGTGAAGAGAATAGGTTCCAATTATCTTTAAAATGAACCGGAAAGGAAGGAGGAGCAACGTGAGTGAGAAAATCTAAGAACGTTGGATCAAAGTATTCTCTTAAAACAATAATCAAATCCCGACCGGTCCATTGAATTAGTTATTTTCTTGAAGGAAGTGTTTAACTGACGTACCAGATATTCTCACACTGCAGGATCTCTTCAAGGATGGAGAATGTCCTCTCTATTTCCCACCTGAGGGAATACAGAGAAGCGTATTCCCTCCTGAGATCAATGCCAATCTTTCGGTTCACTGACAACCTTTGGAGAACAATTCCTCTCCTTCTGTTTGTATCAATTATGGGTAAAGAATGTGTGTTTTCGAATATGTAGTCATATATGTCAGAGGTATCGTAA
>Ga0070737_10006360_pt1 | contig 10867 bp, 9 predicted proteins | sample Coa_R1_10_FD_66438 | JGI IMG/M metagenome (GOLD analysis project Ga0070737, IMG submission 66438) | Surface soil microbial communities from Centralia Pennsylvania, which are recovering from an underground coalmine fire - Coalmine... | ecosystem: Environmental > Terrestrial > Soil > Unclassified ...
GAGGTTACAGGCTCAAGAATCACATATGAAGGAAAGCCAGCCATTGTTGCGGCAGAGGTGAAGAAGGGTGATGATGTGCTCAAGCTCCGGGATGAAAACGGTTTTCCTCTTTGGGCCGATGGGAAACGCCGATAAAAAAGAGCAAGAATACATGCTACGTGTATCTTTAAATTAGAGGCAAAAAGGGGTTAAAGTAAAATGGAAATAAGAAAGCTAAGTAATTACTCATTTGGTGGGGAAACCCACCTCAGTTTCGATGAAGCCACGAAGAAAGTGGCCGAGGCTCTAAAGGAGCAGGGCTTTGGTGTCCTTACAGAGATTGACGCAAAGAGGGTGCTAAAGGAAAAGCTGGGGTTAGAGAGGAAACCATACAAGATTCTCGGCGCCTGCAACCCACACTTCGCCCATAAGGCAATTGATATGGAACCCGAAATAGGGACCCTTCTCCCATGTAACGTTCTGGTTTATGAGAGAGAGGATGGAAGGGTGGTAGTAACCGCAATGGACCCGGAGGCCGCCTTAAAACTCGTTGGAAACCCAAGCGTGGAAGAAATCGCAAAAGAGGTAAGAAAGAGGATAGAGAGGGCATTGGAAAGGGTCTAGAGAAAGTGATGTAAGCGAGATGAGTGTCGGGATTGGAAGGGATATTTCAAATGCCAAGTAATAAAAGGAGGTAAATAGAAAATGACTGTAGAAAGGGCACTTAGATTAATTGCCGGAACATTTGTGTTGATAAGCCTGATTCTGGCTGTTTTCCATAGCCATTACTGGCTGCTTTTTACCGCGTTTGTTGGATTAAACCTGCTACAATCGGCTTTTACCAACTGGTGTCCAATGATGTGGGTACTTAAAAAGTCAGGGGTAAGGCCGTGCTTCACGCAAGACGAATTGCCATTGGTAGAAAAGCAAAAACCCGCCAGTTCTTAGAGCTATGTTAAACAGAAGTGCTATGAATAATTCCTTTAGTTTGAATCGAACGTATTCCGCCTTGAAGGATTTGATACTCGGAGGGATTGAAGATGGCTCAAAGGGAAAGACTCGTGGTCATAGGAGGAAATGCAGCGGGACTAAGTGCGGCAAGCCATGCAAAAAGGAAAAAGCCAGACATAGAAGCCCTGATTTTTGAGAAATCCCCTTATGCCTCATACGGCTCATGCGGACTTCCCTACTACATAGAGGGCCTGGTTAGAGACCCAATGGAGCTTATAGCCATACCCATTGACTCATTAAGGAGCAAAAGGGGGCTTGATGTAAGGGTAATGCACGAAGCCACAGGTATAGATACCGAAAAAAAACGAGTCAAAGTAAAAGACATTAAGGAGAATAGAGAGTTCGAGGTTTCCTATGACTGGCTTGTAATCTCTACAGGGGCATCTCCCATAAAACCTCCCCTCCCCGGTATTGACATCAACGGCGTATTTACTCTTAGGACCCTTGAAGACGGAATGAGGATTGAACGCTTCATAAGGGAAGAATCTCCTAAGAGAGTGGCTATTATCGGAGGGGGCTATATAGGAATGGAATTAGCCGAGGCTTTTTCAGTTCAAGGGTTCGATGTTACAGTGATAGAGAAGCTACCAAGGGTTCTGTCAAACTTTGATGTGGAGTTTTCAAAAAGGGCTCAAGAGAAATTGAGAGAAAAGGGTGTAAGGCTTATTCTCGGCAGTGGGGTTAAGGTCATAGAAGGAGATAGAATTGTAAAAAGGGTCATAACCGAGGCTGAAACGGTTGAGACCGATCTTGCCCTTCTAGGGGTAGGAATAAAACCCCAGGTAACCCTTGCAAAGGAATCAGGGATAGAGATTGGAGAGACGGGGGCTATAAGAGTCAATGAGAGAGCAGAAACAAATATCCGGGGGGTTTACGCTTGCGGGGACTGTGCCGAGGCCCATCATAGGATATTGGGGAGAAGCGTCTGGATTCCTCTAGGAGATACGGCTAATAAACAGGGGAGAGTAGCCGGGGCAAATATAGTTGGAGAAGGGGTCTCCTTTCCGGGAATAATAGGCAGCGCGGCTACAAAGGTGTTTGATATTGAACTTGCGCGCACGGGACTGGGGGAAGAGGAGGCAAAAAGAGAGGGATTTGATATAACCGCGACTCTAATTGAATCCTCTACACGCGCCCATTACTACCCCAATCGGAAATCCATAATGATAAAGCTCATATCAGAGAAGAGCACGCAAAAACTACTCGGAGCGCAGGCAATAGGGGGAGAAGGGGTTGCAAAGAGGATAGATGTCCTGGCTACAGCAATCTGGGCCGGTATAACACTGGATGAAATAGCGTGGCTTGACCTGACCTATGTGCCTCCGGTTGCCCCCGTGTGGGATCCCGTGCTTGTTGCGGCTCAGGTTGGGATGAGGAGGGCTTAGTCCTTTTCTATGGATTAAAGTGCATTGAGAAAATTGAGAAAGGGGTTGTCATTGCGAACGATGTGGCTCCATAAAAACCACGATTGCATGGATTGATTCGTCGCGGAGTTTATCCTCAATTAAAGGGCTCCTCACAATGACATCTTCCTATGCACAATCAAATAACAAAATTGATATTATTTCAATCATATTTAAAAGAGCCAATATGGGACCCAGAGAGGATTAGCAGAGGCACAAGAAAAATGCTCAAGTGGTTGTCGTATATAATTCTATTTGTATCCCTTCTTACGGTAAAAAGCCTGGGAGATGAAAAGCAGTTATCCCTTAAAGATGCTATACAAATCGCCCTGGAGAATAACCACGATATAAGGGCTTTCAAAAACTCACTTTATGCACAGAACGATGAGATAGGGATTGCAAGGAGCGCGCTTCTGCCAAAGATAAGCCTTGAGGAGGGGCTCATACGTACAGATAATCCCACGAGTGTATTCTCCATTAAGCTCAACCAAGAGCGGTTTTCTCAGTCCGACTTTCAAATCTCGTCATTAAATAACCCCAGTCCAATAAACAATTTTCAAACATCCCTGTCATTTGAACAGCCCGTTTTTGAAATGAAGGCCAATCTTGGGCTAAAGACGGCAAAAAATGAATTCCTGGCAAAGAACGAGGAGTTTATAAGAAAAAAGGAAGAGATAACCTTTAAGGTGATACAGACCTATGTGACGGTTCAGACAGCAAAGGAATACGTAAGGGTCGCAGAAAAGGCGATTGAAGAGGCGAAAGAGCACCTGAGGATTGCAAACTCAAGATACAAATCTGGACTGGGGCTTTATTCCGATACACTAAGGGCTTCCACTGCCGTGACCGAAGAGGAGCAGAGGCTCGTAAGCGCCACAAAAGACCTGAACGTTTCAAAAAGGGCATTGGGACTTTTACTCGGCATGTCCGAATCCATTGATACGACTGCCGAGTTTCCAGAGATTCCTGTAAGAGATATTAGTTATTACATGGATAAGTCATCATCGAGGAAGGACATCGAGTCAATGAAGCTGGGATATGAGAATGCCAAGAACAATGTGAGGGTTGCTGAGTCTGGTTATCTGCCGACGGTTGGGATTGGAGGCTCGTATCAACTAGACGATCATAATGCACCATTCGGCGCGGAAGGCAATAACTGGAATATAATGGCATTCCTCAGATGGAATTTATTCGATGGTACAAGAAGGGAGTATGAAATGGCAAAGGCAAAATATGAGGCGGCTCAAATGGAAGAAGGGCTGAGCGGGCTTAAAAAGGCCGTCTCTTTTACCGTTTACGAATCCTATCTCGGAGTAGAAGAATCAAGGAAGAATATAGAGCTTGCAGAAGCGGCATTAAAAACCGCCGAAGAGGGCAGACGGTTGGTAGAGTTGAGATATAAAGGCTCCCTTTCCCCCCTTGTTGACCTGCTCGATGCCCAGGTGAATCTGGACCGATCAAGGGCAAATCTCGTTGCAAGGAAGAACGAATATGAGATTGCTGTAGCCAGGCTCAATTTTGAAAGCGGAACCATATTACAAGACCTTGGAATAGAAGAGTAGTTTGCGGAGGGCACAGATTTGAAAAGGCTTGCGGCGATTATTGCATTCACATTGCTGTTATTCGGATGCAGGGATAAGGTGAATCGGGAGAAAACGGATATAGAAAGGCCGATGGTTACAGGTGTCGTAGTAATCAAGGTCCATCCCTCACAAGTGGACAGTTACTATGAAACATCCGGTACTGTAATGGCAAAAACCATAAGCGCCATCTCAAGCAGGGTTATGGGGACTGTGACATCAATTAATGTCAAGGAGGGGGACAGGGTCAGTAAAGGACAGTTGCTTTTAACAATAGACGATAGAGACCTTATACAAAGAATGAAAACGGCGGAAGAGGGATACAGGGAATCGTTAAAAGCCCTGGAGGCGGCAAAAGAGAACAGGTCACTTATGTATATAACATATAAGAGATACAGAGACCTCTACGATGAAAAGGCGATATCCGAACAGGAGATGGACGAAATAAAGACCAAGAAAAGGGTCTCAGATATTGAATACCAGCGTGCTCGGGCAATGGCAAAGGGAGCGGAGGCGGCTCTTTTAGAGGCGAAAATAAACCTTGGATTTGCAAATATAACCGCGCCGATCTCCGGGGTTATTACAGAGAAAAAGATAGAGGTCGGCAGCATGGCAGTGCCGGGAACGCCGCTTCTTACATTAGAAGACGGTTCATCGTTCAGGATGGAAGTGAATATTGGTGAAAGGCTTTCAGGGAGGCTCAATGTCGGAATGCCCGTTGATGTGATTATAGACTCAATGGGCAAGCAGATAAAGGGAGAGGTATCCGAGATTGTGCCCGCAGTAGACCCCGTGTCACGAACATTCCTTATAAAGGTTGATATAAAAGGAGAGTCTCTGAGAACCGGGCTTTATGGGAGGGTTCTAGTACCGGAAGGCAAAAGGCAAGCGATACTCATTCCTAAAGAATCCGTTATAGAGAAGGGGCAGCTTGTCGGTGTATATGCAGTTGATGACAAGGGGATCATAACCTACCGGCTTATAAAGACAGGAAAAACATACAACGGAAAGGTAGAGGTGCTCTCCGGCTTAAGCGATGGGGATAGAATAGTCGTTGATGGTGTAGAAAATGTAGTTGACGGCGGGATCGTCAAGCTATAACGGAGAGAATATGGGAATCGCCGGTAGGATTGCTAGTGCCTTTATAAAGTCAAAACTCACCCCTCTCATAGTGGCCGCCTCACTTATACTTGGTGGTTTTGCGGTGGTAATAACGCCGCGTGAAGAAGAGCCACAGATCGTAGTGCCAATGATAGATGTTTTTGTTTCCTATCCAGGGGCTTCCGCTAAAGAGGTAGAAGAGCGCGTTACAAAGCCCATGGAGAAGCTACTCTGGGAGATAAAGGGTGTTGAGTACATATATGCGATGTCGAAGCCCGGCATGAGCCTCGCCATTGTGAGGTTTTATGTGGGCGAGAATATGGAGGATAGCCTCGTTAAGCTCTATAACAAGCTGATGTCCAATTATGACAGGATCCCTCCGGGCGTCTCTCAGCCCCTCGTAAAGCCAAGGTCTATAGATGACGTTCCCATACTGACATTTACACTCTGGAGCGACAGATACAGCGGCTATGATATAAGGAGAATCGCATTTGAGGTCGCAGATGAATTAAAAAAGGATAATGACGTATCCGAGTTTCATATAATTGGGGGGCAGAGAAGACAGGTAAGGATAGATTTGGACCCATCACGTCTAAGGGCATACAATACGTCTCCAATCCAGATAGCGGGCATAATTGAAAAGGCCAATTTCATACTGCCTTCGGGTGCCTTTCATTCGGACAACAGGGAGTTTATCGTAGATACCGGGGGATTCCTGAGGAATGCGGAAGAGGTGGGCAATGTAGTGGTTAGCGTATCCGGCGGAAAGCCCGTCTATCTAAAAGATGTCTCTCGAATAACAGACGGTCCAGAGGAGCCTTCGAATTACGTATTTATGGGATTTGGCCCCGCCTCTAAAGAGAATAAAACTGGATTGTATGAAGCAGTAACCATCACAATAGCAAAGAAAAGGGGGACAAACGCAACCCACATATCGGAGAGAATGCAGGAAAAGATAGAGGCACTTAAAGGGAACCTCATACCGTCCGGTGTGGAGATAACAACAACGAGAAACTACGGGGATACCGCAAAGGAAAAATCCGATGAACTGCTCGAACACATGTTTATAGCCGCCATCTCAGTAACAATACTCATAGCCCTTGCCCTCGGCTGGAGGGAATCCATAGTAGTGGCGGTAGCCGTTCCTGTAACCCTCGCCCTCACAATATTTGTGAGCTACATGTATGGTTATACACTCAATAGAGTTACACTTTTTGCCCTTATCTTTTCAATAGGCATTCTCGTTGACGATGCCATTGTTATTGTTGAAAACATACATCGCCACTTTAAGATAGGGACGGTTGACCCTGAAACGGCAGTAGAGGCTGTGGATGAGGTTGGCAACCCGACCATACTGGCAACATTTACGGTCATAGCAGCCCTCCTTCCAATGGCATTTGTCTCAGGACTTATGGGGCCGTATATGCGCCCCATCCCCGTTGGGGCATCCGCAGCAATGCTCATTTCGCTATTTATCGCATTTATTATCAGCCCCTGGTTGAGTTATATAGTGCTAAAAAGAACAAGGGGCAACATAAAAGAAGAAAAAGGGGAAGGCAGGGTAATCAGCGCCCTTAACAGGGTCTATGAAAGAAACCTGCGTGGGCTTTTAGAAAGCGGCAGAAAAAGGCTCATGGCATTCGGTCTAATCATTCTCCTCCTCTTATGCTCATTCCTTTTAGTGTTACTAAAGGTAGTCACAGTAAAGATGCTTCCATTTGATAATAAAAGCGAGCTTCAGGTCATTATTGACACACCCGAGGGCACAACCCTTGAAGAGACGGCAGCCCTGTCAAGAGAGATAGCCGAATACCTAAAAACCGTTCCAGAGGTTACAAACTACCAGCTATATATAGGCACTTCAGCCCCCTTTAATTTTAACGGTCTTGTAAGGCACTACTATTTGAGGCGGGGAAGCAACGTTGCTGACATCCAGGTGAATTTTGTTCCCAAAGGGGAAAGGAGGGCCCAAAGCCACGACATTGCGAAGAGGATAAGACCGGGGATCAAGAATATAGGCGATAAGTATCACGCAAGGATAAAAATAGCGGAGGTTCCTCCGGGACCGCCGGTACTCAGCACACTCGTTGCGGAGGTATACGGACCCGATTTGGTAAGGCAGATTGAGATAGCCCGACAGATTAGAGGGATATTTGAGAAGACAGACGGCGTGGTTGACGTTGACTGGTATGTAGAGGACAACCAAAAAAAGATCGTATTCGATGTTGACAAAGAAAAAGCGGCATATAGTGGAATAGGTACCGATTCCGTTTCAAAGACCCTCAATATCATATTAGACGGAATGGATGCCGGGCTTGCACACATAGAAAAGGACAAAGAGCCTGTAGAGCTGTATCTAAGGGCGCCGCTTTCAGAGAGAACAAGCATAGACGATTTAAGAGAGGTATCGCTTATATCCCCCTCCGGCATCCCTGTCCCCCTTTCCGAATTAGTGAAGGTGAGGGAGGGTGTGCAGGATAAAACCATATATGAAAAAAACCTCAGGCGTGTGGTCTATGTTACAGGGGATGTCGCCGGCAAGGAAGAGAGTCCTGTATATGCAATACTAAAGATGAAAAAGGCGATAAGTGAACTCAAATTGCCGGAGGGTTACGAGTTAGAACAGTATCTCGCAGGCCAATCCCGCCTTGAAGATAGGTACTCCGTGAAATGGGACGGGGAGTGGCAGATCACTTATGAGGTATTCAGAGACCTTGGAATCGCCTTCGCAGCGGTTATGGTCTTGATATATGTGATGGTGGTAGGATGGTTCAAGTCATTTATAGTTCCATTTGTAATAATGGCACCTATTCCGCTTTCACTCATAGGGATTCTTCCAGGACACGCCCTTATGGGTGCTTTTTTTACGGCAACATCCATGATAGGGTTCATAGCAGGGGCGGGCATAGTGGTGAGAAACTCCATAATACTCGTAGATTTTATTGAGATTAAACTCTCCGAAGGGATGCCACTTAAAGAGGCGGTTATAGAAGCGGGTGTGATAAGGTTTAGACCGATGCTCCTTACTGCTTCCGCAGTTGTGGTAGGATCATCCGTGATTCTTTTTGATCCGATATTTCAGGGCATGGCCATTTCACTCATGGCAGGCGAAGTGGCCGCCACATTCCTTTCAAGGACAATGGTGCCCGTTCTCTACTACGTGTATAAAAGCTCAGTAGTGAGATGGGAAACCATATCGAAATGATACTAAAATTGCCCGTTGACTTCGTCTTCTGACTTAAACTATAATTGTCTTAAACGGGGGATAAAACGATGGTGAATGCTGAGCCGGGGTAGGTTGCATCGAGATCCCAGACATTATTCCTTCTCTTAAGAATCCTACAAGTCCTTCTAATTCTTCTCCGCTAATATCTTCCCCTTGCAGATTGTTTTTAAGGAGAGAGCAATGAGTGTATCCGATAATATTTTGAAAGATGAGGATAGAAACGATATAGACAGGCGTTTGATTGATTACCATCTGGTGGAGCAAGACCCAGTAAAAACAGCTCCGAAGACTTATAAGGTGTTGCTGGAAAATGACCGGGTCCGGATACTTGAGGTTCGTCTCAAGCCCGGCAGGGGATCGCCTCTGCACTCGCACCCGGCTTATATCATATATGCCCTTAGCACATGCAAGGTAAGACTCACTTTACCCAATGGCGAAACCAAAGAGGTGAGGATGAGGTCTGGTGAGGCTACCTGGAGTGATGCGGAATCACACGCCGTGGATAACATCGGCAGCACCGAAGTCCATGTTTTGAACATCGAACTCAAAGGGACGCAGAAGAAATAGCAGTCATCTCACCAAGCCTTTCTGATCCTCCTCTACTAATATTGACGATTTCTGATATATACCAATCCGGAGGATTAAGGACATGGAATTACCACACACGAAGCAAAACATTCAAACCTGCTCTGTTTGCAGTTCTAGGTCAAACTGTATCTTTTGTGATCTCGATCACTCACACATAACAGAACTCAATCAGATGCAGCAGAGAAGCGTCTATGCCAAAGGCAGTGTTATCTTTACAGAGGGTGATCAGCCACAAGGAGCCTATATCATTTGCTCAGGGCGTGTAAAACTTTCAATCTATTCCTCAGAGGGGCGGGCGGTAATTGTTGGTATTGCTGCTGCCGGGGATGTCCTTGGCATAAATGCATTGCTATCGGGAAAACCCCATAATCTGACGGCAGAGGCGGTTGAGATGACCCAACTGTGTTTTATCAAGGAAGGTGACCTCATTGGGTTCTTGAGACGAAACGGGGATGTCAGCTTGAGGCTGGCTCAGAGGCTGAGCAACGAGCTTTATGAAGCGTATCTGGAAGTACGCGATGTAGCACTCAAACAATCGTATCAGCGGTTAGCAGAATTGTTGTTGAGGCTTGGTCAAATCTATGGCGAACCGACACCCAGGGGTACAAGATTGAAGATAAACCTGAGTCAAGAAGAGATGGCCGAGATGATTGGAACATCAAGGCGAACACTCACCCGCGCACTCACGAAGCTGAGACATCTAGGACTAGTAGAGTACCGACACCACTCCATCATGGTTCTTAATATGGTTGCACTGAAAGGCATTCTCATATCAAAAGACCTATTTGACTAATTGTCAACTGCTTAATTCTCATTAATTATTGCCTAATACTCGCGATTGAGACATTTGTCCCCATTCATTGGACATCTATCCTTGACTTAACCCTTCCATAGATAATAGAGTAAAGGTGTAACAAAGGGCATATAAGCATCTTGCTTTACGGGGGTGGAGATGTGGGGTAGCAGGAGATAGGCATGGCTGGTTTCCCGGGGATTCTCTCTTCACGGTTTTTACCTTCCAATCTGTACGGAAACTTATAACCCAAAAGAAAGGACGGGTAAATGGAAAAAGTAATAAGAATCGGTGTGATAATATGGTGGGATGGATACGAAAAATTAATAGAGGAGGTGAAATAAGATGACCATATTACAAGAGATTCTCGCTGCTTTTATCAGTTTTCTTTTTATGCTCTTTCTTGCTCCATACGCCATAGGAGCAATAGCTATTGCTCTTTTGATGGCTATAGCCGCTGTTATTTTCTTTGGGGTGGAGGCCATTACCGCGCCCTACCACTACGTAATGAAGAAGTTTTACTGCCCGTTTAGGAAGACAAACGTTGAGGTAAAACTCCGACCCAGTCTCTTTACATTCAGACCTTATGATGATGTTATTACCTGTTCTGCATTTAAAGGTAAAATCAGGTGCGGTAAGAGGTGCCTAGACCTTCCGGAGCCTCAAATTAATAAAGTAGAAGAGAGAATAAGCATCCAAGGCTAAAAAAGCACCTCAAAGGGAGGGCATTCCCATGGAAAATTTAAGGGTAAGAGATTTAATTGGTAAGAGGGAGAAGGTTTACCCCGTGGATGCCGATGATACTGCGGATGTGGCTGCATTAAAGCTACGTAACTTCAGGGTAAGGACTATAGGTGCCATAAAGAATGGGGAACTGGTCGGAGTCATAGGGCAGAGCGACCTTGCAAATAAGGTAGTGGCTATGAGTAGAAACCCATCTGAAGTTAAGGTCTCTGAGATTATGAGCACCAATATAGTCACCGTTCGGCTTGATACATCATTTTTTGAGTGTCTGGAACTCATGGATAAACACCGTATCTCACACCTGATTATACTTGACGACAACAGGAAATATTACGGGATGGTTTCATGGAAAGACCTGCAACAGAGATTCATTGAAGAGCTAAAACATCAGCTTGAGTTAACTCAGGAATATGCATTTGGACCGCATTGCAATCTGTTTTTG
>Ga0070737_10006361_pt1 | contig 10867 bp, 9 predicted proteins | sample Coa_R1_10_FD_66438 | JGI IMG/M metagenome (GOLD analysis project Ga0070737, IMG submission 66438) | Surface soil microbial communities from Centralia Pennsylvania, which are recovering from an underground coalmine fire - Coalmine... | ecosystem: Environmental > Terrestrial > Soil > Unclassified ...
CCGGCTCAACCGCTTCCGGCGCCCCGCTCGGCGTCTGTTGAACAGCCGACCCGATTCTAGGATCCTCCGTAAAGAAGGACTTTCCAAAGCTGAGTGCAACCTCGGGCAGCCACCAGGAATCTTTGGGGAAAAAGGTCAGAGTCGCTTTCGGCGAATTCAGGCCCACTAGCCTGTGCCAGGAGTTTGCCGGCGTTACAAGATCCTGATTGTCGATGCTGATTTCATCCCGCCGCCAGCCCAGGTAATAGCGCAGAAACCTGCTCAACGCGCCCTCTCCGGCGAGGTAGGGAGTTACCGGCGCGATGGTCACATTGTTGCCGTCTACTTTGACGAATGGGCCGTAATAAAGCGGATCGGCGGAATTGAAGAAGTTGTAGTGATCGAGATCGTCGCGCCGCGGCGCCTCGCGCTGGTAATCGGCGCCGGCCAGCAGCGTGAACTTTTCCGAGAAGCTCCTTCGATACGCCATGCTGCCGCCGGTGACGGTGCGGAATTCGCTCTGCCGGATCAAGCCGTCGCCGAAATCGGAGAAGAGAGACAGATTGTAAGTGCGGAAGAATCCCGAGAGCTGGAGTTCCTGGTTTTCACCTACTTCCCAGACGTCGTTCAGCGCTAAGAGCGCCGTGTGCGTCTGATCCTTTTGCCTAGGATCGACCGTGTCGGGATACTGCTTCCAGCCGTTGGCGGCGTCCACGGAATTGAAGCCGTAAATCGGGCTCAGCCCCGCCACGTAGGAGAAGCCGTAATATCCGATTCCGAACAACGTTATGGTGTGATTGCCCGGCCGGAACACCTGGCCTCCATTCAGCTTGACCTGCTTGCGGTGCTCCAGCCGGTCCAGAAATCCATTGCCGTAGGAGACTTCTAGCGCGACCCACGAATGGGCGGAAGGACTGAAGCCTCCCGTGCCGGTAATGTCCCGCTGGTCCCCGGTCAAAGTAAAGAACGGATCGAGATGCGAGCGCAGCGCATAAGTCGTGCCCAGGTTCAGCGCGTGGTTGCCCTCGCGCACGTTAAACGCGCCGCCGTCTACCTGAACGCTTTCGATCACGTGGGCAATATAAATATTAGGATCGGCGTACCCGTTGCCGTGAGCATTCGCGGAAAGATTATTGGGCACTAGATAGCTGCCCACTTGGATGAACTGCGCGATGGGTTCGCCGTGATCGCCCGCAACACCCGGCGCGAAATATTGAGGAGCCTTGATGCCGCTCGACGCCGTCTCAATGGGATAGCCGGGAATCGAGATCGGCGCGCCTGGTCGTCCCGGATTTGCGTCGAGCAAATCCTCGCTGGCAAAAACCTTCTCGGCGGGATCAGGCGATTGAACATCGATATCCTTCACGTCCGCCGTCACGTTGGCCCGATCGGTCCGTGCCGCCAGACGCACGAACTGCAAATTCAGCGTCAGGTCCTGGCCGTTTCCCACGTGGAGCGCTTTCTCTACCTGCGCAAATCCCGCCGCCGCGGCGGTGAGCTGATAGCTGCCCTCTGCCAGCCGGGAAATGACAAAGCGGCCCTCCGAGTCGCTGGTGGTTTCGACGGGACTGGAATTGTCCCCGGAAACCAGACTGACCTTCGCCCCGATGATGGGCTTTCCTTGCGGGTCGGTCAGTTGACCGGTCACACTACCGTCGGCAGCCCCCAGGCATGGCACCCAAAACAGAACCAGCGATACAAACGCCGCCAAGCGGGAGAGCATAGGACTCCAGTCGTGCTACGAAAGTAGCAAGTGTGCTCACGGGGTTGATCGTTACGATCAATCCCGGCGAGAGTAAGATGAGAACGGCTCTGGAGCCGCAGCATAATCCGGGGCTCCCCTGACACATGCGCCGCGACTATCACAATTGGTACAGCAGCCGCCTCGGCCGCAACATGGAGCTACTGGTTTATGGGCACGCCGGAATGCCCGTCCTGGTATTTCCGAGTTCACAAGGACGCTTTTTCGAATATGAAGATCGCGGCATGATTCATGCCGTGTGGCAGAGAATCGAGGCCGGCAACTTTCAATTCTTCTGCGTCGATAGCGTCGATTCCGAGAGCTGGTACAACCGCAGCATCCATCCGCATGACAAGGTAATGCGCCACAATGCGTATGAGAATTACGTTCTGCACGAGGTCTGCCCGCTCATCCGCGGCGTCAACGGCGCGGGCCAGGTCTGCACGAGCGGCTGCAGTTTCGGCGCCTACCACGCCCTCAACCTTGCCATGAAACATCCCGACGCGGTCTCCGCCTGCGTTGCCATGAGCGGCTCCTTCGACCTGAGGTCGTTCATGAACGGCTACTACGATTCCGATTTCTACTTCAACAATCCGGTAGACTACATCCCCAACATCAATGACCCATGGTTCCTGGACCGCTACCGGCAGATGAAAATCATACTCGCCACCGGGGACCACGACATTTGCCTGGGCGCGAACTTCCGCATGGCGGACATCCTCGGCACCAAAGGCATTCCGCACTGGCTCGACGTGTGGACGGGCGGCGAAAAACACGACTGGCCTTTATGGGAGCGCATGGCGGTAAAATTCTTTTCGTGACCTGCGCAGCTGGCCGGGCGCTCTGCCGGCCCGCGCCGCAATAGTTGCGCGTTTGCGGTACGATCCTGCGTCTACAGAGGTGAATATGCCCAAAATCGGAATCCTTTACGGGATGGAAAATACCTTCCCCGCCGCGCTCGTCGAGCGGATCAACAGCAAGCAGATCCCGAACGTGACGGCCGAACACATCCGCATCGGCGCGGTGAAAATGGCCGATCCCAGCGGCTATCGCGTCATCATCGACCGCATCTCGCACGACATCGAGTTCTACCGTGCCTATCTGAAAAATGCCGTGCTCACGGGCGCTATCGTCATCAACAATCCCTTCTGGTGGAGCGCCGACGACAAATTTTTCAACTACGCGCTGGCGAGCAAGCTGGGCGTCGCCGTGCCGAAAACAGTGGTCCTGCCCCACAAGGCGCATCCTCCGGGAACCACGGTGGAGTCCATGCGCAACTTACAATTCCCGCTGAACTGGGACGAAGCGTTTAACTACATCGGCTTCCCCGCGTTTCTCAAACCGTTCAGCGGCGGCGGCTGGAAAAACGTCTACAAAGTTCATTCGCCCGAAGAGTTCTTCGCGGCCTACGACGAGACCGGAACCATTTGCATGACGCTTCAATCCGCGGTCGAGTTCGACGAATATTTCCGCTGCTACGTGGTCGGGCAGGAAAAAGTGCGCGTCATGAAATACGACCCCAAACAGCCTCACCATCTGCGCTACGTGCGCGATGGCGCGGCCAGTTCCCAAGCCTTGCACGAGCGCGTCGTTCGCGACGCCCTCACCCTCTGCCGCGCGCTCGGTTACGATTTCAACACCGTCGAGTTTGCAGTCGAAGGCGGCGTGCCCTACGCCATTGACTTCCTGAATCCCGCCCCCGACGCCGACGTGCACTCGGTCGGACAGGACAACTTCGATTGGGTGGTCGAAAACGTCGCGCAGCTCGCCATTCAAAAAGCGCAAAGCGAGGAACGGCCCGACATCGACTACCGCTGGAGTCATTTCCTGAAAGGCGATCCTGCCAGAACCAGCGCCGCATCGAGTTAGCCGTGGGCCTATAGTGTCCTGATTCTGCTGCGATGGGGCTTTAAGTAGAGAGCGCACTGATCGTAACGTAATATCCGTCCGGATCTCGAAGCGAGAACTCCCTGGTTTGCGTGTTCGGATTTACGTGTGGCTCCTCTGCCAGCCGAGTTACGAGAGAGCGTGCCCGTTGAAGCGCCAGGTCAAAGTCATCGACACGGAAGAACAACAGCAGCCCGTTTCCGGGTGTCCCGCGATCAGGGCTCAGCAATGAGGGATGCCCATGCGCGCCCCATTCGTGGAGGCAGAGCAAGACAGTTCCATCTGTATCCAGGATTTGCCCAAAGTCGTCGTGGGCAGGAAGGGTAGCAGGGTGGCCGAATAGGGCCTGGTACCATTTGAGGCTGCCCGGCACGTCGCCTACACCTATGATTGTCCACGTGCGCTTCATCGCGCGCCCTGGCGCAAATTCGCCCCGGCATCGTTAGCTGCTCGCATGACCATCCACACTATCAAGCGTGAACAGTTCATTCCCCAACCGACGCCCGCTGTCTTCGATTTCTTTCAGCGCGCGGAGAACTTGGAATCCATCACGCCGCCCTGGCTCCGATTCCGCATCCTGACGCCGTTGCCCATCGCCATGCGGCAGGGCGCTATGATCCGCTATCGCTTGCGCCTGCGCGGCCTGGGCATTACCTGGCTCACTGAGATCGCCCAATGGAATCCTCCTTGGGAATTCGTCGATGTGCAGATCAAAGGTCCCTACCGCCTGTGGCGCCACACCCATCGCTTTTTTCGGGTCGGCGGCGGCACACGGATGACTGATACCGTCGAATATTCTCTAGGCTTCGGAATACTGGGCGAACTGGCCCACCGTGTGGTCGTGGCAGCCGACCTGGCCCGCATCTTCGATTACCGCGCGCTCCGCATCCGGGAACTCCTCGGCTAGACATGTCTCGAGAACCACGATGCTGTTTTGCCCCGCGCCACATGTGTCCCACTCGACCAACCAAATCAAACCCTTGAAGCCGTAGAAATTGATGATCCCGTTTCACCACGGCTGACGCGAACCTTATGTCAGTCGAAAATTTCAATCAAAGGATCAACAAAGGACTTCAAATGCGACGTTTCTTCTCCGGTCTTCTTTTTGTCACCGTGGCTTTGCTTTCTACTCAGGCCCACGCTGACTCCGTTTTTCCCATTTCGGTCAGCTTTACTTACAACACGAGCACGTATAACCTGGGCGATCTCTCGGGAACTGTCGACATCGATACGGACAGCGGGTTGATCACAGGCATTGATGCAACCTTCAGTGAGGACCAACTCGGTTCATTCTCTTTCACCGGTGCACCCGAATATCAGAATCCATCACCGGGTGGATACCTGGGGGCCTTTCTCACATCAAACGGTGGCGAATTCGATAACAACGGCGCGCAGCTTCTGCTTCTCCTCGATACTCCTTCGCTAGTGAATTTCACCGGCTCTTTCATTTGCAGTGACACTCACCAGTGCGCGGACTCCTCGGGCGATACGTACCAGACCGACATTCAAGTCAACGACCCTTCGAATGAGCAAGGCTATGACAACGTCCTTCTGCTCGACGGTACTCTAGGCACTCCACCGGTCGTAGACACCGGCGCGGGCTCTGACATACCCGAGCCCTGCTCGAGCGTCCTGTTCGGAACAGGCCTGGTGCTTTGCGGTTGCGTGTTCAGACGCAAACTCCGCGCGCTGAGCTCCCCCCCGACACTCAGCGCGCGGCGCAGAACAAATAGCATCCCACAAACCGCGTCAATCGGATGCCGGTACCCGCGTTGAGCATCGGCGAGGTAAGGCTATTCAGAACGGCGGATTTCGCTTGATCCAGGTCCGGCCACCGCAAGATCGTCTTCGCTGCCGTGCGTCGTTTCTTCTTCCTCGAGTGCTGGTTTCGCATCGATTCGCGGTCCTCGTAACCGCGAATCGATCTTGCCAAGTCAGTTGACGAGCGGCCCGTTGACACGGTCGCAACCCGGAGCGGGAGATCACGATTTGAAGTCGTGAAACGCAGCTTAAGGGCATTTCCCCGCCTGCCCGGTAGTTCTTCCTGCTATAAGAATGAAGTATGAGACCCAGCCTGACCATTGGGATTGAGGAAGAGTACCAGACCATCGATCCCGAAACGCGGGACCTGCGCTCGCACATCGATTCCGAGATCATCTCCAAAGGCAAGATGCTGCTCAAAGAAGCAGTCAAGGCCGAGATGCATCAATCGGTGGTCGAGGTTGGCACCGGCATCTGCAAAGACATCAAAGAAGCCGCGCAGGAACTGAAATGTCTGCGTTCTGAAATTGTGCATCTCGCCAAGCAAAACGACCTGCGCCTGGCGGCCGCCGCGACCCACCCGTTTGCCGATTGGCGCAAGCAGGATATCTATCCCGACGAGCGCTACCAGGTCATCGTCCAGGACCTCAAAATGGTCGCCCGCGCGAACCTGATTTTTGGCCTGCACGTCCACATCGGCGTAGAAGACCGCCAGGACCAGATTCATCTAATGAATGCCGCGCGCTATTTTCTGCCGCATATCTTAGCCCTCTCGACGAACTCGCCGTTCTGGCTCGGCATGGACACGGGCCTCAAAAGCTATCGCTGTAAGGTCTTCGATAAGTTCCCCCGCACTAATATCCCTGACTATTTCCCGAGCTGGGGAGAATACGAGACTTTCGTAAATCTTCTGGTAAAAACCAACTGTATCGACAACGCCAAGAAGATTTGGTGGGATATTCGGCCCCATCCCAACTTTCCCACCCTGGAGTTCCGTATCTGCGATGTGCCGATGCGCGCCGACGAGACGATCGCCATTACTGCGCTCATCCAGGCAACCATCGCCAAGCTCTACAAGCTTCACTCCGCCAACCAGGGTTTTCGCCTGTACCGGCGCGCCTTGATTATGGAAAATAAATGGCGCGCGGCCCGCTACGGCATCGACGGCAAGATCATCGATTTTGGTAAGCAACAGGAAGTGCCGGTCCGTGATCTAATATACGAATACCTGCACTTCGTGGACGATGTTGTCGATGACCTCGGCTCGCGGCAGGAGATCAACTACATTCACCGCATCCTTGAGAACGGTACCGGCGCCGATCGACAGCTGCGGATCTTCCACGAAACGGGGGACCTGACGAAAGTAATGGATTACATTGTGTACGAAACCGAGGCTGGCCTCTCCCGCGAACCGGCGAGCGCTGCCATTGCCCAATGAGCAGTCTCTTGAGCGCCAGGGCATTCGATCCGGAGTTGTCTCCCGGTGCGCACAACGCCGTTGCAGTCTGCCTGAAGGTCCAACCCTCGGAAAAGGTCACTCTCATCACCGACCGTGCCTGCGAAGAGATTGCCGCCAGCCTGGTGGCGGAGCTCGCGACGTGCGGCTGCCCTTACAACACCTTTGTGCTCGAAGAACTTGCTCCGCGCCCGCTCGTAGATATGCCGCAGGCCGTGCTGGACGATCTCGAATCGAGCCAGGTTAGTATCTTCGCCGTGCAGGCGCAGGCCAACGAGCTGAAGACTCGCATGCAGATGTGCGAAGTGGTGAACCGCAAAAGGCTGCGCCACGGCCACATGGTAAATATCGAAAAGAAAATCATGCTCGAGGGCATGCGCGCCGACTTCAACAAGGTCGATGAGCTGACCCTGCGCGTCATGAACATCGTCAATAAAGCGCGCGCTGTCCGGGCCGTAACTCCCGCCGGCACGGATGTAACCGCACAACTTACTCCTGAGCATAAGTGGATTAAAACCAGCGGTATCATTAGCTGTGAGAAATGGGGGAATCTTCCCGGCGGCGAAACTTTTACCGCACCCCTGGAAGTAAATGGCACCTTCATTGTCGATGGTGTCGTCGGCGATTACCTGTGCGCTAAGTTTGGCGACCTGAAGCAGACGCCGCTGACGCTGCACGTCGAGCGCAACCGGCTCACCAAAGCCCATTCAGAAAACAAAGATCTCGAGTACGAGTTCTGGCGCTACACTCATCGCGACGAAAATAGCGATCGTGTCGGGGAATTTGCCATCGGCACCAATCTCGCCCTGCAAAACGTGGTCGGCAATATCCTGCAGGACGAAAAAATCCCCGGCGTGCATATGGCGTTTGGAGATCCCTACGGCTCGCACACCGGGGCACGGTGGACTTCTTCTACTCATATCGACGTAGTCGGCAGAAACTTTGATATCTGGGCCGACGACCGGCTCATCATGTCGAGTGGGCGTTTTCTGGTCTAGGCCTACCGGCGCGTGATACCCGAGCTCCGAAGCCGCTTCAATCAGCACTGGTCTCCTGACCGCTACGCTGACTTCCTTTATGGGATCGACAACGAATCAGGCACGCACGTAGGCTTCCGTTGCAGCGAAACGCCCGTCTTTCTGCCGCCGGAACTGCTCGACCAGATGGCGCGCTACGGCAGCGAGTTGTATACGCAGCTCGCAGACAACCCCGAATATCGTGCCGCCTCCGATGCCGCAATCCCGGCCCAATTCCGGGTGCCGAACGAGGCAGAGCATCCGCTCTTCGTGCAGGCCGATTTCGGGCTCGTGCGCGAGCCCAATGGCGCACTCTCGCCGAAGCTGGTCGAAATACAAGGCTTCCCGTCGGTCTACGCGTTCCAGCTTGCGCTTGCCGAACAGTATGAACGCGCCTATCGCCTGAGAGAAATAACCGGCGCCGAGCTGACGCCGTTCGTAGGAGATTTCAACCGGCAGAGTTTCGTAAACCTATTTGAGCGGGCGGTTCTGGGAAGTCATGCGCCGGAAGAAGTGGTTCTGCTCGAAATCGAACCCTACACGCAAAAGACACTGGCCGATTTCCTTCTGACGCGCAAAATGCTTGGCGTCAAGATTGCCTGCATCAGCGAAATTAAGAAGCAAGGCCGTAAATTGTACTTCGAAGGCGTCCAGATCAAGCGCATCTATAATCGCGTGATTGTCGATGAGCTGGTCCGCAAGAACATACAAGCCGATTTTCGATTTACGGATGATCTGGATGTCGAATGGGCCGGGCATCCTAACTGGTTTTTTCGCCTGAGTAAGTTCTCCTTGCCCTGGTTTCGTCACGTAAGCGTGCCCGAAACTTGTTTTTTAAGCGACTTACAACACCTGCCGGACAATCTGGACAACTACGTATTGAAGCCGCTCTATTCTTTTGCGGGCCTGGGCGTGAAGATCGGCCCTAGCCGGGAAGAAATCGAGGCTATCCCCGAAGCGCAGCGCGGCGAATTCATCCTGCAGCGCAAAATGGATTTCGTCGCCACGGTCGATACGCCGAGCGGCATGACCAAGGTGGAAACGCGCGTCATGTATATCTGGGAGGGCGAGTTGAAGCCCGTTACCACCGTCATCCGCACCGGGCGCGGCAAGATGATGGGCGTGGATTTCAATAAGAACCTCGATTGGATCGGCGCGTCGGCCGGCTTCGTTCCGCTCCACCCGCACGCAAGCCGCGCCTGACATGTTTACCGGCATCGAACATTTCGCCATTGCATCGCCGAATCCAAAGCGGCTGGCCGATTGGTACGTCTCGCAGCTCGATTTCGAGATCACGTTCGAGTATGCGGGCAACTACTTCGTGCAAGCCCAAAATGGCAGCTTAATAGAAATCATTCCCGCCGAGGGCGAGCGCCCCGAGAGCGGCATGCGGACCCCGGGCATGCGCCATATTGCCATCGCTGTGGACGATTTCGACGCCGGCTACAACCGCCTGCGCAGCCAGGGCGTGAAATTCGAAGGCGAGCCGTATGCCAACGACGGCAATCGCGTCGTGTTTTTCAAGGACCCGGATGGCAATTTGATTCACCTTATCCAGCGCGGCCGCCCGCTTGCGTAAGCCTGCTTCAGTACGCCTCCCACCAGCGCCCGTGCTACAAAGAACATTGCTTTGCTGAAGCGAGTCTTTCGAGCATTTCAATATCACGACTTCCGGCTGATGTGGCTCGGAGCATGCACGTCGACCATCGGCACGTGGATGCAGATCCTGGCCCAGAGTTGGCTGGTCTACAAGCTCTCGAACTCCTCTCTCTATTTGGGCCTGGATGCCTTCTTCGGACAGATCCCGATTTTTCTCTTCTCGTTATTCGGCGGCGTTTTTGCCGACCGCAAGAGCCGCCGAAGCCTGCTGCTGATGTCGCAAATCGTGCAGCTGTTATGTGCCTTCACGCTGGCCGCTCTGGTCGCCACCGGAGTGGTGCGTGTCTGGCATATCTGGTGTCTTTCATTTACCGTCGGCCTGGCGCAATCCTTCGGCGGGCCGGCTTATTCGGCGCTCATCCCCACGCTGGTGGAGAAAGAAGACCTGCAAAACGCCATTGCCCTGAATTCCATTCAATTCAACGTGGCGCGTGTCCTGGGGCCGGCTTTGGGCGGCCTCACGCTCACCAACTGGGGCGCCACCTGGTGCTTCACCCTGAACGGCATTTCTTTCATCGCCGTCATCATTACCCTGCTCATGATCCGCCCCCGCTTCGTTCCTCAGAAAACAGGCGAATCGGTGATTGAAAGCATGAAACAAGGCATCGATTTCCTGCGCAAGAAAGAAGGCATGATCAGCCTCATGATTCTTGCTTTCCTGGCGGCGCTGCTGTCCTTCCCGCTGATCACCTTCTTGCCGGTCATGGCGCGCGACGTCTTCCACGGCGGGCCGAAAACCTTCACCCTGTTCCTGTGTGCCTCCGGGCTCGGCTCTATCGCGGGCGCGCTGGTCGTGGCGGCGCTCCAGTCCCAGCGAGGGCTTGCGCAGCGCTCCCTCAGCATGATGCTCGCGCTCGGCACCGGCATTGCCGCCTTCGGGTTCTCACGCAACCTAGCCCTCAGCACGGCGCTCCTGTTCACCGCCGGCGCCTCCATGATGATCGTCCTCACCCTGAATACCTCGCTCGTGCAGCTTTACGTCACCGACGCCATGCGCGGCCGCGTCATGAGCGTCTACAACGTCTCTTTTCGCGGCGGCATGCCGATGGGCAGCCTGCTCTCCGGATTTCTCATTAAGCGCACCTCCGCGCCGGCCATCATGATGGGCAACGGCGTGCTACTCATTCTTCTGGCGCTCTATTTCCTCCTCGTGCAGCGCCGAATGTCGAAACTGTGAGATCTTGCATCCGTCCATTTCTACAATGAAGTCAGATGCAAGGAGATTGGGCGCGGTGAAGGCGGCGATTGCGCTGTGCGCGCCGCTGGCGATGCTATGGGCCGCGAGCGTCACGGTCACAGATCTCGCCAAAGCGCGCGACCAGCAGAACCTTTCCGCGCTCGACGGCATGATCGCGCAAGCCAGACAAA
>Ga0070737_10006362_pt1 | contig 10863 bp, 10 predicted proteins | sample Coa_R1_10_FD_66438 | JGI IMG/M metagenome (GOLD analysis project Ga0070737, IMG submission 66438) | Surface soil microbial communities from Centralia Pennsylvania, which are recovering from an underground coalmine fire - Coalmine... | ecosystem: Environmental > Terrestrial > Soil > Unclassified...
TTCCCTGGTCCGCGAGCGGACAAAGACATGACACACGATTGCGTATCGGCAGGCAGGGAATCCGGCTGATGGAATTGATTAGTCAGTGACAATGATAATTTGACCATCAGCTGCCGAAATTGAATATCATCGGATAGCAAGAGGAAACATCGTCGTATGGAAATGACATTGGCGGAGTTGCTCGCTCGGGCGCTGGATTCGGTCAGCGTGCGGATGGCCGATGGGACGCGCGATCCCGCGGCAAATTACTGCGAACAATGCCGCGACAGCGGAATCCATCGGGGAGAATTGCGCTGCGATTGCTGGTGCCACGGCGCGCGCGCGGCGCTCGCCGCAGTCAGCGCGGCGCCGGAAAACACGCGGACCGCCGGCAGGCGGCAACGGGAGAATCCGCGCGCCGACAGCGTATCCCGTGGCTGACCTATCCGCGCGGCCGGGCGGACAGATACGTTCAAAGTTTTAAACGGTATTCAAGAATTGATACGGCCAGCCGCTAGGTAAAGCTAATTTCAGTCCATAAAGCGCGGCAGGAAAATTGCTGCCTGGCGTGATGTCCGCCCGCGGCCATCGCGGTGAGGGTTGGCGCGCGGGCAGGAGAGCGATGGCGCAGGGCGAATTGGACTGCATGCGATGTTGAGAAAGCATCGGCGGAAGCCTGTGCGTCTGCGGCGCGGGCGGCCTGCTGGTCTGGTATGCCGGGCGCGGAATCGGCTGGCGTGACGCGCTGCAGGCGCTGGGCCGCGCCGATATCGTGTTGTTTGTCGGCGTGAGCTTGCTGGGATTCGCGATATGGTTTGTGGGCGAGACGGTGCTGTTCGCGCCGCTGTTCAGCTACTTCCATCGGCACACTGGATTCCGCGAGCTGCTGCCGGCCAACGCCGCGTTCTATTTCCTGCAGGTGACCAACCTGGCGGTGGCGAGCAGCGCGCTGCTGCTCTTCCTCAAGCGGCACAAGGGCGTGGCCTGGAGCGCGGGCGGGATGACGCTGCTGCTGCACGGATTGCTGGACGCGATTTTGTTGGCCGCGATGAGCCTGGCGGCGATTGTGCTCGGGCTCAAGTCGCCGCTGCGGATAGCGGCGCCCTACGCGGCGGTGGTGTTGGCGGCGGGCCTGGCGATCGCGGGCTTTTTCCTGTGCTGGCGTCCGGATGCGGGCGTGGCGCGATGGTTGTACGAGCGGCCGGCGCTGGGCAGTTTTCGCGCGGCGCGCCTGGAGCATTATGCCAAGCTCGCCGCGCTGCGGCTGCCGATCTTCGCCGCCGAGGGGCTGATTCTTTACGGCCAGCTCCACGCCTTCCATGTCCATCGCTCGATGCTGCAGACGGTGCTGTTCTCGCCGGTGGCGCTGCTGATCGGGAGTCTGCCGCTGGCGCCGGTGGGGCTCGGAACTCTGCAACTGGTGTTCGTCAAGGGGCTGGCGGGCTGCGCGATGCGCTCGGACCTGCTGGCGGCGGCGCTGGCGATAAGCGGGGTCAAGCTGGTCTGGCGGGCGGCCCTGGGGATGACGACGCTGGGCTACACGCGGGATCTGTGGAGCGGCGGCGCGCGCGAAGCGATCGAGGAAAGCGCTCAGGCAAGGGGAGGATCGATCGCATGAGCGAGGAGCGCGCATGAGAATCGGAATCAGCCTGCTGTGGCTGGTGCGCGGCTACGGCGGGCTGGAAACCTACGCGCGCGGACTGCTGGCGGGTCTGGCGGAGGTCGACCAGCGCAACCATTTCGTGCTGTTTACCAATCCGCAAAATCACGCCAGCTTCGGCGCGTTGCCCCATCGCTTCCGCCGCCGGCTGTGCCCGCTGCCGGCGCGCTCGCGAGTCACCTGGCGGCTGACCGAGCAACTGCTGCTGGCACGTTACGCGGCGCAGGAACAGCTCGACCTGCTCCATCTGCCCGACGACATGACGCCGCTGCGCCGCGTCTGCCCCACGGTGGTGACCATTCACGACGTCAACTTCTATTCACTCTCCGACCGCATCCCGCGCTCCGTCATCCGCCTGTCCGAGGCGTGGGTGAGGCGTTCGGCGGAGCGCGCCGACGCGATTATCACGGTCAGCAATTTCAGCCGCGAGCAAATCACGGCGTGTCTGGGCGTGCCCGGCGGCCGGATCGCGGTAATCCACAATGCGCCCGCGATCCGGGCGCGCCCGCCCCAGGCGCGATGGGCGCCGCTGGCCCGCCGGCTGGGGATTTCGCGGCCCTACCTGGTAAGCTTCGCCGACGGCGCGCCGCACAAGAACCTGGGCACGCTGCTGCGCGCCTTCGCGCCGCTGGCCGAGCGGTATCGGCTGCAGTTGGTGGTGGTGGGCCGGGAGCGGCCCGGGCGGGCGCCGCGCGGGGCGCGCGAGCCGGGCGCCGAAGTGGTTTTCGCCGGCTACCTGGGCGAGGACGATCTCAGCCTGACGCTGGCCAATGCACGGCTGCTGGTGTTTCCCTCGCTGCACGAGGGCTTCGGCCTGCCGGTAGTCGAGGCGATGGAGGCGGGCGTGCCGGTGACGTGCTCGGACACCAGCGCCTTGCCCGAGGTCGCCGGCGATGCGGCGTTGTTCTTCAGTCCACTGGATGCGGGCGCGATGGCGCGGGCGATCACGCGCCTGCATACCGACGACGATTTGCGCCGCGCTCTGATCGCGCGCGGCTATCGCCGCGCGCAGCAGTTTTCCTGGGCGCGCACCGCGCTGCAAACCCTGCGCGTATACGAGCGGGTGGCGCAAAGCCAGCAGCGGCGCGGCGCGCCGCCCGCGGCGGGCGAGGAGCGGCCCGCGCTCCGCGCCGATCGGGCCTCGTAGCGCCGGCGCCCCCGCGCGGGCGGCGCCCGCTGTTTTGCTCCGCAAAATCTCTCCCAGGCGACTCAGCCGCCGGCCGCGCGCCTGGGCGTAGTCGACGCGTCGGCGGCAATCCCATACGATGGGCCATCGCGAACGGGAACCCGCGGCGCCCGCGGCGGCTGCCGCCTCATTCCTGCAAGGGGGCGAGGGGCAAATGGCAAGGGGCGGGAGCGGAGCGCGGGTATCGGGAACACATCGGGCGCAGGAGCAGGAAAAAGGACGCGAATGGGCCAGGAGTCAATCCAGGAATTCGGCTGGCGCCACGCGGTTCGCGGGGTGGTGGCGGGGACGATCGGCACGACGATCGAGTTTTACGACTTCTTCGTCTACGGCATGGTCGCTTCGCTGATTTTCGACAAATTGTTTTTCCCGCGTCAGAGTCCCTACGCCGGCACGTTGCTCGCCTTGTCCACCTTCGCCGTGGGCTTTGTCGCCCGCCCGATCGGCGCCGCGCTCTTCGGCCATTTCGGCGATCGCATCGGGCGCAAGGCGACCCTGGTGACCACGCTTATCCTGATGGGCGCGAGCACGGTGGCGATCGGCATCGTGCCCACCTACGATCAGATCGGATTGTGGGCGGCGGCGCTGCTGGTGCTGTTGCGAATCGTGCAGGGGCTGGCGCTGGGCGGCGAATGGGGCGGTTCGGTGCTGATCGCGATCGAATGGGAACGCGTCGACCGCTGGCGCGGGCTGTTCGGCAGCTTCCCCCATCTGGGCACCCCGGCCGGAATGCTGCTGGCGTCGGGCGCCCTGGCCCTGTGCACGCATGCGATGAGCGCGCAAAGCTTCATGCGCTGGGGCTGGCGCCTGCCGTTTCTGGCCAGCTCGGTGCTGATCCTGTTCGGCCTTTACCTGCGCATGGGGCTTCTGGAAAGTCCCGATTTCGCGCTGCTCAAGGCGCAGCGCGCGCAGGCGCGCCGGCCGGTGCTCGAGGTGCTGCGCGACAACTGGCGCGAAGTGGTGCTGACTGCGCTGGCGCGCTCGGCCGAGCAGGGGCCCTTTTATATCTTCATGACGCTGGTGCTGGCCTACGGCACGCAGAACCTGGGCCTGTCGCAGCGCTTGCTGCTGTCGGCGCTGACGCTGGCCAGCGCGCTGTCGCTGTTCACCACCCCGTTTTGGGGTTTCGTCTCCGATCTCATCGGCCGGCGCACGATGTACGCGATTGGCGCCGCCGTGCTCACGCTCTACGCGATTCCCTACTACCGGCTGCTGCAGAGCCGGGTGCCGCTGCTGGTGACGCTGGCGATCGTCCTGTCGCTGATGGCGCACGACATGATGTACGGGCCGCAAGCCTCGCTCATCGCCGAAGTCTTTCCGCTGCGGCTGCGCTACAGCGGGGCGTCGCTCGGCTACCAGCTCGCCTCCGTGGTCGCGGGCGGCCCGGCGCCGCTGGTCGCCGCCTTCCTGATGCATCGCTTCGGCACTCCCTACGCGATCAGCGCCTACCTGATGGTGCTGGGGGTGATGTCGTTCACCTCGGTGTGCCTGTTGCCCGGGCAGGCGCAAGCGCGCCCGCAGGCGCAACCCTCGCTGCCGGCGCGGGCGCGCGCCGACGCCGGCTGAACCCTTCGCGCAAGGCCCGTCATTTGGCCCGCGCTGCGCTCCAACTCGGGCGCGATCAGGCCCCGAATCGCCTGCTTGACGGCTGCGCAGGTCCGGCTGATAGCCACGCGCCAGTCCAGTTCGCCGCGCCGCGCTTGCACAAGGCTCGCCCTGGCGCGGCCGCGGGAGGCGAATTGGCGGCGGGCGGGCGGGCTGCTTTATACTGGAAGCAGGGCTTGCGCGCAGCCGTGCGCGGCGAGGGCGCGCAAGGGGTGGGGCGGGTGAGCGATGACGGGCAGGAGGGACGGGGAGGCGGCCAGGCGCAGGAAGCTGCTGCCGCTGATGCGCACGGACCTGGTGCAATACTGCCAGGCGATTAATCCGCAATGGCGCCCCGCGCGCCATCTGCGCTTCCTGGCCGAGCGCCTGATGGCGGCCGAGCGGGGCGAGATCAGCCGGCTGCTGGTCACGATGCCGCCGCAGCACGGCAAGTCGTGGACCGTCAGCCAGCATTTCCCGGCCTGGTACCTGGGGCGCCATCCGCAGCATTCGGTAATTACCGCCGCCTACAACGAGACCAAGGCGCTGGATTTCGGGCTGGCGGTCAAGGATCAGGTCAACGATCCGCTCTTTCGCCTGGCCTTTCCCGATTGCGTGGTGCGGCGCGATTCCAACAGCGCGCTGAAATTCACCACCGAGCGCGGCGGCGCCTACTTCGCGATCGGACGCGGCGGTTCGGCCACCGGCCGCAGCGCCAATCTGTTCATCGTCGACGACCCCTACAAGGACGAAACCGAGGTGCGCAGCGCGGCCGTGCGCCGGCAGATCCGCAGTTGGTGGAACAAGGTGCTCTACACGCGGCTGGCGCCCGACGCGATCGTGATCGTGATTCACACGCGCTGGGACGAGGACGATCTGATCGGATGGCTGCGCGCCGAGCATCCGCAGGAGAACTGGACCGTGATCAATCTGCCGGCGCTGGCCGAGGAGGACGACGCCCTGGGACGCCCGCCGGGCGAAGCGCTGTGGCCCGAGCGCTATCCGGTGGCGGAGCTGGAGAAGCGCCGCCTGAGCGATCCGCTGGGCTTCCAGGCGCTGTATCAGCAGCGGCCCGCGGGCGCGGGCGCGCGCATGTTCCGGCGCGAATGGCTGGAAGACGCCAACATGAATTGCCGCTACGACGCGCTGCTCCATCCGCCGCTCCATCAGCGCATGAACAAGCTGATGCTGGTGGATCCGGCCAATTCGCGCAGCGCCCACGCCGACTACACCAGCGCCTGGGTCCTGGGGCTGGCGGCCGACCGCAATTTTTACGTGCTGGACATGGCGCGCGACCGCCTGGGGCTGACCGAGCGCGGCGATCTGGTCTTCGCGCTCCATCGCAAATGGCAATTCGCGCACAGCCGCTCCCAGGTGGTGTACGAGAGCTACGGCCTGCAGGCGGATATCGCCTATCTGAACGATCGGATGGCGCGGGAGAATTACCGCTTCCCGATCAAGGAGGTCGGCGGCCGGCTGTCCAAGCCCGATCGCATCGGGCGGCTGGTGGCGCTGTTCGCGCAGGGGCGGCTGCAGATGCCGCTCAGCCTGCGGCGCACCAACCGCGACGGCGTGGAGGAAGATCTGATCAAGTTGTTTATCGAGGAGGAATACGCCAACTACCTGGCGGGCGGCGGCGGATGCCGCCACGACGATATGCTCGACGCGCTCTCGCGCCTGTTCGACGTGGAATTGACCTGGCCCAATCCCGAAGGGAGCGAAGCGGCCAGCGAAGCGCTGCGCCGATGGCAGCAGCGGCGCAAGGGCGGCCGCAACCGCTGGATGTCGCTCTAGGGGCCTGCCCTCAGGGCGCGGGCGGCGGCGGCGCGATCAGGATGCCGTCGGCCAGCCATCGCGCCAGCATCCGATTGATTTCCGCGGCAGGCCGCCCATCGCCGCCCTCCAGCGCGCCGGCGGCGGCCGCGCAGATGTCGGCGAAGGCGGCGCCGGCGCCGGCGGTCTGGAGCGCCGCGGTCTCGGCCGGCTCGAGCGCGCGAAAATAGGTGGTCTCCTCCTGGCGCCAGACCAGGTAGGTGACGGGCCCCGGCGCGGGCTCGGGCAGCGCGGCGGGCGGCGGCGCGCCGCTTTCGTCACGATACGCCTCGAAGGCGCGCAAAACCTCCCCCACGCTCCATCGGCAGCCAACCAGGCGCACGCTCGGATGGGTGGCCAAGGCGAGCGCGGGCCAGGCCTCGGGCGCGATCGCGGTCAGATCGGCGGCGCGCAGCGGCGCCGCGTCGGCGGCGTGGAAGGCCTCGCTCAGGCTGCGCTCGAGCGCGGCCAAATCGGCCATCCAGGCGGGCCAGGCGGGGCCGGCCTCGCGCAGGAAGCGCGCCAGGCGCCGGCCGGCGTAAAAGATCGAAGGCCGATCGGGCGGAAAAGCCGCCAGATAGTCGGCGACGAGGGTGTTAAAGCGCGCCTCGCCCACTATCGCGGCGAGCGCGGGATAATCCTCCCGTAACGCCGCGGCCAGGCGGTAAAAATAGGAATCGGCATAGACGCGCAGGCGCGCCGCCGCGTCCATCCGCGCATCCCCCGCGATCGCGGCCGCACCCGCGTCGGCGTCGGCGGGCGTGGCCGAGCCGGTAATCAGGCGGCAGAGCAGGGCTTGCAGTCGGGCGAGTTCCATCGCGCGTCACTCACGAGCGCAAAGGGCGCGGGCCATCGGGCGCCGCGAATTCCTGCTCAATCCCGGCGCCGGAGGATGCGCCCAGGGCGAGGCGGCGGGCATGGGCAGCGGCGTCTTCCAGCACTTCGAACGCGGGCAGCCGATCGTCCCATTCGATCAGCGTCGCCGCCGGCCCCAGGCGCGCCACGGCGTACTGATACAGCTCCCAGACGGCGGGGCGGATGGGTTCGTCGTGGGTATCGAGCAGGTAGGCGCCGCAATCGCGATGGCCGGCCAGATGGTACTGGACGACGAGCTCAGGCGGAATCGAATCGATATAGCGGCGCGGATCGAGGCCGTGGTTGACGGCATTGACGTGGATATTGTTGATATCCAGCAAAATCGCGCATCCGGCGGCCTGCGCCACGGCGCGCACGAATTGGGCTTCTTCCATGCGCGAGCTGGAGAAGGTCAGGTAGCTGGAGATGTTTTCCAGCAGCAGCGGGCGTTGCACAATTTCCTGCACCCGGCGCACGCGGCCGGCGACGTGAGCGACCACCTCCTCGGTGTAGGGCAGGGGCAGGAGGTCGTGCAGGTTGCGGCCGCCGGCTCCCGTCCAGCACAGATGGTCGGAGAGCCAGGCGGGTTGCACGCGCTCGGCCAGCAGCTTGAGGCGGCGCAAGTAGGCGCGATCGAGGGGATCGGTGGCACCGATCGAGAGCGACACGCCATGGAGCGCGATCGGATAGTCGGCGCGCACGCGCTCGAGCACGCGCAGCGGCCGCCCGCCGTCGACCATGAAGTTTTCGGCGATGACCTCGAACCAATCCACCTGCGCGGGCGCTTGCAGCACGCGCTCATAATGGGCCGTGCGCAGGCCCACGCCGCAGCCCAGGGTGGGAAAGTCCTGGCGCGTCACCGCCATCGGGGTCGGGCTCCATTAAGGGCGCGCCGGCTGGTTACATCGCGGTGGGCGTGGCCGGCTTGCCGCCCTTGTCGGTGCATTCCTTGGCCGTGGAAGTCATGACGTAGCCCTGGCCCTTGCACGAGTTCTGGCCGGGGCCGGGACTGGTGGCGGTCTTGCAGGCGCTCTTGCCGCTGCAATCGTTGCCGCCCAGGCATTTGACGCCCGCCTTCTGCGCCGTTGCGCCGCCGCTTTGCGCCATCGCGGGTGCGCCGGTGAACATCAGGCCCACGGCGGTGGCGAGCACCGCTCCTGCCAGGATCGATTTGTTCATGAAATCCTCCTTGAGCGCGCCCGCCGCTGCCGCGGGCGAGGCGCGCGATGCTTGCGCCCTGCGCTCCTGCCGCACGCCTGCGGCAAATGGCGAGTCGCATGACGTGATAACCCGCGTGAGGCGAAGATGGTTCCCGCGCCGGCTGTCAATTATCAGGTCGGGCAGACGGCGCGCGCAAGCCCTCGAGCGAGCTTATTCAGCCGTTGGCGAACAGAATCGAGCCCGCGGCGGTAACCGAGACGGGCCCATAATAGGAGCGATAGAGCTGGGTGGCGCGCTCCAGCGCGCCGCGCATGATGAGCCACATGATCAGCTCGACGCCTTCCGCGCCCGCCTGGGCGATAAGTTCGCGCCGCGACAGTGTGGCCAGACCGGCGGGATCGCGGTCCAATTGATCGAGAAAATGGTTGTCGAAGCGGGGATTGGTATGGCCGGCGCGCGTGCCGTGGAGCTGATGGGACATGCCGCCGGTACCCACGATCACGACCTTGTAGTCCCTGGCAAAAGAGGCGACCGCGCGCGCCAGGGCCTGGCCCAGCTTGAGGCAGCGGGCGGCGGTGGGAATCGGATGGAGCAGGACATTGACTTGCAGCGGGACGATGCGCACGGGCCAGATCTCGGGACTGCCCCACAGTAGATTCATCGGCACCAGCAGGCCGTGATCGACACGCAACTCCTGACACAGGGTCAGATCGAACTCCTGCTCGATCAGGCTTTCCGCCAGATGCCAGGACAGCTCGGGATCGCCCGGCAGCGGGGGCAGCGGGCGCAGGCCCCAGCCTTCGTCGGCAGGCAGGTAACTGTCGGCCAGCCCCAGCGCGAAGGTCGGCATCTTGTCCAGGAAGAAGTCGGCGCCATGGTCGTTATAGACGACAATCGCAACCTCCGGACGCTGCTCGGCCAGCCATTGACGAATCGGCTGAAACGAATCGAAATACGGCTTCCACGACGGGCTGTCCGCAAGCCCGCGATCGACGATAGCCCCCACCGAGGGAATATGCGAAGTTCCAATCCCGCCGATTATCCGCGCCATTCTTTGTCTCGCTGTGCGATTTCACGCGTCAAAGCTTCCTGGTCGAGACCGCGCTGACGGGCCACCAGCTCGGCCATCGGCATCGGTTTGACCGCGGCGGTAAGCTTGTAGATGTAGTAAATGTTCCCGCCCAGCTCGATAAGACGCAGCCAGTTGCGCTCCTTGACCGCCTGGCGCTGGGCCGGGGTCAGGGCGTAGCGGTCGAGAAATTCATCCTCGTCGCGCGCAAAGGCCTCGCGATTCTCCTTGCGCGCCAGAGCAAAGGCCATTTTGTTCAGTTCATAGCCGGCGCGCGCCATGCGCTGGTCGAAAACGAAAGTACCTGGAATGTCGTCGTATCGTTCGGACATCAAGCGCCTTTGGCTGTGCCGACGAAAAGGCCCGGCTTATCCCGCCAAGGTCATTCTCGCCCCTTGATTGCTCCTGTCAAGTCGGGCTCGCCACGCTCGGTTTTTCACCCGATGCGCCGGCTGGCCTTCAGGGTCGCGAGCGCCGTTGGGTCGGCGGCGAGACGCCGCCGCCCATCGCCGCCACCTGGCGCGCGAGCGCCCGCAAGGTTGTCATCGTCAGGGCCAGCGCTCCCCGCCGGACGGCCGCCACGCACTACGGCATCGGCGCAAATTCGGGCCGGAGGCTCGAAACGATCGGCAGCGGATCTTCGCCATCGAGCGGAAGCGGTCTCACAGCTAGCCCCTGCGGCAGGCGGAGAGCGGCGAGAGGCCTGATCCACGGCGGGAAAATCTGCTAGTTCGTTGCTCGCTCGCGGGGGCTTTGGAAAGGAAGCTCCGGTTCGCGCTCATCAAAGAACGCTTGTTTGGCGGCATTTGCCAGGCCAATCTGTCGAATCCGCGCCATGCTTCGAGCACGGCGTGATTTTGTGAGAGTCAACCGCAGCGCGATGAGAATAAGTCCGCCAACCACAGCCCCGGACGCGCCAATGAGACCGCCAAGAGCAACATGCGCTATCAGTGAAGCCATGATTGGGTCCTTCTAGCGATAGACCGTAGCCCTTTTACATGTGCGCGTGAAGAGCGATTTCTATCGGGACTGCGGGCGTCGCGCCGCCAGTCGCCAGCGACACGAAAGCTTTCCAGCCTACGGGGGGCTTTTTCTTGCGCAAGAATAAGAGGCATACGGACAACAGGAGTAGCGCGCCCGCAAACGCCAATTCTACCGCCGCTGCCTCGCCGTCTTCCGGAAACAGTTTCTTAACGTTTGGGGCCGCGAAGACGCCTCCCAGGCCACCCCACGCCAGGACGTGGCAATCCCACCCAAGATCGATAAGCCATTCCTGCCACAAGGCGCCCGTTATTAACCAATCCAACAGGCCGAGCACAAGAACATAGATGGCCGGGACGACGAATACCGTCAGGTAAAACATCTGCGTGCTATTTGGCGCGAGAGATTTAACGCCGTCAAATTGTCCTGATTTTCCAGCTAGAGTGTCGCAATCAGGACGGCGGCGCGGGCGCGGCAAGGTCAGCGGCGCAGGAGGGCGCTCAGGTCGCCGCCGGCCTTGTCCAGGTAGCGCTCGTAAGTCTCGTCGTCCATCTCGGCGAAGTCCTCCAGCGTGAG
>Ga0070737_10006363_pt1 | contig 10861 bp, 6 predicted proteins | sample Coa_R1_10_FD_66438 | JGI IMG/M metagenome (GOLD analysis project Ga0070737, IMG submission 66438) | Surface soil microbial communities from Centralia Pennsylvania, which are recovering from an underground coalmine fire - Coalmine... | ecosystem: Environmental > Terrestrial > Soil > Unclassified ...
GGGCAGCGACAACCAGCCCGAGACGCTTTTTGCTCGCCAGAAGGTAGCCATGATTGAGGCGGGAGACTGGAACCTCACGCTGGTCCGTCAGACAGCGAAATTCACCTGGAGCATCGCACCCATCCCCGCGGGGCCGAAGGGGCGCATCAGCGTGACCGCCGGCCTCATCGACGCCATTAACCCTCACAGCTCCCACCAGGCTGCTGCTTGGGACCTTGAGCAGTGGCTCGGATCGACGGCCTCGGAAAAGATTCTCGGCTCGGGAGGATTCGTCTGGCCCGCAATCAAAGCCGACGACAAGTACTTCGTTCAGTACTGGAAGAAGCAGGGTGTCGATGTCGGCCCGTACCAGACGGAGCAGGAGCAGAAGACCGTTTATACCCCCGTCTCACCCGGCGCGGTGCAGGCGTTGGCAGATATCGGCTCGGCCCTCGGCCCCGCCTACCTCGGTCAGAGCTCCGTCAACGCGGCGATGAGCAACGCGGTATCCGTCGGAGACCGGGACTCCAACGCGGCGGCCTCCTCGAATGGATGAGATGACGGCGGGGTCGGAGGCCGGCGCGGACATCGCCGTTGTTGGCGGGGGGATCATCGGGTTGACGCTTGCGTGGCAGCTAGGGCTCCGGGGGCTCTCTGTGGTGGTCGTGGAGGGCGGTGAGGTCGCCGGCCTCACTTCGCGGGCGTCAGCTGGGATGGTGACCCCCCTCGGCTACGATGATGCTGAAGTTGTGGAAGTCACCGAGTTCGGCCACTTCAGGATGCGCAGTTCCCTGTTGTGGCGGGGCTTCGCAGAGCGTCTCACCGATGCGACGGGCCTCGACAGCGGGTTTCGGGTGCCTGGGTGCGTGCTCGCGGCGGTGGGAGACCGAGATGCGAGCAGGATCGCGCGGTTGAAGAACGTGCATGATCAACTGGGCATCGCTGCCGAGGTTGTGGACGGCCCGGAGATCTTCGAACTCGAGCCGGTCTTGAACAGGGATGTTGCCCGCGCAATGTGGGTCCCCGACGAGGGCTGCGTCGACCGGGACACGATCGTGCCAGCATTGAGAGAGGGCATAGCGCGACGAGGTGGGCGAATCGTCCTGGAGAAGGTCAGCGCGGTGAAGTGGGAGGGCGACAAGGTCGCAGGGATCGAGACATGCGCTGGCACCACGATCCGCGCCGCAACGACCGTGGTGGCCGCCGGCGCATGGAGCATGAGCCTGAATGGGATACCCCAGGAGCTTCGCGTCGACCTCAGGACAGTCAAGGGGCAGTCCGTGGTGCTAGAGGTCGGAAGTCCCACCATTAAGCCCCGGACGGTTGTGCGCTCCTATATGAATATCGTACCAAAGGTCGGTGCGGCAGTCATCGCCGCCGGGACGTCCGAAGAGGGCCGAGGGCATGACACCCGGACAACCGCCGGCTCTATCCAGGATGTGCTGGAGCGCGCCACCCGATCCATCCCGTCGCTCGCTGACGCCCGCGTGCTCGCACTGGCGGCGGGCTTGCGCCCATTCAGCCCGGACGGCGATCCCATCCTCGGCCCGAGCGCTGCGCCAGGCCTCTGGTGGGCGACCGGGCATTCCTCCTACGGCGTCCAGAGCGCGCCGCTCACAGCCACGCTGATCGCGGATGGGATCCTGGGCGATGCCGAAGCTCTCGGGCAACTGAAGCCGTTCGGGATCGAACGGTTCCGACATTGAGTGAAGACCGGAAGGTGTGGCCGAAGGAAGATGCCAGAGAGATGGACACCGAGACAGACTGGACGACGCTCCCGTTGCGCGAGTTTCGTCCAGAACCCGCGCTCAGGACGGCCGCGCATCGAGTGGAGTCTGCCGGGGCCCCGGCGATAGACGTCCACAACCACCTCGGACTACGTCGGGGCGCGGGCGGCGGCCAGGACGGCGCCTGGGCCGTCCGGGACGTCGGCGCACTTCTCCAACTCATGGACGAGTGCAATGTGGAGGCCATCGTTAACCTGGACGGCAACTGGGGCGAGACCCTCGAGGCCAACCTCAACCGCTACGACCGCGCCCACCCCGGACGGTTCGCTACCTTCTGCCGCTTGGACTGGCGGGAGTGCACCAGACCCGGCTGGCCAGGCCGGCTTGCAGAGAGTCTCCGTAAGTCCGCGTCACAGGGAGCGGCCGGCCTCAAAGTGTGGAAGGACGTAGGCCTCCACGTACGCGACGAATCAGGGAACCTCGTGCTCTGCGACGATGCTCGTCTCACCCCAGTCTGGGAGGCCGCGGCCGAACTCCGCCTGCCGGTCCTTATCCACACCGCTGATCCCCTCGCCTTCTTCGAGCCGCTCAGCGAGCGGAATGAACGACTGGAAGAGCTGCTTGAGCACCCGGACTGGCGCTTCGCCGATGCCAAATTTCCCCGGATGGACACGCTGTTGGAAGCCCTGGAGAGAGTCGTCCAGCGGAATCCTGACGTCACGTTCATCGGGGCGCACGTCGGGTGCTTCGCCGAGGACCTCGGATGGGTCGGCCGAATGTTCGACCGGTATCGGAACTTTTACGCCGACGTCGCGGCGCGAATCGCCGAGTTGGGGCGCCAACCCAGGGCGACCCGACAGCTACTTCACCGCCACCCGACCAGGGTGATGCTAGGAACCGACGTGTCGCCGCCTACGAAAGCAGCATACGCCATTTACTTCCGGTTCTTCGAGACCGCTGATGAACACTTCCCGTACTCCACAGAGAAGCCTCCTGGGAGCGGACGCTGGGCCATCTCTGGCGTCGATCTGGATGGCATAGGCCTGGCAAACCTGTATGCCGAAAACGCCCGGCGGGTCATTCCAGCGCTAAGGGCGAGCTGAAGCGAAGGCCGCCTTTCGTCGCACGTTCCAGAAGGTCACCGACGGCCGCAAAATCTCGGCCGCCAGCACCGGTCATAGGGCGTGGGTCCGTACCGCGCGCTCGGACGCGGTGGCAAGGGGCGGGAGTATGTCCGGGTCGGCGGTGACGTGGGTGCCGCCGACGGCGCGATTGGCCGTCCTCGCGCGAGCGCGGCGTCGAGCCGCCCGGCCAGGAAGGGCAGGAGGACGATGGCCGCTTGGGCCGGCGACCGAGCCGCCGAGGCCGTCGTCGGAGACGAAGGAGGCGAACCGCTCGGTGACGATCCCCTGCGGGTTACGTCGACGTTGGGCCCGGCCGGCCGCTCGGGTCTGGCCAGTCCTGCTTTGATTGGAGCCGTCCTGGAGGCCTGCGAGGAATGGAGAGGTGGCGTGGTCGATGTACTGGCCGGGATTGACGTCGGCACGACGTCGACCAAGGCGGCGCTGTTTGATCTCGACGGACGCCCGCTGGCGGCCGGTCGGGCGACCATGCCCTGGACGACGACGGTTCACGGCGCGGAGGCCGACCCGGAGGCGCCGGTGACGGCGGCGCTAACGGCCCTCCGAGCCGTCCTCACCCAGGCGCCTGGCCTCCGCGTGGCCGCGCTGGGAGTGACCGGGATGGCCGAGTCCGGGGTGTTGCTCGGTCCCGGTGACGCGCCCCTGGCTCCCATCATCGCCTGGCATGACACGCGCGACCAGGCGGAACGGGACCGGCTGGAGGCTGATCTCGGGCGGCAGCCTTTCTCTGCCGCGACCGGTTTACCCAGCGGCACGCAGTGGACCATCACCAAGCATGGCTGGCTGCAGACACACCAGCCGGAGACCCGCCGGGCTCGCCGGTGGCTCAACGTCCCCGAGTGGGTCGTCCACCGCCTGGGCGGCGACCAGGGATGTGAACCCTCGCTCGCGTCCAGGACCGGCTGGTTCAACCTCTCTCACCGCGATTGGTGGCGACCGGGTTTGGCCTGGTCGGGTATCGACACCAACCTCTTCCCCCCGCTGGCGCCGGCCGGGACTGCCCTTGGTCGCGCCGCCGGGCCGCACCTGCCCGCCGCGATCGCCGGCGCCGTCCTGACCGTCGCCGGCCACGACCACCAGGTGGCGGCCGTCGGTCTCGGCGCCGCTGGCGCGGGCGACGCCGTCGACTCCTGCGGAACGGCCAACGCCCTGCTGCGCACGGTGCCCCCCACCCTTCCCGAGGGCACCATCGTCTCCCTGACCGACAACGGGATCACCGTGGGCTGGCACGTCCTGGCCCACCGCTGGTGTCTTCTCGGTGACACCCGGAGCGGGCTCATGCTTGGGCGAGTCCTGGGCAGGTTGCGATCCGGCAACCACGACCTGCCGGAGCTCGACGCGGCGGCGAACTCGGTGGCTGCCGACCGGTACGAGCCGTTGCTCGGAGCGGACCTGCTGGCCGCCGAGGCCGATCCGGCTGTCCTGTGGCGGGCGGCGCTGGAAACGGCCGCGGTCGGAACGGCGGAGGTCCGCGAGGTCATGGCTCGCCACGTCGGTCGGGAGGCCAAACTTGTAGCGACCGGGGGGTGGGCCCGGGACCACATGCTTTTGGCCATCAAACGCCGGGCGCTCGGGCCGATCGAACATCTTGAAATTGGGGAAAGCGGCTGCCGCGGCGCCGCCCTGTTTGCCGGTATCGCGGCCGGATTGTACGGCAGCATCGACGAGTGCCCGCCGCCGACGATCGTGAAGGGCGCGGTGTGATCGTCACCCTCACCCCCAACCCGGCCATCGACTGGACCATCCACAGCTCGAACTTCGAGCGAGGCCAGCTGCACCGAGCGGATGGCGTGAAGTCCGAGGCGAGCGGCAAGGGCGTCAACGTCAGTCGGGCTCTGACCACCAATCGGGTGCCGTCCAAGGCGGTCGTCCCCGTCGGTGGCCGCTACGGCCCGATCTTCACTGCTCTGCTGGAAGAGGAATCCGTCGAGTTCCTCCCGGTCCCGGTGCACGGCTCGGTGCGGATCAATGTGTCGATTGTCGAGGGTGACGGGGTCGCGACCAAGTTCAATGCCCCCGGTCCTGTCCTTGCTCCCGAGGACGGCGAAGCGCTGGTCGCGGCCACCTTGGCGGCCGCCGAGGTTGGGTCCTGGGTGGTCGCCTCGGGCAGCCTCCCGCCGGGTCTCCCGGCCGACTTCTATGCCGTCGTCGGCGCCGGCCTCCGCGCCGGTGGCCGACGCCTGGCCTTGGACACCAGCGGTGCCGCCCTCGCGGCTGGACTGGCCGCCGCTCCCGACGTCGTGAAACCCAACACCCACGAGCTCGCCGAGGTCTCGGGTCGCCCGCTTACGACGGTGGGAGATGTCCTGGAGGCGGCGAGGCGCCTGCTCACTCTCGGGGTGGGCCGGGTGCTGGCGAGCATGGGCGCCGACGGCGCCCTCCTCGTCGGCCCCGACGGCGAGCTCCACGGCGAGGCCGAGGTCCCGATGCCGATCAGCACGGTCGGAGTGGGCGACGCGCTGCTGGCCGGCTATCTGTCCGGCGGCGATGCGGCCCCCGAACGAGCGCTGGCTGAGGCGATCGCGTGGGCGTCGGCCGCCCTCCGGCTCCCTGGCAGTCAGGTGCCCCAGATCACCGACGAGCACCGGAAGCTGGTGACGGTCGGCAGACCGGCCGTTGACCGACGGCTCGTGCAGTCGATCAGCACCAGCGGCAGAGCTCTATGACCTCGGCGGCAGGCCGGCTTCGCGGTCGCTTCCAACCAACGAAGGCGAACAGACGTTCGACACGGCGACCGCGAGGAGAGCTAGGATCCAGGCTGTGGTCGACCTGTCGCCGCAGCCGTCCCTGCCTCTGGAGTGGGGCGTCCCGGGCGGCCCGCTCGCGGCGTTCCACCCGGCGGTCGCGGTCTGGTTCTCCCGCCGCTTCTGTGAGGGCCCGACCGCGCCGCAGGCGCAGGGATGGGAGCTGATCGCCCGGGGCCTCGACACGCTCATCGCCGCGCCCACCGGATCAGGCAAGACCCTCGCCGGCTTCCTGGTCGCCATCGACGCGCTGTACCGGGCCCATGAGGCAGGCCAGGACGTGACGTCGACGACCCGGGTCGTCTACGTGTCGCCGTTGAAGGCGCTGGCCGTCGACGTGGCCGAGAACCTCGAGCGGCCGCTGGCGGAGATCGCCGCGGTCGCCACCGAGATCGGGTGCACGCCCGCGCCGATCACCGTCGGGGTGCGGACCGGTGACACGACGGCGGCGGAGCGGGCGCGGATGCTGCGCCACCCGCCGAGCTTCGTAGTGACGACCCCGGAGTCGCTGTACCTCCTGGCCACGAGCGGGCGGGGCCGGGACATGCTGCGGACGGTGCAGACCGTGATCGTGGACGAGATCCACGCCGTCGCCCGCGATAAGCGCGGCGCCCACCTGGCGCTCAGCCTCGAGCGCCTGGAGGCGTTGTGCGACAAGCGGCCGGTGCGGATCGGCCTGTCCGCGACCCAACGCCCCATCGAGGTCGTCGGCCGCCTCCTCGTCGGGGACCGGCCGCTGCCGGCGGTCGTCGACGTCGGGCACCGCCGCGACCTGGACCTGGCGCTGGAGCTGCCAGAGGGGGAGCTGGAAGCCGTCGCCTCCGGCGACCAGCTCGGCGACATCCTGGACCGCATCGCCGCGCTGGTCGGCGAGCACCGGACGACGCTCGTGTTCGTCAACAACCGTCGGATGGCAGAGCGGTTGGCGCATGAGCTCGGCGAGCGCCTCGGTGACGACGTCGTCTCGGCCCACCACGGCAGCCTGTCGAAGGAGCGGCGTTACCGGGTCGAGACCCGCCTGCGGGCAGGCGACCTGAAGGCGCTCGTGGCCACCGCGTCGCTCGAGCTGGGCATCGACATCGGCCCCGTCGAGCTCGTGTGCCAGGTGGGCTCGCCGCGCAGCATCGCCACCTTCCTGCAACGCGTTGGCCGTTCGAACCACAGCCGCGCCGGCACACCGAAGGGTCGCTTGTTCCCGATGACCCGCGACGAGCTGGTCGAGTGCACCGCCTTGCTGTCGGCTGTCCGGGCGGGACGCCTCGACGCCATCGAGCCGGCCCGGATGCCGCTGGATATCGCCGCCCAGCATTTGGTCGCCGAAGTGGCGGCAAAAGAGTGGGCCACCGACGACCTGTACCAGCTCGTCCGGCGGGCCGCCCCGTACACGGGGCTCAGCCGGGAGCGATTCGACGAGGTACTGGGCCTGGTGAGCGCCGGCATCCAGACCGGCCGCGGCACCCGCGGCGCCTACCTACACCAGGACGCCGTCAACGGCGAGGTTCGGGCTCGCCGCGGCGCTCGCCTGGCGGCGACCACCTCCGGCGGCGCCATCCCCGAGACCGGCGACTACCGGGTCGTCGCCGAGCCGGACGGGACCCTCGTCGGGTCGGTCAACGAGGACTGGGCGGTCGAGTCCATGGCCGGCGACATCTTCCTGCTCGGCACCCATTCGTGGCAGATTCGCAGAGTCGACCCGGGCGTCGTGCGTGTGCAGGACGCCGGTGACACGCCACCAACGGTGCCGTTCTGGCTGGGGGAGGCGCCGGCGCGCACGGCGGAGCTCTCCGAGGAGGTCTCGACGCTGCGCCACCGGGTGGACGCATTCCTGTCGGCGGGCGACCCCGACGGTGCGCGCTCGTGGCTGATGGAGCGGGCTGGGATCGGGCAGGACGCGGCGGCGATGATCGTCGACTACCTGGCCGCAGGGCGGGCGGCCCTGGGTGTCATGCCGACCCAGGACGACCTCGTCTTGGAGCGGTTTTTCGACGACACGGGGGGCATGCAGCTGGTTTTGCACAGCCCGTTCGGTGCCCGCATGAACCGCGGCCTTGGGTTGGCGTTGCGAAAAAAATTCTGCCGCACTTTCAATTTCGAGCTGCAGGCCGCGGCCAGCGACGATGCCCTGGTCCTGTCGCTCGGCCCGCACCACAGCTTCCCGCTCGATGAGGTTCCCCGCTATATCAACAGCCGGACGGTGACCGACACGCTCGAGCACGCGGTGATCGACTCGCCGATGTTCCAGGCCCGCTGGCGCTGGAACCTAAATCGGTCGCTGATGGTGCTCAGGTTCCGGGGCGGCCGACGCAACCCGCCGCCGATCCAGCGGATGGAGTCCGACGACCTGCTGGCGGCCGTGTTCCCGCAGGCCGCCGCCTGCCAGGAAAACGTGACCGGGCCCATCGACATCCCCGACCACCTGCTCGTGCGCCAGACGCTCGAGGACACCTTGCACGAAGCACTCGACGTCGACGGAGTCAAAGCACTGCTGGAGCGCATCGAGGCCGGCGCAACACGCGTGCACTGCCGCGACACGGTCGAGCCGTCGTTGTTGGCGCACGAGATCATCACCGCCCGGCCATACGCGTTCCTGGACGACGAGGAGACCCAAAACCGGCGGACGAACGCGGTGGTGCTGCGGCGGGGGATCCCGACGGACTTGTCGACCATCGGTGCTCTGGACCCCGACGCGATCGCACGGGTGCACGAGGAGATCGCGCCGGTACCAGAGACCGCCGATGACCTGCACGACGTGCTGTCGTCCACCGTGCTGCTGCGTCCGCGTCCGGACTGGGAGGCGCTGTGGTGGCAGCTCGTCGATCGGGGCCGGGCTCGGGTCGCGATCGGCCCGGACGGTACGGAGCTGTGGACTACGGCCGAGCTGACCGGCGCCGCGGCCGACGCCATCGCCGGCGACGACGCCGCGGTCGTCCGGGTCCTGCGCGGGCACCTCGAGCTGTCGGGCGTGACCACGGCAGAAGCGCTCACCGCGGCGACGACGCTCCCCGCCGACCGAGTCGAATACGCACTGGCCGCCCTGCAGCAGGAGGGCTTCGCCATGCAGGGCCGCTACCGGCCGGGGGCCGCCGGCGCCGAGTGGGTCGCCCGGCGCCTGCTCGCCCGCATCCACAGCTACTCCAAACGCTCCCGGCGGGCGTCGGTCGAGGCGGCCACGGCGCAGGACTTCATGCGGTTCCTGTTGCGCTGGCAACACGTGGCGCCGGGCACGCTCCGCTACGGGGAGGAGGGCCTGCTCGGAGTGCTCGAGCAGCTGCAGGGATTCGAGGCGGCCGCCGCGGCGTGGGAGCCGGAGCTGCTCGCCCGGCGCGTCCAGCGCTACGACCCGGCCTGGCTCGACCGTCTCTGTCACGCCGGGGACGTCGCCTGGCTGCGGCTCAGCCCCCGCAGCGGGGATCGGCTCGCTGGCGGCGGGCGGGACGGGGACCTCGACGAGGTCGACGGCGTCGACGACCGGGAGACGGCGGGCGTGGCTACCGCGCCGTCCAAGGCGACCCCGATCGCGGTGCTCCTGCGCGCCGACCTCGGCTGGCTGCTGTCCGCGACGCGGGAAGGACTGGCGGCGTCCACCAGTCACGGCCCGACGGCCTCCGTGCTCGCCGTGCTCGGCGAGCGGGGCGCGTGCTTCGCAGGCGATCTCTCGGCTGGTGCGGGGCTCGCGGGGGTGGAGGTCGAGCGGGCCTTGTGGGACGGGGTCGCCCGCGGGCTGGTGATGTGTGACGGCTTCGCCGCGATTCGCTCCAAGGTGCGGGTGGCTGGTCCGACAAAGACCGCGTCCCGTCCCGCCCGCATGTCCCCGCTGCGCCGCGGCGCGACGTCGACCACGGCCGCGGCGGGACGCTGGTCGCTCGTGCCACCCGCGCCGACGGAGCTCGAGCGCCACGACGTGGCCGAGGCCGTCGCGGAGCAGCTATTGCGGCGGTGGGGGGTGTTGTTCCGGGAGCTTGCCCTGCACGACGGCCTGCGCCTCCCGTGGCGAGAGGTCCAGTGGGCGCTGCGCCGCCTCGAGGACCGCGGCCTCGTCCGCGGCGGCCGGTTCGTCGCCGGGTTCAGCGGCGAGCAATACGCTCTGGCCGAAGCGGCCGACGAGCTCCTCCGGGTCAGGAAGGCACCGAGGTCCGGCGAGCGGGTCGTTGTCAACGCCACCGACCCGCTCAACCTGGTCGGCGTCGTCCTGCCCGGCGTCAGGGTCCCCGCCGTGCGCACGAACCGGGTCGTCTACGTGGATGGCGTCCAAGCGCCCTGACGTGTCCTTCGGTCATCATCCCGGTCTCGCGACTTCGCGGGCGCGCATGTGGCGGATACGAACGAGATCGTTAGCTGCTCATCAGCGGTGTGACGATGGGTTCGGAGATAGCGACCAAGGAGCTCGGTTCGAAGTGAGTGAGCGACAATTGTTTATGCGCCTCCCGCAGCTGACAGATCTTCCGTCGGTGCCCCCGTTGCCGACCGGGTACAGCCTCCTAACTGCCGATGTGGACAGGATGGCAGATCGGAAGGAGCTGGCGGCTGTCCTGAGTGACGCCTTCGAGGAGCACTGGGATGCGGAGCGAGTCGAGCGTGTCCTCAGCCAAGCCGAGGGCGTTCGCACCATTTATGCGGTGGTCAGGGACGGCGAGATTGTGGCCACCGCGTCGGCCCGCACCCTGCCGCAGGCATACCCTGCAGCGGGCTACGTCCACTACGTCGGCGTAGACAGCCGCCATCGGGGGCACCGACTCGGCGAGATAGTCACCCACGCTGTCCTCAGGGACTTTGTCGCATCCGGCGAGACCTCAGCCGTGCTCGAAACCGACGACTTTCGAGGACCGGCAATTCGTACCTACCTCCGGCTCGGGTTTGTGCCGGAGTATCGGGGCTCAGACGACCAGGCAAGGTGGTCGCTGGTGCTACGCGGCCTGACTCGCTGACCGACCGACCCACCAACCGGGGGAGGCCGCAGCGGACGTCGAGACTTCTCCCGCTGCCCTCCAGCGGGCGCGGCAGGGAGTATCGGAGCCTCCTGGGCGAGAGGGAGTAGAGGCGGAGCGCTGCCGGCCCGGGAGGCTTCCTGCGAAGTTCGTCGGCGTTACGGTACGGACCGTGTTCCAGCGGTATGTGGTCCTCGGGGCTGGGGCGATCGGCGGTGCCATCGGTGGGCGACTCGCGTTGGCAGGGCTGGACGTCACGTTTGTGGCTCGTGGTGCCCATCTCGACGCTCTCGCCCGCTCCGGGCTCACCCTGGTGTCGCCGGAGGGTGGTGTCGAGCGCGTGC
>Ga0070737_10006364_pt1 | contig 10860 bp, 15 predicted proteins | sample Coa_R1_10_FD_66438 | JGI IMG/M metagenome (GOLD analysis project Ga0070737, IMG submission 66438) | Surface soil microbial communities from Centralia Pennsylvania, which are recovering from an underground coalmine fire - Coalmine... | ecosystem: Environmental > Terrestrial > Soil > Unclassified...
TTCGTCATCGGCCTCGCCATCTATGTCTGGGCGACGCCCTATCGCGAAGTGAAGCTGCTGCGCCAAGGCAACGTCGCCGCGGCGATCTCGCTCTCGGGCCAGATGCTAGCCCTCGCCATTCCCTTGGGCGCGATGCTGGCGCATAGCGTCAATCTCGCCGATATCGCGCTCTGGGGCATCGTCACCGTGATCCTGCAGCTCGTCGCCTTCGCCGCCGTGGCGATCGTCGTGCGCCGGCTGCCGCAGGAGATCGAGCGCGGCGAGATCGCGCCAGCGCTGGTGCTGGCGACGGCGCAGATCGTCGCCGGTATCTTCAACGCGGCGGCGATGTCGGGCTGAGCCGCGATGAAGTGGTATTGGCGGCTGATCCTCAGCTTCCTGCTGCTGATGGCGTTCCAGCTTTTCCTCGACAGCTTTTCCGAATTCTCGAGCGATGACGACGAGGATCAGCCGCCGCTGCCGATGCCCACCGATCGCGTGCGCCGGCCGTTGCCCCTGCCGAGCGCGGACGATCCGCTCTCCACGGTCGAGGACCCGCCGCTCGGCGCCGGCGAATTCTCTTACGGCACCTCGTTCCCGATCGCGCCCGGTCTCTGGCTGACCGCGCGCCATGTCGCGAACGACAGTTGCTCCCATGTCTATTTGCTGGTGGACGGCCGCCGCGTCGGCGCGAGCCTCGCCTATGTCCATCCCCAATCCGACCTCACGGTGCTGAAGACGGAAGCGGTGAACGGGCCGGCGCTGGCGCTCGAAGACGCGCCGCTCGAAGAGACGGACACCGGCTACACTTTCGGCTTTCCCGGCGGCAAGCTCGGCGCGACCGAGGACGAGCTCTTGGGACGCGCGCGGATGTCGGTCACCGGCGTGACCAACGGCACCGGGCCGTCGCTCACCTGGGTGGAGACGCAACGCTTTCCGGAGAGCCTCAAATCGCTGGGCGGGATGAGCGGCGGGCCGATGCTCGACCAAAACGGCAAGATCGTCGGCGTCATGGTCGCGGCCTCGCGGCGCCGCGGCCGCATCGATACCGTCGCGCCGGAGGTGCTGCTCGCCACCGCGAAATCCTATGCCGGCGATGTGACGAGCGCCGCCGCGGCGAGCGAGATCGCCGGGCAGACGGTCGCGCTCGACACCGCCGTCGAGGCGTTCAGCCGCAACAACCAGATCGCGAAGACCTATTGCCTGCCGCTCGGCATCTCGGCCGAACAGGTACAGGGCTTACCGCGTTAGCGATCGCCGAAGAGCCGGAGCGCGGCGCCGACCGCATGGCCGAGCGCCCATGGCACGGCTCTGTCATAAATCGCGGCGATCGCGCCGATGCCGAGCGCGACGACGGCGTCGAACGAGATCGTGGCAGGAGCGCGCGAGGTCATGTGCCCTTATGCGCCGCGCGCGCGGCGCGCAGCAAGGCAAAGCTCACGGCGACAGCTCTTCGAGGACGCGGCGTTTCGTCTCTTCGCCGACGAACCAGACAACACAGGCGGCGAAGGTCGCGACCAGCGCGAACATGGCGAAGACGATCGCCATGTTGACGCCCGCCGCCAGCAAAGCGCCGACGATCACCGGCGCGAGGGCGCTGCCGAGCCGATTGAGGCTGCTGGCGGTCGCGGTCGCCCAAGCGCGCATCCGCGTCGGATAAAGCTCGGGCGTATAAAGATAGACGCCGAGTCCGTTGGTGCCGCTGCCGGTGATCATGACGATGCCGCAGACCGCCAGCGCCAGCCAGCCATGGAGGCCGAGAACGGCGGTCGCGATCACGCCCATGATCGCGCCGATCGCGGCAAGCGCGAAGGCGCCGGCGAACCATGGCCGGCGGCCATGCTTGTCGACGGAGACGGCGACGAAGTAGCAGGTGATGAGCTGAATGAAGCCGCTCAAGATGCTGATCTTCAGCGCCCCCGCCGTCGACAGCCCGCCGATCTTCACATAAAGCGTCGGCGCCCAGGAATTGAAGCCGTTGGAGACGAAATAGGAGCAGAACCACATCGTCCAGACGACGAAGGTGCGCTTGGCATAAATGCCGCGGAAGAGCTCGAGGAAGCGGGTGCGCTCCGCCTTGACCGTGACACGCGCCGCCGGCAGCAGCTTCTTGCCGCGGCGCTTCGCCTCGTTTTCCATCGCCTCGACCACGGCCTGTGCCTCGGGCAGCCTGCCTTTCGCGGCGAGCCAGCGCGGCGATTCCGGCAGCTTCAGTGCCGCGATCAGCGCGCCGATCAGCGGCAAGGCGCCGACCGCGAACACGACGCGCCAGCCGAGCGCGGGACCGAAGAAGGTCAGGCAGGCGAGCGAAACCACCGGCGCGAGGAAAATGCCCCAGACGAAGATCGTCTCGTAGACCATGATGAAAAGACCGCGCGCGCTGCCGCGGACGAATTCCGTAAAGAGCGCGGCCGCAACCGGCACTTCGGCGCCGAGGCCGACGCCTTGGATGATGCGCGCCGCCATGATCTCGTTGACGGATTGCGCGAGCGCGGCGCCGAGCGAGCACAGGCCGAAGATCGTCAGCGCCGAGACGAAGGCCCATTTGCGGCCGATGCGCTCGCCGATATAGCCGAAGGCGATCGCGCCGAAGAACTGGCCGACGAAGGCCGAGCTGATCAACGCGCCGCCGGTTTTGTAATCGAGGCTGAAAGTGGCGACGATCATGGTCATCGCCGCGCCGATGCTCAGCGAATCGAAGGCATCGAACAGCGTGCCGGCGCCGAGAATGCTCGCGATGCGCCAATGCGACGGCAAGAAGGGCAAGGCGTCGATCCGCGTCGAAATCTCGTCGGCGGTCGCGGTGGCGACGGCAACGTCGGCGGTGATGTCGGTGGCGGCCATGTTCCCTCCCCGTTGGCGCGGGCCGCGTCGCGCTGCGCGGCTTCGGCTTCATTGCAGCATGAAGATTTATGACGCGCTTGGCAATGGCGCGCCGCGCGCGCGGCTAGAGCAAGCGGTCGAGCGCGATCGGGCCGCCGCCGGCGCAAGCGAAATAGAGCGCGACCAGGCCCCAGAGCGCCGGATATTCCATGCCGAGCTTGTTCCAGAAATAGCCGTCGAAGCGCAGGTGATCGTAGGCCGCGCCGAGGAAGAACAGAAAGATCAGCGCGCCGGCGAGCCGCGTGACAAGGCCCAGCGCCAAAGCCGGCCCGGCGACGAATTCGACGAGCGCGACATAGATCACCCAATAGCGGCCGGGCCGGAAACCCGAGCGCTCGAGCCCGGTCGCGAGCGCCGCGGGGGTCAGGATGCGCGAGCCGGTATCGGGGAACCAGCCGAAGAAGCAGCGCATGGCATGCGGCAGCAGCGCGAGGCCGCACCAGACGCGCAGCAGCGCCTCGGCCCAGGGCGTCAGCGACGCGGTGAAAGCAAAATCCATCGCGCCATTATAGAAGCCGGGGGCGCGACCGACAGCGCTCGATCGGGCGCCAAGACATGCGTCACCCCGGCGCGCGGTTTTGCGTCGCCGGGGTGACGGGCTCTCCTGGCGAAACTTTAGGTTAGGATCTTGCGGATGTCGTCCGAGCGGATCAGCAACAGCCAGCGCAGCGCGTGATAAAGCGCGAAGGACGCGGCGAATGTGCCGACGAGGGCGAAACCCAAGGCGACATCCTGATGCGTTGCCGCGGCATAGAGCGTCGCCCCGGTCGGCGCCACCGTCGCGAGCACGCCGGTCGCGACCGCATAGCTTGCGCTGCGCCGCTCGTGCCGGATCGCGGCGAGCAGGTCGGCGTCGAGCTCTTCGCGCTCCAAGAGCGCGCGGTCGGCGATGCGCCGCGCTTCGCTATTGGCGCGCAGCCGATTGCCCGGCAATTCGGTGATCTGCGGCGACTCGCCGGCCGGCCGTGCGGGCGCGGCGCGGTCGGCGAGCGCGACGATGCGCTGCGTGAGCGGCTCCGCAGCCGCTTGCGATTCGTTTGGCGCGTTGCGGCGCCACCAATAGAGCGCGTCCAAATTCCCGGCCGCGCGCGTCTCGACCAAGTCGAGATGGGCCATGCTTCTCCTCCGATACCCGTGCCGGCGTTCGCGCCGGCGCTTGTCCGTCGCAAGCTTTGCAATGGCCGAGCCAGTCGCGGATTTTCAAACACTTGGAAGGTTTGCCGGCAGCGGCAATACCGCCGCTGTAAAGAACATCGGCATTGTTTCCTGTGCTCGGCCTCGATTAATCTTAATGAAGATTAACGGAGGCACATCCATGAGCGATCGCAGGCCGCTGGTTTTCGCCCTTACCGTCGGCGCCCTGGCGCTGTCGGCCAACGGCGCCGCGCTGTTGATCGCGGTCTCGCCCGCGGCGCCGCCGCAAGCCGCGGCTTTCGGCATCATCGGCCTCACCGCCGCGTTCATCGGCCTTATCACCACGATCCTCTGGGCATGCCGGCGCGACGAGCCGAAGCCGCAAAAGAAGCGCGGCCGCGTGTTCACCCCCTGGGTCCCGCCCGCGGACGATGGCGAAGCCTATCTCCTGCCCGAGCCCGGGCGGCATTCGGCGCTGGCGCTCGCCGCCGCGCCCCGCGCATCGATGACATCGCCGGCGCCCGCGCCGCCGGCGCCGGTTGCGGCACCGGTCGCGGCGCCGGTGAAAACCGAGGCGCAGGTCATCAATCTGCAGGATTGGCTGAAGGCGCATCGCCCGCAGCACGTTCTCGCTTAAAGCTTTCAGCGCGGGCCCATCACCGTAGCGATCAGCGCGCCGGCCTCGGCCGGATCGAACGGCTTGTCCGTCATCAAGCGGCGAAAGAAAACCGCGCCGAGCAGCGCCTGCGCCGCAAGCTCGGCATCGAGATGCGGCGGGAAATCGCCACTGGCAATGCCCGCGGCGATCAACGCCACCGTCGGCTTGCGCGCTTCGGCCTGGAAGCGGTGATGGAAGCGGCGTATTGCCGGATCGCGCTCCGCCGCATCGATCAGCGCCGGCAGGCATACGCCGAACGGCGAATCCGCCGCCACATCGGCGACGTGGCGCAAGATGCGCTTGAGCTTCTCGCGCGGCGTGCCGGTGACGAGCTCGGGATCGCGCTCCTCCTGCAACTGGCGGAAGGCGTCGGCTATGAGCGCCAGCTTGTCGGGCCAGTGGCGATAGATCGTCGCTTTGCCGACGCCGGCGCGCGCGGCAACGGATTCGATCGTGAAGGCGCCGTAGCCGGCATCGCCGAGCTCCTCGAGCGCGGCGGCGAGAATCACCTGCCGCGAGCGCGCAATACGCGGATCGGGCCGCGGATCGGCGGCGCGCTTGGCTGCTGCCGCCATCAGCCTTTGTTGCCGCCCCAACTGCCGCTGCCGCCCGAGCCGGGCGCGCGATAGGCGGCGCTGTTGGGCTGGAACAGCTCGACCAGATTGCCCGACGGATCTTCGAGCAGGATCTGCTTGCCGCCGGTGCCCTGCACGACCTCGTTGCGGAAGCGCGCCTGGGCGGCTTTGAGCTTGGCGATCGTCGCGTCGAGATCGTCGACGACGAGGTGGATGCGATTCCAGCCGCCGGGCGTCTGCTGCTCGCCCGACGGCATCGCCGCGCCGCCGCCCGCGCCCTGGCCCGAGGGCTGCGTCAAATAAATATGCAGATCGCCGCGCGAGATCTCGGCAAAAGGCGGCGCCGGATGCATTTCGAGCTTGAAGCCGAGTTGCTCGGTGTAGAAGGCGATCGACGCCTTCACGTCGTTGACGATGTAACGGACACAGGCGGCCATGGCGCGCTCCCTTTGGCTGGGGCGGGGCCGAGAACTTATAGAACGTCTCCGTTTCGCTACGAAACGTCAACGTTTCATAATCGAGCCGCGGGCCTTGGAAAATGGGGTCAGAGTCGATTTTCTGCAGGAAAATGGGGAAATGGGGTCAGAGTCGATTTTCTGCGGCCGCGCAATTAAATCTACTCTGACCCCAATTATCGGCGAGTAAATAGGGTCAGAGTTGAATTCTTCGCGGCGCATCCATAGCGTGGCTGCGGTTCGCCCCTCGGAGCACCTTTCGATGCCGCGGCTCGGCCGCTATTTCCCGCCCGACCAGCCGCTGCATCTCATCCAGCGCGGCAACAACCGCGCGCCGATCTTCTTTTGCGACGAGGATTACCTGCGCTATCGCCGCTGGCTTGCCGAGGCCGCGGCGGAATACGGCTGCGCGATCCACGCCTATGTGCTGATGACCAATCACGTGCATCTGCTCGTGACGCCGAGGGCGGCCGAGAGCCTGCCGCGGGCGATGCAGTCGCTCGGCCGCCGCTATGTGCGCTACGTCAACGCCGCCTATCGCCGGAGCGGCACGCTGTGGGAAGGCCGCTATCGCGCCGCGCCGATCGACAGCGACGCGTATTTCCTCGCCTGCTGCCGCTATATCGAGCTCAACCCGGTGTGCGCGCGCATGACCCGGCACCCGCGCGACTATCGGTGGTCGAGCTACGCCGCGCATGCTGCCGGCGCCGCCGACCCGCTCGTCGCCGAGCATCCGCTCTATCGCGCGCTCGGCCGCAGCGCCGCCGAGCGGCAAAAGGAATATCGCGCGCTGTTTCGCGCGGCGCTCGACGAGGCGTTCCTCGATGCGATGCGCGCCGCGACGAATGGCGGCTGGGCGATGGGCGGCGAGCGCTTCAAGCGCAAGGTCGCGAAGGCCGCGGGCCGGCGCGCCGCGCCGCTGCCGAAAGGCCGGCCGGCGAAAGAGACGGCCGACCAGCGGCAAATAAATCTACTCTGACCCCATTTATCACTCTGACCCCATTTAAATCCACTCCGACCCCAATTAAGGCCGGTTAACCCTGCGGCGCGCGCGGGCGGAGGGTGGCGGCTTCTCATCCTTTATTAAGCTTCATCGCTAAAAATGAATGCGATCATGAGCGAGGATCGCGCCAACGCTTCGTCTTCCGCGCCCGCCGCCGCTGCGGCGAGCGAGGCGCCGAAGAATCCCGGCCGCCGGCTTATTCTCGGCGGCATTCCCGTCGCCGTGACCCTCGCCAGCAAGCCGGCGCTCGCCATGACCGGGCAATGCTCGGTCTCGAACGCGCTCTCGGGCAATCTTTCGCATCCGCTGCCGAGCGGCGTCAATTGCGGGATGACGCCGCAGACCTGGCTCGATCTCGCCGGCACCAATCAGCTCTGGCCGCGCACCGGCATGTGGCCGCAGACGAATTTTTCGACCGCGTGCGGCTCGCCCGGCTTCGGCAACGTCTGGCAATGCGGCTCGCAATCGCTGCTGTCGGCGTTGCAAGGCAGCCTCACGGTGCAATGCAAGATCAACAATGTCGAGACCTCGCTCAGCGCCCAGCTCTTCGGCGAGCAGGTAGCGGCCGGCTTGCTCAACGCCGCGGCGTTCTCGCCGAACAACTATCCGAAGAGCCTCGACGAAGTGCAATCGCTGGTGCTCGCGATCTGGGCGGCGAAGCCCACCAGCCGAAGCCAGGCGCAAAGCCTTTTGGACAGCGTCACCAACACGCTTTCCGCGCTCAACATCAACACCTGAGCGGCGGCGATGTCGGACATCGCCCCCCGGCAGCGCATCCCTTCCTGCGTGCAGTGGCGCGATTGGGACGGCGAGATCGTCGCTTATAACGACCGCACCGGCGACACGCATCATTTCGCCGATCTCGCGGCCTGGCTCTTCCGCAAGCTCGCCGCGGCGCCGGCCAGCGCCGAGGCCATCGCCGACGCGGCCGCCGGCGAGATCGAGCTGCCGGCGCGCATCGATCGCGGCGCCGCCATCGCGCGCACGCTCGAGCTTTTCGCGCGGCTCGATCTTCTCGAACCCGCCGGTTCGTGAAGACACGCCCCGTGAGCACGCTCGCTTTGCGCTTCGGCCCGTTTGCGGCGTCTTTGGAGACGCCCTTTGCCGCGCTGGTCGACGGCTTGAAGCGGCTTTATCCGCCGCGCTCGTTCATTCCAGCCGCCGATGCGTTCTACGATTTTCGCGTCGCGATCGCGCCGGGCCGCGGCGCGCATCGCTGGCTCAAGCCGCAAGCGCGCTTTTTGCTCGACGGCGAGAGTCCGTTCAAGCCGCTGCCCGCCGATCAAGCGCTGCCGATGTTCGAATGGGGCCTCAACTACGCGATCGCGGCGCAGGCGCATCAGTATCTCGTCGTCCATGCGGCGGCGATCGAGCGCAACGGCAAGGTCGCGATCCTGCCCGGCGCGCCCGGCGCCGGCAAGTCGACACTGACCGCGGCGCTGGTGCAGCGCGGCTGGCGCTTGCTCTCGGACGAGCTCGCGCTCATCCGTCCGCAAGATGCGCAGGTCGTACCGCTGGCGCGGCCGATCAACTTGAAGAACGGCTCGATCGCGCTGATGCGCGCCTACGCGCCGGACGCCGTGTTCAGCGCCGAGACGCACGACACGGCGAAAGGCACGGTCGCGCTGATGCGCGCGCCCGCGAGCAGCATCGCGCGCAGCGAGGAAGCGGCGCCGATCGGCTGGATCGTCTTTCCGCGCTGGCAAAAAGACGCGGCGCCGCGGCTCGAGCCGTGGTCGCGCGCCGCGGGGCTGATGGAGATCGCGCATAACGCGATGAATTACAGCGTGCATGGCGGCGCGGGCTTCGCGCTGCTCGCCGATATTTTCGCGCGCGCCGGTTGCTATCGCTTCGTTTATTGCAAGCTCGACCATGCCGTCGCGGCCTTCGCAGGCTTAGCGGCGTAATTCGCGCGCCATTGCTCTTGGCAACCGCTTGCGGATTGCCGGGCCGTCACAACATTGCCCAATTTGCCTGCTTTGCTTACCCATCCGTTGCACAAGCAAGGCAATCCGATTCGAAAATGGCGGAAGGAGAGAGCCGGGCGGCGTCTTACCGCGATCAAGCGAAGCAAATTCGTGCGCTGGTGAACCTCGTCATCCATCCCGAGGTGAAGACGGAATTGCTCGAACTGGCCGATCAATTCGAGCGCCTGGCCGACGAGGCCGAGCGCCACGCGCGCGCATAAGAAAAGCTTAGCGCCCTAAAAAAGGGCCCTGCGCTGCCCCCGAAATCGATTCCCTCGAGGGTATCGACTATTTCCAGACGGGCGCGCCGAGATAGATTTCGGACGGATCGGTCGCCGCGCCCGCCGTGGCGCCGACCGCGCCACCGGCCAAGGCGCCGATCATGGGGGCGCCGAACAGGGCACCGACGATCGCGCCGCCGCCGGCGCCGAAACCGGCGCCGCTCAGCGCACGGTCGGTCGGTGTCTGGCCGCAAGCCGCCAACAGCAGCGCTGCCCCGAAAGCCAAAGCCGTCGATAGACGCATGGGAAGGCTCCCCTCTCAGTGTTGCAGAGGAGCCTATACAAAGAATCGATTGTTTACAAGAACTTCTAATCGATTCCTGAAAATGTCAGCGAACACTGTAAGTTAGTGATTTGATTCACATAAACAGCTTCTCGCCTTTTATGTCCTTATAGATGTCGGCGACGTAATCGCCATAGCCGTTATAGAGCAGGGTCGGCACCCGCTCGTCGGTGCCCAATACCCGTTCGGTGGCCTGGCTCCAGCGGGGATGCGGCACCGCGGGATTGACGTTCGCCCAGAAACCGTATTCGTCGGGCCCGGTCTTCGCCCAGAAGGTCACCGGCCGCTTGTCGGTGAAGGTGAACTTCACGATCGATTTGATCGACTTGAAGCCGTATTTCCACGGAACGACCAGGCGAATCGGCGCGCCGTCCTGCTTCGGCATCGGCTTGCCGTACATGCCGGTGCCGATGAAAGCGAGCTCGTTGGTCGCCTCGGCCATGGTGAGGCCTTCGACATAGGGCCAGGGATACCAGAACATCTTCTGCCCCGGCGCCATCGACGCATCCTTGAAGGTGGTCATCACGAGGTAGGTCGCGCTCGACGTCGGCTTCGCCATATCGACCAGCGCCTTCAGCGCAAAGCCCGACCACGGCACCGACATCGACCAGGCTTCGACGCAGCGATGGCGGTAGAGCCGCTCTTCCAAGGGCATCTGCTTCAACAGATCGTCGATGCCGATGGTGATCGGCTTCTCGACCATGCCGTCGATCGCGATCGTCCACGGCCGGATCTTCAGCTGCTGCGCGGCGTCGGCGAGGTCCTTATCCTCGCTGTATTCGTAGAAGTTGTTGTAGTACTCGGAATACTTGGCATCGGTGATCGGCCGGTCGAGCGTGTATTTGTCGTTGCGCTTGAAGGGATAAAGAGCCGCCGAGGGATCCGCTTCCGCGGCGGGCGCCGCGGCGAAGGCGTCGCGGATCGGCCCGGCGGCGGCGGTCGCGGCAATCAACGAGCCGAAACCCATCGCCTTCACCAATTCGCGCCGGTTGAGGAACACCTTCTCGGGCGTCGCCTCGCTCTCGCGCATTTCCCAGCCGCGTTTCACCTTCAACAGCATGACCGCTCTCCTTTGCCGCTACCCTAGAGCGGCATCCCGCCCCCGCAACTCAAAGAAACGCGAGCGGCAATTCTAATGAAATATACGAAGAGAAGACGGAAAAGGTTACAGCGCGCCCTCACCCTCCCGCTCCCCTGACGGGGAGAGGGGTTATCGCATCGCTTTCGCTAGCCCCTCTCCCGCTCGCGGGAGAGGGATTCTTGGCCGCATCATGGCGATTACTGCGCCGCTTCGCCCGCGCGGAGCTGCAGCACTTTCTCGGCGAGCTTGCCGGTGAGCTCTTGCAGGTGATCGAACTTCGCGGCGTAAGTGCCGACGCCCAAGGTCACCGAGCGCAGCTCGACGATGAGGTCGTGCAGCTCCGGCATCGGCATGTTCGCTTCGACCTGGTCCCAGCCGTCCCAGCCTTCCTTGCCGTCGAAGCCGAGGATCTGCCCGCGCCGGCCCGAGACGATGCGCTGCACCCGCGAGGTGAAGGCGTTCGGCACCGAGATCGAGACGTGGCAGATCGGCTCCAGCAGCACCGGATTGCATTTCGGCATCGCCTCGCTCATCGCCTGGCGCGCCACGGTCTTGAACGCC
>Ga0070737_10006366_pt1 | contig 10856 bp, 12 predicted proteins | sample Coa_R1_10_FD_66438 | JGI IMG/M metagenome (GOLD analysis project Ga0070737, IMG submission 66438) | Surface soil microbial communities from Centralia Pennsylvania, which are recovering from an underground coalmine fire - Coalmine... | ecosystem: Environmental > Terrestrial > Soil > Unclassified...
TTCCTCTTTGTTTATCCTTTCGTCAAAACACGCGCCTGGTATCGAATGCCTTACGAGGAACGCCAAAAGGCCATGGCGGAGCACATAGAGCTTGGGCATAAATATCCAACGGTTAAACTCAACACCACCTACTCTTTCGGCATTGATGACCAAGAGTTCGTGGTTGCCTTTGAAACCGACATTCCGGCCGACTTCCTCGATCTTGTACAGCATATGCGGGAATCGGAGGCGAGCGCCTATACCCTCCGGGATACCCCAACCTTTACGTGCGTGCAGGTGCCGTTGCGTGAAGCACTCGATGCGATTGGCTAAAGCCGTTCCCGCTACAACATGCAGACCACGCTAACACGCGAAGAGCAGATTAAAGCCTATGCCAAAGAGCTAGGCTTCGATCTTGTCGGGATCGCGGAGGCCACCCCATCGGTCTTCCAACAAGAGTACCGCGACTGGCTCGCAAAGGGATATGCCGGTCAGATGGACTACCTTGCCAGAAATCTAGAGCGACGGCTAAACCCCCAAGAGCTTCTGCCCAACGCACGCTCTCTTATCGTCGTCGGTATGAACTACTACGCCGACACACAGGAGGGGCCGGCAACTCCCCCTGTACGTCCAAACCATGCCATTTTCGCCCGTTACGCTCGGGGAGACGACTACCATGATGTTATGACAAAACGTCTCTATCAACTTTTGGAGCACATCAAAAAACACATCGCGCCAAACGTCGCCGGGCGCGTCTACGTAGATGCCGGCCCTCTACTCGAAAGAGAGGTGGCCCAACGTGCCGGTCTGGGCTGGTTCGGCAAAAACACCATGCTGATCAACTCGCGTCGCGGCTCCTATTTCTTTCTCGGCGCTCTGGTAACCGATCTCGACCTTGAACCCGACCGGCCGGCTGAAGGCCACTGCGGGCGATGCATGCGCTGCATCGAAGCCTGCCCTACAGGTGCCCTTATCGCTCCGTATCAGCTCGATGCCCGTCGCTGCATATCCTATCTCACCATAGAACTCAAGGAGGCCATCCCCGTCGAGTTGCGCCCCGCACTCTCGGCCAACGGCAATCGCGTTTTCGGTTGCGACATCTGCCAGGAGGTCTGCCCCTTCAACCAAAAGTTCAGTACCCCCACCACAGAGCCGGCCTTTCAGCCCCGTGAGATCACCCGAAACAGCCGCTTAGTAGACTTATTGCGATTAAGCGAACCGGAGTTTCGAGAGAAGTTTCGAAAAAGCCCCGTGAAACGGGCAAAACGCAGGGGGCTGCTGCGCAACGTGGCCGTTGCCCTTGCCTATAGCGATGACCCGGAGGCCGAATCCGCACTTCAAAACGCCGCCGAACACGACCTCGACCCCCTCGTGCGCGAGCACGCTGCTTGGGCGCTCGATACATTAAGAAAGCGTAAAACGACCCCGTCACGCCCTCACCCCAAGCAGGGCTAAGCAGCCCTTTGTCTCCCTATGGTAAGAGGCCTACAATAAAAAGACACCCCCCTATAAAAACTTCCTCTTGATTTTCCTATGTGGACGTGATATAATCGCATCTAGTTTCCAGGGAACAAGTCAGAACAGGAACGAAACGGGGTCCGCTCAACGCCATTATCCTTGGTTATGATGACAATAGAACCCCGAAAAAACCTAAGGGAGACACGCATGACAATGAGCTGCTTAGAAAACAGCATCCTGGAACGTGGCATCGCCTATAAGAATGAAGGCCAATATGATGAGGCCGTCGCTGCCTTTAAAGAGGTCTTGGAAAAAGACCCCAATTCTTGCGACGCCCACCATCAACTCGGCCTCGTATACGGCTTTACAGGTCTCTTTGACGAATCGCTCGAAGAGCTTCAAAAAGCCGTGCAACTTGCTGCCGAGCGCGTAGATATCCGGCTCGACCTCGCCCTCACCTACTCCATGCTCGGCATGTACGACGAAGCGACGGCGGAGTTCCAGGAAGTGCTGCGTCTTGATCCGAATAATAAACGCGCCACCGATAGCCTGAAATTCATCAAGGAGATGCTTGGATAGCGAACGCCGCATTGTCCTACACTACCCCGCCCTCCCGCCAAGGTGTGGCTCGCTTGGACAAGTTTTCTACCTGGTTCCCGCCCGTTTTTTATCTCTTCCTTGCCGCCATTTTCCTCTACCGCACGACCTTTGTAGGGGATGTTTTTTTGCCTGCCGGGTTGCTGGGCTATATCGCGCCCTACCAGACTGCGATTCACACCAAATTGCTGCCCCCCTGGAATCCGTTGCGCTGGGATGGTATCGCCCAGTTCTATCCATGGCGGCTGTTTGCCGCCAGAACGGTTCGCTCTGGATTTCTGCCCCTATGGAATCCCTACCAGTTCTGTGGAGCGCCCTTCGTTGCCAATAGCCAATCCGCTGTTTTCTACCCACCTAACCTCCTATTCGATCTTTTTCCAACAACAATCGCATTCAACCTTAACGCCCTCTTGCACCTTACCCTCTGTGGCTGGTTCACCTACCTGTTTCTCAAACAGCTTCGGTGCTTTCCCCTTGCCTCCCTGCTTGGCGGCTGCATCTATGCCTACTCGGCCTGGCAAGTGCAATGGCTCCAGCTCCCCACCTTTCTCGCCACGTCCTGCTGGTTTCCCCTCCTGCTACGTCAGCTTTATCGGCTTCTGCGCACACCCGGTTCCTCCGGCACCTCCCTTACCTCCGCAGGAGCCTCCCTCGGTCTTATGCTGTTGGCCGGCCACCTGCAGATCGCCTTCTATGGCTTATTGGCCGCCTTTCTTTGGGTGCTCGCCCTCCTCATTCGTACGCTACAGGAACAAAAACCCATCGGAAAACTGCTTGCGCTATCTGCCGGGGTTTTTCTACTCGGCGGCCTTCTCTGCTCCATTCAGCTCCTACCAACGCTCGAGCTTTCGCGTCTCTCTCACCGCGCAACACAGGCGACACCGGCCGGATATCAAGAGTACATCGCCTACGCACTTCAACCCTACGAACTTTCTACTCTCTTTTTGCCCAATCTCACCGGCAACGATTACGATCCGCAAAACCATTATTGGGGCTTTTATCTGCAATCCGCCGGCAACTCGCTGGTGGCCGTGCGACATAACGCTGCAGAAACCGCGCTCTATGTGGGCATTCTCCCTCTGCTCTTGGCTGCCGTGGCGGTCTATCGCGCGTTGCACCGCCGTGCCCCAAACTATCGGGCGCTGTTCTTCGCCATTCTTGCCGTGTTTGCCCTCCTCATGGCGCTCGGCACCCCCTTGAACGCGCTCTTCTATTTCGGTATTCCAGGCTTCGGCGCTTCCGGGTCGCCAGCACGCATTTTGGTGCTTTGGGCATTCGCCACAGCCTGTTTGGCCGCGTTTGGGTTAGACTATCTTCTCGAATCGCCGCTCGAAAAGCGTGCCTTCCTCGCCCTGTTTGCCGCTCTACTGGCCGGCTTTGGACTTTGCCTCTTTTTGGTCTCTCAAGCGTTGACCGTTCCGCTTCCGGGTTTTGATCTGCTCGATGTACCGTCCTTCGCTCGCGCGCTCTCTCGCATTCCCTACGATTGGGTTCGGCTTGGGGCCGGTCTCACTCTGTCTGCCGTTCTCTTCTGGCGGACACATCGTCACCCCGTGTCCGGCTCCTTTCGTTTCGCCCTCGGCTGTCTCGCTATCACGATCACCGACCTATTTTGGACCGGTATGCCGGTCAATCCGGTTGCCCGCTCTACTTGGGTCTATCCGCTCACTCCAGGCATTCGCTATCTTCAAACCCACCTCGGCCATGAGCGTATATTCCCCATAAACCGTTTTTGGAGCCTTAATACCCCCCCGCCGGCCGTTCTACCCCCCAACGGGGCTATGGTCTATGCGTTGCGCGATGTGCAGGGCTACGATTCTCTATTTCCCGGCCAATTGAAAGCCTACGCCGACCGCTTTGCGCGTCCCAACCGCTTCGGCGTGAGCGACGCCAGCCCTCCAGAAGTAGGTAATATGGTGTTTTTTCAAAACCCGAACGCCCCTCTTGTTCCAACAACCGGTGCCCGCTATGCGGTGGCCCTACCCACCGACAACCCTGCCTTTGCCGATGTCACCCTTCCTCCCCAAACGCCGCCGCTGCCGCTCTCAAGCGATGACCTTACTCTCTATCCCCTATCCTCCGCACTACCACGCGCTCGCTTTGTGTCGGATAATCCCAAACTCCCAAATCCACCGGTAACGTATCTTCAAGACCTCCCTACCCGCGTATCCTTGCAGGTTACAGCTCCCACCGGTGGCTTGCTTATTCTAGCCGACGAAAACTATCCCGGTTGGGAAGCAACGGTAGATAAATATAGGGTGCCCATTCTCGTCCCACCGCCCTCTCAAGGCTCGCTGTTTCGCGCTGTGCGCCTCTCTTCGGGCGAGCATATCGTCGCATTCCGATTTCGCCCTTCAAGCTTTAACGTCGGGCTTTATCTGAGCTTAATAGGCCTTTTGTTCTTCTGCTGGCAATCATCCAAAAACCTATTCCGTAGTCGCACTAATATGTTAGGAGGTATCGAGTGTCGGAACCAATAGCATTACATAGCAAACAGTACGTCTATTTCGATATGATGGATCCGCAGCATCACCTTCACAATGCGGAATATCTTGTGCTCTTTGAGAGGGCACGATTTGAGCTGTGGCGTGCTCTCGGAGAAGGGGCTTACCCGGAAAATCCCGATCTCGATTGGCCTTATGTGGTCGCCCGCAATGAGATCAACTACCGTGCCCCGGTGGAGCGTATTCAACCGGTGGATATTTTTGTGACGGTGAGTCACCTCGGCAATAGCAGTCTTACGCTCTCTTTCAAAATGTATCGAGAAGATGGGGAACTAGCGGCAGAGGGTCTCACGGTGATCGTAAGAGTAGACCCTCAAACGCGCCGACCGCGCCCATGGTCAGAGAAGTTCCGCTCCCTCATCGCGCCCTATTGTGCAGACGCGAAAGACGCATAGATCGTTTACGTTCGCGATGGGCTACTCACGAGGCGAGATGATGATGCGTCGGTCTGGCTCCTCGCCCTCGCTGTAGGTACGCACATCGGGGTCATCGGCAAGGGCTTTATGGATAATACGGCGTTCGTGAGGAGGAAGAGGCTCTAGCTCTGCCTCCTGATTCATGGCTTTCACCTCTTGCGCCAACTCCAGGGCACGCGCGCGCAACGCAGCCGCCCGTCGTTCCCGATAGCCGTCCGCATCTAGCACAAGCCGTAGCTCACCGTGAACGCGCCGAACGAGAATGTTATTGGCTATAAACTGAAGGGCATCGAGCGATTTTCCCGCATGCCCCCAAAATCGTTGCGCGTCTTCTCCCACAAGCTCCACGTAAAAGTAACACCCCTGCATCTCGCGTCCTACCGGACGCACATCATGCGGCAGCCGATCGCATATCTCATGCATCAGCTGTAGGGCTATCCGCTGCTGCTCGCTTAGCGCTTCGTCATCTATAGGCTCGCTCATTTGCCAGGCTCTCTCCTTCGTTGAGTTAGCAAACCGACATTATCTCTTTTTACGCCGTGGACGCGGCGCAGGCCGTGCGCTTGGAGAACGCGAGGACGACGAACCCGCCGATTGAGGTGCCGTGGCCGATGGAACAGAAGTAGATTGGCCATCGCGCTCGACACCTTTTCCGTTCTCCCCTATCACTTTCAGCGTGATAGCTCCGTTCCCGCCTGTGGCCTGTGCCAACTTCGTGGGGCGATAGATGTAGTAGTACTGTTGAGCCGCGGAGATGAGGTTCAGCACCAGCCAGTAGAGCAAGAACGCGGAAGACCATCCCTCCTGATAGAAGAAGTAAATCATGATGAAGGTCATGATAAGCGAGCTTGTCTGCTGTTGCTGCGCCATCTGCGGATCGCTCACAGGAGTGAGCTTAATCGAGAGATACATACTTGCCGCATAGATCAGCAGCAGCGGAACATCCATCTCCGCTAGGTTATGAGCCACAATGCCGGGAAACCGGTCGGCCAAATGGCTGCCGATCCACAAAAAATGCCCGTTGGCAAAATGGATTTCATAAGCGCGGATCCATTCAAACATAAGGATCAGGAGAGGATACTGAATGAGCATGGGAAGACACGAGGCAAACTGGTTCACCCCATGCTCCTTATAAGCCTCCTGCACCTTACGAAACATCACCTGTGGGTCGTCTTTATAGCGCGCCTGTATCTCACGGATGATGGGCTGCATGCGCTGCATCTCGCGCTGATTGGCGTAGATGCGCAGCATGAGCGGAAATGTGAGTGCCCGCACAATGATCGCCAACAAAACAAGAGCGAACCAGTAGCTGAAATCAGGTTTCCGACCTGTTATAGCCACAAGAGCATCAATAAACTTGTAGCCCAGGCTGTGCGAGTTACGCCGGTCTATGCGTTCATCAACAACCTTCAACAACTGGTCTACCTGCGGATTCTGAGCGACTTTCGTGTTGGCAAAAGAGCGCTTCAGCTCGATAAGCGCCTGCCGTGCCAGTAAATCGCCTTGGGCGTGCTTTTCATCTAGCTCATGAAGGGCCTCGGGCGTGAGATGGTTAGGGTCAACGGCATGAATTTGCGCCGGCGTACCATAATAGTTCGGGTTGGAGGTGAACTGTGCCAACTCCCAAAGCGCCTCGGCAGCAAGCTCCGGATCACGGCTTGCATTCTGGTTTTTCACCGCCATAAAAGTGCCTACAGCGGCATCGGGATCGGTCGCTTCAAGTTGACGTGCGTGTTCTAAAGTATAGGGGGGTATGCCTTGAGGTCCTCGGTTGCACCCCGTTAGTAGGGCGCCGAGAACAACGAGAACGACACTAAACACTAAGAAACGCTGTGTAATGTTCAACGACAATCTCCTCATAACTTTATGCGGAAGATGCAACGACCATCCCTACGGTACCGGGTCGTACCCTCCTATCGAAAGAGGGTTGCAGCGCAAAATACGTCGTAGCCCTAAAGCCACACCGGTGTAAACCCCGTATTTTTCGATGGCCTGTATCATATATTCGGAACAGGAGGGGTGGTAGCGGCATACCCTTGGGCGATAAGGGCGTGTCGCTTGATATAGCCTGACCAAGCCGATCAGCCCCTTGCGAACGAGCCAACTCATTCGCGCCAAAAGGCTTTGCTGTGCCATCCTAACTTCCTTCTCTCGCCCCCTCACTGTTGCTATACTCCCCCTCAGCCTCATCGAGAACACCTGCCTGCCGTAAAACCGTATTCACCGAGGTCAGCACGTCCGGCCATGGTCTCTTTAACAGAGACGATCTTGCGATAAATATAAGGTCATACGGCTCTTGTTTCAGCCTATTTATCTGTAGACGCACGGCCTCACGCAAACGCCGACGCAGACGGTTGCGCACCACAGCCTTGCCCACTTTCTTGCTTACCACAAACCCGATGCGCGGATGCGGGGGGTTTGAAGTGTCATCTCCACTGCGTTGTCGCAGATAAAGAACCACGTCTCGGTTTGCCCACGAACGCCCCTGCCGATAGACGGCCTGAAAATCCTTACGAGCACGCAGGCGCAACGGACGTGGCAGCATGGTTGTCTCTAGCAAAGTGGCATTCTGTAGTGCATACGGAATGAAGGCGCGAACGGTTTCCTTCTTTCAGGCTCCTCTTCGCGCCTCCTGTATGACCTTAGAAGCCCCAAACAGCACCTTTAGTGAACAAGCAGATGACGCCCCTTCTGCCGACGCCGACGCAACACATTGCGCCCATCGTGTGTGCGCATTCGGCTGCGAAATCCGTGCACACGTTTGTGTCGCCTGTTATGGGGTTGGTATGTTCGCTTCATTTCCTCGTCTCCTCACGAACAATTGTCTCCTATTATAGCATGTTCAGAGCCTTTTTCGGAAGGGATGTTTGCCATTATTACCATACTGAAAACGTAAACGCCAGGGCATCTGCACCGACTCCCAAATAACCCGCCGTGTCATCTTCGAGCGTCCATGGCGTCTATCGGTAAAAACGATGGGCACCTCCACAATACGCAAGCCCGCTCGGTAAGCCCGAAAGACCATTTCCACGGCAAACGCATAGCCCTCCGAAACCACCCCCTCCAGGTTAAGTCGCTGTAAGGCCGAGGCGTGCCAACAACGAAAGCCCGATGTGGCATCCCTAACCGGAATGCCGGTGATGAGATGGACGTAGAAGTTAGCCCATCGGCTCAGCAGCACGCGATGAAACGGCCAGTCGCGCACACCGCCTCCTTTTACATAACGCGATCCTAGAACAACATCCGCCTCCTCAGCAGCCTGAATCAAATCGGGCAGGTAGCGCGGATCATGCGAGAGGTCGGCATCCATTTGAACGATGTATTCATAGCATCCCTCCTGCAAAAGGCGCGAAAAAGCCTCACGGTAGGCACGCCCTAATCCGCGTGGTCCCTCCCGCCGATAGATGCGAAGCCCCTCATACTGAGAACGTAGTCCTTCAGCTATCTCGGCCGTACCATCCGGTGACCCATCATCCACAACCCATAGGTGCGTTTCAGGCAATGTCAAATACACCTGTCGAACGACCTGCTCGATGTTCTCCGCCTCGTTATAGGTCGGTATAACGACCACGACCCTTTTCAAGCGTTTGCACCTCTCATCCCTTTGCTTTCGACAAGGAAAGCCAACTTCGGAATATAGCCTATCGCATCCCTATTCCGCGCCACACCACGCGCCCTCGCTCTTCAGAGGCCTCAGCATGAGGTTACGGATGATCTCTTCCGGTGAAAACCCTTCAAACAGCAGGCGATGCAAAGCCTGGCTTAGAGGCATCTCCACCCCATAACGTCGTGCCAGGTCGCATAGAACACGCGTTGTAGGCACCCCTTCGGCCACCTGCCCGATTTCACGGAGAACCTCTTCAAGCGCTTTACCTTGCCCGATTCCATATCCCACCCGATAGTTGCGTGACAAACGACTATGGGCCGTGGCAATAAGGTCACCCACTCCAGAAAGACCGGAAAAGGTCTCCGCTTTCGCTCCCTGCGCTCTGCCGAGCCGGATCGTCTCCATCAAACCACGTGTCATAAAGGCGGCCCGTGCATTATCTCCATAACCGAGGGCATCACAAACCCCTATGCCGATGGCGATGGCATTTTTCACGGCTCCTCCCAGCTCTACCCCTACCACATCGGTGCTGGTATAAACGCGAAAAGTGGGCATGGCCTGTTGCGCAAAAACCTGCTGAATGTGACGAGCGGTCTCCTCATGAAATGCGGCCACCACGGTGGCCGTTGGAACACCTCGCGCCATCTCAACTGCCAAATTGGGTCCAGAAAGCACGGCCAACCGAGTCTCTATTCCAGGAAGCACTTCCATGAGAACTTGGCTCATGCGAAAGCCCGTCCCCTCCTCCAGCCCCTTGGTGGCAGAAAGCACAAAGGCGCTCGGCGGCAGCAACGAGCGAATGGATTCGGCCACCGACCGTACCGCGTCGCTTGGCACGGCGAAAATAACTCCCTCGGTTTCCGCCAGAGCTTCCTCAAGACACGAGGTAACCTCGACGCCGGAAGGCAGAGGAAAACCGGGAAGATAGCGTCGGTTTTCTCGCTCACGCCGTAAAGCCATAGCATGCTCCTGGCTGCGCGCCCAGAGGCAAATGCGATGGGCATTGTCGGCCAAAATAAGGGCCAACGCCGTCCCCCAGCTCCCTGCTCCCAAAATAGCCAGGCGCCTCTCCGCAACCCTTCGATCCATTAGGGAAGCCAAATCTCCTCTCTCCATGCCGTTACCGCGAAATTCTATTTCCATTGCAGACGGCCTAAAACCGTCCCCATAGAGCCTTCTTAGGCGCCGTCAAAGTCTACCCCAATTTCCTAAACTGCGCCTCTAACGCAGCCACCTCTATGCCACCGAACCTCGCGGCGCAGGGTGCTACCGCCTTGGGGCGGGGGGTGGAGAAGAGCGCCCTACCCCCAGAAAATCGCAAGATTTTCTGGAGACCCCTGTATCGGCCTTGAGGGGAAGGGCGTCGGCCTTGAGGGGAAGGGCGTCGGCCTTGAGGGCAAGCCCCATCTTCAGACGTGGAGTAGTTGACAACAGACATGAGGAGAAGAGCGATGATAGCTTCATCTACAATACAGCATCCACTATTCTGCGGAAACAGCCTTTAAGCAGAAAACGCCAGGCACACACTCACACCACCGGCCCGCTGGCCACTTCATACTCGCCCTGAATGCCCTTGACGATGCGCGTGACCCTGCGACGCCAGTAGCTGCCGAAATAAGATGCCAAACGCACCGCCTCTTGTGGATGAACATCTATCAGGTTGCGGGTTTCACGCGGGTCTTCTTGAAGGTTATATAGCTCGTCTGTCTCCCCTTCAGGCCTCTGGATATAACTCCAAATGCCGTCACGAATGCAGCGATCGACCCCAGCATAGTAGCCGGCAATCACAGCCTCCCGATGCCCGTCCTCCTGACCCAAGAGAACAGGAGCAAACGATCTTCCATGCATCGAAGTTATGTTGTTCTTTAATCCCACCAGTTCAAGCAGCGTCGGCAGAAGATCGGGAAACTGCACCAACGCTTTCGTTCTGCGCGGTGTGCCATTGGGCAGGCGCACCAGGAAAGGCACCTTAAGTAGTTCCGAGTAGAGCCTATCCGCTCCCTTTAAAAACTTTCCGTGATCGGCTAATGGATGCCCATGGTCGGCCAGTAGCACAATGATCGAATCGTCAAAATAGCCGTTCTCAGCTAGGCACGTAAATAGCGGCTCAAGACAGTGATCTACAAAGCTCACCTCGCCAGCATAAAGCCCGCGAATGTGGGCTATCTGCTCCTGTGTAGCCCACGTAGTGGCCTGCCCACCCATTGGCATAATGAGGCGTGGGCCTCTGTAAGCAGGGTCGGTGTAGGTATCAAAGCGTTTCGGCGGATCCCAAGGCTCATGAGGGTCAAAAGA
>Ga0070737_10006368_pt1 | contig 10856 bp, 5 predicted proteins | sample Coa_R1_10_FD_66438 | JGI IMG/M metagenome (GOLD analysis project Ga0070737, IMG submission 66438) | Surface soil microbial communities from Centralia Pennsylvania, which are recovering from an underground coalmine fire - Coalmine... | ecosystem: Environmental > Terrestrial > Soil > Unclassified ...
GTCGTCAGCCTCGACCACGACCGGATCCTGCGTTCCTACCTGGCGCTGATCGAGGCGACGCTGCGCACGAACTACTATCGCGGCGCGGCCACCGCCGACTTCGCCCCCTATCTGGTGGTGAAGCTCGACCCGAGCCGGATCCGCAGCCTGCCCGCGCCGCGGCCGAAGTTCGAGATATTCGTGTACTCGCCGCGGCTGGAGGCGGTGCACCTGCGGTTCGGCCGGGTCGCCCGCGGCGGCCTGCGCTGGTCCGACCGGCTGGAGGACTTCCGCACGGAGGTCCTGGGCCTGGTCAAGGCCCAGCAGGTGAAGAACTCGGTCATCGTCCCGGCCGGGGCCAAGGGCGGGTTCGTGTGCAAGCAGCTACCGGACCCGCTCGACCGGGAGGCGTACCAGGCCGAGGTGCTGGCCTGCTACAAGACCTTCATCAGCGCCATGCTGGACATCACCGACAACGCCCGCGGCGAGCGGGTCGAGCCGCCCCGTGAGGTGGTCCGGCGCGACGGCGACGACCCCTACCTCGTCGTCGCGGCCGACAAGGGCACCGCGACCTTCTCCGACGTGGCCAACGAGATCGCCGGCAGCTACGGGTTCTGGCTCGGCGACGCCTTCGCCTCCGGCGGATCCGAGGGCTACGACCACAAGAAGATGGGCATCACCGCGCGCGGCGCCTGGGAGTCGGTGCGGAACCACTTCGCCACGCTCGGGATCAACCCGGAAACCGACGAGTTCACCGTGGCCGGCGTCGGCGACATGTCCGGTGACGTGTTCGGCAACGGCATGCTGCTGTCCCGGAAGATCAAACTGGTCGCGGCCTTCGACCACCGGCACGTGTTCATCGATCCCGATCCGGACCCGGAGACCAGCTTCGCGGAGCGGCAGCGGCTGTTCGGCCTGCCCCGCTCCTCGTGGGCGGATTACGACCGCTCGCTGATCTCGGCCGGCGGCGGCGTCTGGCCCCGCAGTGCCAAGTCGGTGCCGCTGACGCCCCAGGCCCGGGCGGCACTCGGCGTCGACGACACCACGCTGGCCCTGGCCCCGGACGAGCTGATCTCGCGGATCCTGACCGCGCCCGTGGACCTGCTGTGGAACGGCGGCATCGGGACGTACGTGAAGGCCACCGCCGAGTCCCAGGCCACCTGCGGCGACCGGTCCAACGACGCGGTGCGCGTGGACGCCGCCCAGTTGCGCGCCCGGGTCGTGGCCGAGGGCGGGAACCTGGGCCTCACCCAGGCCGCCAGGATCGAGTTCGCCCTGGGCGGCGGGCTGGTCGACACCGACTTCATCGACAACTCGGCGGGCGTCGACACCTCCGACCACGAGGTCAACATCAAGATCCTGCTGGACCGGGCGGTCCGCGACGGCGCGATCGACCGCGCCGACCGCAACCGCCTGCTGCAGGAGATGACCGGGGAGGTGGCGTCGCTCGTCCTCCAGCACAACTACGGCCAGAACATGACCCTGGCCACCGCGCGGGCCCAGGCGCCGGAGATGCTGCACGTGCACGCCCGCTATCTGCGCAAGCTGGAGCGGGACAAGCGGCTGCGGCGCGGCGTGGACGCGGTGCCCGGGCAGAAGGAGATCGCCGAGCGCCGGTCGGCCGGCAAGGGCCTGACCAACCCCGAGCTGGCGCTGCTGCTGGCGCACACCAAGATCGCCGCGGCCGACGACGTCCTGGCCTCGGGCCTGGCCGACGATCCGTACCTGCGCCGCGAACTGTCGCGCTACTTCCCCGCGCCCCTGCGCGACCGGGAGTCGGCCCGGATGGGGTCGCACCCGCTGCGACAGGAGATCATCACCACCTCGGTGGTCAACGAGATGGTCGACACCTCCGGCACCACGTTCCTGTTCCGGCTGGGCGAGGAGACCGGCGCGTCGGTGCCGGACATCACCCGGACCTGGCTGGTGGCGCGCGAGGTCTTCGGCATGCAGGACTTCTGGCGCCAGGTCACCGGGCTCTTCGGCCAGGTGGAGATCGGCGCCCAGATCGCCCTGCTGCTGGAGGGGCGCAAGCTGGTCGAGCGGGCCTGCCGGTGGCTGCTCTACAACCGGCGTCCGCCGGTCGACATCACCGGCTCGGTCGACCACTTCAGCAGCGGCGTGCTCGCGGTCCGCTCCGGCCTGCCCAAGCTGCTCGTGGGCCGCGACCTGGAGAGCTTCGAGGAGCGGCGCGACTCCTTCGCGGGCCGCGGCGTGCCGCCGGAACTGGCCCACACCGCGGTCGGCATGGTGCCGTCGTACTCGGCCTTCGACATCGTGGAGAGCGCCGCGGCGACCTCCCGCGGCGTCGAGGAGACCGCCGAGGTCTACTTCGACCTCGCCGACCGGCTGCAGATCACCAGGATGCGCGACCGGATCACCGCCCTGCCGCGCGACGACCGGTGGAGCACCATGGCCCGGGCTGCCCTCCGCGAAGACCTGTACACGGCGCACGCGGCCCTCACCCGGGACGTGCTCTGCGTCAGCGGCCCCGGCACCCCCGAGGAGCGGCTGGCGACCTGGGCGGAGCGGAACGCGTCGGCCCTCGACCGCGCCACCAGCACCCTGGGCGAGATCTGGGAGAGCGAGCGCTTCACCTTCACCACCCTGTCGGTGGCCCTGCGCGCCGTCCGGGCGCTGGTCGCCTCGAGTTCCCTCCCGCACCGGTCCTGACCCTGGCGGGTTCAGCAGATGACGCCCACCTTGCTCCGGGCGCCATGGGCGCTCGGGTTCGGTCCCACCCACCGCGGATCCGCGGGCTCGCTGCCGGGCTGGTAGCGGGAATCCGTGGACAGCCGGATGCGCCCCGACATGTTGTCCAGGCCGGTGTGCATGGTGTGCAGCGGAAACGTGACCAGATCCCCGGCCGCGAAGTCGGCCGTCAGCCAGCGCAGGCCGAGCGCTTCCCGCAGCGCCACCGGGTCATCGGAGTACGCGCCGTTCCACAGCAGGCCCTCGCGGCCCGCCGCGGCCGCGGCGCCGGCACCGTTTTCGCAGTAGGCGTCGACGTCCTTGCTGGCGTAGTCGCGGATCACCTCCCGCAGCCGGTGCGAGCCCTCCAGGATCGCCAGGCCGCCGAGTTCGGTGTCGATGTCGCCGAGGGGCACCCAGGCGCTCAGGACGCGGGCGCTGCCGCGGTTCATGAACACGCTGTCCATGTGCGGCGAGGTTCCCGGGCCCGGCGGGTAGGCCCGCAGCCAGGTGAAGTCGTAGTGCCGGACGGGCTCACCGAACAGCGCCGCATAGAAGCCGAGGAGCCGCGGCCCGTACAGGACCGACGTCAGCGGACCGCTCTCCTTCGCGAGGTCGCTCAGCAGGGCACGCCGCGGCCGCGGCCCCGGCAGCGCGTCGCCGGGGTCCGACCCCGGCGCCAGCAGCCCGTGCTCCGCCATCCGGTGCAGGACGTCGTGCCGGGCCCGGAGGACCGCGTCCGGGTCCAGAAAGCCCGGAAGGTACAGGTACCCGTCCTCGCGCAGCCGGTCCCGCAGCACGCCGACGTCCCCGGCCACCTCCGCCGAGCTCCGCAGACGTGCCAAAGCTTCCGGTCGCGGGTCCAGCGGCCGTCCCTGCGCGACCGGCCCACGCCGGGCGGCCGTCTCGGTTCCGGTCATCGCCGCGGATCTCCTCCCTCTTCGGCCAGCACCTTCACATCCCACGGGCCCAGCGTCAGGCGGTCGCCGGCCGCGAGCCGATCATCGGCCAGCACGTCCCTGACGGGTCCGGGCACCGGCAGGCTCACCTCGTCCCAGGACCAGTTGTGCACGAACCTGAGCGCCTGGCCGCTGGGGTTGGTGGCCCGGGTGCAGGTGACCGTGGACGGTGTCTCGGCCCAGCGCCCGCTGCCCCATTCCCGGCCTGCCGGGCTCACCGGCTCCGCCCAGGCCGCCAGGGCGGCCGCCAGCGGCCGGTTGGGCAGCGTCCCGACGTAGGTGGCACGGCCCGCGCCGCAGCGGTGCGTGGTGACCGCCGGCCACCGGCCGAAGTGCGGGTGAGCGTAGCTGGCGAGCGCCTCGGCGCCCGCGGGTTCCAGGCCGTCGGCCCAGCCCGTGCCGCGCGCCCCGGCGGGTACGCGCAGCGGGCCGCCGGCCGTGCCGGTGACCGGAAGCTCACCGGCGAGGTTGCTGTACTCCTCGTAGCCGATACCCGCCGTGCCGGTCAGCCGGGCCGGGGCGGCCTCGGGCCGGGCCCGTGCCTCGGTGTCGCCGTAACCGGTCCGGATACCGAGCACGAGATGACCGCCGGCCTCGGCGTAGCCGGCCAGCAGGTCGAGCAGGTCGTCATCGGCGACGTACAGTCCCGGCACGTACAGCACGGGGAAGCGCCGCGCCAGGTCCTCGGGCCCGAGCGCGGGTAGCTGACTGTCGTGGAGGATCCGCACCTGGAGACCGGCGTCGAGCGCGCCGTCGTAGAAGCTGCGGACGATGCGCTCGTAGGAGCCGCGGTCCGGTGATCCCGACGCGTCGGCCAGCGGCGGCGCGAACTGCATCGCCCACTTGCTGGGCAGCGAGTAGACCATGGCCACGTCGGCGTCGGGCTCCAGATCGGTCAGCAGATCGCCGGCCCGCGCCAGCTCGCTGCCGATCCGGGCGGCCTCCCGGTAGATCCGGCCGGGCCGGAGGCTGTGCGGCAGCACGCCGCCCCAGTAGGTCTCCGCGCCGTAGTGGAGGGTGTGCCAGTGCCAGTACTCGACGGCCCTGGCCCCCCGGGAAACCAGGGCCCACGCCGCCTGCCGCAGCTGGCCGTCGTACGGCGGGTAGTTCATGGCGGACCCGCCGATCGACGTCGCGCCCGTCTCGGTGACCAGGAACGGCGCCTGCCGCGAGGAGAAGGCCCGGTCGGCCAGGAAGTACAGCGACGGCACCCCGGTGGCGGCCCAGCCCTGGGCCGGCCCGGCCGCCGTGGCCGCCGCGGGCCCTTCGGCCCGGGCCAGGCCGTCCTGCATGCCGTAGTAGAGGTTGGCCGCGGTGACGTCCAGCGCGGCGGTGAGCCTGTCGTCCTGCACCGCGGGACGGGAGTAGGCCACGCAGGTCGTGACGAACTGGCGGCCGGTGAGGTATTCGCGGGCGATGCCCGCCTGCCAGCCGATGAACTCCGTGGTCAGGTCGGCCTGGAACCGCCGCCAGGCCAGGTCGTACTGGGGAAACGTGTTCCCGTCCGGCCGCCACAGGTCGGCCCAGGCCGACAGCCGGTGTGACCAGTAGGTGAGCCCCCAGGCGTCGTTGAGACGCCGCACGTCGCCGTAGCGTGCCCGCAGCGTGTCCACGAACCGCTCGAAGACTCCGCGATTGCGGAACAGTTCGAGGCCGGGCTCGTTGTCCACCTGGACCCCGATCACCGCGGGATGGCCGGCGTAGCGATCCAGGATGGCCCTGATCACCCGCTCGGCGTGGAAGCGGAAGGCGGGATGCGTGTAGTCGACCTCCTGGCGCGCGCCCCACGGTATCGGCACCCCGGTCTGCCGCTCGGCGGCGATTTCCGGGTACCGCCGCGCCAGCCACGGTGGGACGGCGTAGGTGGGGGTCCCGAGGATGACCGATATGCCGCGTTGCTTGGCCCCGTCGGCCACGGGCTGGAGCCAGTCGAGGTGGAACTCCCCGTCACTGGGCTCCCAGGTCGACCAGACCGATTCGCCGACCCGGATGACCGACATGCCCGCCGCGGCCATCAGATCGAGGTCGGCGTCCAGCCGGTCGGTGAGCTGGTACTCGGCGTAGTAGGCCGCCCCGAAAAGGACCCGCGACGTGTCCGGCGACGATATGTCCTGGCTCAATTACTGCTTCACTGCTCCTTCGGTGAGTCCGCCCTGCCAGAAACGCTGCAGCACGATCATTGCTACGGCGAGCGGGATGACGGAGACGAGGGCGCCGCCGATCGTCGTCTGCAGCAGTTCCGGCACCCGGATCGAACCGGCCTGCCAGGTCGTCAGGCCCAGCGTGATCGGGTACAGCGAGTTGCTGGAGAGCATGACCAGCGGCAGGAAATAGTTGTTCCAGATCCCGACGAACTGGAAAAGGAAAACCGTGACCAGAACCGGGGTGAGAATCCGCAGCACGACGCGGAAGAAGATCCGCACTTCCCCGGAGCCGTCGATGCGGGCCGCTTCGAGGACGGTGTCGGGCACGGCCGCCTCGGCGTAGATGCGGCACAGGTACACCCCGAACGGGCTGACCATGCCCGGGATCAGCACGGCCCAGTAGGTGTTGGTCAGGTTGACCGAGGCGAAGAGCTGGTACATGGGCAGCGCCAGCGCCGTGGCCGGCACCAGCACCCCGGCCAGCACCAGGTTGAACAGTGCCCGCCTGCCCCGGAACTCGTACTTGGCCAGGACGTACCCGGCCGCCGCCGCGAACAGGGTGGCGAGCACGGCGCCCACCCCGGCGTAGAGGACGGTGTTCACCAGCCAGCGGGTGTAGATGTCACCGTCGTAGGTGAAGACCTGCACCATGTTGGTGGCGAACATCGGATTGGAGAACAGGAATCCCTGGCTGCCGTAGATGCCGGCCGGCGACTTGGTCGAGGCCACGATCAGCCAGTACACGGGGACCAGGAAGTAGATGGCCACCACGACCAGGACCCCGACCACGACGATCCGGGTCGCCCGGTTCCGGGGGCCCGCCGGGCCGGCCGTCCCGGTCTCCCGGACGCCGGCGGAGCGGCCGGCCGCGCGGCCGGGGAGCACCGCCGGCCGCGACCGGGTCACGGCCCTCACCGGGGTCTCCGGTTCACCAGGCTGAGGAAGCCGAAGGACAAGGCGGCCGCCACCACGGCCAGGATGACGGCCTCCGCCGAGGCGAGGTTGACGTTGTTGTCGGTGAACGCCTGGTTGTAGGCGGCGATGTTGGGCGTGTAGCTGCTCGTGATGTACGGGCTGTAGGTGATCAGCACCTGCGGCTCGTTGAACAACTGGAGCGTTCCGATGATCGAGAACACCACGGTCAGGATCAGGGCCGGCCGGATCAGCGGAAGCCGGATGTGCAGGTTGGTCTTCCACGTCCCCGCGCCGTCCGCCCGGGCCGCCTCGATCAGGTCACGGGGGATCGCTTTGAGCTGGGCCACGATGATCAGCATGTTGTAGCCGGTGAACTCCCACACGACGATGTTGGCGATGGACCAGAGCACCTCGTGGTAGCCGAGGAAGTCGGGGCTGATGCCCACGTCGTGCAGCAGCGAGATGATCGGGCTGACCCCGGGGACGTAGAGGAAGCCCCAGAGGATCGACGCGATGACCCCGGGCACGCCGTACGGCAGGAAGAACGTGGCCCGGAAGAACGACGACCAGCGCCGTGACAGCATCTCCAGCAGGAAGGCCAGCACGGTGGCCAGGATGATCATGACGGGCACCTGCACGATGCCGAACAGCAGCACCCGGCCGTAGCTGGCCAGGAACTCCGGCTCGTGCAGGGCCAGCCAGTAGTTGGACAGCCCCGCGAACACGATCCGGCTGCCGCCGAGGCCGAGATATCCGCTGTGCTGGGTTTTCAGCAGGCTGTTGTACAGCGCGTCCAGGATCGGCGCCACGAAGGCGACGGCGAACAGCACGAAGAACGGCGCCCCCAGGAAGATGGCGGCGCGTCGTTGCGCACGGGGCAGGGCCATGCTGGGCAATCCTTTCTACGGCCTGTGCTGCGGCGCCTGCCTCATGCGGCGCGCACCTTCAGGTTTTTGGCCTTCATGTCCTCGATCGCCAGGGACTGGACCTGGGCCAGGGCCTTCTCCAGCGACCCGTTGCCGGCGATGGCGGCGCTGAACGCGTCGTTCATGTGGTCGATCATGGCGTCGTTGGTGGGCAGGAAGCGCCAGTTGGTGTTGATGTGGGCGTCGGCCACGTTGAACGCCTGGTTGTACGCGGTGTGACCGAAGAACGCGCTCTTCTTGGCCAGCACGGTCGTGCCGAATGCGCCCTGGAGCGCGGGCCAGCCGCTGCCCAGCAGGAACGTGGCGTTGACCGTGTCGACGTTGGTCCCGAACCAGTGGGCGAACTCCATCGCCTGGGTGGGGTAGCGACTTCCCTGGAGCACGGCGACCGACGAGCCGCCCCAGTTGGCCGCCGCCTGCGACCCCCTGGTCCACTGGGGCATGGTCGTGGTCCGCCACTTGCCGGCCGTGTTCGGGGCGTTGTCCTCGATCAGGGCGTCGTACCAGTCGGCGCTGACGTAGCAGGCCAGTTGGCCGTCCTGGATCTGCTTGTACCAGGCGCTGGTGCCGTCGTTCTCGACCAGCACGAGATCGTCGCGGATGAGCCGGTCCCAGTAGGCGGCCACCTTCCGGGTCTGCGGGTTGTCGATGTCGACGATCCACGTGTCGCCCGCGGACTTCACCCATTCGCCGCCGGCCTGCCAGGCCAGGCCCTCGAACCAGGCCGAGTTGCTGGGCGGGAACGAATGCAGGTAGGCGCCCGGGGCCCGCGAGCGCACCCGCCGTGCCGCCGTCTCGAACTCCGCCCAGGTGGCGGGCGGGCTGATGCCCCACTCCGTGAACAGGTCGGCCCGGTAGAACATGGCCATGGGACCGGAGGCCCAGGGCATCGTGTAGATCCCGTTGCCGAACACGCCCTGCTGCCACTGCCAGTCGACGTAGTCGGCCCGGTACCGCTCGATCCCGTAGGGGCTCAGGTCGGTGAGCCCCTGCACAAGCATGAACGAGGGGAGTTCCTGGTATTCGACGTGGGCCAGGTCGGGGGCGTTGCCGGCCCGGAGGGCCGAGTACATCTTCTGGTAGCCGCCCTGGCTGCCCGCCGGGATGACCTGGAGGCTGACCTGGATGTCGGGGCGCTGCCGGTTCCACTGGTCGATGACCGTCTGCACCGGGAGCCACGTCCAGAACGTCAGGTTCACCCGCTGGCCCGGCCGGACCCGGGCCTGCGCCGACAGGCGGGACGAGGAGGCGGGCATGGCGCAGCCGGACAGGAGCCCCGCGCCGAGTGCCCCTCCCGCGCCCAGGCGCAGCAGGTTCCGGCGGCTGATCGTCTTCTGGCCGGCCGCGGGGCCGCCGGTGGCCGGGTGGCTCGTCACCGGGCCCGCCCCGGTGTGCCGCCGGCCGGGCGGCGCAGGACCGCCAGGTCGCAGGCAGCGACCGTGGCCCGGCCGTCCTGGACCCGGCCGATGACCGCCTCGGGCCAGCCCGGCGCGGTCACCGGCTGCTCCTGTTCGCCATGGTTAAGGATGAAAAGGTATTCGCTCTCCTGGTCGCGGCGGGCCGTCACCTCGATGCCGGGTGGTGGCTGGGGCACGAGCGGACGCACCCCGGCGGCCGCCGCCGCCCCGCCGACCAGTTCGGTCAGGTACCGCGGGTCGGGAAGGGTGCCGAGGTAGCGGACCGAGCCCTGGCCCCGCTCGGCTTCGACCACGGCGGGACGGCCGTCCAGCACACCCCCGGAGAACCAGGCCAGCGTGCGGGCATCACGCGGGGTGATCTCCTCCGTCCACCACGTGCCGCCGTGCTCCTGCCCGGCGGGATCGCGCAGGCCGGCCCGCTGACCGGCGTCCAGCGGCCAGAACTGGTCGACCGTCGCGCCGATCAGGTCCCGGAGCGGCCCCGGGTAGGGCCCGGGATGCACGGTGTCGTGCCCGTCCACGATCCCGCTGAAGAAGCCGAGCACCGCCCGGCCGCCGCCGGCCACCCAGCGGCTCAGCCCGGCCGCGTCGGCCTCGTCCAGCAGATACAGGTTCGGGGCGATCACCAGCCGGTAGCGGGACAGGTCGGCATTGGGCGGGACGACGTCGACCGGGATGCCCTGCCGCCAGAACACCTCGTGGTAGGCCCTGATCAGCGGCACCAGCGCCAGCCTGCTCGACGGGTGCGAAGGGAGTTCCAGCGCCCACCAGCTTGGCCAGTCGAAGAGGATGGCGGCCTCGGGAGGGACCGGCCGGGTCGACGCCAGCCGGCGGTGTCCGGCCAGCTCCCGGCCGACCGCCGCGGCCTGCCGGTAGAGCGGGTGGTCGGGACCGGCGTGCGGGACCATGGCGGAGTGGAATTTCTCCGCACCGCCGCGGGAGGCCCGCCACTGGAAGGACATGGCCCCGTTGGCGCCGTGGGCGATGGCCTGCCAGCTCCAGAGCCGGTAGAGCCCGGGCGGCTTGGGGCGGTTGCGCTCGCGCCAGTTGACGGCGCTCGGCGCCTGCTCCATGAGCAGCCACGGGGCGCCGCCGCTGGCGCTTCGCATCATGTCGAAGGAGAGCGCCGCGCCGGCCGCGGCGTCCGGGTCGGCCGGGTCCGGGTAGGAGTCCAGGGACACGATGTCCTCGTGCGGCGCCCAGGCGAAGGCATCGACGGGCTTGAAGAAGCTCATGAAGTTGGTGGTGACGGGCACGTCGGGGGTGTGCCGGCGGAGGATCTCCACCTCCCGGTCCAGGCAGCAGCGGAGCGCGTCGGAGCCGAACCGCCAGAAGTCCAGTTGCTGTGACGGGTTGGGGAAGGTCGGCGTGCGGCGGGGCGGGATCACCTCGTCCCAGGACCCGTAGCGCTGGCTCCAGAAGGCCGTGGACCAGGCCTGGTTGAGGGTGTCGATGTCCCCGTAGCGGTCCCGCAGCCACCGGCGGAAGTCCTCCGCCGACCGGTCGCAGTAGCAGTGGCTGACGTGACAGCCGTACTCGTTGCCGACGTGCCACGCGGCCAGGGCCGGATGCCCGGCGTAGCGGTCGGCCAGCGCCTCGACCAGGGCCGCCGCCGCCTCACGGTAGATCCCGGAACTCGGGCAGTAGTGCTGCCGGGAACCATGCCACAGCGTCCGCCCGTCCCCGTCCACGGGCAGGATCTCCGGATGTTCCGCGACCAGCCAGGCCGGCGGCGAGGCGGTCGCCGTGGCCAGGCAGGCCGAGACGCCGGCCCCGGCGAGCAGGTCGAGCACCCGGTCCAGCCAGCCCCATTCGAACCGGGAC
>Ga0070737_10006370_pt1 | contig 10854 bp, 7 predicted proteins | sample Coa_R1_10_FD_66438 | JGI IMG/M metagenome (GOLD analysis project Ga0070737, IMG submission 66438) | Surface soil microbial communities from Centralia Pennsylvania, which are recovering from an underground coalmine fire - Coalmine... | ecosystem: Environmental > Terrestrial > Soil > Unclassified ...
GTGATCGCAGAGGCCACCAGCTTCACCAGCGGAATGCGCGCGCGGATAGGCTTACCTTGATGAAAAGCCGCGATAGCAGCATCTGTGCCGTGCCCCTCGGCCTCCGGCGCCAGGCTGAACACGATGATACCTGCCAGCAGGCCGCCGGCGGTGGTGATAGCAGGCAGGAGCCAGGGGCGGGCCGCCGACCAGAGTGGCATCACGCCCCTCGTCCCCTCGCCTGCCGGGTCAGGAGGGAAATAACCAACCAGCGTCCCCAGAAAGAAATCGGTAGCGAAACGAATGGCCTCGAAGAAGAGTAAGGCACCTAGGCCGGCTACCAGGCCAATGGCGGTACTGATCAGCACCCATTTAAGCAAATAGCGCGGGCTTTCAAAGCTTGATCCACCACCATGACGAAGATGAAAAAGACGTTGAAAAAAGGTTGGCAAGCCAGCAGATGGCATCTCTTATCCCTCCTCTACAATAGAATCCTGAGAATCCTGGAATATCAAAAATGGGTGGGCAGTAATCCAAAATAAAATCCAAAAGAAGAGGCGCGAGGTCACGGCGCGCCTGAGCCAACGCCGCGCAGAATAAGCTCGGCGATCTGCCCCGCCTGCCGGACAATCTCGCGCTCCGACTGCCCTAGCACCCGCGCGGAGAGCACATACGATTCTGTGAGCGAGAGCACCATCAAAGCGGTAGCTTCGATATTCTGCGAGCGAATCTCTCCTCGCGCCTGGCTCTGCTCCAGCATCAAAGCAATTACCGCGACATAATCTCGCAAAAGTTTCGTCGCTTCCGCCTGGAAAGCGCGGTTGACGCCGTACAACGCGCTCATATAGACATTGAAGTCGTCGCTCTCCTCCTCAGCCAGATGGGCGAAGGCGCGAAAAAGCCGCTCCAGGCGCTGTTGCAACGTTCCATCGGGAGCTAGAGCCGAACGAATCACCGTTAATTGAGCCTGGGCGATGCTGCGCAGCATCGCCAGGAACAGGTCGCGTTTATTCTCAAAGTACAGGTAAACCGTTCCTTTGCCGATCCCAGCCTGTTCGGCGATCACGTTGATATTGGCCTGGTCAAAGCCCAGGCGGGCAAACTCGCCAGCAGCCACACGCATAATACGGCGGCGCGTGGCTTCGCGCATCTGTTCATCAACAATCTTCGGCATGCATCCTCCTGGCGCGAGAGGCGAACCCACGAGTCCAGCCCACACAACCATTTTATTGGGCAATCAGTCAACAAACCTGTTTTTAGTATATGTGAGAAGTAGGTTTTTTGTCAAAGAGTCAGGCACCAAAAACAATGAGATGAGATATCGCCATCGCTACTTTGTTTCCCAGCCTCAAAGGCGAGCGCTCCTTCCTAATAGATCAGGTAGGCTTAACCAGATCGAGATACCAGAACGGTATCCGTTTGCGCAGAAGGGGTTTGCCGCGCACCACATTGCCGGGAATGCTGTCTCGCACATCATAGGCAAGCTCGCCGGTCAGGGAGCCAGAGACCTCGCCGGGCGCGTAGTTTAGGTAGGTGGTTGAGCGGCGGCCCGTGCGCTGCTCGCGGGTATCGATAGTCATCATCGTCAGGCAGAGATCATCTTCTTCATCCACCACAACTTCGCGCCAGGGATAGGTCGTCTCAGTTGTGGGAGAGAAGATTCCGCTGTAGCCCATAGCGCTCAGGCCATTGATCTGCCCATGCCAGTTGGCCAGAGCCAGGTAGACGTGATGCTCGGCTGCGCGCACGCGCCAGATCAGCGAGTGCGTGGGATCATACTCGGTGGGAGCAATCGGACGGCTGAAGCGAATCCTGGAAGGCGCCAGACCGATAGGCTCTGGAAAATCCAGACAGGTAGGAGCACAAACCAGATCAGTGCCCTGACCAGCCAGGACGCGCAGAGTTTCTGGGAAAAGTACATCATAACCTGTAGTCAGACCAACGCGCCCGGCGGGTGTGTCAAAAACCGGCAGGCCGCGATCTCCGGGGCTGGCCCAGAGGCGATCATTCCGCGTCAGGTGCAATTTGCGATAGGTACCGTAGATACCTTCGGGATCGATCAGCAGAACGGTGTTGTAGAAGACCGGCGGAGCGCCAGGCGCATCTACGCGTTCCGCCACGCCCAGAACCAGAGTAATCTGAAATTCTGTCGCCAGGGCCACCAGAGCGGAAGTTTCCGGGCCGGGCACAGTGATCGCGCCAGCCTGCAAGCGGGCAACCGCTTCGGGAGTGGTATCAGTCAAAGGGCCGGGCAGCATCAACTCTGGCAGAACCAGCACATCGGGCAGCGTCGGTGCCTGGTCTCGCAGGAGTGCGCCAAGCATATCGCGCAGCGCAGCAGGCGTGATGGAGGAAACAGAATCACCCATCAGCGTACCCAGGTTGGTCTGGATCAGGCCCACGCAGGAGAGCTGGCCGGGAGGTAGTTCACCAAGCTCATAGAGACCGTGATAGCGCAACGGCTCCCAGAGATATGTGTTGTGTACCAGAGGAATATATAGCTCAGGCCGGCGATCAGCCAGGCGGTCTCCAAGCGGCTCAGCTTTGCCCCAGGTTTTCACGCGCGCGCGCTCCAGATCAACCTCGCCATAAACGATGCCCTCGCCGTCGTCGAGCGCAGCCTGGATAGTACCGTCGGGATTAAGAATACAGCTACCTCCGCTAAATTCCACGCCGCGCTCGACATCGCTGCGGTTGGCCACGATCAGATAGACACCGTTCTCCAGAGCGCGGGCCATCCACCAGCTACTCGGACAGTGCTCTTCCAGCCAGTTGGTGGGAAAAAGGATCACATCGGCCCCTCGCAGAGCAGCGATGCGCGTCGATTCAAAGTACATCGCGTCCATACAGATCACGGCACCTAGCCGTCCCAGCGGCGTTTCCCACACGGGGAAACCCTGGTCGCCGTCGCGCGCCCAGCGGGGTTCGGCAATATACGAGTGAATTTTGCGATAGGCGCCAACCAGACCTGCGGGACCCAGCAAAGCCAGGGAATTGTAGTAAACGCCGGTGGTAGGATCAAGCTCCGGCAGGCCAAGCGCGATGTAACAATTGTAGCGAGCAGCCAGTTCTTGAAAGCGCTCGGTCGTCGGGCCTGGAATGGGTTCAACATAGGGAGCAATCTCTTCTCGTGATGCCCAGCAATAGCCCGTCGTTGCCATCTCAGGAAGCACAATCAGACGGGCCTCCTGACGCGCGGCCTCCTCAACCAGTTGAAGCAGACGCTCCACATTCTCTTCTTTCTTGCCCAGCATCGGATTAAACTGAATAGCAGCGACCCGGTAAGATGGTAGAGAGGGTCCAGAGGATATAGGTAGAGTCATAACAAGTTCCCTCTACCGGGCATCTTTTGCAGGTGCCCGAATGATAACACGTATACACGAATAATTAAGACCACCAAAGATATTATATCCAGATAGCCGCACAAGGGAATGGAAATAGCCTGATAGCCTCTCTCCTCTGGCGAGATTCTGCGCGACTCCGCCACGCAAAAGGCTGTCTGGTATGGTGTAGAAAAAGCGTAAGACGCTTTTTACACCATACCAGACAATCGGCAACTGTAGTGAAAAGGCGGGGATACCGGGCCATTTTAATCCTCTATACCGCCGGTCATGTCCTGGAACAGGCGAGCGGTCTCCGCATCCATATGGTAGCTCTCGGCGTCGCTGGGAAACTCGCCGGACTGGACATCGGCGAAAAATGCTTGTAGAGCGGCGACCGCAGTTTCGGCCAGATGCGCGTACTGGCGTACAAATTTAGCAGTATGCGCGTTGAGATGAAGGCCCAGCACATCGTGAAAGACCAGCACCTGGCCATTGCAATGAGGACCAGCGCCGATACCGATAGTCGGCACAGGAACAGCCTCGGTAATGGCTTTAGCCAGGATGTCTGGCACTCCTTCGAGGACAAGGGCGAAGATGCCCGCCGCAGCCAGCGCACGAGCATCTTCCAGCAGTTCACGCGCCGGATTCACCTGCCTGCCCTGGACGCGATAGCCCCCCATCGCGCGCACGGACTGGGGAGTCAGGCCCAGATGCCCCATCACAGGTATTTCTGCCGCCAGAATGGCCTCAACCATGGGAAGGCGCTTACGCCCCCCCTCCAGCTTCACTGCGTCAGCCCGCCCTTCACGGATCAGGCGGCCAGCGTTGCGCACTGTCTCTTCAACGGAGACATGATAGCTCAGCCAGGGCATATCGCCAATGACCAGCGAGCGTGGCTGAGCGCGCGTCACGGCGGAAGTGTGGTGGACCATTATATCGACCGTGGCCGCGAGCGTATCCGGGAAACCAAGCACGTTATCGGCCAGGGTATCCCCAACCAGGATAATATCCGCGCCGGCCTGGTCGGCAATCCTGGCCATAGGCGCGTCATATGCAGTAATCATCGTGAGTTTGGGGCCAGCCTTGCGAGCCTGGATGTCGTTGATTGTGATTTTATCCCGCGTCATCGTGGATGAGTTCCTTTCCGCTTGTGTGATAGTTAAGCCGCTTTGTATCGATTCCGGCAAACATGGGAGACGGCGCTGGCGCGCCAGCAAGCGCCTTTCTACGTGGCCGGCCCGGTCAGTTCCACGCCGGTATCCCACGTGCCATCGGGACGCAGTAAAAAATTATCAATCAGCCGGGTGGGGCCGACGAAGGCAGCGATGAGCAGCAGAGCTGGCGCCCGCAGGCTTTCCAGGGGAAGGAACGTCTTCGGATCGCGCACCTCGGCGTAATCGAGTCTGGCTCGTGGTTCGCCGGCCACGACCTCCTGCATAGCCTCGATCACACCTGCCGGGCCTTCCGGCGTGGAACCTTCAAATACCTGCTTACCGGCCTCAAGCGCTCTGTGTAGAACGGTCGCGGCGGCTCGTTCTTCTGGTGCCAGGTAAGCGTTCCGGCTGCTCATAGCTAATCCATCGGCCTCGCGAATTGTGGGAAGGATACGCAGAACCACCGAAAGATTGAGATCTGCGACCATGCGCGAAATAACTGCAACCTGCTGGGCGTCTTTCTGGCCAAAATAAGCCCGGTGAGGTCGGAGAATCTGGAAAAGCTTGAGTACAACCGTGGCCACGCCGCGAAAATGGCCAGGGCGACTGGCTCCCTCAGCGGTCTCCACGAGCGGCCCGCTTGGATCGACATACGTTGCGAAACCAGGAGGGTAGATATCGGCGGTGGTGGGAGTAAAAACGAGATCGACTCCGCAGCTTTCCAGCATCCGCAGGTCGCGCGGCAGGTCACGCGGATAGCGCTCCAGGTCCTCGTGCGGGCCAAACTGGGTCGGATTCACAAAGATACTGACCGCCAGAATATCGCTCTCCCTGCGTGCCTGGCGAACCAGCGAGAGATGGCCCTCGTGCAGATATCCCATCGTTGGTACCAGACCGACCGCACGCGAGCTTGCACAGCCGGCCCGTGCATCGAGCATATCCTGGAGTGTGGTAATGACTCGCATCGTCTTCGTTGCCTTTCCCTTCTGTATGCACCCAGGTTATTCAGGCCAATCGCTATTGTGCTTCCATTATACATCTCCCAGGCAGATTTCGCACGGGAGAAAGGGAAGGAAGCGGGCGGAGGGACATTAAATTGATACTCAATTGTTGCGTGTGCTTCAAAGGCAGCGTATCCTAAAACTGGAAAAGACTTCGCTTTCGCACGGATCAACCATGTAACTAGAGCAAGCTTGTAAACGTAGTAGATAGCAACCGGCCAGCTCAAAGCGCGCCTGCTCGATGAGTGATCGGCTCAAAAGCGTGCTATCATGCATAGTTTGTGTGAAGGATACAGCAATGTCAGCAACAACACCTGCACGGGCAAAAATGGGAACGCAGCGCCAGGACCGGCTGAGCAGAGGACAGGCACGCTTCGCCTTTACTGTTCTCCTGATCATCAATATCTTGAACTACGCCGACCGCTATGTATTGTCCGCTGTTCTCCCCAAGATTCATAGCGATCTAGGTTTGACTTTGCCGGAGGAGGGCCTGCTCGGTTCCTCTTTTCTTCTGGTTTATGCCATTGCCACGCTCCCTCTTGGTGTCTGGGCAGACCGCGGCATCCGTAAAAACATTGTCAGCCTGTGCGTAGGGGTCTGGAGCTTTGCGACACTGCTGGCCGGCATGGCGCGCAACTTCATACAGCTCTTTGTGGTCCGTTCGGTGCTCGGTTTCGGCGAGGCAGGGTACGCTCCCGCCTCGCTCTCGCTGCTCGGCGACCTCTTCCCCAGAGCACAGCGAGGACGTATCCTTTCGTACTGGTCAATGGGCACGCTGCTTGGGGCAGCGGTCGGCTTTACTATGGGTGGGCTAATTGCTGAGCGGCTTGGCTGGCGGTGGGCTTTCTACGTTGTGGGTATTCCCGGTCTGATCTGCGCCTTCCTGGCCTGGCGAATGATTGAACCCAGACGGGGAGCCGAGGACGAAGGCAAGGAAGCAGCCGCTGACTCAGAAGTTGCCGATGCTGAGAGTGCCCTGCATGGAGGAATCGGTAAAGATTTCTGGGAAACGCTTAACAGGCTGCGCGCGATTCCTACATATTGGGTTCTGGTGGCCGCCCTTATCTTCAGCTTCTTCACCATCGGCGGCACTTCATACTGGCTACCCAGCTACATTGTCGCGAGCTTTCAGCTAAACCTGGCGACCGCCGGGCTTCTTTCCGGCATTGTGCTGGTGACAAGCGGTCTGGTCGGCACGGTGGTTGGCGGCTGGCTGGCCGATTTCTTTCAGAAGCGCCGGCCCCAGGGTCGCCTGCTGGTAGCGACGCTCGGTTTGCTCGCGGGCGCACCTCTGGTCTTACTGGCTCTCTTTATCCACATGCTCTGGCTCTTCATCGTGATCTTCATTCTGGCGGGCATCGCTCTGAACTTCTGTACGGGACCGCTGAATGCCGTGCTGCAGGACATTATCGTGCCTGAGATGCGCGCCACAGCTCTTGGCCTCTCCCTGCTGTTAGCCCACCTACTGGGTGATGCCGCCGCCCCTTTTACTATCGGCGCGCTGGCCGGCAGAATTCCGCTGGGGCTGGCCCTGACCACAACCGCTCCAACCAGCCTGTTTATCGCGGGCCTTGTCTGCCTGCTGGGCCTGCGCAGCGTCGCGCGCGATATGCGGCGTATGAGAGAGGACATGCAGCAGACATAAAAAGAGCTTCTCGCGCATGCGAGAAGCTCTTTGCTCCTGGGAGCGGGTTACGGGATTCGAACCCGTGATCTCAACTTTGGGAAAGTCGCATGTTGCCACTACACCAAACCCGCGTATCTGACATGAGGGATTATAGCTAACACCGGCGAAAAAGTCAAGCGGATCTTCTGGCTTCCTTCAGAAGTCATTTATGGTATGATATATGACTGAAGTGCTTGATATTTCGCCTGACAACACGTTGAAGATACTAAAGGGAAGAGATAAAACATTTAGACAGACAGCGCCGGAGTGGCGCATCAGGAGGACGGCATGGGCATCTTCTCACGAATTTCAATGTTTTTTAAGGTTCGCGCCAACGCGGCCCTGGATAAAGCTGAAGATCCTGGACAGGTGATGGATTATTCTTACAGCAAGCAACTGGAACAGTTGCAGCAGATCAAACGTTCTATCGCAGATGTTGTGACTGCTGAGAAACGGCTTGAGCAGCAGCAAGCGCAGATACTCAGCAAGGTCAACCAGCGAGATCAGCAGGCCAGGCAGGCGTTGGCGGCCGGACGTGAGGACCTGGCGCGTATGGCCTTGCAGGAGAAGGAGAACGGGATTGTTCAGGTCAATAGCTATGAGCAGCAGCTTGCACAGTTACGCGAGCAAGAGGAGAAATTGCTGGCGATGCAACGGGCGGTCACGGCGCGTGTGGAGGCGTTCCGCACCCAGAAGGAAATGGTCAAGGCCCAGTACAACGCTGCCCAGGCTCAAGTGAAGATCAACGAGACGCTGACCGGTATGTCGGAAGAGATGGGTGAGATGAACCTGGCGATGCAGCGTGCCCAGGATAAAGTCTTGAACATGCAGGCGCGGGCCAACGCCATGGAAACGTTGATCGAAGCCGACGATCTAACTTTGCAGGCGCTGCCGGCCGGAGGAGAGAGCACGTTAGATCGCGAGCTGCGAAAAATCTCTGCAGAGCAGAACATTGAAGCTCAGCTCCAGGCGATGAAGCAGGAAATGCAACTCAGCGGTCCAGACGCGAGCCAGAAACAAATTGAAGGGCCGGCCTCCTGATTGGCGACCGGCTAACTCTTCTTCTTTTCTCTCTCTTTTTTGGCCTTATAAAACGATTTGGGTTTTGGATGGCGCTCGGTGTTGAGATAGGCTTCGGGCGCCGCGTCTTCGCGCTCGCGCAGCTCCGATTCATCCCGCTCGCTGATCAGCTCCTGCAGATCGTTATAGATGTTATAGTTATCGATCACTTCATTCATACGTAGCATATGGCGAAGCACCTGGATCTGCGATGTATTCGTCTTATCGTGCATTGCAGGCTCCGCCCGCTTCAAAAGCTTATCAACGAGATCTATACTGTCTTCATGCGCCCCAATTCCTTCCAGGCGCTCGCGCACATACTGCAATTGCTGGTACAGGTTCATACGTATACTTCTCCCCCTGGTTCTTGGCAGTCTATCTCTATTCTAGACGAATGGTAACATAGCCTGTTTCCCGCGTCAAATGGCCCGTTTCTATCGGTCCCCTCTCTATCTCTGCTCCCAATTTTTGATCAGGATATCTGGTCTAGACATCTTGACATATAGGCCAGATTCAGGGTACTCTTTTGCATAAGCCCGTATTTTCCTCTTACTCGGCTTGTCACACTGGCTCTCATCGAGAGGGCAGAAAGGAGCGAACCGCAACGAATTTCGCCCGGTAACGCTCTGGCCGCGCAGGGTAGCCGGTCAGCGCCTTTCTCTTCTCCTATGGCAACCGGGCATAGGAAAGGCCAGATATTTCCACGACATGACATAGCCAGCGTCCTGTGACCGGTTCAAGCGGACGAGATTGACCGGCGGCGGGCAAAGGCTGCCGGCGAGGACTGCTGGCAAAAAGGAACGCAAGGAGTGTTGCATGTCAAAAACGAAGCTGTTGCAATTGGGGGCAGTATTTACCTTGCTGCTCCTATCGCTTGTAGGCATCGTGTATACCCCTGTAATTGTTCATGGCGCTACCAATGCCTCAAGCATTACCACACCTACCAATGTCCAGGTGACGGCCACGGGGCCGCAGTCTATCACCCTTTCGTGGTCCGCTTCCACCGATAGTTCCGGGACGGGCGATGTCCCGGCCTACTACGTCTACAATGGCTCGAATATCGTAGCTACCTCGATGGGTACCTCAGTGACAGTCAGTTCGCTGCTGCCCTCTACCAGCTACACGTTTACTGTTCAGGCGTATGACAAGGACGGAAACACCTCCGGTCAGAGTTCGTCAGTGACAGCCACAACTCAAGCGGCCGGGCCAACTCCTTACCAGAAGATAGCCTATTTTGATCAATGGGGTATCTATGGCAACGCTTATTATCCATCCAGCGTGGCCAACTCCGGGGCTGCTTCGCAGTTGACCATGATCATTTACGACTTTGAGAACATTGATCCGAACAATCTCACCTGCTTTGAGGCGATCAAAGCGGCGGATTCGACCAACGAAAATGATCCGAACGCGGGCGACGGCGCGGGCGATGCTTTCGCGGATTACCAGAAGAGCTACGATTCTTCGATCAGTGTCGATGGCACCTCGGACTCGTATAGCCAGCCGATCAAGGGAAACTTCAATCAGTTGCGTGAGCTCAAAGTGAAGTATCCCAATCTCAAGATCCTGCTCTCCATAGGCGGCTGGACATATTCCAAGTACTTTTCGGACGCGGCAGCCACAGCCTCCTCACGGCAGACGTTCGTGAGTTCCTGTATTAATATGTTCCTCAAGGGCAACCTGCCCACGGGAATTGATGGCGATCCTTCGGGTGGCACGGCCTCGGCTGCTGGCATCTTCGATGGGTTTGACATCGACTGGGAATATCCTGGCGTCCTGGGGCACGTTGGCAACCACTACGGACCGCAGGATACCGCCAACTATACGCTGCTGCTGCAGGAGTTCCGCAACGAACTGGATAGCTACGGCGCAAGCATTGGCAAACATTTTCTCCTGACCGCGGCGGTGCCATCGGGGCAGGACAAGATAGCCATGATCCAGACGAATCAGATCGGGAACTACCTGGATTATGCCGACGTGATGACCTATGACATGCATGGTGGATGGGAAACGACCGGCCCGACCAATTTCCAGGACCCGCTCTACAACTCGCCTAACGACCCCTCAGCGGCCATTCCTCCCGGTAACGAGAAGTATACTATTGATACGGCGATCAAAGCCTGGACAAGTGGCCTGCCTGACTACAATATTCCGGGAGGTTTTCCGGCCAACAAGCTCGTCATGGGCTTCCCGTTTTATTATCGCGGTTGGACAGGGGTTGCGGCTGGCAGCGATCACGGCCTCTATCAGCCGGCCAGCGGTCCCAGCGCTGCTTTCTCGTACAGCCAAACGGCAGGGGTTGCGGACTACAAAGAGCTGGCCGCGGCAGGCTTGACTGGTAATGCCAGCGATAACTTCTTCGACCCAACCACGCAGGCATCGTGGATCTACGATGGAACCAACTTCTACACCGGAGACACGCCGCAATCCATCGCGGCCAAAACCGCCTATATTAAAAGTAACGGTCTGGCCGGAGCGATGATGTTCTCGCTCGACGCAGAGGACTCAGGCGATACACTGCTCAACGCCATTGCCGGCGGCCTGACGGGCACCATAGGCGGTGGCGGCGGAACACCGACACCGACACCGACGCCAGGCAATACGCCAACGCCCACTCCAACACCCACTCAGACGCCGACACCAACGCCGACGCCGGGCAATACGCCAACACCAAC
>Ga0070737_10006372_pt1 | contig 10852 bp, 8 predicted proteins | sample Coa_R1_10_FD_66438 | JGI IMG/M metagenome (GOLD analysis project Ga0070737, IMG submission 66438) | Surface soil microbial communities from Centralia Pennsylvania, which are recovering from an underground coalmine fire - Coalmine... | ecosystem: Environmental > Terrestrial > Soil > Unclassified ...
TTCTCCGCGAGCAGGTGGCCGACCGTCGTCTTGCCCGCCCCCATGAACCCGACAAGGACGATCACGAGGGTGCCTCCTGGGCACCACTGCCCGCTTTTTCCTGACTTTCTCTTTTCCCAGTTTTATCCAAGTTGTCCTGATTGCTGGGCGGTGAACTTCCTCCCGGGTCGCTGGCCGGGGAACCCGCATCGCGCACGGGCGCTTCCTGGCCGCCAGCAGGCGCCTCGTCCCCGGCGTGACGCTGCTCCCGCGATTCGGCGTCCGCCACCAGTTCGGCAATGGCCTGGAGCGCAAGCTGGTAGGACATCAGGCCGAACCCCGCGACCGTCCCGTCTGCCACCTCGGCCACGACCGACGTGCGCCGGAACGACTCGCGGGCCGCCGGGTTGGAAAGATGCACCTCCACCAGGGGAGCGGTCCGCACGGCGATGGCGTCCCGCAGCGCGTAGGAGTAGTGGGTGAACGCCGCGGGGTTCAGCACGACCGGCATCCGGGCGTCGGCGGCCTCGTGCAGCCAGGCGATCAGCTCGCTCTCGTCATCGGTCTGCCGGACATCGGCGTGCAAGCCGAGGGTGCGCGCCGTCGCACGGCACAGATCGGCCAGGTCCGCGAAGGATGCCGTCCCGTACACGTCGGGCTCGCGGGAACCCAGGCGCCCCAGGTTCGGGCCGTTGAGCACAAGCACTTGCCGTATCACCCGCATACCTCCAGGTACGCCTTTTCCATCAGCTCCTCTGGCGGGTCGGCGAGGATCGACGGCCTGGCCAGGCCGTCGAGCACGATAAACCGCAGGGTGGCGCCGCGCGTCTTCTTGTCGACCGACATCGCCTCCCGCAGCCGGGGCCACGCGCCCGGCCGGTAGGCGACCGGCAGGCCGACGGCGGTGAGCACGCGGCGGTGCCTGGCGGCGATCTCCTCGCTGAGCCGCCCGGCCAGCCGGCCCAGCACGGCGGCGTAGACCATCCCGATCGCGACGGCCTCGCCGTGCCTGAACCGGTACTCTTCCGCCCGCTCGATCGCGTGGCCGAGCGTGTGCCCGTAGTTCAGCGTCTCCCGCACCCCCGCCTCGCGGAAATCCGACGACACCACGCCTGCCTTGAACCGTACCGCCCGCTCCACGAGCTCGCGCGCGTGACGGCCGTGCGGGACCGTCGCTCCCTCCGGGTCGTCCTCCACCAGGTCCAGTATGACGGGGTCCGCGATGAACCCTGCCTTGATCACCTCGGCAAGGCCGCTGACGTATTCGTCCCGCGGCAGCGTGGCGAGCGTGGCCAGGTCGGCGAGCACGCCGGCGGGCGCGTGGAACGCGCCGACGAGGTTCTTGCCCTCCGGGATGTCGATCGCCGTCTTGCCGCCCACCGCCGCGTCCACGATGCCCAGCAGCGTCGTCGGGACGAGCACGAGGCGGACACCGCGCAGCCAGGTGGCCGCCACGAATCCGGCGAGATCCGTTGCCGCTCCCCCGCCGATCCCGACAATGCAATCCGAACGGCTGACACGCTGCGCCGCGAGCCGGGACCACAGCCTCGCCGCCACGGCGAGCTGCTTGGCTGCCTCGCCGTCGGGCACCTCCTCGGCGTGCACCCGGTACCCCGCGTCGGCAAGCACGTGACAGGCGGGACGGGCGATGGGGCCCACGGCCGCCGGATGGATCACGACCACGGTCCTGACGTCCTCGCCGACAAGGCCGGGCAGCTCGCCGAGCATCCCGGTGCCCACGACCACCTCGTAGGGCCGCTCACCGCTCACGGGAATCCTCGTGATGCTCACCGGGCACCTTTCCCGCCCGCGAGCCACCCGGCGATCTCGTCCGCGGCCTCCTCGGGGGCCAGCTCGTCGGCCGGCACCGTGAAGCAGGCCAGCCGCTCATAGATGGGCCGGCGCTCTTCGAGGAGGCCACGCAGCCGCCCCCGTGGGTTGCCGGGTACGACGACGCGCGGCCGGTCGAGGCCCAGCCGGCGTGTGATCGTGGCGAAACTGGCCTCAAGGTAGACGACGCGCCGCCCGGCGAGCAGTTCCCTGACGCCCGGGTCCAGGACAGCGCCGCTGCCCAGGGCGACCACGCTGCCATCGGCGGCGAGCGCCCTCGCCGCCGCGGCCCGCTCAAGCTCACGGAAAGCAGGCTCGCCGTCCTCGACGAAGATGTCGCCGACCGCCTTCCCCGCAGCCGCCTCGATGTCGGCGTCGGTGTCGGCGAAGGCCGCGCCGAGCCGCCCGGCAAGCAGCCGCCCCACGACGGACTTTCCTGCCCCCGGCGGCCCGGTCAGCACGACCAGGGGGCCACCGTGTTCCCCGGCAGTCCTGCGGTCCCCGGCAGTCCTGCCGCCTGCCGCGCCGGCCCCGCCCGTCACGTGACCACCGGCTTGCCCAGATAGGCGCAGGCGTTCCGGGCCAGTTCCTGCACCGAGTCGCCGCCGAACTTCTCGGCCGCCGCGTCGGCCAGCACGAGCGCGACCATGGCCTCCGCCACCACCCCGGCGGCGGGTACGGCCGTCACGTCGCTGCGCTGGTTGATCGCCTTGGCTGGCTCGCCCGTGCGCACGTCGACGGTGTCCAGCGCGTGCGGCACCGTGGAGATCGGCTTCATCGCGGCACGCAGCCGCAGAACCTCGCCGTTGCTCATGCCGCCCTCGATCCCGCCTGCCCTGTTGGTGCGGCGGCGCGGGCCGCCCGGTCCCGCCTCGATCTCGTCGTGGGCCTGCGACCCGCGCCGGCGGGCGGTGGTGAATCCGTCGCCTATCTCGACCCCCTTGATCGCCTGGATGCTCATCAGGGCCGCTGCCAGTTTCGCGTCGAGCCGCCTGTCCCAGTGCACGTGGCTGCCGAGGCCGGGCGGCAGGCCGTAGGCGGCGACCTCCACCACACCGCCGAGGGTGTCGCCGTCCTTGCGCGCCGCGTCGATCTCCGCGACCATCGCGGCGCTCGTGGCCGGGTCGGCGCACCGGACGGGATCGCCGTCCACCCGGGCGGTGTCCCCGGGGCCGGGCAGCACGCCGTCGGGCACGCTCACCGGGCCGATGGCGACCACGTGGCTGATGATCTCCACGCCGAGCGCCTGGCGGAGCAGCCGGCGGGCGATCTCGCCGAGGGCCACGCGGGACGCCGTTTCGCGCGCGCTCGCGCGCTCGAGGACGGGGCGGGCATCGTCATGGCCGTATTTCTGCATGCCCGCCAGGTCCGCATGGCCGGGGCGCGGCCTTGTCAGGGGCGCGTTCCTCGCCAGGCCGGCGATCTCGCCGGCGTCGACGGGGTCGGGAGACATCACCGTCTCCCACTTCGGCCACTCCGTGTTGGCGATCCGGATCGCCACCGGCCCGCCGAGCGTGACGCCGTGCCTGACACCGCCGGTGATCTCGACCTCGTCACGCTCGAACTTCATCCGCGCGCCCCGGCCGTACCCCGCCCGCCTGCGGGCCAGCGCGGCGGCGATGTCGTCGGTGGCAACCTGGATCCCCGCGGGCAGGCCTTCGCAGATCGCGACGAGCGCGCGCCCGTGCGATTCTCCCGCAGTCAGCCACCGGAGCACGAGTTGATCCTGCCACACAGTGTCATCCGTGGGGGACGACCCCCCGGAACCCGGGGTCCCGCTGCGGTTCCCGCCATATCACCGGGCGCAGGGCCCGGTCCGCGCCCGGCCCGGCTCTCGCGGTCCCGCTGCCCGTAAACCGTGGCGGTCCCCGCCGTGGCACCGGCCGCGCACCCCGGCCGCGGGCCCTGGGTGCGGGCCCTGGGTGCGCGGCCGGCCGGGCCTCCGGCCCGGTATCGCTGTACGGTGGTCCTCGATGTCACGCATCACAAGCCAGCATGCCCGGAACCCGCGGATGCTCCCGCGGCAGCCGTACGGGGGGCCCGGAGGCTCCGGCGGTGCGGGCTGGCCCGCACCGCCCGGGGCACGCGAGGAACGCCGGGTCCGGGGGGACCGGGTGCCAGGCGCCGCTGCGCGCACGGGGCGGGGGCGGGCCGCGGGTGAGGAACCACCACGGGCAGGCGCCGCGCCAGCAGCCGATGACAGCGCAAGGCGGTCCCCCATTCCCGGGGTGGCAAGCCTGGCCATACGCGGGCTGCTCCACGGGACGCCCCGCCGCGCCCGCGTCATCGCGGCCCTCCCGGCCGTGACCTACCTGGAGTTCGCCGAACCCGCCTTCGAGCCTCGCGTCATCGCGCTCGTGTCACCCGGCGCCATCCGGCTGCCGAACGCGATCGTGCTGAAGCTCCCCGCCGGTGACGTGGCGATCAGAGAGCCTGCGCCCGCGGGCAGCTCCGGGCCCGGCACCGCTGCCCCGCTGCCCGCTGCCGCCCTGCCCGCCGCCACGCTGCGCGGCGAGATCACCCCCGTGGGCTCCGCGGCGGCGCGGCGGGCGGGCACGGGAAGCGCTCGGCCCGGTCACGGGGGCGGTGACGCCTGGGCGGGCAATGGCCGGGTAACGGCCTGCGGGATGGAGGTTCAGGTCCGGCGCTGGTGGGATCCCTGCCCGGTGCTGCGCCCGCTGCGGCGGGCCCGGCTGGAGCATGGCATGTCCGCCCTGGCCAGGGTATGCGCGTCGGCTGCCCGCAGGCCCGGCCTTGACGGCCACGACGCCCCGGCCGCGCTCGCGGCCTACTGCGCCGCCGGCGATCTGGCCGGGGCGGTGGAGACGGCCGAGTCCCTCGTCGGGCTCGGCCCGGGGCTGATGCCGAGCGGCGACAGCATGATCAGCGGGCTGCTGCTCGCCCTGCGGCTGCTTGGCGGGGCCACCGCCGGCGGGACGAGGGCGGTCTGGCTCGCGGACTGGCTCAGCGCGGCGGTCACCTGCTACGCGCAGCAGCGGACCACCCCGCTGGCCGCCTCGCTGCTGCACTGCGCCGCACGCGGCCAGGCCGCGGAGGAGGTGTCTGCGGTACTGCGCAGCTTCGCCGGCCAGGAACCGGCCGAGCTCGCCGCCAGGCGGCTGCTCGCCGCCGGGGAGCAGGCAGGGGCGGATCTCGCCTGGGGCCTTGTGGCGGGATGCCGCGCGGCGCTGGCCCTGTCGGCTGCCTGAGCACGCGGCGGGCGATGCCTGAGATCATGGCAGGATGACGTCTCAATCACCGCCACCGCACCGGACCGGCCAGGCGGCCGCGGGCGATGCCGGCCAGCGCCCGGCCGTCCCGCTCACCGGTGAGCAGTACGAGCTTTCCGCCGGGGACTACCGCGCCGCCGTCACCGCGCTCGGCGCCGGGCTGCGCGAGCTCACCTACCGGGGACGCCCGCTCGTCGCCTCCTACCAGCCGGACGAGATGCCTCCCGGGGCGTCCGGGCAACTGCTCGCGCCCTGGCCGAACCGCATCGACGGCGGCCGCTACACCTTCGGCGGCGCCTCGTACCAGCTCGACCTGAGCGAGCCGGACCGTGGGAACGCGATCCACGGGCTGACCCGCTGGGCCGCGTGGGCACCGCTGCGGCATGACGCCGGCAGCGTGCTGCTCAGGCACCCGCCGCACGGGCAGCCGGGGTACCCGTTCTGCGTGGAGATCGAGGCCGGCTACCAGCTGTCCCCGGGCGGGGGGCTGCGGGTCAGCATCACCGCCACGAACCGTGGCACCAGGCCGGCGCCGTTCGGCACGGGATCACATCCCTACCTGACTGCCGGGGCGGCGGCCATCGACGAGTGTGAGCTGGTCCTGCCCGCCTCGCAGTGGCTGCCCGCCGACGAGCGCGGCATCCCCTCCGGGCCGGCGCGGGACGTCGGCGGCACGCCGCAGGATTTCCGCCGCCCGCGCGTGATCGGCACCACCCGGCTCGACCACGCGCTCACCGGCCTGTCCCGTGACCCCGACGGGCGGGCGCGGGCACACCTGGCCTCCGGCAGCACCCGCGTCACGCTCTGGGCGGGCGAGGGCTACCGGTGGTTCCAGGTGTTCAGCGGTGACACGCTGGACGACGCCCACCGCAGGAAGGCGCTCGCGGTCGAGCCGATGACCTGCCCGCCTAACGCCTTCGTCACCGGGCAGGATCTCATCACCCTGCAGCCCGGCCAGCGTGTCACCTGCACCTGGGGCATCGAAGCGCACGAAGGCTAGCCGTATCGGCCGCCGGGGCTCCAGGAGCCGGTGCGGAACGTACGGCCTGCCGCGCCCGGGCCGCTGACCGCCTTGGGAGCTGACCGCCTTGGGAGCTGGCGGGAACCATGCGATCAGCGGCGGGCAGCGTGAGCGTCAGCGGGGCGCAGTGACACGGGCCGCCACGCGCGCCAGATCCCCGGGGGTGTCGATGTCGTCGGGACTTCCGGTGTCACCGCACTCGACCAGCGTGACAAGCTCCCGGTGAGCACGCAGGAACGGCCTGGCCCCCGTGTCGCCGGAGGCGAGCGCGAGCACACCGTCCCAGTGCTCGCGTGCGATCAGCACGGGGTTGCGCGGCCTGCCGTCGTAGGCTGCCACCGCGATGGCCGCGCCGCTGTCGCGGGCGGCGATCAGGCGCCGGACCGCCTCCGCCCCGACAAGGGGCTGGTCGGCGAGGGCGATGACGGCGGCGGTAATGTGCGTACCGGCGGGGCCCTGCGGTACCGCCCGCAACGCCGCGAGCCCTGCGGCGAGCGATGACCCCATGCCGGCGCGCCAGTCCGGGTTGTGCACGGCGATCGTCCCCGGCGGCGCGGCGTGCACCGCGCCCGTCACGACGACGACGGGATCGGCGCCGCCCTCCCGCAGCAGCGCCGCTCCCCGCTCGGCGAGCGTCCGGCCGCCGATCTCGACCAGCGCCTTGGGACGGCCGAGCCGGCTCCCCTCCCCCGCCGCAAGCAGCACCCCCGCAACCCGCTCATGCACGCATCCCAGGCTACGAGCTGACACCGCACAGACGGTATCCAGATACCGGCCCAGCGACCCCGGGCCATCGGCCCGGGTGAGCGGCCGGTGCGCCGGCGAGAAGCACAGCACCCGGGGGTCCGGGGGCCGTCCCCCCGGGCCAGCACCGCCAGCAGGCACCGCAGCGGATCGCGGATCGCAGCGGGGATCCCGGGGGCCTCCCGCCGGGATAACACTGTTCCGGGGGATCGTCCTCCCGTGCCGGCAACGGCGGCCAGTTCGGTGCAGAACCGCACGTACTCGCCGAGTTCCCGGGCCGCAGGGAGTACCACCATCTCACGGGCCACGGCGCCGATCCGCGACCGCATGGCGGCCTCGGTCCGCTCCCGCTCCCGCTGCGCGCTCGCCGACACGAGGCTCCGGCAGCAGGATGCTGTCAGCCAGCCGAGCAGCAGCATCGCGGCGGTGCCGCCGCCGAGCCACGGCAGCAGCCCGGCGGTGCCGAGCAGGGGTGAGGGAGGAGGACGCACCGCGTGGAGAACCCCGATCGCCACGATCAGGCCTGTCCAGGCCGCCCCGGCCGCGGCCAGGGCGATGAGAGCCCACTGCCACGCCCGGATGAGTTTCCAGACGGCGGAGACCTTGTCCCGGGCCGGCATGCACTCGCTGACGGCGGCGCTGAGCGCCCGGGGGATCTCGCCCGCCCGTGACCGGGCCGCTGCGCGGACCGTGCGCATCCAGGGGGCGGGCAGCGTCCCGCCCACCTCATCGGCGAAGACGGTGATGGCGCTGTCGATATCGGGCTGCTGCGCCCCCGCCCCGGCGGCCGCCGCCCACGGATCGCCCCGCACCGCACGGTGCATCATGTGCGCCGCGCCACGGCCTGCCAGGCGCGCGGCTGCCCAGCCGACGGGCCAGCGGATACAGGCCGCTGCCTGGGACTCGCGGGTGTCCCGTAGCGTCCCGGTGACGGCAGGCAGGCCCGCGGCGCGGGCGAAAGCGTCCGACAGGGCGCGCACCGCGGCCTTGGGAACCGCGGCCTCGGGCACCGCGGCCTCGGGCACCGCGCCCCCCGGCACGCCCTGTGCGCTGTCCCCCTGGTTATCCGCGCCTTCCGGGGCCTGCGGGCCTGCTGCGACTTCCGGGCCAGCCGGGCCGTCCCCCGGCGTCCCATGCTGCCAGGACGGGCGGCCCTCCCCCGGGCCGTCAGCACCCGGGTCTCCTGCGCCGTATTCGCCGCCGACGGGCGCGGCCACCAGGGCCATGCCGTCGGGCAGCCCGCGGCGGCCGGGCGCCGTGGCGCCTGCTGCGGTCAATCTCACCGCGCCCATGCCCGACGCTACGGCGGCCGGATCACCCGCGTAGCTTGCGAACCTCGCGATCAGGGCATCGATGTCGGCCGTGATCCGCGCGCTGGCCGCCTGCCTGGCGGACACGGCCCCGGCCAGGACCTCGCGCAGGCTGTCCAGGCCCGCGCCGGTCGCCGCGGACACGAGGAGCAGGCGCGCCTCGGCCAGCCCCTCGGAGTCGAGCAGCCTTCGCAGGTCGTGCTCGCAGTCCCTGGCCTGCTCGGGCGTCAGGAGATCACACTGGTTCAGCACCACCGTGGTCACCTCGGCGTGCCTCGCCAGCGGGGCGAGGTAGCGGGTGTGCACCGCGGCATCGGCGTACTTCTGCGGGTCGAGTACCCAGATCATGAGGTCGGCGAGGGCGATGAGGCGGTCCACCGCGGCCGCGGCGCCGGCCGCCACCGAGTCGTGGTCGGGCAGGTCGAGCAGGAGCAGGCCGTCCAGCGCCGCCTCGCCCGCATCCAGCGCGCTCGCGCGCGCGTAACGGTAGCGGCGCTGCACTCCCAGCCAGTCAAGGAGCGGTGCCGCGCCTTCCATCCCCCACACGCATGCGTGCGGCTGGCGGGTGGCCGGCCTCGTCACGGCAGCGGGCGAGAAGTTCGCGCCCGCCAGCGCGTTGAACAGCGATGACTTCCCGCTCCCCGTCCCGCCGGCCAGCGTGACGACGGTATGCGCCGCCGACAGCGCCAGCCTCTCCCCCGCCCGGTCGAGCAGGTCCTGGGCGTCGGCGAGCAGCTCCTGGCTGAAGCCGCCGTCGCCGCGGCGGGCGGTGGCCATCTCCACCAGCCTGGAGAGCGCGGAGAACCTGGCGGGGAGGCTGAGGCGCGACACCTCGCCGGCCACAGGCACGCTGACAGTCACAGGATCGCCTCAAGGGAATATTCCGCCTGGTAGAGCCGTATGCTTGCGACCTCGTCGCATGGCCCCGCCCCGTCGATGATCTCGCTGAAGCGGAGCAGTTCCTCGTCGAGCAGCAGGCGCACGCGCTCGCGCAGCTCGGCACGGGCCTTCTCGCTGATCTCGCGGACGGCTTCCTCGCCGAACAGCACGGTGAGGGTACGCCGTGGCAGCGACATGATGTCATCGGCACCGGCCGGCACGCCGCCGCCCTCAGCGGCCCGGCCGGCGTCACCGCCCGGCGCGGCGCCCCAGCCGGGGATCTTGCTGAGCGCGCGCTCGCCGAGGATCGTGAGCACCATCAGGAGGCCGAGTGATTCATCATCCAGCGGCACGCGCCGGATGATGGAGCGCTTCGCCCTGCTCGTCTCGGTCACCAGCCGCATGACGTGGTCGTGCCATGCGCTGACGGCGCGCGCGGCGCGCAGCGGAAGGTCCGGTGATGACCGGGCGATGGCCGTGCTGTCCGGCGGCTCGCTTGCCCCGCCCGCTCCGGCTGCCCCGGTGGCTGCGCGGGCTTCCTGCCCGCTGCCATACGCGGGGGCGAAAGCCGCCGCCTCCGCCCGCCTCCCCGTTGCCCTCCGCCGCGCGGCGGCGGCCAGCAGCGCTGCTCCCGCCGGGTCGGCACGCCACCGGCTGTCCGCATCCTCAGCCGCGCGGTCCGCGGCGGACGTGATGAGCGAGGTCAGCGCCGAGCGCAGGGCGGCGTTCACCGCGGCTGCCCGTTCCGGCTCGTGCTGCCCGCGGGCGCGCTTTCCTTGCCGTGTCGCCCGGCGGGACCGCGGGCCTCGTACCAGGTCGCCCGTCACCACGAAATCCTGCCAGCGCACGAGCACCTCACCGCGGAACAGCGAGCCGTCACCGGCCGCCTCATCAATCGCCTCCGCGGCGGCCAGGTACGGGCCAGCGGCCTTGCTGCGCAGGTCAGAGCGCAGCCCGAGCTGCGCCTCGGCGTACGCGGCGAGCGCGGGAACCAGTGTCCTGAACGTGCCGAGCACCCCGGACATGGTCTGGGTGAGCACGGCCACCCGCCGGTCCTCGCGCGTGGCCACCTCCGCAAGCCAGGCGCGGACCGGCTCGGAGACATCCGGGGGAAGCATGCCGTCGGTTACCCGGGTCTCGGGCACGACGAAACAGTCGGCCCTGCCGACGCCGTTGGATTCGAGCATGGCGGTGAAGTGGTCCACCAGTTCCGATCGGGAGCCCGGCGGCACGCGCGACAGCACGATGCCGAGCGAGGCTCCCCTGTCCCTCGCGTGCTGGAGCATCTGCCAGACGGTCGCGTCCGCGTACCTGCTGGCCGACGTGACGAGCAGCCACAGGTCCGACGCGTCGAGGAACTGGTACGCGAACGCATGGTGCGCTTCCACGACCGAGTCGATGTCCGGGGTGTCGAGAAGCGCGACGCCTTTCGGCGTCCCCTCGGCCGCCGCGAGCACGAGCAGCCCGTCCCTGCCCGGCCTGGCCAGCCCTTCCTGGCGGACCCGTGGCAGGGTGGGCAGGAAATTGTTCTCCGCGAACCAGCCGGCGTCCTCGGGGTGGCACGCGAGCACCGGGCTGTTCGTCGTGGGCCTGCGGATGCCCGTCGCGCTGACCTGCCTGCCGACAATGCTGTTGATGAGCGTGGACTTGCCCGCCCCCGTCGAGCCCACGAGCGCGACGAGCACCGGCGCGGCAGACCGGCGCAGGCGGGGCAGCAGGTAGTCGTCGATCTGGCTGAGCAGCTTCGCCCGCATCGCCGTCGCCTCCGCGGCGCCTGGGGCCTCGAAGAGCAGGGGGAGGGCGGCGATCCTCGTCTTCAGGTTGATCAGCGCGGATTCGAGAGCGCGCGCGTCCACCCG
>Ga0070737_10006374_pt1 | contig 10850 bp, 6 predicted proteins | sample Coa_R1_10_FD_66438 | JGI IMG/M metagenome (GOLD analysis project Ga0070737, IMG submission 66438) | Surface soil microbial communities from Centralia Pennsylvania, which are recovering from an underground coalmine fire - Coalmine... | ecosystem: Environmental > Terrestrial > Soil > Unclassified ...
AGCAGCCGCTCAACGCGTTCGGAGAGGTCTTGATCGTCGCCGGTGAGAGAGCAGGAGAGATAACCAAGGCGCGGCTTCGATCCCATCTTGGCAACTTGTACCAGCGCCGCGGCAAGCGACAGCGCCCGATGAGGATCGCCCTCGGTGGCCTGATCGTCGGCAGCCCATTCGGTGAATTTTGACCAGGCGCGATCCAGCCGGCCAAAGCAGCGAACCAGGGGCAGGATATCCGGCGCCAGAAGAACGAGGAGGCGTTTGAAGTTGTCGCCGGCAGCGCGATGCGCCCGCTCATGCCGCAGGGCCGATTCACGCTCCTCGGGAGAAAGCTCCTGCATCACCTGACGGGAGATCAGCAATTGCGGGCGGAAGACACCGGCAACGGCCAGCACGGGGGTCTGGTCGGCCAATAACAGGGCCGCGGAAGCATCGCCGGGCAGGCTGATTCTGCTCCCCTGACGCCGGCAATGATCTAAGTAGCGCGTGGTCCTGCGGACCGCGCTGAAAACTCGCACCATGGCCGGCACCCACACCGCGACCCCGAGCAGCGCCGCAAGCACGCACACGAGACCAACTCGCTCCCCGGTCCCCTCGGGTTCGAGCCAGAGATAGCTGGGGACGCAAAATATCAATACGGCAGATATAGTCATCAGCAGCGGCAGCAAGCGAAGGGTAAACAGAAGGCGGGCTGCTGATCGCGGCCTCAGGTGTTCCGCAATGCGCAGCGCCGGGCCTGCACTCAAGCGGGCGACCAACGCCAGCGCCCCGTGCACCACAAAGAACGATGCAAAGCAAAGGCACAGCAGCCGCATCGTGTAGTGGAGGCTCATGGTTTCACCGCCTCGGCCAGTTCGCGGCGTTTCTGGCGGATTTTTTCTTCCAGTTCGTCCAGCAGTAGAGCGTCGTGCCGGCCGACGGCGTCAATGAATGACGAAAGCAAAAGCTCGCGCGAAGGCTCCGGGCCGGCGAGAAATCCGGCCACCAGGTCGCCGGCGCGCTTGCGTTCCCACTCCTGGCTGGAGACCGCGGGGAAGTAAACAAAGGCCCGCTCTGATTTTTCCCGGCTCAGCAGGCCTTTCTTGAACAGGCGGTCGAGCGTGGTCATGACGGTGGTATAAGCCAACCCGTTGTTCAGCTGATCCACCACGTCGCGCACGGTACAGCGTCCGGCGGTCCACAGGACCTCCATGACTTGTATCTCGAGCGGCCCGAGAACGAATTGGTGGACCCGATGATCCGAAGCCAAAGTCAAATCAACTTCCCTAGTGCCTAAGACTAAGGCCCACATTTGCGGCTTGTCAATCGAGATGCAAGGCGATACTTTCCTGCGGTTCAGATTTAGGAATGCTACCCTCCCGTCGCTTGCCGAAATGCTTTATCAGCCTCTACACTGAGTTCTTCCTTTTGAAATAATGATGGTTAGCGTATCCGCCGGTCCTGCCTGCCGGCGGGGAGGTTACATGAGGGGTTCAGCGGTTACGATATTGGCTGCTTGGGCGGCGATTGTGGCGGTTTTGTTCCTTGGGGGCTGCGGCAGTGGCTATAACGCCGGCAATGTTGTTTCCAAGATCATTCTCACCCCCACCACGTTTTCCCTAAACGAAGGTGACGTGGCCACGCTGTCGGCGTCGGCACAAAATGCCGGTGGCTTAGCCGTCGCCGCCGATATCACTTTTAGTAGCAATAGTTCCCAGATCGCCACCGTCTCCCCCGGCGGCCTGATTTGCGCCGGCGTATGGGACCCGAGCTACGTCTTTTGCAATGCAACGCAGGGAAAAGGCGGGGTAGGACAGGTAACCATTACCGCAACCGCTACCGCGTCGAATAACGTCTCCGCCTCCGCTATCGTCTATGTGCATGAGAAAGTCGACCGGGTGAACGTTTTCTTGAACCACCCTTGCACCACCATGGGACAGACCGTCAGTCTCTACGCACAGGCCCTGAGCACCTCAGCCCCAGGCTGCTCGCCCGCTGCTCCGTGCGACATCACCTCTACCGTCGGTCCTATTACCTTCGGCTCCAACGATACCAGCATCGTTGCTGTGAATAGCGCGGGACAACTGGTGGCCGGCACGCCCGGCGCCACTACTGTTTTCGCTTCCGTCGCCGGAGTCAACAGCCTTGGTACGCACTATCTGACTTGTCCCGTGGCAACGATACAGGTGCACGGCGCGACGAGCTCGCAAACTTCGTTCGTCCTCGGCGGAGGCAATACGGCGTCGCTGACCGCCGATGTTTACGACACCAACAGCCAGTACATTAAGCCGACGCTCACTTGGGGATCCTCCAACATTGCAGCGGCCACGGTTACCGCAACGGGCAGCGTGAACAATCCGGGGACAGTTACCGGCGTGGCGCCCGGCACCACCTACATCACGGCTACCTGCAGTTATCCCAATTGCAACAAATATGTGCCGGCGCAGTACAGCCAGAATGTGGTAACTGTGATCGTCGGGGGAAACACCTCCACCACGGTCTACGCCGCCAGCACCAACTCCACCATGCTGGTGCCGTTTAGCATCGATAGCGATACGCCCGGCACTGCCATTACCCTGCCCCACACGCCGAACTCCATCATGGCCAATCCCAACGGATCCACCGTGTATCTGGGATCGAGCTCGGGTTTAATGGCGGTCAACGTCAGCTCGGGTGCGGTGACCACCTACCCGGCCAATGGCGCCATCGTAGCTATTTCGCCGGATGGCAATTATCTGTTGCTATCGGACAGCGTGGACGGCGTTCTGAATTACTTCAATATCTCCAGCGGGACGATCGCCAGCACGCGCTCGGGTGTGACGGTAACATCCGACGCCTACACCCCGGACAGCGGCTTCAATGAATGGGTAACCGGCACGACGTTTGGATTCGGCCTCCAGACCGGAACGTCGGGCACGGCGAGCTTGGCCAATCCAGCCAATGCCCTGGACATCATGGCGCAAGGCGGACTTACCTACATTACCAGCGCCAGCGGGCACGAGATTTATGTGTATTCGACCTGCAATCAGAGCCAGCAGCAGGTGCTGACCGCCAACAATCCCACGCTGATTAAGGCGCTGCCCAATGGAACGGGCGCGGTGGCCGCCGATTCGCCCAATATCGATGTGATTACCACCCCTTCAACGGTGAACGCCGGCTGTCCGGTTACAACGCAAAGCACGCTCAATTCCTACGATCTGGGCGTAGGTAATTTCACCGCTGAGCAAATGTTTGTCAGCTCAAACAACTCGGCCGTGTGGATTGTTCCTAACCTTCCCGAGATCCTGTACTTTTACCTGCCGGGGTTGACGCCGACGGCCATCCCTCTGGCGGGAGGAGCGACACCGGAAGCGTCAGCCTATGATGGCGGGGTCACGCTGGACAGCGCTCACGCTTATTTCGGCGCCAGCGACGGCACCGTTCACCGCATCGATGTGCCTGGGCTGCAGGATGTGGCGCAAATCGCGGTGGGTTTGAAGGATTCCAACGGCAACGTGACGCCACCGAACTTGGTCTGCGTGGTGCCGCAGTAAGTAGAGCGCGCCTTTAGGCACTTAGGCACGCGTTAAGCCCTTTTTTCAGTCAGATTCGACTTCAGCCGCCGATCGAGCAGTCGCGAGCGAAGGCCGGCCGCTCCCGAAAGAACGGGCCGGGGCGCGCCACGAAAGCGCTCTCTCTCCGTGCCCGCTCGAATCACAGTAATTGCTGAATCGATTTAATCCTCGCGTCGCTGCAAAGCGAGGACACACTCTTTGCGGTAGACATGTGCCCTCCAAAACACTACCGGTCGCCACCGCAGGCCCAAGACCTGCCGCGTATATTCCGCAAGCTCGCGAACGTCTTCATCGATCCACGCATGGTAGTGGATGCTGTAATCGGTTGCGAGCAGATGGGATAGTTGCTGCTGGAACTCGGTACTTCCCTGCCGGCATCCCACTACGTTTTCCACCCAGTCTTCAAAATGCGCCTGCTTGTCGAAACTGCCGGGATCGGCGTCTTCCGCGATCAGGTGTTGCAGCGGCGTGCGTTGGCGACGAACGTCGAAGGTGTAGCGCTTGTCGGGAATTTTCAGCAGCAGGATGCCTTCGGGCCGCAGCACATCGTGCCAGTGCCGCAAGGCCGCGAGCGGCAAGGGCAGGTGCTCAAGCACATGGCTGGCGATGACAAAGTCCAGGCTGCCGGGAGCAAACGGCAGGCGCACCGCCTCCGCCACGACGTCCGGACGGACTACGGGACCGCTGATCTCCGCATAATGCCGGTGCAAGCCCTCATTTGGCAGGCGATCGAGGTAATACACCCTGGCCTTGCCCGGAACCGGAAACCTTCGCCACAGTGCTCCGATCTCGATGCCGCGCCCGCGAAGACGCCGCGCCAGCAAGCAGTTTTCCAGCCAACGCAGCGGCGCTCCCTTGCCCATGGTGCCACTATAGTAGATACCAAACAAAGACCTTAGCTAGCGCAATCGCTCCTATTGCTGACGCTGACCACTTTTCAAATCAGGCTAACCGTTCCCTTCGCTACTCCGGCGGGGAGAAGTTGTACAGGTTGGTTTCCAGCTCTTCTTCGGGCAGGGCATGGAGGTCGATCCATCCCTCCAGGGGCAGCGAATCGACCGGCAGGTGTTCGCGCCAGATGGCAAAGCGCAGGCGAATGCGGCTGCCTGGCTGCGCGCCGATGAGCGCGAAGGGCAGGCGCATTTCGAAGATCTGCTCCAAGGCAACCTCCACGCCGCGGGCATTAGAATCTCCGCCCTCGGCGCTGAAGCTCGCCAGTTGGTGGCGCTCCTGGCCGTTGGTGAGCACCCAGCGCTGCAACTTCCGGCCGTGCGCGTCAACCGTAAGACGGTAGGAATCCGTCGCCGCTTTGCGTTGCGCCTTCTGCCGCCAGACCTCCAGGTTAACCACCAGCCGGTAGTCGCCCTCGGGAATGCCATGATGAAAATCCAGACGTCCGGAAACCGAGTCGGCATCGAGCCCGGCATAGACTGCGTCCAGCAGAAACTGCTTGCCATGCATGGCGCTGGTGCGCTGGTCGGAGGTATAGCTGGCCGCGCCCATCCATTCAAAATAGCCGCTCACCAGGCCGTCCACGTGCGCGCGCACGTAGGCCGTTTGGGGATTGTAGCTGGGCCGCGGCACGCCACGGAGAATCGGCGTATTCAACTCTTCCGGCGGGATGCCCTCCAGCGCGTGATAGACGTTCGCCAAGTGTTTGCGGTACAGTTCGTCGAAGTCGCGATCGTTGGCGGAGTGGTGTTCGGGGCCATACCACCAGTTCCAGTCGCTGCCTTCGGCGATCAGCAGCTCTTCCCAGGCGATGTGCCGTTGCGCGTCGGAGACGCGATGGGCGTGACGGTCGTAATAATCGCGCGCCTCGGCCAGCAGGTCCCAGGCGAGATTGTCCTCGGGAGCGCCGATCCAGACATTGAAGTTGGCATCGATCCAGGAGCCCGGAACCAGGCGATGCAGGCGCCCAAAATCAGATGGTTTATGGCGGGCAATGGCTTCGCTGATGGTGATCGGCTCAATCTGGTTGTCGCGCTGGAGCGCGTCGTAGAAGCAGCGCAAAAATTCGCGTCCTGATTGGGGATAGTATTCCCAAGCATTCTCGCCGTCGAGGATGATCGATACCACAGCATCTTTACCTTTATCAAGAATTGGTTGCGCAGAATCCTTAATGTTTTTTATGAGGTGCTTGGCGGCGTCCGGCGCCGGCATGCCGGAGTAAACGAATCCAATCAGGTCAGAGAGGCGATGATCGCGAAACACCAGATGCATCTGCGTCTCATCTTTTTCGTAGCGATAGATGTTGTACAACCGTTCGGCACCATCCACGTGCAGACGATCATTGTTGTGGCGGCTGAAGTTGAAGTCGAGCGAGCGGCCCAGCACGCCTTCGTCCGTGGCCATCCAGGTCACGCCCTCGCGGCAGGCCAGCTTTAAAGCTTCTTCTGAGACGCTGCCTTCCGAGGGCCACAGGCCTTTGGGCCGCACGCCGAAAAGTTGCGCATGAAAGTCTAGCGCCCGGCGGACCTGGAGTGCGGCATCGTCGGGATGGCGGAAGCGGCGCGTCGGAAGCGGTAGCCCCGGCGATGACTCTGCGCCAACATTGGTGTCACACAACAGCGGCAGAATGGGATGGTAGAAGGGCGTTGCCGACAGCTCGATGGAACCGTGTTGCGCCGCCTGCTGGTATGCCGGCAGCACCTTGGCCAGCATCTCCCGCTCCTTCCTGATGACCAGTTGCTGATCGTCGCTTGTGAAGTCTTCGCCCTTCTGCACCAGCGCGGCAACCTCGGGATCGGCGAGGAAGAATTCATCAAACCAGGCAAGCTGCGAGAGCACCTGCAGATCGGCGTAGTCGCGGGTGACAAAGTACGACTCCGGCCCTTCCGGCCGGGCGCTAGTCGAGCGATACCGCTCCCACAACTCGCGATAACGCGGATAACGACCGATCATGTTCACCGGGTTTGCCTGAAACAGATATTGCAATGCGAAGCTGCGTTCGGCTGCGGTCAGCTCTGCCGCGGGTCTGGCGACGAGATCGAAAAACGGGTCCTGCGCCCGCCCGGAGACATAATCCTGAATCTGCACAACCAGCGATGGCACCAGGTTGAAGTTCTGGTGGACGTCGGGAAATTCGTCCAGCAGCTTCACCATGCCGTAATAGTCTTTCAGGGCGTGCAGCCGCACCCAGGGCAGGCGGTAACTGCCGCTGACCATGTCCTTATAGAAGGGCTGGTGCATGTGCCACAGCAGCAGGAGACGAATTTTCCCAGGGCTTGTAGGGGAAACCGGACTCATAGGTTGGGTTTTTCGACGTGCCAGTGTAACAGGCAACGTCGGGTGAGGAAAACTGGGCAGGCACCGTGCTACCGCGCCGTAGCCTTGCCTGTTCCTGACACCGGCACCTGCTCGACGATTTCGATGCCGAAACCTTCCAGCCCGGCAACCTTGCGCGGGTGATTGGTGAGCAGGCGGATGCGTTTCAGGTTCAAGTCCGAGAGGATCTGCGCTCCAATGCCGATCTCGCGCTGGGTGCGGCGTTGGCTCTCCGGCAGCGTAGGCAAGCGTTGCTCGTGATGGAACTGGATGGTCATGCGTTCGCCCAGCCGTTCCACAGAATAACCCTTCAATGTCGAATGCAGATAAACCAGCGCGCCGCGACCTTCGTCGGCAATGCGCTGCATTGCGCCTTCAATCGCGCTATGGCATCCGCACCAGGTTGCGCCGAAGACGTCGCCCATCAGGCAATGCGCGTGCATACGCACCAGTACCGGCTCATCGCCCGCGCTCTCCACGTCGCCTTTGACCAACGCGATGTGCGACTCGCCGGTGATCTCCGACTCGTAGGCGATCATCCGGAACTCACCATAGGCGGTGGGCACTACGGCCTCCGCCAGCCGCCGCACGTAGCGCTCGTGCGCCATGCGGTAGCGGATGACCTCAGCGACGGTGATCATCTTCAGGTCGTGCTGCCGGCAGAAATCGGCCAACTCAGGTACACGCGCCATGGTGCCGTCGTCGCTCATGATCTCGCAGATGACGCCCGCCGGAACCATGCCCGCCATCCGCGCCAGGTCCACGGAGGCTTCCGTCTGGCCGGCGCGCACTAGCACGCCTCCCTTGCGCGCCCGCAGCGGAAATACGTGACCGGGACGCGCCAGATCGTTGGGCCGCGTCGCAGGATCGATGGCAACTTGAATCGTGCGCGCCCGATCGTACGCCGAGATACCGGTGGAGACGCCTTCCTTGGCGTCGATCGACTCGGTGAAGGCGGTGCCGAAGGTCGAAGTGTTCTCCGCCGACATCTGCCCCAGCCGAAGATATTCCAGCCGCTCCTCGGTCATCGCTAGGCAGACCAACCCGCGCCCGTACTTGGCCATGAAGTTGATGGCCTCCGGGGTGACTTTTTCGGCGGCCATCGTCAAGTCGCCTTCGTTCTCGCGGTCTTCGTCGTCGACGACCACGATCATGCGGCCGGCGCGGATCTCCTCCAGCGCGGTCTCAACATCGCAGAAAGGGCTTTGCGGGGACATAGCGTATGCCTAGGATTTTAGCAGGCGGACGGATTTCGCTTTGGCTCTTCGCTCCTAGCTTGGCGCCCTGCGCTGCTCGAGCGCCCGGACTTTCTCTCTTCGTCGTTCGCTGAACCGCGAACCGTTCAGCCGGGGAGCAAGGAAAGTCCGTGATCCCGTGTTAAACTCATGGTGACCCTAGGCGCGTAGCTCAGTTGGTTAGAGCGCTACCTTGACACGGTAGAGGTCAGGGGTTCGAGTCCCCTCGTGCCTACCATACTTCTCTTCCACTTCGAGAACCCGCTGCGCGGGCCGCTTCTCCGCTACCATGCCTCGGGACAGTGCTTCGTTCCGATGTCCTGCGTCTCAGCGTCGACTAACAGTGACAACCGTGATGTTCATCCCACCGTCACCGTTTGCAGCACCTGCTCGCGGAGGTCGGCATCCTGCTTGGCTTGGTCGTGCGTCGCGGGTAACGCAATGCTCAGCAACTCTCCAATGCTCTTGACGTAGTGCAGGTTCAAGCCTTGCAACTGCTCAGGCGTGAGGTCTTCCTCGACGTTCTGCTGGTTTTCGGCCGGCAGGATGATGTCGGTGACGCCGGCGCGCTTGGCGGCCAGCGCCTTCTCTTTCACGCCGCCGATGGGCAACACGTTCCCGCTGAGCGTGATCTCGCCGGTCATCGCGGTCAGCGGACGCACCGGGCGCTCGGTGAGTAACGACACTAGAGCGGTGACCATGGTGACACCGGCAGATGGACCATCCTTCGGAATGGCCCCCGCGGGCACGTGAATGTGAATGTCGTGATCAGCGAAGAAACCTTCGTCGATGCCCAGCTCTTTGGCATTGGAGCGCACCCAAGTCAGCGCCGCCTGCATCGACTCCTGCATCACCTGGCCGAGCTGGCCGGTCATGGTGAAGCCGCCCTTGCCCTTCATCTTGTTGGCCTCGACGAAGAGCACGTCGCCGCCGGTGGGCGTCCACGCCAGCCCCACAGCCACGCCGGCGCGCTTGGTGCGCTCGGCGATTTCGCCTTCGGTGCGGATTTTGATGCCGCCCAGCATGTCGTGCTGCTGTACCAGTTCGGGCGTGACTCTGAGTTTTTCGGTCTTGCCTTCGGCGATGCGCCGCGCCTGCTTGCGGCAGATGGTGCCGATGTTGCGCTCCAGGTTGCGCACGCCGGCCTCGCGTGTGTAGTGGCGAATGAGGAAGCGAATGGTTTCCTCAGGAAATTCGATTTGGTCGCCGTTGATGCCGTTCTCCTCGATCTGGCGCGGGATGAGGTATTGGAAGGCAATGTGCACCTTCTCTTCTTCGGTGTAGCCTTGCAACTCGATGATTTCCATGCGGTCGCGCAGCGGATCAGCCACGGGATCGAGCTGGTTGGCGGTGGTGATGAACAGTACCTTGGACAAATCAAACGGCACATCGAGGTAGTTATCGCGGAAGCTGAAGTTCTGCTCAGGATCGAGCGCCTCCAGCAATGCGGACGCGGGATCGCCACGGAAATCGCGCCCCACTTTATCGATTTCGTCGAGCATGAAGACCGGATCGTTCGTCTCCGCACGGCGAATGCCTTGCATGATCTGGCCGGGCAAGGCGCCGATGTAAGTGCGGCGATGGCCGCGGATTCCGGCCTCGTCATGCACCCCGCCCAGGGAGATGCGAACGAACTTGCGGCCCAACGCGCGGGCAATCGACTTGCCGAGCGAGGTCTTGCCGACGCCGGGAGGTCCGACGAAGCACAGGATCGGCCCCTTCATGTTCGGCTTCAGCCGTCGCACTGACAAATAATCCAGAATGCGGTTTTTCACCTTCTCCAGATCGTAGTGGTCGGAGTCGAGGATCTCCTTCGCCTTCGGAATATCGACTTCAACGCCGGAGGATTTTTGCCAGGGCAGGATGGCCAACCACTCGATGTAGTTGCGCGTCAGACCGTAATCGGCGGCCATAGGCGACATGCGAGTCAGGCGGCCGAGCTCTTTCAGCGCCTCTTTTTTCACGTCGTCCGGCATGCCGGCGGCTTCGATTTTCTGACGCAGCTCTTCAGCGTCACGGGTGGTTTCGTCCTGCTCGCCTAATTCTTTCTGGATGGCCTTCATCTGCTCGCGCAGATAGTACTCGCGCTGGGTCTGCTGTACGCGGTCCTGTACTTCGCTCTGGATCTTGTTGCGCAACTGCTGGACTTCCAGCTCCTTGGCCAGGTGCTGGTTGATTTTCTCCAGGCGCACATGAACGTCGGAGGTCTCCAGCACGTCCTGCTTGTCACGAGTGGAGAGCGAGGGCAACGAAGAGGCAATAAAGTCCACCATGCGTCCGGCGTCTTCGATATTGGCGGCGACGGTGGAGAGCTCGTCCGACAAGGTGGGAGAGCCGGCGACGATCTGCTGAAACAGCGTCAGCACGTTGCGCTGCAGGGCTTCGATCTCGGCGTTCTTCGGGGCCGGCGACTCGGGAATGGATTCCACCGTGGCGCGCATGAACGGCGTCAGTTGCGTATATTCGAGCAGCTTGACGCGCTCCAGACCTTCGGCAAAGACGAAGAGGCTCTGGTTGGGCATGCGCACCACCTTGTGCACCACGGCCAGGCTACCCACGGTGTAAAGGTCGGTGGGCTGCGGCGTATCGACCCGTGCCTCACGCTGGGCGGCCACGACGATGGTCTTGTCCTCGCCTAGCGAATTAATCAATTGCACCGAACTTTCGCGCCCCACCGTCAGAGGGAGAACCGCGTGAGGAAACAGCACGGTGTCGCGCACGGGCAGAACGGGCAAGGTACGAGCGACTTCGGAATCGTCACGAAGCTCCGGATCTGTGCGCTGTAAATCTTTAATTTCCTTAGACATAAAACTCCTTGAGT
>Ga0070737_10006375_pt1 | contig 10847 bp, 12 predicted proteins | sample Coa_R1_10_FD_66438 | JGI IMG/M metagenome (GOLD analysis project Ga0070737, IMG submission 66438) | Surface soil microbial communities from Centralia Pennsylvania, which are recovering from an underground coalmine fire - Coalmine... | ecosystem: Environmental > Terrestrial > Soil > Unclassified...
AGCCGGGTGCTCCAGTGCGTGCTGTTGGCGGGCATGGATTCCAAGGTCTTCGTGACGACATCCTCGACTTGCGCATCCTTGATCGACCGTGGAGCACCGGGCCGCGGCTCCTCCAACAAACCTTCGAGCCGGTTTGCCCGAAAGCGTTGGCGCCATTTACAAACCGTAGCTCCGGTGATCTGTAGCCTGTTCGCCACCGCTCCATTGCTCAATCCCTCATCACGGCCGAGCACAATGCGAGCGCGCATCGCGACGGCTTGCGCGGATTTCGGGTGTCGAACCAGCATGGCAAGTTTTTCCTTTTCCTCGGGCGTCACGTTCAGTGGTTTCGTGGGGCGTCCAATGGCCATGCTTCCGTATGGACCGGATCAGTCTGTTTTTCAACGAATTTCTAACTCAGGACACTAGGCCGTCCCGTCGAAATATCGAAACCCGCCGAGTGTTCTAGAGGGCGAAAGCACTGAGGTAGCTACGGGCGCTCCTCCGGGCGAGTATCTCATGCTATCCGTCAGCGATACCGGAACCGGAATGACGCCCGAAGTCCAGTCCCACATTTTTGAACCGTTCTTCACTACTAAAGAAAAGGGAAGAGGCACCGGTCTCGGCCTCTCTACGGTCTACGGCATAGTCAGCAGTGCAGGGGTTGGATAGACGTCCATAGCGAGCCTGGGCGGGGCACGACTTTCCGCATTTTATTGCCGCGATCCCGGCGGCTGCCGCGCAGGTGCAAGCTGGCGAGCCGGAACGGAACCTCTCCGGCAACGAAACCATTCTGGTTGCCGAAGACGATGACGGCGTACGCCGTTTCGTGCGCCAGGTGCTGGGCCCCATTCACCTGCTGTTTTCGGATGTGGTGATGCCCGAAATGGGCGGTATCGAACTGGCACGGCGTTTAGCGGAAGCGCGGCCCAGTATCGCCGTACTTTGGGTTGCGGGCCTCATCGAGCACCTGCTCGATTTGACGGCGCCACGCGTCGCCTTCGCGCATAAGCCTTTTTCGGCGATCGGCATTCTTCGGGAGATCCGAAAGCTGCTGGTGGCGAAGGAAACGCACGCCTCTAACCGGTGGAATTCGCCCGGCGCGCTCCGAGTATCCCCTTTATTTTCAATGAAACTGGCTCTTTCCACCGGTGAACTTCGCCGGTGATCGCAGTCCGGCGCCGGCTACATCGCTTCCAGGGCCGGCTGGGAAAGCAGCCCCTTCTCTTTCAACCCGGATAATGCCAGGCCGTAGCGGCCGTGTATGCCCGTCTTCTCAAAGATATGCTTCAGGTGAATTTTTACGGTTCCGGTGCGAATCCCCAAAGCCACCGCGATCTCCTTATTCTTCATGCCGCGTTCCACCAGTTCGCGGACCTGCAGTTCCCGCGCCGTCAAGGCGCAGCGTCCGTTGGCGGCCCGGTCCCAGCCCCGGCTCATCTCGTGCTCCATCCAGTTCGACCCGGAGGCTACAGTCTGGAGGCACTCCACCACCGTCGGCAAGGGCGCCGTCTTTCGCACAATCCCCACGCACCCCGCTTGCAGGAATCGTACCGACTCCGCTTCCGACATTGCCACGCCCCAGACCACTGCTGCGGGCGGGCGGCCGGATTGCCTTACTTCCTTCAGGCAATCCATAACCGGCTGGATGCCAAATGCTTTATCTACTAGGAACATGGAGGGCACCAGATCGCGTGCCGCCCGCATGGCCTCCGGCAGCGTATTTTCCGCCGCAACGATACGGAAATCCCTCATTGATTCCAGCAGGTTGCGCAGGCCTTCCATGGCTATCGGTTCGGTATCACAGACCACTAACGTGTGCACAAGTCACCATCCACCTCGTCTATCGGCCCTTCGGTTCGATTACTTTAGTTCCGCCGGAAGAGGGGATCTCTCAACTATGAATCGCCTTACCAGTCTGTGAGGTGTTAACGGTAGATCTGGGCTAAGTGCTTGCGGTCGTCGCCGGACATGCCTGGGTGTTTGCGAATGTCCGCCCGCGTGCTCAGCAGCCGGCGGTATCGCCCGAAATATTCCGGTATATCCCCGCCGTATTGAAAGCTATACATGATGTCGGCGAACGCGGCCGTGTGCGCGAGGCCGAGGGCATGACCCGTCTCGTGCAGACAGGTAAGGTAGACAATCGTGTCTCTCAGCAGCGGATCTTGCGGCGTTTCGGCCGGCGGCAGGACATAAACCTCGGCGCCTCGCAGGCCATTTACGGTAATCGGCTCGGCTTCGCCGTACAAGCCGGAATTGCCGCTGGCCCAATGGACACGGATCTGGGCATTTTGGGGTTCGGCGGACTTTTCCAGGATTAGCTTGCCTTCACTGGCTGCCTGCCAGGCTTGGAGCGCCCACTCCGCCAGTTCGCCGTCCGTTTTGTGGCATCCTGTGCGCGGGTCCGTGCACGGCTCGACCCAGAAATGCAAGGTGGCGGCATGCGCGGCCGCGCAGATGGCAAATAAAATCGCCGCCGCCTTCATTCGAACCTCCTGCGGAAATCCTCGAATTCCCGCCGCAGATCCGCCAGCTCCAGCTCGAGCGCGGCGACCCGATCCGCGAGCACAGGATGCGGTCCGTTCCCGCGCGGCAGTTCAGCCGTCCCATCGCTGATTTCGTCGCCGCCCGCCTTCACGTCACCGGAAAGCAGATGCGCATACCGCGATTCGCGCGTGCCCGCCTGCCGCGGCAGTTTCTTCACCAGCCCGGCTTCCGCCAAGCGGTTCAGCGCGCTTTCCACACTCTCGATATCGTCGAACGAATAGAGCCGCTCGGAGCGCCCGCGCAACTCGCCCGGCGTCTGCGGCCCGCGCAGCAGCAGCACGCAAATCAGCGCCGCCTCTCGCCTCCCCAGGTTCAGCACCTCGGTAAGCCGCTGGGCATGCTTCGGCACGCGGCTATCCCCCGTGATCCGCACGGCCAGGCCCTTTTCCCGCAAGCCGGCCAGCGCGTCCTCCACAGTGCCGTCGTCGTACGACACTACCGGCTCGCGATTGGATTTCTGATTGCAGGCGTTCACCAGCGCGTTTAGCGAGAGCGGATAATACTCAGGCGTCGCGATCTCTTTTTCCAGGAGCGCCCCCAATACCCGCGCCTCGGCCGGATCGAGCTGCCAATCCATCTCTACAGTTTACTTGCGCGGGTGCTCTAATTTGCCTGCTGGCGCCGCCGCATATTGGAAAACCAGGCTGCCAAGGAAGTTGGCGGCCGCTCCCAGGCGGCCCAGCTTGTCGAACTCGGCTTTGATTTCGGCGGCGCTACTGCCTTCGAGAAACGCAGGAGTAATATCGGAGGCCGATTGCTGGAGGCGGTTCGGCCGGATTGCGAACCATTCCAGCGCGGAAATGTTCGCACTGGAATCCATCGCGGCCACCACGTCCATGGGACACCACCAGTTATCGCGATAGTCATCGAGTTTGCCGGGCGGCGACTGGCGGGTAATCCCGGTGGCGAAGTAGGGCCGCGCTTCGGGCCGATGGAGGAGTAGGAACGCACCGGCAAAACGGCGGCCTTCGGCAGTGGTTTCGGAGAGGTAGCCTGTAGCCAACGGCGTCAATTCGGGGCCAGTGTCTTTCAGCCGGCCGGCGATTTCCGTCAGATCTTCGTCCAGCATTAAGCCGCGCGTGAACGCCGTCAGGAGAGCTTCGCGCTGCACCGCCTCGGGTAGCGAAGTTTGGAGCGCCGCCTCTTTCAGAAGGCGAAAGGGCGTGTGGAGGTTGAGGACGCGGGTGGCATCGCCGTCGAGAAGATCGCCGGTGTCACGTGTTTCTACATCCGGATCGAAAGAAGTGTCGGGACTTCACCCGAGTTGGCTTGGACCGTGACCATTACCGGCCGGCGAAGGGCGAATTGTGTGAAATCACGAAGGTCGGGCGCTGCGAGCATGCGCAGCCCCCGGAAGAGATTGGTGCTGGACGGAAGGTTTTCCAGGAGCGGGCCAGAAAGCACGCCACTCGCCTGGGAGCGCGCTCCGGCTTTGTCGCCGAGTTCCTCCCGCAGCCGGATCAGGTGAAAACGCGCCGTAAGGTAAGCGGGAGAATTTTCCGGAAGGATCGCGGCGGCATCCGCCAGGCCGGATTGGCCGCCCTGGGCTCCGTGCGCATGAGATAGCGCAGCCAGCAGCCAGGCCGTGGAACGAGTTTGGCGCCACCGCGCTAGACAGTAGGGGAAGGCTGAATCTTCGCGAGCCTGGAAATGAAAGAGCCAATCGCTCAGATCGGCATCGCGGAAGCGGGAGAGGTCACCCGGTTCCGCCAAATCGGCCAGGATGCCGCTTCCCCCTGGAAGGCATTGGCGCGCTACCTGAGAGCCGCTGGGTATTCGCCGGCGTAGAAGTATGCGGCGGCGATCTGATATTGCCGGTCGGCGCGGACGATGCGGCATATTGGGAGCGGCTTCCGGCGGGATGCGCGCGTTTCCTCCCTGGCAGTTTTGAAAGACAGTGTCCTGGGCACGGAGCCAGTCGCGGAAGGCAGCGCTCGCGGCGCCGAATCGCGCACGGCGGGCCTCCAGAGTATGCAAGGCGACGCGGAAGGCGTCCTCGGCGCAATTCAGGGCGAAGCTGTGGGTTTCGGGATCGTAGGCCAATTGGCCGCCATTGACGAGCAAGGGCTCGGGAGACGGCGGCGGCTGGATTCGGGACCGGGCGGAGCGCCAGCGCGCGGGCCAATCTTCGCCCACGGGGTCCCAGGAGTCCGTGAGGCGGTCTTTGTAGTAGTCGCGTGCCTGTTCCCGTTCCCGGGGATTCATTTCGATGCCATTCAGGTAGCGGTAGGCGATCACCAGGTAAGAGCGGGCGAACGTGGGCGCCAGCACGCCGAGACGGCCGTCGATGAAGCCGGTGCGGGGCAGGTCCGGATGGCGGCTGTAGTCGCCCAGCCCGACGCCGATGCTGGCGCGGCAACCTGGGAAGGCAAACTCACCGCCGTGATTGAGCGTGTAAACGATGTCCGGCGTCGCCCGGCCCATGGAGAAGGCCATCGGCACAATTTCATCGACTGGCAAACCGGCGAGCCATGTATTGAGCGCGTCACACCACGAGACCAACGCCGTAATGGATAAGAAGGTGCCCGGGCCAACACGCTCGCGCACCTCTGCCAGTAGGCGGCGATAAAAAGGCCAGGCTGCCGGTGGGGCATCGAAATCGATCTGTATGGCTTGCGGATGTTCGAGGCCAGCGATCTCCCCGATCATGCGGGCAGCCAGGCGGCGCTGAGTTTCGCTAAATGCTGGCTGTGGCTCCTGCGAATTGTAGGGGAGGTCGAAACGGATAACGGCCATCTGGTACATGCCGGGCGGGATGTAGACTGGAATCGCTCGGGGTGATGGAACCACTTCGCCGCTGCCCTTGAATTGAAGGCTGAGGGCGAGGTAGGCCACGCCGAAATCGCGGTTCGCGTAGGGGCGGAAATCGTCCTCGGTATACCACGACCAGAGCATCAACTTGGGTGGGATCTGTTGGCCAGCAGCAGGCGCGGCGCGGCAGCAAGCGGCGAGGCAGAGCGCAAGGAGCACGGGGGCGCGGGTCACGGAAGGCGCTTCTTAGATGTTATAGCACTTCGCGCAGGATCTCTTTTTTCAGCCGATAAGAACAACATGCTACCCTCGAATTCCATGCGAAGGCCGATGGTGTTTGTCGCCGCGCTGGCCTGCTGCGCTCCGGCGGCATTCGGCTGGGGCGAAGAAGGGCACCGACTTATCGTTCGCATTGCCGAAAGCCGGATCACGCCAGCGGTAATGGCTCAAATCCAGGCCACGCTGAATCCCGGCGAATCGCTCGAAGATCTGGCGAGTTGGGCGGACGAGGTACGGCAGACTCGGCCCAATACCGCAAGCTGGCACTTCGTCGATATTCCGCTCAGCAGTGCCGGCCTTGACATGAGCCGCGATTGCCCAAAAGGCGATTGCGTGGTGGCGAAAATCGAGGAGTTCCGCAATCAATGGCAGAACCCGTCGCTCAGCCAAGCCGCCCGTCGCGAAGCGCTGCTGTTTCTGGTGCATTTCGTGGGCGATGTGCATCAGCCGCTGCATTGTGCAAACAATAATGACAAGGGCGGCAACGAAGTGCCGGTCGAATTCCGCGGGTCCCGTACCAACCTGCACGCTCTTTGGGATACAGGCCTGTTCCGGACGCTGCCCGGCGAAGACGACCTGCTCGCCATGCTGCTGCAAGCCATTACACCGGACCGGGCGGCGGCCTGGTGGAGCGGCTCCCCCGAAGACTGGGCCAATGAATCGTTCGCGGCTGCGCAGAATATCGCCTATGGCCTGCTACCCACGGTTGCAACCGGTGAAACCGTGCACCTGGGGCCGGAATATGAGCTCGCGGCGCAGCCGGCGGTCGAGGAGCAACTGGAAAAGGCCGGCTTCCGGCTTGCCGCCATCCTGAACACACAGGCACAATAGATGCTACCGGCATCGTGAACTATACCGCACTCAGACTGTTTTTGGTGATTTTATTAATCGCCGTGAACGGTCTGTTTGCCGCGTCGGAAGTGTCGCTGGTATCGGTGCGCCAATCCCGGCTGCGGCAGATGGCGGCGCACGGCCACGCCGGGGCGCAAGCCGCCCTGAACCTGCTGGCCAATCCGGGACGGCTGCTCTCGGTTACGCAAGTTGGGGTCACACTCGCGAGCCTCGGGCTGGGCTGGGCGGGCGAGAATACCGTTTACCAGCTCTTCTCTTCCTGGGTGCGGCCGCTGGCTTTTACTTCCACCGGCGCCTCGCTTCTGCATGCGTTCAGCCTGGCCGCAGCCTTTCTGATCATCAGCTATTTCCACGTGGTGATCGGAGAAGTGGTTCCCAAGAACATCGCCATTGCCAAAGCGGACCGTCTGGCGGCACTGGTCGCGCCCGTGATGCTGGTGTTCTATCGCATTTCCGCGGCGTTTGTGTTCATCATCGAGCGCTCCGCCATTCTGGTGACGCACCTGTTCCAACTGGAAACCGGGGCGCACGCCGGCGGTCATTCGGCTGAAGAACTGAAGCTGATCGTCAGCTCCAGCCGCGGTTTCGGATTCCTTCCCGAATGGGAAGAGGAAATGATCCTGCGGGTGCTCGATTTGGGCACGATTCTGGTGCGGGAGGTAATGGTGCCGCGCAATGCCATGATTGCCATACCCGCCGATGCCACACTCGATGAAGTGCTGGAAACGATGATCGCGCGCAGGCACTCGCGGCTTCCCGTTTACCAGGGCGGGCCCGAAAAAATCGTCGGCATTCTGCACTACAAAGACCTGCTGCCGGTTTGGGAGGAGCGCCGCCAGGCCATCCGCTCCGGCCGCCCCAGCCACGCGTTCCGCATCAACCGCCTGTTGCGCAAGCACATGGTGGTGCCCGAAACCAAGCCGCTAGCCCAGTTATTGGAGGAATTCCGCCAGGCCCGCACGCATATGGCGCTGGTAGTGGACGAATTCGGCACCATTGTAGGCCTGGTTACGGTGAAGGATATTCTGCAGCAGATTGTGGGACGAATTGAAGATGAGCACGTAGGCAAACTCGGTCCGCGGGATCTCGAAGCCGACGAACTGGAACTGGACGGCGCCACGCGCGTGCTCGATCTTGAATCCGAACTCGGCTTGCGGATTCCCGCCGATGCCGGTTTCGAAACGCTGGCCGGGTTTCTGATGTATGAGCTGGGCGAAATTCCCCACGCCGGCCAGACTTTGGAATACCAGGGCCGCCGGTTCACCGTGCTCGAAATGAACCGCAATCGCGTCGCCCGCGTCCGCATCGAAAAGCTGCAGAACGGCCAGCCGCCGCCCGGGGGTTCCTCAGGTCCGCTCCCCCCGGAAGCCGGCGGCGCGCGCTAAGTAAAGGCGATCGCCCAACCGAACTGCCATAATCCAGATGAATGCCGTCAGATATCCGGCCAGAATGTCGGTCGGATAATGAACGCCCAGGTAAGCACGGGAGAGTCCGACCAGCCCGATGATGGCCACCGCTAGAAACCAGATCAGCACGCTAATCCATCGCCTGGCTACATGAGCCGTGACCAGCCAGGCTACGGTTCCGAACAACGCGAAGGAACTCAGAGAGTGGCCGCTGGGGTAACTGAACGAGTGAGGCGCCGCGATAGCGAAGTACGGCACGGGGCGGGCGCGGTGAAATGACAGCTTCAGCACCTCGACCAATAGCGTGGAGCCGGCCATGGTGATGGCCAGGATGGCCGCGGCTCGCCACCAGTGGCAGAACCAGAAGAGAGCCAGCACGGCCACGAGAATACCGGCTATTGCGGTCACCGAACCCAGGTCCGTGAAGAACCACATCATGTCCGTCAAGCGGGGCGACGCCCGCGCGTGAATCAGCGCTCTGAGGGATGCGTCAAAGTGGGCGGCATCCCCTTCCAAGACCTCTTCGGTGAGCCACCCGAGTAGAAGGGCCGCGGCGATAGCCAGACTCAATCCAGCGCCTGTTGCGGCGGTGAAGGCGCGAGCCGCCCGGGAAATCACGCTGCCGGAATCAGTTCTACTTTGAGCCAGCCGGGCCGCCGCTCGTCGAAGCTCCTATAAGCTTCCACGGCATTTGTCAGCGGTTCGATCTGGCTCAGCATGCTGGTGGGCTGAAACACTCCGGCCCGCACCATCTCCACCAACTTCGGCGCGTACCTGCGATGATTGCAGTTGCCCATCCGCACGGTAAGATTCTTCATCATAGCCTGTCCAATGGGGAAATGGCGGGCGGCCTCCGGATAGACTCCGACGATCGCAAACTGCCCGCCCTTGGCCAACGCGCTCACGCCCCATTCGAGGACCTCGGAGGGCGCGTTCCCGGGCACCCAGTTTCCGCGATGGGGATGCGCACCGGGAGCAATCTGGCGGACCTGTTGGATGCGCTTTTCGATTCTGCCCGCCTCTTTTTCGGCGCGCGGCCCGGTAAGGGGAGCCATGGCATCCACGCCCACCGCGTCGATGGCGCGATCGGCGCCGATCCCGCCGGTCAGTTTCCGAATCCGCTCCACCGGATCTACGTCATTGAAGTCGATGATTTCCGCTTCCTGGTTGCGCGCCATTTCCAGACGAGACTCAATCGTATCGATGGCGATCACGCGTCCGGCCCCCATGTGCATGGCGCTGGCGATCGTGAACTGGCCCACCGGGCCGCATCCGAACACCGCCACAGTATGGCCGGCATGAATATTAGCGATATCGGCCGCAAAATAACCGGTGGGAAAGATATCGGAGAGCAGGATCGCCTCCTGGTCGTCCACTTCGTCGGGTAATTTGATCATCCCCACACTCCCGGTTTCATACCCGTGACCGTGCCGCGCACCATGTGCGGATCGGTCCCGCAAATCGCGGACGCAGTGATATGCACAATCGCGTCCGTATCCCGTTCCAGCCGGGGCTCCGGCACGTCATCGAGACGGATATCGCCGGTATCGTGAAACACTACAGCCTTCATCTTTTCAGCCTAGCGGCGCGGCGCGAGCCGCTTCAGTACACTGGGCCTCACTTGCCCTGACGCCAGCCGCAATGGTGCAATCGCTAACCTGCGCGGCGGTTGTAAACGGTTGCACGGGGCGGCGGGCGGGCGCGACTGCCCCGGCGTGTTAAGCTACTTAATCGCACAGGCTGAACAATCTAAGGAGGAGAATTGGAATGAAGCAAATTGAACGAGTGCTGCTCTCCGCGATAGCGGCCAGCTCGCTTTTGCCGCTGGCGATGGCGCAGGGCCAGAAGAAGGGACCACCGGCGCCCCGGCTGGTACTTTCGGTAACTTCGGATGCATGGCCGGATGGCGGTGAAGTTCCAATGAAGTATTCCGGCCGCGGCGAGAACAAATCGCCGGCCTTCGAATTTCACTGGACGTTGGGTCCGAATCCGGCATCGGCTCCTCCGGAGCTGCAGAGTTATGCCGTGATCTTTCACGACATCGAGAATTCGACGAATAAAACCACGACCGATACGCTCCACTGGACTGCATTCAATATTCCCGGCACAGCCAAGGGCCTCCCCGAAGGCCTGGGACCCGGCGACCTGCCGGATGGAACGCGGAACGGCCCGGGCATTGCATCGCGCGGCGGCACCAGACCCGGCGCCTACTTCGGACCTGGCGCGGGACCGGGGCCAATTCATCACTACGTATTCGAGTTCTACGCGCTCGATACGAAGCTGGATCTGCCGGCCAACACCACGCGCGAGGATCTGCTGAAAGCCATGGACGGGCACGTAATCGGCAAGGCCGCGTGGTTCGGCCGTTTTCACGCCCCGGCACAGTAGAAAGTACCGGCCCTGGCGCCGGTTCCGAGCCGGTTTAGTCTCACCAGATCCTCGGCATCAGCCGATACCGGGTTACAGCAGAGTATTCCTTGTAACCCGGTAACCTCCGCCGAAGTGTGAGGGGTGCTGTTGGCTTAGCATCAAATACACGCTTGCCGTCCTTAATTCCGCAAGTGGCGCCGGCTTCTCAGCCGGTACGCCTCTTCCGCCAGCCGAACTCTTTCGCTTCTCGTCAAGCCTCTTCCGGTTCTCCTGCCTCAACAGCCTTGATTGCCGCCCGGTGTTGTTCTCGCAGTTCCTCCAGGTTGACCCACTTGCGCTTGATCATTATGTGCGTGCGGAGTCCTTTGCTCCGTCGATTCTGCCAGTAAAGCCACGCTCTCCGGCTGGCCGCCCAAAATCGTGTGGTAGCAGTTTGGTAGCAAAACCCCAAACTCGCGCTTCAAAAGAAGCACCCGCACAACGGTCCGAACCAGCAGGAATTTCATTGATGTTAGAGGGCTTGATAAGGAGGGAGTCTTGGTTGCGGGGGGTGGATTTGGACTTGTCCCCGAAACTGAGACAAACGGTTAAGACACAATTTTCAGCGAATGGAGAATTGTGTCATGGGAACGCGACGAAAATTCACGAAGGAGTTTAAGGAAG
>Ga0070737_10006377_pt1 | contig 10845 bp, 9 predicted proteins | sample Coa_R1_10_FD_66438 | JGI IMG/M metagenome (GOLD analysis project Ga0070737, IMG submission 66438) | Surface soil microbial communities from Centralia Pennsylvania, which are recovering from an underground coalmine fire - Coalmine... | ecosystem: Environmental > Terrestrial > Soil > Unclassified ...
GCGATCGAGATAAGGGTCGAGCTCGACCGCGGTCGAGTTGAACACGTCGGTCGAGGCCTTTTGGCCGGCCTGCATCTCGGTGAAGAGCTTGCTTGCCATCTGGGCGAAGGAAGGCCCCGGATGGAAGCTGACCTGGAGATCGACGCCGAACATCTCCTTGATGCCGGCCTCGGCGATCTGCGCGCCTTCGGCGCCGCCGAGGATCGCATCGCCGTATTGCAGGGTGAGCGCGCCTTCTTTCTTCGCGGTGTCAATCACCTGCTGGAGCTGCGGCGTCGGCGTGATCGCGGCCGCGGCAGCGGGCGCCGCGCTCGCGCCGAGCAGGAGGGCGACCAGCAATCCGCGGCAAGCGTGAAATCTCACGGGGCATCCTCCCTGACAGGCGTGCGTTCGGCGCCGCTTTGCGCAAAAGCCTAATCAGCCGCCCCTGCGCGCGCAAGCAAGCGCGGGGGCTGTCGCGGCGCAATCAAAGGGTTTACCATCGCCCATAAATACCGTCGGCGAGGAAACGATGTACGCGAAAATCAATCACATGGCGATTGTCTCGTCCAACCATTTGGGCGTCGGCAAATTCTACGAGGCGATCTTCGGCATGAAGTTCCAGGGCGACCGGCGCGGCGGGCTCGGCGCCGTCACCGTGCGCGACGGCTATGTCGGGCTCAATATCAATTCGCGCAAGCCGGGCCGGCCCGGCGGCCTCGATCATTTCGGCGTCGAGGTCGAGGATGTCGAGACGGTCTTTGCAAAGATGCGTGCGAAATATCCGCAGGTGAGATGGCTAAAGCGGCCGTCGACGCGGCCGTATGCCGGCATATCGACGCACGACCCCGACGGCAACGTGTTCGACCTGTCGCAGAAGGATATGAAAAACCGCGACGGTCTTTACGTCGAAGCGGATACGCAGCAGCCGCGTTACATCAACCATTACGCCGTGCGGACGATGCGGCCCGAGCTGTGCGCCGAATTCTATCGCGACGTGCTCGATCTGACCCCGCTCAACCGCACGGCGGGCGATCCGAATTACTATCTCAGCGACGGCCGCGTGACGCTCGAGATCATGCCCTGGGACGTGCAGGTCTTCGACAAGACCGGCATCGCGCGGCCAGGTCCCGACCATATCGGCTTCAAGGTCGAGGATGCCGACAAGGTCAAGCATGAGATCGAAGACCTGTCGCTGCGCGCCGGCCATTACGGACCCTGGCCGCTCGATCGCGACGAAGACAGCGTGCGCGCTGAAATCCTCAAGAAAAGCTGTCCGCTCGGCACCTATCAGTTTTGCGACAATGACGGCGTGATGTTCGATATCGCAAGCTGAGGACGCCTCGGGGGATTTTCATGCGGGTCAAGTATTGGGCCGCTCTCGCGGCGGCCGCGTCGTTCGCGCTGTCGCTCGCGGCCGGCGCGCAGGCGCAGCAAACGACCTTGATCGTCGCGACGCTGACGACCGAGGACAGCCTGCCGGTACAGCACTTCTTTATCCCTTGGGCGCAAGCGGTCGAGAAATCCGCGAACGGCGCGCTCAAGATGGATATCCGCAACGGCTACACGATCGCGAGTCTCAATAATTCGCTCGATCGTCTCAATGAAGACGTGGTGCAGGTCGTCGGCGTCTTCCACGGCAATACGCCGGGGCGTTTTCCCCTGAGCGAAGTCGCGGGCTTGCCGTTCATGACGACTAAGGCCGAAGATTCGGCGGTAGCGCTCTGGCGCCTCTATAAGACCGGCCTGCTCGATGGAGAGCTCAAGGACTTCGTGCCGCTCGCTATGTGCACTTACGGCTTTAGCGGCCTGCATCTCGTCAAAAAGCCGCCGACGCTGAACGATCTCAAGGGCCTGAAAATCGTCACCGCCACCAAGATCCAAGCCGACATGCTGTCGTTGCTCGGCGCTTCGCCTTCCTCGGCGACGCCGATGGATGCCTACACCGCCCTGCAACGCGGCACCTATGACGGCATCATGACGTCCTGGGGCGGCGTGCTCGCTTTCCATATCAACGATGTCACCAGCTTCCATGTCGATGCCGCGCTCGGCACCTCGACCGAGATGCTGGCGATGACGAAGAAGCGCTACGACGCGCTGCCGCCGGCGGCGAGGAAGGCGATCGACGAGAATTCGGGCGAGGCGGCGACGCGGTGGATGGCGTCGCAATCGGTGGATGCGCTTATCCCGATCTCCCAGGCGCAAGCACGCGAGAAAGGCGGGACCATCGTCAACCTGACGCCGGCGCAGCAGAAGCTCTGGGAAGACAAGACCAAGAGCGTCATCGACGCCTGGGTCGCGGCGCGGCCCAACGGCGGCGCGGCAGTGCTGACGAAGTTCCGCGAGATCCTCGCCGACGTGCAAGCCGGCCGCTGACGGCGCCGCTATTCGGCCGCGCCGGCGAGCGCGGCCGGATGCAGCCTTGCGGCGAGGAACGCCTTCGAGCGCTCGAGCGCCAGCCGCGCCGCTTCCGGGAATTTCGTGCCGCGCAAGGTAAAGCCGTGATCGGCTTCATAAACGTAGTAGCTGAATTCCTTGCCCGCGGCTTTCATCGCCGCGGCGAAAGCCGGAATCTTGCTGGTGATCGGCGTGTCGGTCGAGGCGTAATGACCTTCGAGCGGCGTCACGATCTTCGGCACCTGATCGAGCTTCGGCGGGCCGCCGTAATGGATGATGCCGGCGGCCATTTCGGCGCCGGCCGCGGCGAGCTCGCCGACGATACGCCCGCCCATGCAAAAGCCGATCGCACCGATCGCGCGAATGTCGCGCCGGCCGTGCAGATGGTCATAAGCCGCGCGGATTGTGTCGATATAGGTGTGGCCGGGCCGCCCACTCATCCATTCGCGGGCTTTGATGACCGCCGCGCGCGTCTCGGGCGATTCCTTCGCCAGCGCCGCCTCGTACTTCGCCAGATCGGGGCCGATATGCGCTGCCATCTCGATATGCTCGTGACGGTGCTGCTTGTAGCCCGGATCGTTCGCATAGATATCGGGCACGACCGCGCAATAGCCGTCGGCGGCGAATCCCTCTGCGAGCCGCTCGATATGCTCGTCGATGCCGATGACGGCATGAACGACGATCAGCGCCGGCCAGGGCGGCGGTCCCGCCGGCTTGGCGACAAAGCCTCTCGCATTGCCGATCGCCGCCCACTCGCCCCTGATTGCCATCGTTTCTCCTCCCGCTGCGCCGGGACTATACTATGACCGCAAAAGCAAAGAGGCGAGGGGACGATGGCGAGCGTGCAAGCGGCGGTGATGACGGAGCCGCGCCATACCGAGGTGCGGGAATTCACCCTGCCGGAGATTCCGTCCGATGCCGGGTTGATGCGGGTCGAGGCGACCGGCATCTGCGGCAGCGATTGGGGCATGTATCTCTCGCAAAAGCCGGGGCCGCGCATCCTCGGCCATGAGATGATCGGCGTCATCGAAAAGCTCGGCGATGTCGCGCGCGCGCGCTGGGGCGTCAAAGAAGGCGACGTCGTCGCGCTCGAGGAATATCTGCCGTGCGGGCATTGCGAATATTGCCGCACCGGCGAGTATCGCTCCTGTCTCGAAACCGATACGCGCATCGCCGGCAGCATCCGCTACGGCTCGACGCCGCTGACCGTCGCGCCGTCGCTCTGGGGCGGCTATTCGCAGTATCTCTATATGCATCCGCGCAGCGTGCTCCACCGTGTGCCGGCGGGCATCCCGTCGCATATCGCAGCGATGGCGCTGCCGATCGGCAACGGGTTCCAATGGGCCTATCTCGATGGCGGCGCCGCGCCGGGCAAGACGGTGGTCGTTCAAGGCCCGGGCCAGCAGGGCCTCGGCTGCGTCATCGCGGCGAAGTCGGCCGGCGCCGAGCTCATCATCGTCTCGGGCTTGACGCGCGACGAGCGGAGGCTCGCGGTCGCGAAAGAGCTCGGCGCGCATCACACGGTCTTCGTGGACAAGGAAAATCTCGGCGAGGCGGTGAAGCGCATCACCAACGGCCGCATGGCCGACATCGTGATCGATGCGAGCGGCGGCGGGCAGGACATCGTCAACCCGGCGCTGGCGATGCTCCGGAAGCGCGGTATTCTCATCATGTCGACGCGCAAGGGCGCAGTCGATGGCTTCGACCTCAATCAAATGGTCGACAAGCAGATCGTCGTCCGCGGCACGCGCGGCCACAGCTATGGCGCTGTGGAGCTGGCTTTAAAGACCATGGCGGCGAAGACCTTTCCGCTCGAGAAAATGTCGAGCCACGTCGTCGGCCTCAAGGAAATCGATCGCGCGCTGAAGATGGTTGGCGGCGAGAGCGACGAGCGCTCGATCCACATCACCGTCGATCCCTGGAAGAATTGAGGGGACGCGGTCATGCTGAAGGAAGATAACGAGCGGCTCACCCGCGTCGGCCCCGGCACGCCCATGGGTAATCTCATGCGCCGCTATTGGCAGCCGGCGCTACTGTCGTCGGAATTGCCCGAGCGCGACGGCGCACCCGTGCGCGTGCGACTTCTCGGGGAAAACCTTATTGCCTTCCGCGACAGCAATGGCAAGGTCGGGCTCGTCGATGCCTACTGTCCGCATCGCCGCGCGCCGCTGTTCTTTGGCCGGAACGAGGAATGCGGGCTGCGCTGCGTCTATCACGGCTGGAAGTTCGACACGGCGGGCAATTGCACGGACCTGCCATCGGAGCCGGCGGAAAGCCCGATGAAAAATAACATCAAGCTGAAGGCTTACCCGACGATCGAGCGCGGCGGCGCGGTGTGGGCCTATCTCGGCCCGAAAGAGACGATGCCGGCGATGCCGGATTACGAATGGCTGCGCGCGCCCGAGACGCATCGCCATCTGTCGAAGACCTTCGAGCATTGCAATTACCTGCAGGCGCTCGAAGGCGGGCTCGACACCTCGCATTCGTCCTTCCTGCACAACAACAATCTCGGCAACAAGCAGGAGCTGCGCAATCGCGACGGCGCGCCGCGCATCGAGGTCGAGACCACGGATTATGGCTATTATTACATTTCGACGCGCAACGCCGGCGAAGACGGCAAGTATGTCCGCGTCTATCATTTCGTGATGCCGTGGCAGCAGATGCGCGGCGCGATCACCGGCCTCGCCGGTGCGCGCAACAAAGTGCCGAAGCTCGACGGCCATATCTGGGTGCCCGTCGATGACGAGCACACGCTGACCTGGAACTGGATGTGCGCTTACGATGAGAGCGTCGTGCTGACGCCGGAATACATCGCGGATTTCGAGAGCTTCTCCGGCCGCGGCGAGGGCGACCTCATCCCCGGCACGTTCGAGCTGAAGCGCAATCTCGCAAACGATTTCATGATCGACCGCCAGGTGCAGAAGACCAAAACCTTCACCGGCATCAAAGGCCTCAACACCCAGGACATTGCGCTGCAGGAAGGCATGGGGCCGATCGTCGATCGCAGCGAGGAGCATCTCGGCACGTCCGACCGCGCGATCGTCACGATGCGCCGGCTGTTGCTCGAAGCGACTTACGCGATCGAGCGCGGCGAGGCGGCGCCCGGCGCGGACCCCAAGAGCCATGGCCATGTGCGGCCGCACGACAAGCTGATCCCCGCCAACGCGAATTGGCGCGAGGCGTTCGGCGACGAGCTGCGGGCGAAGTGGTAGCGGGCGCTTAGCTTGCGCGCTTCTTCGCGGCTTCGCGCGCGAAGCTGAGATCCCACATCAACAGCGTGTTGAAGTCGGCGAGCTCGGGCATGCGCAACGTCGCCATGCGCCGCGTATTGGCGATGCCTTCTGCGGTCGGTACCGGCTGCTCGGATAATTCCTCGCGCAGGATGCCGTAAATTCGTTCCATCGCCGCGCGGCCATCGAGCTTCAAGAGCTTCACCGGCTCGCCCATGCAGATCGCCATCGCGGCGGCAGGGTCGTGCTTGAAGAGCTTCGAGGCATCGAACGCCGCTTCAACGAGTTTCTGCACATCGTCGCGGCGCGAAGCGGCGAAGCTTTCGAGCGTCGTCAGGGTGACATTGCCGATGAAGCCGTAGGGTTCGGTCGGCAATTCCTTGAGGCCGCCGGCGCGCGGGTCGTCCTGATAGAAATTGGTGACGAAGGTACCGTGGCATTCGCCGGTCACGACCTTCTTCCATTGCCCCCAACGCCCGACTTCGTCTTCCGAGACGGTCACCGGCTCGACTTCGCCGCCAAGGCCGTGATCCTTGAGCCAAAGGCCGGGGATAAGCTGCGACGGGCCGATGCCGCGGATCGCCAGCTTCTTACCGCGCAAATCGCCGATCTTCGCGATGCTCGGATGAACGAACAGCTTCTCGTTCAAGGTCGAGACCGCGGTCGCGACGCTGACGAGGGGCTGGCCCTTGGCGCGCAGCGCTTGCAGCTGCCAGTAATTCTCGGCGAGGAAATCGGTCGCGCCTTCCAACAGGAATTCGGGAAAGCGCCCGCCCAGCTCGGCCTTGGTGAGGGCAACATCGAGGCCGAGCCGCTTGGCGCAGGCCTGCACGGTATAGAGATAAGGCGCGCGATCGTAATCGCGATAGAGAATACGGATGGTGCTCATCGCGGCGCGGGCCGATTTATTTCTCGGCGACGGCGATGAACTCGATCTGGATGATGAACCCGCCGGGCAAGTCGCCGCCGATCGTGTGACGCACCGGCCGGTTATGCTCGTCCGGGAACATCGCGACCCAGTATTTGTTGACGACCTCGCGCATATTTCGGTCGGCGAGATAGACGACCATCTTGCCGATATCGCCGACCTTGCCGCCGACCTCTTCGACGCAAGCCTTCACATTGGCGAAGGCATTTTCGATTTGCTTTTCCGCGTCTTTCGGCAGCTCGCCGGTTGCCAGGTCCGTGCCCGACAGCGCCGATGAGAAGATCATATTGCCCACCCGCGTGACCGTCGGGAAAGGCTGCTTGTGCATGGGCTTTCCTTTGGGGTGTGCGCCCTGGCGATGCTTCATGGCTTTCTCCCGATTTCCGCTTGTCGCGATCGAAGACAGCATAGAACAAGGCGAGCTTTCTTGCCAGAAGCCGCGGCCTTCGCGATACTCGCCTCAACACAATGGAGGGGCGCCATGTACAAGGGCAAGAAAGTCATTGACGTTCACGGCCATATCTCGACGCCGCCGCATTTCCGCGCGACGGCGATGAACCTCATCGCGCTGCGCACTGCGGCGGAAAGCGCGGCGATGCCCGAAGCGGCGGTGAAGCAGGCGCTCGATCGCCACTTGCGCATGTTGGACGAGCGCAATGTCGATATTCAGCTGATCTCGGCACGACCCGTCGCTATGCTGCATTGGGAGCGCACCTATCTCGTCGAATCCTGGACCGAAATCACCAACAAGGTGATCTTCGATCAAACCAAGATGTTCCCCGAGCGTTTCGTCGGCATCGGCCAGTTGCCGCAAAGTCCCGAGATGAACATCAAGGGCTGCGTCAAGACGCTGGAGAAATGCGTCAACGACTACAAATTCGTCGGCGCGACCCTCAATCCCGATCCGGGCGGCGACCGCCAGGCGCCGGGCATGGACGACGAGGCGTGGTTCCCGCTCTACGAAAAGGCCGAAGCGCTGCAGGCGACGCTCGTCGTGCATCCGTCGATCTCGCGCGATCCGCGGCTCGACCGCATCCCCCATTCCTATCAGTACAACAACATGACCGAAGAGACGCTGGCGACCTTGCTGCTCGAGAACAGCGACGTCTTCCAACGCTTTCCGAAGCTGAAGATCCTCATCTGCCATTGCGGCGGCTGTCTGCGCCGGCTGCTGGAAGCGGGCGAGATCATCGACAACACCAAGGCGTCGCGCGGCGCCGACAACGTGATCGGCCTCAGCGGCGAGCGCGGCGGCGGCCAAGCGACCGATAAGGGCGCGGTGGTCGAGGTGCCGCCGCCGCCGGGCCCCGATCTCAGCGAGAACCTCTTCTTCGATACCTGCTCGTACGACCCGTTCTATCTCGCCGCGGCGATCCGCCAACGCGGGCCGCATCGCATGGCCTTCGGCACGGAAGCGCCGGGCTCGGGTTCGGCGCAGCGCAACCCGCTCACCGGCCGGCCGGCGGACGACATCCTCGCGACCATCGACAGCTTCGATTTCCTCTCGGAAGCGCAGAAAATTCAGATGGTGAATACCAACCCGCTGAAATTCTTCCCGCTCCTGGCAAAGCGGATGTGACGCGCTCGCGCGGGCGTCACGCCTCGGTCGTGACGCCCATCGCGCGATCGAATTCCGCTTTCACCGCGGCCGGCATGCCGGTCTGGAACGGAAAGCGCGGTACGGCGCCGGGCGGCGTACGCCGGCCTTGCCCGTCGAGGTTGCCTTCGCGATCGGCGACCGGCAGCGCGACGTCTTTCGCGATCTCGGGGTCGCGGATGACGGCCTTCGGGTCGCCGCCCGCGGCGATGGTCTCGAGATCTCTCAGGAAGCGGCGGCGGATCATGGTGATGCCGAGATCGCTCGCGCTCAAGAACTCCTTGTCGCGCTCGGCAATCGCGCCTTGGCCGATCCAGGCGATGAAATCCTGGTTCATGATATGGCTCGACAGGAAGCGGCCGGTTTTCGGGTCTCTCACCGGCCCGTACCAGGTCGGAATCGCATTCTGCTCGTAAGGCTGCCGCTCTTTCGGCACGCGCGCATAGAACCAGCCGACGCTCAAAGTGTTGGTGTCGTCCACGGGCACGCGGAACTCGACATGCGTGCCGGTGAAGAGCGCATAGGGCCACAGGCAGACGCGGCCCACCGTCCAGAGCGGGTCGGTCTCCTTGCTCGTCTCGGTGACGCGCTTATAGGTGAAGCCGTATTCGAACTCCTCGAAGCCCACCTTGAGATGACGCGGTGCGTCGGGACCGCCCTTGCCGGAATGGCGAATGGTCCAGTTGCTGTGCTGCCATTCGTTATGCACCGGGTCGATCGAATTCTCCTGGCATTGCAGCCAGTTGCACTCGAGCTCGCTCAAGACGATCTGGCGAAAGCCGTTCTTCCAGGAAAAGAATTCCCAGCGCGGCAGGCAAGGCGCGGGTTGCGGCCCGAGATAGGCCCAGAGGAGGCCGCCAAACGCCTCGACCGGATAGGCTTTGACGCGCACCTGCGCTTTTAGATTGGCCGCAGGAAGGGCGATGTCGTCGTAAGGCATCGACAGGCAGCGTCCTTGCGCATCGAAATGCCAGCCGTGATAAGAGCAGCGGATGCCGCAATCCTCGATAAGGCCGTAGGTCAGATCGGCGCGGCGATGCGGGCAATGCCGATCGAGCAGGCCGTAATTGCCGTTGCGGTCCTTATAGAGCGCGAGGTCTTCGCCCATCAGCCGCACGGGCTTGGTGAAATTCGTCTCGTCGAATTCGCTGACGCCCGATCGGCCACCAATAGCGCCTGAGCAGCTCGCCCATGGGCGTGCCGGCGCCGGTTTGCGTTAAAAGCGTGTTCTGTTCGGGCGACAGCATGGGCCCTCCCGGTTAGCGGCCGCGCAGACTCGCCGTGCGGTCCTTGTCGAGCGTCATCTTTTCGGGATCGATAGCGACCCCGTAGTCGCGCTCGGCGCCTTCGATCGAGACATAGCCGTTGAGCACGTCTTCAAGCACCGCTTCGGCGGGGCGCTTCTTCGGATCGCCATAGCCGCCGCCGCCCGGCATCTCGACCATAAACGTCTCGCCCGGTTCCATGCGGATGGTCTCGAGCGGCTTCAGCGGCCGCTCGTGATTGGTGCCGCGGTTGAGCGTCGCGCGCACCACCGGCGGATCCTTGCCTTCGAAAATCCCCCAACCGCCGAATTTGAACTGATGGCCGAGGCGCAACGTCGTCGTCGCATGGCCGAGGAGCTCGTATTCCTTGCGGTTGCCCATGCCGCCGCGATGCGTCCCCGCGCCGCACGAATCGGTAATCCATTCATAGCGCTTCACGCGGATCGGGAATTCGGTCTCGATCACCTCGACCGGGGTGTTCGGTGTGACGTTGAGGAAGCCGACCGTGCCTGACGAGCCGTCGTGGTCGGACTTGCCGCCTTGCGCGCTGGTGAAAAGCTCGTACTGCACGGCTTTGCGGCCGGTGCGGTTCTGGTCGTAGCCGACCGCGATCGCGCCGAGGCCGAGGCCGGGCGAAGCGATGGCGCGGCTCGGATTGAACTTCGCAAGCGCGCGGTTGCAGGTGCTGTAGAGCACGTTGGCGAGGCCGAAATAGGAATTGATCGGCGCCGGCCATCTCGGGTTGGTGATCTTGCCTTCGGGATTGATGAAGTGAACGACACGCCGCATCCCGTCGTTGAACGGAATGGTCGGGTCGAGCATCGTCACCAGCGCCATCACCGCCGCGACATGGCTCACCTGCGGTCTGAGGTTCGTCGGCCCTTTCACCTGATCGTTGGTCTGGCTGTAGTCGAAAGTGATGTCGCGGCCTTTCTTGATCACCTTCACATGGATGCGCAGCGGCTTGTCTAGATCGACGCCGTCGTGATCGACCATCGCCTCGGCCTCGGCCTCGCCGTCGGGCCAGGCTTCGATGCCGTCGCGCAGGCGCTTCTCGGACATCGCCAGCACCGCGGGCATCGCCGCCTTGATGGTCTCGGTGCCGTATTCCCGGCAGAGCGCTCGCACCTGATCGGCGCCGACGAGGGTGCAGCCGACCTGCGCGCGCAAATCGCCTTCGATGATCTCGGGGATGCGGCAGTTGTGGCGGATGATCGCCAGCACTTCCGGGATGACGCCGTCCTTGGTCCAGAATTTGACGCCCGGCAAGACGAGGCCTTCGTGGAAGATCTCGCGCGCCGCGGCACCCGACGAGCCCGGCACGAGCCCGCCAACGTCGGGCTTGTGCGCATGCGAGCCGGCAAAGCCGATGATCTCGCCGTCGACGAAGATCGGCGTGATGATGACGATGTCCGGCACGTGTAAGGTGCCGCCGAGATAGGGATCGTT
>Ga0070737_10006378_pt1 | contig 10842 bp, 7 predicted proteins | sample Coa_R1_10_FD_66438 | JGI IMG/M metagenome (GOLD analysis project Ga0070737, IMG submission 66438) | Surface soil microbial communities from Centralia Pennsylvania, which are recovering from an underground coalmine fire - Coalmine... | ecosystem: Environmental > Terrestrial > Soil > Unclassified ...
GTCAACGACGGGTTCTCCTTCTCCACCAACCCCTGCATGGCAAGCGAGGCGTCGTGGGGCGGTCAGAGCCTGAGCCTGTACATCAACCTCGACTCCCCCGAGGGGTCCGATTCGTCGGCCTGGTCTAACGGACCTGCCGGCACCTGCGCCGCCGGCGACCTCGAATGCGAGAGCTACAACTGGGGTTACAACGCGGCGCAGTCGTCTGTCGCAACAGCGACGGGAGACCACCTCAAGGCGTCCATGTGGTGGCTGGACGTCGAAACCGGCAACTACTGGAGCCCGAGCACCGCCGCCAACGACCAGGTGGTCGCCGGCGCGATCGCAGCCCTTCGAGCCGACGGGCTCACCGTGTCGATCTACTCGACCGGCTACCAGTGGGGCCAGATCGCTGGCGCGTACGCGCCAGGCGTCCCCGTGTGGTACCCCACGGGAACGTCCACCTCCAATCCTGGAGCGTGGTGCAGCGCGACCAGCTTCGCCGGGGGCCCGGTCAAGCTGGTGCAGGACGCGGCCGGCAGCTACGACGGGGACTACTCGTGCTGAGCGTACGGGCAGCCCTCGTCAAGGCCCTTCCCCTCGGTGCCGCCGCCGTGATCGCGGCGGGATGCGGAACGGGTTCCCACTCCCCCCGCCCGGCCGCGGCGCACGCCCTGCCGGCGACTACAACGACCACGACCCCTCCCGTAACGCCAGCCTCGACGTCGCCCACGACGGCTCCTGCAGCACGGGCACCTGCGGAGACCACGACGACACTGCCGCCTCCCACGCTGCCGGCGAGACCGGCCTTCCCGCAGGTCGTAGACGCGGCGATGAGGACGTTCAAAGCGGAGCCCGGCCTGGAGGCCCCCATCAGCATCCCTTCCGCACCTGCCGCAGTGTCAGCCCAGACGACGGACCTCGGCGGAAGCGATTCAGTGACTCTCGTCGCCACACCTACGGCGCTTCCGGTCAACGACCCGTCTCTCTCCTACCAGCCGTCTACCGACCTGGGCACCTTCACCTCGACGGTCACCGCGACCGAGGAGGCGGCGACGCGGTTCCTCGCATCGGCGGAGGCCAGCACGCTTGCCACCTGCAGCGGGCCCTCAACGCCGACCACGGTGGGCGGGTTCACGGCCCGGTCCTGCCCCACCGCCCGGGGCGAGGCGATCACCTGGTCCGACGGCGCCTGGAAGGTGCAGGTGCTGGCCTTCGGCGGCTCCGCGGCGCCTACCTCGCAGGCCGCCGAGGTGGAGTCGTGGATCGGCGCCCATCCGCTGCCGGCTGCGTCCGCCGGGCTGCTCAGCGCGGTGACGCCGCGGGCATCGTCGCTGGTGTGGGAACAGGGCTCGGCCGTCTATCAGACGCGCTCCGCGCAGAGCCTGACCGCGGCCGCCTCCTTGGCGGCGAGCATGCGCCCCTGGTCGCCGTGAGCGTAGGGGGTCAGCCGAGCCGTTCGATGACGGTGCAGTTGGCCTGGCCGCCCCCCTCGCACATGGTCTGCAGGCCGAACCTGCCGCCGGTCGACTCGAGCTGGTTGAGCAGGGTGGCGGTCATGCGGACGCCGGTGGCGCCGAGCGGGTGGCCAATGGCAATGGCCCCGCCGCGGGGGTTGAAGACTGCCGGGTCGGGCTTGAACTCCCGCGCCCAGCGCAGCGCGATCGCCGCGAAAGCCTCGTTGCACTCGATGGCGTCGAGCTCGCCGACTTTCATCCCGGTGCGTTCGAACAGCTTGCGGGTCACCCGGTTGGGGGCGGACAGCACGAGCACGGCGTCCTCGGCGCCGACGGCGAAGGCGCTGAACCTGGCCCGCACGGGCAGACCGAGCTTCTCGGCGAATGACCTCTCGGCGACGATCATCGCCGAGGCGCCATCGGTCATCTGCGAGGAGTTGCCGGCGGTGATGTCCGGAGCTGTCTCCGGCTCCCACGACTGCGCCGGCGGAAGGGACGCCAGCGCCTCGGCGCTGGCGTCGAAGCGGATGCCCTCGTCGGCCGAGAGCACCTCCCCGGTGAGCGAGCCGTCCTCCGCTTTGACCGGGACGGGGAGGATCTCCTTGGTGAAGTGGCCGCTCCTCGTCGCCTCGGCCGCCCGGCGGTGGCTTTCCAGCGAATAGGCGTCCATCTCCTCGCGGGTTATGCCGTGCTCGTCGGCCAGGACCTGAGCCACTCGGAACTGCATCCACAGCCGCCCGTCGATGGCCTCCAGGTAGGACGGCGGGAAGGGCCCGGTACCGCCTTTGGCGTTGGAGGCCATCGGCGCCCTCGACATCGACTCGACGCCGCAGGCCACCGCCAGGTCGTACATGCCGCTCATGACGCTCGCGGCGACGAAGTGCATCGCCTGCTGCGACGACCCGCATTGGCGGTCGACCGTCGTGGCCGGCACCGTCCAGGGCAGTCCCCCCGCGACGACCGCGTTGCGCGCAACGTTGCAGCCCTGCTCACCGGTCTGGGTGACGCAGCCGCAGACGACGTCGTCGATGCGCTCGGGATCCACCCCGTTTCTTTCGACGATCGACTTCAAGGTGAAGCCGAGCAGGTCCGCGGGGTGCCATCCCGACAGGGCGCCGTTTCGTTTTCCGAAGGCGGTTCTGACCACGTCGACTATGACAGCTTCGCGTCCTGACATCTCAAGCTCCTCTCATCAGGGCGTAGATCGACGCGAAGCCCGCGTCGACGTCGTCGGGTAGCGGCACGACGGCCCCGAGGGCGCGCGCTCCCCACACGATCTGGGCGCTCCGCTCGACCAGGGCGGTGATGTGCAGAGCCTTGTCGGGGTTGGGGCCGACGGCGACCATCCCATGGTTGGCGATCAGCGCGGCCCCCCGGTCCTTCAACGCCTCGACCGCCTCGGCACCGACGTCGGCGGTGCCGCTCGGTGCGTAACGGCTGCAGCGGACGTTGCCGCCCACGTAGATGGAGAACTCGTCGATGCAGGCGGGGATGTCCTGGTGGGTGACGGCGAACATCGTGGCGTGGACCGGGTGGGAGTGGATGACCGACCCGACGTCGTCGAAGGCCTGGTAGCAAGCGAGATGCAGCAGCTTCTCCGACGACGGCGAGCGCCCCTCCTTGGCGCGGAGGGTGTTCCCGTCGAGGTCGACGACCACGAGGTCGTCGAGCCCCATCTCGGCGTAGTCCACCGACGAAGGGGTGATCACGACCGTCCCGTCCTCCTGGCGGGCGGAAATGTTGCCGGCGGTCCCTTCGACCAGACCTCGGCGCAGCATCTCCTTGGCTGTGGAGAGGACGGCGTTGGGGGCGTTCTCGACGAATCTCACTTGAGCACCTCGGGGTTCACGGCGTATCGGGGGGCCTCGCCGGCCAGGAGGGCGGCGACGTCGTCGGCGACCATCGTCGCCTGACGGCACTCGGTGTCCCAGGTGGCGCCCCCTATGTGGGGGGTCAGCACCACGTTGGGCATCGACACAAGGGGATGGTCGGTGGGAAGGCTCTCGCCCTCGAAGTGGTCCAGGCCGGCGCCGGCGATGCTCCCCGCTCGGAGGGCCTCGACGAGGGCGTCGGTGTCGTGGAGCCGAGCCCGGGCCGTGTTCAGGTACCAGGCGGTGGGCTTCATCGCCGCGAACTGTGAAGCGCCCATCATGCCCGCGGTCTCCTCGGTCACCGGTGCGTGCATCGACACGATGTCGGAGATCTCGATGAGCTGCTCCAGGCCGACGGTGGGGACGTCGGCGTAGGGGTCGCAGGCGACGACGCACATCCCGAGACCCTCGAGGCGCCACTTCAGGGCCCTGCCGACCGCCCCCAGCCCGACCAGCCCAGCGGTGCGCCCGGCCAGCTCCCACGCCCGGAAGCGCTGGTAAGGGATCGTGCCGTCCCGGTAGACCTCCCCTGCCCTCACGTCGGAGTCGGCGGGCAGCACCCTGCGGGCGAGGCAGAACAGCAGGGCGACCGCGAGCTCGGCCACGGCGTCGGCGTTGCGGCCCGGGCAGCGGATCACCGGCACCCCCGCTTCGGTGGCGGCGCCGACGTCGACGTTGACCGGGTCAGCCCGGGTGGCCGCCACGAACCGCAGCGGGCGCTCGAAAACCTCCCGCCCGACGAGGTCGGACTCGACGACCAGCCCGTCGGCCTCCTCGCCGGCGAGCCGCTCGGCGAGCTTGGCCGAGTCGTAGATCCTGAGCGGTTTCTGGTCGATCCACGGGTCGTACACAACGTCTGCCATCTCCCTCAGGCGGTCCAGTCCCTCGCCGCGCAGGGGGGCGGTGACCAGCACCCGGGGTCGGCCTGCGAAGTGTGACGCGCGTGTCATAGTCTGGTGATCCTACATGGATCAGGTCACCGTTGGACTGGACATCGGCACCACCTCCACCAAGGCCGTCGCGGTCGACGCCGCCGGGACCGTGCTGCGCCGGGCTCGGATCACCCACGGCGTGGTCGTGCCCGCCCCCGACCGGATGGAGCACGACGCCGACCGGGCTTGGAGGAGGGGCCCGCTGCGGGCCCTGGCGGCGCTCGGCGACGTGCAGCCCGTGGCGCTCGCGGTGACGTCGATGATGCCGTCGGTGACGGCCGTCGACGCCAAGGGCCGGCCCATGACCGCGGGCCTGCTCTACGGTGACAGCCGGGGCCGTTCCGGACCGGCGATCAGCGCTCTCGCCGAGGGTGGCCCCGGGACCAGCGGGGCGGAGGTCGCCGGCTTCCTCTCGTGGGCGGCGAGCCAGGTGCCCGACGCGCACGGCTACTGGCCGGCGCAGGCCGTGGCCAACCGGGCTCTGGGCGCCGCCCCGGCGGTGGACATGATCGTGGCTTTCATCGCCGCGCCCATCTACGGCCCCGACGGGTGGGACCCCGACCTGTGCGCCGCCTGCGGGGTCAGGCCGGATCAGCTGCCCACCGTGGACGCCCCCGGGGCGCCGGTGGGACGCCTCGGCGGTGGCGCAGAGGGGCCGATCGTCGCCGCTGGCACCGCCGACGTGTGGTGCGAGCATCTCGTCGCGGGCGTGGGAGCAGCCGGGGACGTGCACGTCGTGCTCGGAAGCACCCTGATCGTCTGGGCCATCGACAACGCTGCCGCGACCGGCGAGCCGCACCCGGGACTTTGGAGCGTGCCGCTCGGCGACCCGAACCTCAAGATGGTGGGCGGCGCCAGCAACGCGGGAGGGCTCTTCCTCGACTGGGCCGGCCGGCTGGTCGGCAGCAGGGGCCGGCGTCGCGAAGCGGAGAGGGTGGATCCCGCCGACGTGCCGGTGTGGGTGCCCTACCCCCGCGGGGAGCGGACCCCCTACCACGACCCCTACCGGCGCGCCGCCCTGCACGAGATCAACCTGGGTCATGGCCCGGCGGCGATCGAGCGGGCGGCGTGGGAGGCCACCGGCTTCGTGGTGCGCCACCACCTCGACCTCTCGGCGGCGCCCGCCAAGCGGATCGTCGCCACCGGAGGCGGCACACAGGTGGCCGGGCTGGTAGAGGCCTTGGCCTACACGACCGGGCTGCCCGTCCACGTCGCCTCCGACCCCGAAGGCGCCGCGCGCGGAGCGGCCTTCGTCGCCCGCCACGCCGCCGGTCTCGAAACCAATTTCGACGACGCCAGGCGGTGGGCCTCCACCGGGAGGGTGGTCGAACCCGACCCCACCTGGTCCAACCACGCCAACCTGCGCTACCAGCGGTTCCTCGAGCTGTCGGGGCCGCCGTCGCGCCCCCAGCCGATCGCCGAGGCGCCGGCGTGAGCCTGGCTATAAGCGACGAGCACGTCGAGCTCGCCGCCACCGTGCGGCGTTTCCTCGACAGCCGCTGCCCGCCGGCCGTGGCCCGCGCCGGCCTCGACGCACCCGAGGAGGTCATGCCGCCCTTCTGGGCCGAGGCGGCCGGGATGGGCTGGCTCGGCCTGCACGTCGAGCAGTCCCACGGCGGGGAGGGCTTCGGGCTACCCGAGGTCGCTGTGGTCCTGGAAGAGTTGGGCAGGGCCGCCGCGCCGGGGCCGTTCCTGGCGACGATCCTCGCCTCGGCGCTGCTCGGCGCCGGGGGCTCGGCGGACGCCGCGAAGAGGTGGCTCCCCGGTCTGGCTGCGGGAACGATCGTGGGAGCGGCCGCCCTGCCCGGCGCGGGGCGCCTCGCTTCACCCGAGGCCGACGGAACCGGCACGCTCACCGTCTCGGGGACCATCCGCCCGGTGCTATCCGCCGGGTTGGCCTCCGTGCTGGTCGCCCCCGTGGAGCATCCTGGCGGGGTCACCTGGTGCGCCCTGGACCTCGCCGAGGCGAGCGTCGAGGTGCTGCCCAGCCTGGACCCGACGAGGAGGGTGGCGGCGGTCACCTTTCGCTCGGTCCCGGCCAAAAGGGCCGACCAGCTGGACCTGCGAGGTTCCAGGGCGGCGGACATCATCGCGGCTCTCGTCGCCGCCGAGTGCGCCGGGGGGGCGGGGTGGTGCGTCGACACGGCCGCGGACTACGCCAAGGTCCGCGAGCAGTTCGGCCGGCCCATCGGCCAGTTCCAGGCGGTGAAGCACCGCTGCGCCGGGATGCTCATCCTCGCAGAGCAGATCCGCGCAGCGGCCTGGGACGCGGCGGCCGCGGTGGCGACGGCGGGCGGTGACGAGGCCTCCCTCTCTTGCTCGGCGGCCGGTGCGGTCGCTCCCCGTTTCTTCCAGCAGGTCGCCGAGGACTGCATCCAGGTCCTGGGTGGCATCGGTTTCACCTGGGAGCACGACGCCCACCGCTACCTGCGGCGAGCAACGACCCTCGCGGCGCTCACCGGCGGCCCGGGCCCCTGGCGACGGCGCCTGGCGGAGCTGGCCCTGTCGGGGGCCAGGCGGACAGGGGCGTCCCCTTTGGTGTCGGGCCACGACGAGCTGCGCCGGTCGGTCCGCAGGGAGGTCGAGGCGATCTCCGCCCTGCCCCGGGAGAAAAGGCGCGAGGCGCTGGTCGACGCAGGCCTGTTCGTCCCCCACTGGCCGCCTCCGTGGGGACGCGGGGCGGGGGCGGCAGAGCAGATCGTCATCGACGAGGAGCTGGAGCGCGCCGGGCTCAGGCGCGAGAACCTCATGGTCGGCGCCTGGGCGGCGCCGACCATCGCCGCCCACGGCACGGCCGAGCAGAAGCAACGCTGGGTGCGGCCCACCCTCCTCGGCCAGATCGTGTGGTGCCAGCTGTTCAGCGAACCGGGGGCCGGTTCGGACCTGGCGTCGCTTTCCACCCGGGCGACGAGGTGCGAGGGGGGTTGGCTGCTCAACGGCCAGAAGGTGTGGACGACGATGGCCGCCGAGGCCCAGTACGGGATCTGCCTCGCCCGGACCAACCCCGACGCGCCCAAGCACCTGGGCATCACCTACTTCGTGGTGGACATGTCCCGCCCCGGGATCGAGGTGCGGCCGCTTCGCGAGCTCACCGGCCACGCGATGTTCAACGAGGTGTTCCTCACCGACGTGTTCGTCCCCGACTCCGACGTTGTCGGCCCTGTCGACGGGGGCTGGCCCCTGGCAAGAACGACCCTCGCCAACGAGCGGGTGGCGATGGGCAGCGGGTCGTCGTTCGGGGGCGGCGTCGAAGCCCTCCTGGCCCTCGCCGCGACGGCCGCTGGGGAAGCCGACCGCGACGAGCTGGGCCGGCTCCTCGCCGAGGCGCACTGCCTTTCCATGATGGGCAGGCGGGCAGCCGTGCGGGCCGTCGCCGGCGCACCCCCGGGGGCCGAATCGAGCGTCCGAAAGCTGCTCGGCGCCGAGCACGACCAGCGCACCCAGGAGTTCGGCCTGTCGCTCCTCGGCCCCGAGGGGGCCACGACCGATGGCGCGGCCGCCCAGTGGGCCTTCGGATTCCTCGCCAACCGGTGCCTCACCATCGCCGGGGGGACCAGCGAGGTGCAGCGCAACGTGATAGCCGAACGGCTCCTCGGCCTCCCCCGCGACCCCTAGGTGAGCGGACCGGGGACCGCGACGGTTCGGGTGTCGCGTCCAGAGCGCAGGACGGCCCCGGGCAGGGCGCCGGTGAGGCGCCCGTCGGCGACCACGGCCGTGCCGTTCACATAGACGTGCTGGATGCCCCGGGCTCCCGCCCAAAGCCGCGACGCTCCGCCCGGGAGGTCGTCGACGGTCCTCTCCGGCTCGGGCCCGACGGTCTCGGGGTCGAAGACGGTGATGTCGGCGCGAAAGCCCGGCGCCAAGCGGCCCCGGCAGCGCAGACCGTACAGCGAGGCGGGGACGTCGCTCAGCTGGCGGGCGGCCTCCTCCCAGCTGATCGTCGCGTGGTCTCGCACGCTGGCGAGAAGGCTCGTCGTGTAGACCGCCCCGCACATCATGTCCAGGTGCGCGCCGGCGTCGCTTCCCCCCACCACCGTCCTCTCGTCGAGCCACGCCTCGGCGCGCAGACGCCAGTCCTCCTCGGAGGGTTCGGGCATCGGGGGGCTGAGACCGGTGCGCAGGTCGTCGGCGATCACCACGTCGAGCAGGGCGTCGAAGGGCTCCTGGCCGCGTTCTTTCGCCACCGAGCCGACGCTGCGCCCGGCGAGACCATCGTTGACCGCGGCGAACGTCTCGAGGATCCGCAGGCGATGCCACTCGGCGAGGTGGCGCAGCACGCCGGCCTCCTCCGAGCGGGCCCCCTCGGCCATGCGGCGCCGCACCTCCGGAGAGGCGAGGGCCGCCTTGCGCTCGTGGGGCGCCAGGCCGAGCACCTCAGCCCAGCCGGGGAACCCGGAGAGCACCGCGCCCGTCAGGAACGACAACCTGACGCCCATGGAATGCGGCAATGTGAGCGCCACTATTCTTGCCCCGCGCCGGGCGGCACGGGTGGACGCCTCCAGCTGGCCGAGGTGCCCCGAGGGGTTCGCCGCCGACACTCCCAGCACGTTCCAGTTCGCAGGGCGGCCCGCGGCGAGCGACAGGCCCGTCATCAACTCCACCTCCTCGTCGGTGAATCCCGACAGGCAGCCCGGCAGGATGAACTCGACGGTGCTCCCCTCGTGTTCGCGAACCGCGCGGGCGAGGGCGAGGATCTCGTCGTGGCCGGCGAAGCGCGACGGGACCGGCTGGCCCTCCCCGTCGCGATGGGTGGGGGCCTGGGAGGTGGAGAAGCCGAGCGCCCCCGCTTCGAGGGCGTCGTGGAGGAGCCCGACCATCGCCTCGAGGTCGCGCGGCCCGGCCGCCTCGCCGACCGCCCTGTCGCCCATCGCCACGCGCCGCAGCGTGGAGTGGCCGGCGAGGAAGCCTGCGTTGACCCCGAGCCGCCCCTCGAAGCGGTCGAGCCATTCGCCGAAGGAGCTCCACTCCCAAGACAGGGTCGACTCGAGGGTGGCGAGGGGTATGCCCTCCACCCTCGACATGAGGCGAGTCAGGTAGCCAGTGTCAGCGGGGCCGGCTGGGGCGAGACCGAAGCCGCAGTTGCCGCCGAGCACCGTCGTCACTCCGTGCAGCGGCGACGGGGCGGCCGACGGGTCCCAGGAGAGCTGCGCGTCGTAGTGGGTGTGCAGGTCGACGAAGCCGGGGGCGACCATCAGCCCCGTCGCGTCGAGCACACACCTCGCCGGCTCGTCGATCGTCCCGACGGCGACGATCGTCCCGTCGCGTACGCCCACGTCGGCCACCGTCGAAGGCGCCCCCGTACCGTCGAGGACGCGGCCGGCGGAGATCAACAGGTCGAGCACTTTTTCGAGGCACCTCCTCTCGGCGGGCGGACCCGCGCAGATAACACAAGTATTGTCGCACCTATCCGATGAGCAAGATCCTCGAAGGTCCTCCGCTCGCCTCCGCCGAAGGGGTGGGAGAGCTGACCATCGGCGCCTTCTTGCGCCAGGTCTGCGCCCGCCATGCTGCCAACGAGGCTCTCGTCTTCGACGACCCCCTCGAAGGGGGCCGTACCGTCCGCTGGACATACGGGGAGCTCGAACGCCGGGCGAGAGGCGTGGCGGCGGCCCTCGTCGCGGGGGGGACGTCGCGCTACAGCCGCGTCGGGGTGCTGATGGGCAACCGCCCCGAGGCGGTCGCCTCCTTCTTCGGCGCGGCGATGGCGGGCGCCGTCGTGGTTCCGCTGTCCACCTTCGCCCCCCCGGCGGAGCTCGAGTGGCTGCTGGCGCACTGCGGCGCCGACACGCTGCTCACCCAGGCGTCGATGCTCAAGCGGCGCTTCGCCGACGAGGTGGACGCGATGCGCAAGAACCTCCCCTTCTTGCGCCGAGTGGCGGCGGTGGGACGCGACTGGGAGGAGTTCCTCGCCTCGGGCGAGATCGTCGATCCCTCGGTGGTCGACGGTCGCGTCGACGCCGCCTCGCCGCTCGACGAGGGCCTGATCATCTACAGCTCCGGCACCACGAGCCACCCCAAGGGAGTACTGCACTGCCACCGGTCCCCGACGTTGCAGTTCTGGCTGCAGGCACGCATCTTCGGCCGCACGCAGGACACGCGTATGTGGACCAGCCTCCCCATGTTCTGGACGGCGGGGCTCAACACCGCCATGGGCTCCACGCTGGCCGCCGGGGCGTGCTGGGTCATGCAGGAGCACTTCGAAGCGGGTGCAGCCCTCAGGCTGATGCAGCGAGAGCAGGTGACGGAGCCCTACAGCATGCCGCACCAGACCGCCGCCCTGGAGGAGCACCCCGACTGGCCGGAAGCCGACCTCTCCTCCCTGCGCTGCGTCTATGGAAAGTCGGCCTTCGCCCGCCACCCGAGCGTGAAGGGCGACAAGGGCTGGAACATGCCGGTCGCCTACGGCCTGTCGGAGACCTGCACCAGCTTTGCAAGCCACCGCTTCGACACCCCGCGGGAGCTCCTCAGGTCCAGCTCGGGCCGGCTCCTGCCCGGCAACCGGCTGCGCGTCGTCGACCCCGACGACGGGCGTGAGCTCGGGCCGGGCGAGGTGGGAGAGCTGACCATCGCCGGACCGACGCTGATGATCGGCTACGTGGGATC
>Ga0070737_10006379_pt1 | contig 10840 bp, 9 predicted proteins | sample Coa_R1_10_FD_66438 | JGI IMG/M metagenome (GOLD analysis project Ga0070737, IMG submission 66438) | Surface soil microbial communities from Centralia Pennsylvania, which are recovering from an underground coalmine fire - Coalmine... | ecosystem: Environmental > Terrestrial > Soil > Unclassified ...
CGACCGGCGCTATCGAAAAGGACGTGCAAAACCGCTCGGCGGCCTGGTGGTCACGATGGCTGCCGCCGGGCCTCGTCGCGCTTGGTGCGGGCGCGATCTGCTTTTTCCATCTCGGACGCTATGGGCTGTGGGAAGCCGATGAGCCCCGCTACGCGGAGATCGCACGCGAGATGGTCGTCAGCGGGCATTACCTGATTCCACGACTCGACTACGTCGCCTATGTGGAGAAGCCGCCACTGCTCTACTGGCTGACTTCTCTGAGTTTCGCATTGTTCGGCCCCACGCAATTCGCGGCGCGATTGGTCCCCGCCCTGGCCGCGCTGGGCGGCGTGATGCTCACGTTCTGGTTCACGGCCCGAAGCTTGGGACGCCGACGCGCGACGCTGGCCGCGACGCTGCTGGGCACGGCACCACTATATGCTGTCCTCGCCCAGGTGCTGCTCACGGACATGCTGCTGACGTTGCTGCTGACCTGCGCGTTTTTTACTTTTTTTGTGGTCTGGCAAGAGGGCGGACGCCTGTGGCCGATTTTTTACCTGACGATCGCCCTAGCGCTGCTCACCAAGGGCCCGATTGGCCTTCTGCTTCCCGCCGTGGTTGGATTGCTGTTCCTGTGGGGCGTCGACGGGAAGCCGCGACGGGCGACGGTGCGCAACTTTCATCTTCTGGCCGGTGGTACGATTGTCGCGATAATCGCCTTGCCCTGGTTCCTGCTCATGTCCTGGCGGCTGCCCGGGTACGCCGATTTCTATTTTGTCGGTGAGCATCTGCGCCGCTTTTTCGTCGCCTCCTACAGTCACGGAGAACCGTTCTATTTCTACCTGCCGGTCTTGCTGGGAGGCTTGATGCCTTGGGCGCTGTGTCTGCCGTTGTTGTGGGGTTATGGCACGCGCGGCCCCGTGAGAAGCTATTGCGCGCTGGCCGCAGGGGTGGTGCTTGGCGTGTTTTCGCTGGCCAACGCCAAGCTGATTCCCTACATTTTGCCGGCGTTGCCGCCACTGGCGGTGCTGCTCGGCGATTCGATCGTAAGCGCGATCGAGGCCGTGGCGCAGGTCGGGCCCGGGAGCGAGTATCGGCGCACCGCGACGGAGTGGATCCTGAGCGCGCCGGCGGCAGCACTGGTCCTTGGCGGCAGCGGGCTGCTGATTTTTGCGCTTACGGCGCGTCATGACGCTAATCCTTATCTGGCCCTGTTGCGGCCATCATTGATCACGCTGGCGGCGGTGATCAGCGCGGGCGGGTGCGCGGCCTTTGCCTTTGCCTGGCGCCGCCATTTTGGCGTCGCCGTTGCGGTGGTCGCGCTCACCTCGGCAGCCGGATTGTTGACCGGTACCTATTGCCGGATCGCGGCCGAACCAATCCGGCCGTACTCAGCGCTGTGCCGCGCGGTCGCGGCCCAGGCCTCCAGCGGGCCGATCATCTGCTACCATCGCTATGTGCAAGGCCTGCCTTTCTATACCCGAAGGCGTGTGCTGATGGTCGGTAATGCGCTGAGTGAGCTCCGCTTTGGCGCCGAGCATTGTCCGCGGCGGGCGCGATACTTCCTTCCCGACGACGAGGCATTAGTCGCGTTGTGGCGGCGCGAGCCGCGGGCCATTCTCGTGATCGACGCGCCCGAACTGAGCCGGCTCCAGCCGCGCCTCGGGCCGATCAGGATTTTGGCGCGCGAGGGCAGCAAGCGCGCGGTGATACGTGCCCCAAAGGAGCCTAGTTGATTCCGAAAACCATCCAGGTCCAGCGCGAAGCGCCAGCCGAGCCGGAGGCGGCCGGGCGCTCGGACCGCCGGCGCGTTCTGCGCGGAGTCGCCGGCTACGTGGTCAAAGCCCTGCTGGGATTAGGGCTGCTCGCCTTTGTAATCAGCCGGATTCACAACCGTGGCGCGCTCTGGCACATTTTGCGCCGCGAGCAGCCCGCCTATTTCCTGTTGGCCCTGGCGATTTACCTGTTTGGCCAGATGGTCGCCTCCGCACGCTGGCGTTACCTCAGCGGGATGTTGGGGCTGATGGGACGTTATGTAGACTTTGTCTTATTTTTCTTTATTGGCGCTTTTACCAATCTTTTCGTTCCCGGCCTGGTCGGCGGAGATGCGACCCGGGCGCTCTATCTCGGCCGACGCTATCATGACCTCGGCCGCGCCATCGCTTCGGTCCTGGCCGATCGCTTGCTCGGCTTGCTGGTCCTGGTCTGGGTCGCCACGTTGGCGGTTGCATTTCTCAACCATGGCAGCTTTCCGCCTGAAATCACGACCGTGATTCTTCTGCTCGGCTCGGGCTCGCTGGCCGGCTATCTACTGATGCCATTGGTCGGCAGGCTCGCGCGCTTCCTGCCTGCGCGGCTGCGCGCCACGGTAGAGATGCTCAAGCCTTACCTTTATGGCCAAGTTGCGATGCTGCCAGCAGTCGCTCTGGCCGCCACGCTGCATCTGTTGCAAATCACCTGCCAGTTCGTGCTGGCGCTGGGGCTCGGATTGCCGCTATCCTATCGGCTCTTTCTGCTCTGCGTTCCGGTCACCAACCTGTTCACGTCGTTACCGATCACGCTGGGCGGATTAGGTATTCGGGAAGGCTTGTACGTCGTGCTGTTTGGTATGCTGGGTGTGGGCAAGGCCGACGCCACGGCGCTGGGCCTGTTGTGGTTCGCGCTGGCAACCCTGGGCGGACTGTGCGATTCGCTGGCGTTCATCGTGGCGCCCGCGCCATTGAAGGCGCCGGCGCCGCACAAATCGCCGGCGCTGGCCGAAGCCGAGTAACTCTTGTGGCGGCAAAAAGTGCTTTATATAATCGCGACCTAACCAGTCGGACAGGAGCCTGAAAGCTTGCCATGGACGTCATGAAAACGCTGTTCTTGAATCCGCCCTCCTATGAAGATTTCGACGGTGGCGCGGGTTCGCGTTACCAGGCGACGCGCGAAGTGTGGTCGTTCTGGTATCCGACCTGGCTGGCCTATCCGGCGGGCATGATCCCCGGCGCGCGGCTGCTCGACGCGCCACCTCACGGCTACAACCTGGCGCGAACGCTGGAGGTGGCCAAGGATTACGATCTGGTTGTAATCCACACCTCGACCCCCTCTTTGCGCAACGACGCACGCACGGCCGAGGCGATCAAAGCCGCCAAACCCGACACGATCATCGTTTTCGTCGGTGGGCATCCGACCGCGGTGCCCGAGGAAACGCTCAAGATATCGCAGGCGATCGACATCGCCGGCCGCAAGGAATTCGATTTCTCCATGGTTGAAGTCGCCCAAGGGATGGATTGGGCGAAAATCGGCGGAATCAGCTACCGCAAGAACGGAATCATCAATCACAATCCCGATCGGCCGGTGCTGACGCGCGCCGAGCTGGATCGGCTGCCGTTCGTGACCGAGGTTTACGAAAAAAATCTCGACTATCTGAAGTACAACAGTCCATATTGCCAGTATCCCTATGTCTCGCTGTACACCGGCCGCGGTTGTCCGGCTCAGTGCACTTTCTGCCTGTGGCCGCAGGTGACGCAGGGACATAATTATCGCACCCGCAGTCCGGAGAACGTATACGAAGAAGTGGCGGCCATGAAGGCCAAGTTTCCGAAGATGAAAGAAGTCTTCTTCGATGACGACACGTTCACTGCCGACATGAAGCGGGCGCGCCGGATCGCCGAGCTGCTCAAACCCTTGGGCTTGACCTGGTCGACCAATTCGCGCGCCAATGTCGACTACGAGACCCTGCGTTTGATGAGAGAGAGCGGGCTGCGGCTGTTCGTCGTGGGCTATGAAAGCGGCAACGCGCAAATCCTCAAAAACATCAAGAAGGGCGTCAGTCTGGACCAGGCGCGCCGGTTCACACAGAACTGTCATAAGCTGGGCATCCTGATTCACGGCACTTTCATCCTCGGCCTGCCCGGTGAAAGTTCGGCCACGATCAACGAATCGATTCAGTTTGCACGCGAGATGGATTGCGAGACGATCCAGGTCTCCCTGGCCTCGCCCTATCCCGGCACCGAATTGTTCAAGTACGTGATGGACAACGGGTACCTGGCGGTTGATCCTCTGCTCGACGAATCGGGCTACCAGAAGTGCACGGTTGAATATCCGGGGCTGAGCAGCGACGAGATCTACCGCTCGGTGGAGCGCTTTTACCGCAGTTTCTACTTCCGTCCCAAGTACATCTTCAAGGCGGTGCGCAAGATGGCTACCTCGTCCGAGGAATGTAAACGCCTGTTGAAAGAGGGAGTGCAATTCCTGTCCACGATGCGGCAGCGGCGCGCCCAGGCACATGCCTGAGCGCCTGATGGCGGGCCTGGAAGCTTGCCAGGGGTATCGTGCGGGACTTGGGCTTAGGGCAGCTGGGGAACGGACACGTGGGTGAATATTGTAGCTAGTTTCGCTTTGGCTGGGAGTTGCATTGCGGTCACATATTACGTGGCTGCGATGGGCGCGGGCTTGCGTTTTTGCCGGCGCGGCAGGAATCCGGTCCCGCCCTTGCCACCCAAACCGCCACGGGTGGCGATCCTCAAACCGCTGCACGGTGCCAACGAACGCCTGAGCGGCAACCTCGCCTCGTTTGTCGAGGCGGATTATCCCGCCAAGGAATTGATCCTCGGCGTTTCCAGCCGTGCGGATCGGGCGGCCGAAGTCGCTCTTGCTCTGGCCGCCAATTTTCCCGGCAGCGCAATCAGGCTGGAGGTGGGCCACCATCCCGCTGCCGTCAACAACAAGGTCGGCAAGCTCGTGCGCATGGCTGGAAGCGCGGCCGATGCCGACGTGTACATTGTCAGCGACGCCGATATCGCCGTCGATGCCGGCTATCTCAAGCGGGTGGTGGGTGAGCTTTGCGCCGATGAGCGCACGGGCGTGGTCACTTGCCTGTACCGTGCCGTGCCCGGTAGCGCCGACATTGGGGCAAAGCTGGAAGCCTTGTTCGTCAACGCCGATTTCCTGCCGATGGCGCTATTGGCCCAGAGCTTCGAGCCGCTCAGCTACGCGTTTGGCGCCACGATCGCAATCAAGCGCCAGGTGTTGGAAGAGGTGGGCGGCTTCGAAGCGCTCAAGGATCTGCTCGCCGACGACTTCTACCTCGGCAATCGTGCCTTCCAGCGCGGCTATCAAATCAAGCTCTCCAGCAAGCCGGTCACTATCGTCACCAACGAGCGCAGTTTCAGCGACTTCTGGATCCATCAGTTGCGCTGGGCCCGAACTTATCGCAGTGTCCGGCCCGCCAGCGTGGCGATGGTTCTGACCTACGGCCCATTCTGGAGCCTGTTGTTCGCCGCCGCGACCCGCTTCCATCCGCTGGCTCTTGAGTGGATCGGCGCCGTGATTGGGTTGCGCTATCTGATGGGTGCGTTTGTGCTGGGAGCGGTGGCGCGTTTGCCTATTCACCTCACCGAGTTGGCTTTCCTGCCGGTAAAGGACCTGATCAACGTTGCGATCTGGTTCGCCAGCCTGATGGGCCGTACGATAACCTGGGGTGATAGGCGCTTTCGTATCCTCTCCACTGGTCATCTGGAAGAGATTAGCGGAAGTTAAAACAAGCGGAAGTTAAGCCGTCGCCCCGCGTTGCCCAGCGAGCAGATACGCGGATGATGGCAGAGGTGCTGGCAATGTGGTGGGGAGCGCACTGCGACGCGCGTCCGGCAAGCCGTGACGAACGTCCGGGCATGGATAGCCGGCGACTTAAGGCCCGCCGGCCGCGTTACGCTTGAACGCCGAGCCCAACGCCGCACGCCGCAGCCGTCGCGCTCCGGCCAAAAGAAGTGCGGGCCCACGCCGGCCGCTCCGCGGTAAAGGCAAGACACCTCTGCGCCGAACCGGGATGTGGTTAGGCCTTGCCGGATGTGTGCTCGCGGCTGTGGCCGCGAGCGCCAGCGTCGGCATCGCGCTCAACGGCGTGGCGCTGACGGCGCCGCCCGGCGCCGAGGCCCGCCTGATCCACTACCTGTTTCGCAATTCGGCGGCGACCAGCGCCAGCGGATCGGGACACGCCGATTGTGCCAGCCTGGCGCCGTCCCCGCGCCGTCGCCGTTTCGGCTCAGATTTGCCGGCCAGGGTTGTGCCTGACGACCGCTATCCGGAACTGGTGCAGCGTGGCTTCCCAGGGATCTCGCAGGCCGAACTGTACGGCTTGGCGCGTCAGGCGGTGCAAAACCTGGGTGGCTGGCAGGTCGTGGGCGCGGAGCCGGAAACGCATATCCTGCAGTGCACCTATACGAGCCGTATCTTCCACTTTGTCGATGACGTTAAGATTGTAATCATGCCGGACAATGAAATCGGCGTTTGTTCGCAGTCGCGACGATGGCTGGGTGACCTGGGTGCCAATATCGGCCATATCCAGGACTTTTACGCCGCCCTCACGCCGCTGCTGGAGCAGGCCTACGCGCAACATGCCCAACAGGCCAGGCATTTTCCCGGCAACGGCTGGCGCTGATCGCGGCAGGAGGTTCAGGTGCCGATTCGAGAACAGGAAATCGACGCTCTCGCGCGCCATTTTATCGAAGGGCTGCTGGCGAAAAACCAGATCGTCGCAAAGGCGCCGATCGAGGATATGCTGGCCTGCGTGGTCGAACTGATGTCGGAAAATTTCGAAACCGAGGCCCAGATCGACGAGGAAGCGGATCGGATGGCGGAGGCCGAGGCACGCAAGTATAGCGGCGTGGACGTGAATCGGTTGCGCACCATGATCAAGCAGCGCCTGGCTGAGAAAAAAGGCTTTACTTTGTAGCCGGGGACGATGGCGATGAAGCTTAGCGAAGCCCGTATCCTTTACTTGGCGCGCGAGTCCTTGACCCGTTTGCGCGACGAGAAGCTGGCGGAGATCCCCAATTTCCCGCTCGCCTTGCGCACGGGCCGCCAACTGCTGGCCGAATGGAGCGCGCGCGGCGATCAGATCGATGCCATGGTGCGGCGCAAGATCGCTTCCTTGCGGCGCGGGGTCGTTGAGGGCAGCACGGAGTGGGAGGTGCTCTACCGGCGCTATCGCGAGGAAGAGTTGCGCCGCAAAGGCCCTCGCTAAGCCGCGCTCATTCGGCAACCCAGCGTCCTTGGCGGCAGTGGCGGGGCTATGCGCCCCGCCTTCACGTGGCTACACGCGAAAATTCCGTTTTTCAGCATTTGAGTCCGCCGCAGCTTTGTGTAGACTGTCGCTTGGCACTCGACGAAAGAGAGTGCTAGCGACAGTTGACAACTTTGACATCGTGGTTACCTTAACTCGCAGCGAACGCGCGGTGCGCGCGTGTATGAAGGTCAAGGAGGTGGTTTTCGAACCATGAAGATTAGACCACTTGGTGATCGGATTCTGGTCAAGCGCATCCAGGAGGAGGAGAAGACCAAGGGGGGCATCATCATCCCCGACACGGCCAAGGAGAAGCCCCAAGAGGGTCAGGTGATCGCAGTCGGGAAGGGAAAGACGACCGACGACGGCAAGTTGATCGCGCCCGACGTCAAAGCGGGGGACCGGATTCTGTTTGGCAAGTATTCAGGCACCGAGGTCAAAATCGAGGGCGAGGAGCATCTGATCCTGCGCGAGGATGAGATCGTCGGCGTGCTCGAGTAAGCCTCGTTTCTCCCAGGTGCGCCAACTTTAAACACAGGAGATACAAAGAACTATGCCTGCTAAGATTGTTCGTTTCGGTCAGGAATCGCGCGAAAAGATTCTGCGGGGAGTCAATATTCTGGCCGACGCGGTGACCGTGACCCTGGGCCCCAAGGGCCGCAACGTCGTGCTGGAAAAGAGCTTCGGCGCCCCCAACGTGACCAAGGACGGAGTCACGGTGGCCAAGGAGATCGAACTGGAAGACAAGTTCGAGAACATGGGCGCGCAGATGGTGAAAGAGGTCGCCTCCAAGACCTCCGACGTGGCCGGTGATGGCACCACCTCCGCCACCGTGCTGGCCCGCGCCATCTTCACCGAGGGCATCAAAATGGTGGCCGCCGGCCACGATCCAATGTCGATCAAGCGGGGCATCGATCGCGCGGTCGAGGCTGTGGTCGGTGAGCTGAAAAATCTCTCCAAGCCGACCAAGGATCGTCGCGAAATCGCCCAGGTCGGCACGATCTCGGCCAACAATGACCCCACCATCGGCGAAATCATCGCCGAAGCGATGGAGAAGGTCGGCAAGGAAGGCGTCATCACGGTGGAAGAGGCCAAGGGCTTGGAAACCACCCTGGAAGTGGTCGAAGGCATGCAGTTCGACCGCGGCTATCTTTCGCCCTACTTCGTCACCGATCCCGAGCGCATGGAAGCCAAGCTCGAGGATGCCTATGTTCTGATTCACGAAAAGAAGATCTCGGCGATGAAGGATCTGCTGCCGATCCTCGAGCAGATCGCTAAGACCGGCAAGCCGTTCCTGATGATCGCCGAGGATGTCGAAGGCGAGGCGCTGGCCACGCTGGTGGTCAACAAGATTCGCGGCACGCTGGCCTGCACCGCGGTCAAGGCGCCCGGCTTCGGCGATCGGCGCAAGGCGATGCTCGAGGATATCGCGATCCTGACCGGCGGCAAGGTCATCGCGGAAGAGCTCGGCATTAAGCTGGAGAACGTCGGCCTGCAGGATCTCGGCCGCGCCAAGCGCATCGTGATCGACAAGGACAACACCACGATCATCGATGGCGCCGGCAAGAAGTCCGATATCGAGGCTCGCATCAAGCAGATTCGCGCCCAGATCGAAGAGACCACCTCCGATTACGATCGCGAAAAGCTGCAGGAGCGGCTGGCCAAGCTGGTGGGCGGCGTCGCGGTCATCCGCGTGGGTGCGGCCACCGAAGTCGAGATGAAGGAAAAGAAGGCCCGCGTCGAGGACGCGCTGCATGCGACCCGGGCGGCAGTCGAAGAAGGCGTGGTGCCGGGCGGTGGCGTCGCGCTTATCCGCGCCTCCAGCGCGTTGGATAACCTGCCTAACCTGGGCGATGAGGAAAAGTCGGGTGTCAACATCGTGCGCAAGGCGCTCGAGGAGCCCGCGCGCTGGATCGCGACCAACGCTGGCTGGGAAGGGTCGATCGTGGTCGACAAGATCAAGAACAACAAGGGCGGGTTCGGCTTCAACGCCGCCGCCGAGGAGTTCGAGGATCTGATGAAGGCCGGTATCATCGACCCCACCAAGGTGGTGCGCAGCGCGCTGCAGAACGCCTCCTCCGTGGCCGGCCTGTTGCTGACCACCGAATGCATGGTGGCAGAGAAGCCCGAGGAGAAGCCGGCGACCCCTCCAATGCCTCCCGGCGGCATGATGTAAAGCTGGATTCTGTCAAACGAAACACAACGGCGGCGCCGACAACGGCGTCGCCGTTGCTTTTTCGGGAGCTATGCCACGCTTCAGGCGATCAATAACCGCCGCGCGCGGCGGAGGGTAAGAAAAGCCGGGCGGCGAATCCATCCGTCGCGGCAACAAATACTGACTTGCATGCGCTTGGCGAGCGGGGACGCGACCCCTTGCAAGCATCTTTACTCCGCCAACTTACTTGGCATCGATCCGCCAAAGAACATAGGCCGCCGCCGCAAAGGGCTGACGCTCATCGCGCCCGGCCGCCGCGCCATCCCGCGCCGGGTCGGGCTTCGTTGCTTTCGCCGTAAGGCAGAGAGTCTGTCCGTCCACGGAATGCCAGCGTCCAGTTCGCGCAAACATCTGCAAAGTTAGGCAAAACCTAGCCGATCCGTCGCAAGCCCTTGGTTCGTGAGATGGAGCCGCGCCGCGCCGCGGCCGGAATCGAATAATCCCGCCGTCCGCGGCGGTCTAAGATCAGAGGAAGAAGAAAGCAAAGTGCCCGCTTCGGCACGGAAGCGGCGGCCTGTTTACGAAAGCGGATGCTGGAAGCATCCAGCGCTTTCGAATGGCGCGCTGCAGCGCTATTGACGATTCCAACATCACCTCGCCATCGCCGCCTCCGGGTGCATCACTCATGAAACTCAGGGTTTTATTGCTGCTGCTGGTGTTGCTGACAGCCGCCATCGCTTCGGGATGTTACGCCGGCCCAGGTTACGATGGCGGATATTATCCCGGATGGGGCGAATATTACCCGGGATACAGCTACGGCTTCAGCCCCTGGTTCTACCAGGGCTACTACTACGGCCATTGGGACCATGGCCGCTGGGGGCGTGGATGGGGGTGGGGCCATGACGGCTTTGGCGCCTGGCACGGCTACGCGCACGGGCCGGGATTCCATGGTGGCGCCTTTCGCGGCGGTTTCGGCGGCTTTCATGGTGGCTTCCACGGTGGCGGTTTCCATGGCGGAGGCTTCCATGGCGGCGGTTTCGGGGGCCATCGCTGAACGCGCTTGTTGGGCCATCTACGCTGCGGTTTCTGAAAATGGCCCAGTGACGGTAAACTGATCGCTTAAGCAATCGTTTGCGATTGCGTCACGAGGAGAAGGAGCCACAGTGATCGTTGTGATGCGGGCGCACGCCACGCCCGAGGAAATTCAAGAAGTGGTCCGGCGGGTCGAGGATGCGGGCTTCCAGGCACATCGCATCAACGGCGTCGAGCGCACCGTGGTGGCTTGCGTTGGCGACGAGCGCGGCAAGGACGAGCTGCAGCAACTCGAAGTATTGTCAGGGGTGGACAGCGTGATGCCGGTGCTGCGGCCCTTCAAGTTGGCCAGCCGCGAACTTCATCCCGACGGCTCCCGGATCGATGTGAACGGGGTCGAGATTGGCGGGAACCGCGTGGTGGTGATCGCGGGGCCGTGCGCGGTGGAAAGCGCCGCCCAGGTGGAGGAGACCGCTCGCGCCGTCGCGAAGGCCGGCGCGCACATGCTGCGCGGCGGCGCCTTCAAACCGCGCACCTCGCCATATTCGTTTCAGGGGCTGGAAGCAGAAGGCCTGGTACTGCTGGAGCGGGCTGGGCGCGAAAACGGGCTGCCGGTGGTGACCGAGATC
>Ga0070737_10006382_pt1 | contig 10839 bp, 8 predicted proteins | sample Coa_R1_10_FD_66438 | JGI IMG/M metagenome (GOLD analysis project Ga0070737, IMG submission 66438) | Surface soil microbial communities from Centralia Pennsylvania, which are recovering from an underground coalmine fire - Coalmine... | ecosystem: Environmental > Terrestrial > Soil > Unclassified ...
AGCGTGTGGGATCTGCTGGCCGCCCGGCGGGCCGGCGCGCTCGGTATCGGGGTACTGTCCGGCGGCTACGGCCGCGAGGAGCTGGAACGGGCTGGCGCCTTCCGGGTGTACGCCGACCCGGCGGACCTGCTCGGCCGGGCGTACGAACTCGGCGTGCGCGGACTGCCCGCCTGACACTGCCCGCCCGAAGCCGGCCGGCCGCCCGCGTGCGGACTGCCCGGTAACCCGGCCTGCCGCCAGCGCCGCGTGGGCCTGGCGGCGGGATCCGCATGGATTCCGTTAGGGGTCGCCCAGGCCCCGCATGGATCGCGCATGGGCCCGGCCCGGCCCGCGTTCACGCAGGTATCACTGGGCTGTCCGGCCGCAGGCAAGGGTGCCGGCCGGGGTCTCACGCCTGGGAGGCGACCAGTGTCCGACCTGCTCTACATCGGGCTCACGATCGTGGTGTTCGCCGCGCTCTACCTCGTGCTGAAGGGGGTCGAGCGTTTTGAGCGCTGAAAACTGGATCGGCCTCATCGGCGGAGTCCTGCTGACCATTTACCTGTTCGTGGCCCTCGTCCTGCCGGAGCGGTTCTAGTGAACGGCACCCTCGCGGGCTGGCTCCAGTTCGCTCTCCTCTTCGTCGCCTTGGCCGCGTGCTACGTGCCGCTGGGCAACTACATCGCGCACATCTTCACCACCGACAAGGACTGGAAGGCCGAGCGCTTCCTGTACCGGGTCATGGGCGTGGACCCGAAAGCCGACCAGCGGTGGAGCGTCTACGTCCGGAGCATCCTGGCGTTCTCCGCGGTCAGCGTGCTGTTCCTGTACGGCCTGGAGCGGCTGCAGCACTACCTGATACTCAGCCAGCACCTGCCGAACGTTCCCGCCGTCACCGCCTGGAACACCGCCGCCTCGTTCGTGACCAACACCAACTGGCAGAACTACGCGGGCGAGTCCACCATGGGCTACCTGGTGCAGATGGCCGGCCTGGTGGTACAGCAGTTCATGTCGGCGGCGGTCGGCCTGGCGGTGGCGATCGCGATGATCCGCGGCTTCACCCGGTCCCGCACCGACAAGCTGGGCAACTTCTGGGTCGACGTGACCCGCGGCGCGCTGCGGCTGCTGATCCCGATCTCCATCGTCGGCGGGCTCGTGCTCATCGCCAGCGGCGCGATCGAGAACTTCCACGCCTACCAGACGGTGACCACGCTGTCCGGCATGCACCAGACCATCCCCGGCGGCCCGGTCGGCTCGTCCGAGGTCATCAAGGACCTGGGCAACAACGGCGGCGGCTGGTTCAACACCAACTCGGCGCACCCGTTCGAGAACCCCACCTCCTTCACCGACATCTTCGAGATCTTCCTGCTGCTGCTCATCCCGTTCGCCACGCCGCGGGCGTTCGGCCGGATGGTCAAGGACAACCGGCAGGGCTACACCCTGGCCGCGGTCATGGTGATCATCTGGGTGGTCGCGGTGGGCGGCATCAGCCTGTTCGAGGCGCACACCGGTACCGGCGGAGCGGCGACGAAACTCGCGCACGGCGCCATGGAGGGCGTGGAAACGAGGTTCGGCCGCCCGGCCTGCTCGCTGTTCGCGGCGTCCACCACGGTGACCTCGACCGGCGCGGTGAACTGCTTCCACGACTCGCTGACCCCGTTCGGCGGCGGCATCGCGCTGTTCGACATCGCGCTGGGCGAGATCGCCCCCGGCGGCACCGGGGCCGGCATGTACGGCATCCTCATCCTGGCCATCGTGACCGTGTTCGTAGCCGGGCTGATGGTCGGCCGCACGCCGGAGTACATCGGCAAGAAGATCCGGCCGGTGGAGATGAAGTACGCGGCACTGTACTTCCTCACCATGCCGGTGCTCATCCTGACCGCGGCCGGGCTGTCGATCGGCACCAGAGTGGGCCAGAAGGCCATCCTCAACCCCGGGCCGCACGGCCTGACCGAGGTGGTCTACGCGTTCGCCTCGATGGCCAACAACAACGGGTCGGCGTTCGGCGGCCTCGGCTCGGCGGCGACCTGGTACCAGGTGACCGGTGGCATCGTCATGCTGCTCGGCCGGTTCGCGCCGGAGATCTTCGCCCTCGGCCTGGCCGGGTCGCTGGCCAGACAGCAACCCGTGCCGGCCAGCGCGGGCACCCTCGACACCAGAACCCCGCTGTTCGCCGGCATGCTGGTCGCGGTGATCCTCGTGCTCGTCGGCCTGACCTACTTCCCCGCGCTCGCCCTGGGCCCCTTCGCCGAAGGACTGCACTGACATGTCCATGACCACCAAGCCCGAAGCGCCGGCCCAGCCGGCGGCCAAGGCCGCCACGGCCGAGCGCCGCATCGGCGGGGGCCTGCTCGACCCCCGGATGCTGCTGAAGTCCGCCCCGGACGCCCTGAAGAAGCTGGACCCCCGGGTCCAGGTCCGTAACCCGGTCATGTTCGTGGTCGAGGCCGGCGCCGCGCTGACCCTGTACACGGCGATCCGCACCCCCTCGGTGTTCAACTGGACCATCGTGGTCTGGCTCTGGCTGACCGTGGTGTTCGCCAACCTGGCCGAGGCGGTCGCCGAAGGCCGGGGCAAGGCCCAGGCCGAGACGCTGCGCAAGACCAAGCGGGAGACCGTGGCGCGGCGGCTGTCCGGCTGGGCCCCCGGCCGCGACGGCGTCCCCGAGGAGCAGGTGCCCGGCACCCAGCTCCAGCTCGGCGACCACGTGGTGGTCGCGGCGGGCGAGATCATCCCCGGCGACGGCGACGTCGTCGAGGGCGTGGCCTCGGTGGACGAGTCGGCCATCACCGGCGAGTCCGCGCCGGTCATCCGGGAGTCCGGCGGCGACCGGTCGGCGGTCACCGGCGGCACCCGGGTGCTGTCCGACCGGGTCGTGGTGAAGATCACCGCCAAGCCCGGCGAGACCTTCATCGACCGGATGATCGCCCTGGTCGAGGGGGCGAAGCGGCAGAAGACGCCGAACGAGATCGCGCTGAACATCCTGCTGGCCTCGCTGACCGTCATCTTCATGCTCGCGGTCATCACGCTGCAGCCGATGGCGTTCTACTCCGGTGCCCCGCAGTCGCTGGTGATCCTGGTCGCGCTGCTGGTCGCGCTGATCCCGACCACGATCGGCGCGCTGCTGTCCGCGATCGGCATCGCCGGCATGGACCGGCTGGTCCAGCGCAACGTGCTGGCCATGTCCGGCCGGGCCGTCGAGGCGGCCGGCGACGTCAACACGCTGCTGCTGGACAAGACCGGCACCATCACCATCGGCAACCGGCAGGCGAGTGAGTTCCAGCCGGTCGAAGGGGTGAGTGCGGCGGAGCTGGCGGACGCGTCCCAGCTGTCCAGCCTGGCCGACTACACGCCGGAGGGCCGCTCCATCGTGGTGCTCGCCAAAACCGACTTCGGCCTGCGGGAGCGGGACGAGGGCGAGCTGGCGGACGCGGAGTTCGTGGAGTTCACCGCGCAGACCCGGATGAGCGGCATCGACCTGGCCGGCGGCCGGCAGATCCGCAAGGGGGCCGCCGCCTCGGTGGCCGCCTGGGTCCGGGAGAACGGCGGCATCCCGCCGGACGAGCTGACCGGGCTGGTGGACCGGATCTCCGAAGTGGGCGGGACCCCGCTGGTGGTGGCGGAGCGAGACGGCGGGACGGCCCGCGCGCTCGGCGTCATCTACCTGAAGGACATCGTCAAGGAAGGCATCGCCGAGCGGTTCGCCGAGATGCGCAGGATGGGCATCAAAACCGTCATGATCACCGGCGACAACCCGCTGACCGCCAAGGCCATCGCGGACGAGTCCGGGGTGGACGACTTCCTGGCCGAGGCGACGCCGGAAGACAAGATGGCCCTGATCAAGAAGGAGCAGGAGGGCGGCAAGCTGGTCGCGATGACCGGCGACGGCACCAACGACGCGCCCGCCCTGGCCCAGGCCGACGTCGGCGTGGCCATGAACACCGGGACCTCGGCCGCCAAGGAGGCCGGGAACATGGTGGACCTGGACTCCAATCCGACGAAGCTCATCGAGATCGTGGAGATCGGCAAGCAGCTGCTGATCACCCGGGGCGCGCTGACCACGTTCTCCATCGCCAACGACGTGGCGAAGTACTTCGCCATGCTCCCCGCGATGTTCTCGGTCGCGTTCCCGGACCTGGGCAAGCTGAACATCCTGCACCTGCACAGCCCGCAGTCGGCCATCACGTCCGCGATCATCTTCAACGCGCTGGTCATCATCGCACTGATCCCGCTCGCACTGCGCGGGGTCCGGTACCGGCCCGCTTCGGCCAGCTCGCTGCTGCGCCGCAACCTGTGGATCTACGGCGTGGGCGGCCTGATCGTCCCGTTCGCCGGGATCAAGCTCATCGACCTCATCGTCATGAACATCCCCGGGTTTCACTGAAAGGCCCCGTGATGAACCGTCTGAAGGTGCTGTGATGAACCGTCTGAAGGTGCTGTCATGAACCGTCTGCCCGGCATCGTCCGGAACCACCTCGCGGCGCTGCGCCTGCTGCTGATCTTCACCGTGATCACCGGGATCGCCTACCCGGTGTTCATGTGGGGCGTGGCCGAAGCCGCCTTCAGCAGGCAGGCCAACGGCTCGATGGTCACCTACCACGGGCGGACCGTCGGCTCCGGCCTGCTCTGCCAGGAGTTCGTCTACGCCAACGGCCAGCCGATGCCGCAGTACTTCCAGCCGCGCCCGTCGGACGCGATCCCGTCGCCGGCCCCGAAGGACGACTACGGCTGCGACCCGGCCTACTCTTCGGCCAGCAACCTCGGTCCCGACAACCCGGTCCTGGTGCACCTGATCAGGCAGCGGCAGCGGCAGATCGCGGCGTTCGACCACGTGCCGGTGTCGGCGATCCCGCCGGACGCGGTGACCGCGTCCGGCTCCGGTCTCGACCCGGACATCTCCCCGGCCAACGCCGCCATCCAGGTCGACCGGGTGGCGACGGCCCGGCACCTCAGGCCGGCCGTCGTCCGGGCGCTGGTCAGCCGGTACACGACCGGCCGGCAGCTCGGCTTCCTGGGCGAGCCGGCGGTCAACGTGCTGCTGCTGAACATCGCCCTGGACGAGAAGTACCCGGTCTCGTCGGGAGGCTGAGCGGCGGATGGCGGAAGCAGCGGTCAGCGGCCGGGATCCGGGCCTGGCCGGCCCGGGACAGGCAGCCGTCCCCGGCAGGAGCACGGCGCGCCCGCACCGGGTTCTCGTCGTGGAGGACGAGCCCGCGCTGCTGCGGGCACTGGAGATCAACCTGCGGGCCCGCGGCTACGAGGCCACCACGGCGGTGAGCGGGCGGGCGGCGCTGCGCGAGGCCGGCCAGCGGCCCCCCGACGCGGTCCTGCTCGACCTGGGACTGCCGGACGTGGACGGGGCCGTGGTGATCCGCCAGCTCCGCACCTGGTCCCGGGCCCCGGTCATCGTGCTGTCCGGGCGCACCGGCTCCGGGGACAAGATCGGCGCGCTGGACGCCGGGGCCAACGACTACGTGACCAAGCCGTTCGACATCGAGGAGCTGCTGGCCCGGCTGCGGGCCGCCCTGCGCCGCGACGAGCCGCCGGGTGCCGGGGTGGTCACGCTCGGCCGGTGGCGGATCGACCTGGCCGCCTACACCGCCCACCGGGCAGACGATCCCGGGGCCGGCGAGCAGGCTCCCGTCCCAGCCGCGATGCACCTGACCCCGACCGAATGGCGGCTGCTGGAACTCCTGCTCCGGCATCCCGGCCAGCTGGTGCCCGCCACCCGGCTGCTCACCGACGTCTGGGGACCCGGCTACGAGCGGAACACCAACTACCTGCGCTTCCACATGGCCCGGCTGCGCCGCAAGCTGGAGGACGACCCGTCCCGGCCGCGGTACCTGCGCACCGAGCCGGGCATGGGCTACCGCTACCAGCCGGACGGGGCGGCCCCGCCCGGCTGACCCGCCCGCCGCGCCCGGGGCCCCTCACGTGTGGCAGCACACCGGCAGCGGCACACTGATGATGAGCGATGAGGAAGGGACATGGACCACACTGGCGAGGGGGCGGCACCGGCGGGGCAGCTGCGGATCTACCTGGGCTGCGCGGCGGGGGTCGGCAAGACGTACGCGATGCTCTGTGAGGCGCACCGGCGGGCCGAGCGCGGCGCGGACGTCGTGGTGGCGTTCGCGGAGGCGCACGGGCGGCCGCAGACCGCGGCTCTCCTGGACGGCCTGGAGATCGTCCCCCGGGCCCGGCTGCCCCACCACGGCACCTCGTTCGAGGAGATGGACCTCGACGCCGCGCTGGCCCGGCACCCGGACATCGCCATCGTGGACGAGCTCGCGCACACCAACGTGCCGGGCAGCCGGAACGCCAAGCGCTGGCAGGACGTGGCCGAGCTGCTGCGCGCCGGGATCGACGTCATCTCCGCGGTGAACGTGCAGCACCTGGAGTCGCTCAACGACGTGGTCGGGAAGATCACCGGCGTGCCGCAGCGGGAGACCGTGCCCGACTCCGTGGTGCGGGCCGCCGATCAGGTCGAACTGGTCGACATGACACCGGAGGCGCTGCGGCGGCGGATGGCGCACGGGAACATCTACCCGCCGGAGAAGATCGACGCCGCGCTGACCAACTACTTCCGGCCGGGCAACCTGACCGCGCTGCGCGAGCTGGCGCTGCTCTGGCTGGCCGACAAGGTCGACGAGGGGCTGCAGCGCTACCGGGCCACGCACGGCATCCACGACACCTGGGAGGCCAGGGAGCGGGTGGTGGTCGCGCTCACCGGCGGCCCGGAGGGCGAGACGCTCATCAGGCGCGCCGCCAGGATCGCCGCGCGCAGCGCGGGCGGCGAGATGCTGGCCGTGCACGTGACCCGGGCCGACGGCCTCACCGGCGCCGACCCGGCCGCACTGGCCGGGCAGCGCCGCCTGGCCGAGTCGCTGGGCGGCACCTACCACCAGGTGGTCGGGGACAACATCCCGGCCACCCTGCTGGAGTTCGCCCGGGCCGAGAACGCCACCCAGCTGGTGCTCGGGGTCAGCCGCCGGTCCTGGTGGTCCGCTCTGCTCACCGGGCCCGGCATCGGGGCCAGGACCATCCGCGGCTCCGGTGACATCGACGTGCACATCGTGACGCACGGCGAAATGGGCCGGGGCCGCGGGCTGCCCCGGATGGCCCGCGGGGCGATCACGCCACGGCGCCAGATCGCCGGGTACCTGCTCGCGATGGCGCTGGCCCCGCTGCTGACCCTGCTCCTGACCGCCCTGCGCAGTCACCTCAACCTGACCAGCGATGTGCTGTTGTTCCTGGTCGCGGTGATCGTGGTCGCGCTGACCGGCGGGTTCATCCCGGCGCTGACCGGAGCGGCGCTCGGCTCGGCGCTGCTGAACTACTACTTCACCCCGCCGATCCATACCTGGACGATTTCGCAGGCCAACAACGCCCTCGCGCTGGGCGTGTTCATCATGGTCGCGCTGCTGGTCAGCTCGGTGGTGGACGTCGCGGCCCGGCGGACCAAGCAGGCCGCACGGGCCAGTGCGGAATCCGAGCTGCTGGTCACCACCGCGGGCAGCGTGCTGCGCGGCCAGCGGGCCGTCACCGCGGTGCTCGACCGGGTACGGGAAGCGTTCGGCATGGACACCGTGACGCTGCTGGAAGCGACCGGCGCCCCCGCCGGTCCCGGCCGCGTCCCGTCGGCGGGCTGGGCCGCAGTGGCCAGTTCGGGGGCGACGGCGCTGGCCAGCCCGGGTGAGGCGGACGTGGACGTGCCGGTGGACGGTTCGCTGTCGCTGGCGCTGCGCGGCCGGGCGCTGCCCGCCGCCGACCGGCGGGTCCTCGGCGCGTTCGCCGCCTACGCGGCGGTGGCGCTGGAACAGCAGCGGCTGGCCGCCGAGGCCGAGGCGGCCCGGCCGATCGCCGCCGCGGACCGGATGCGGACCGCGCTGCTGCGGGCGGTCAGCCACGACCTGCGCACCCCGCTGGCCGCGGCCAAGGCCGCGGTGACCAGCCTGCGGTCGGCCGACGTGCACTGGACCGCCGAGGACCGGGACGAACTGCTGGCCACCGCGGACGAGTCGCTGGAGACCCTGGCCCACCTGGTGAACAACCTGCTCGACATGTCCCGGCTCGAAGCGGGCGCGCTGTCGGTCTTCCCGCGGGCGGCCGGCCTGGACGAGATCGTGGCCCGGTCCCTGGACAGCCTGGGCCCGGCCGGGCGGACGGTGCGCATCGACATCCCGGAGGCGGTGCCCGAGGTGCGGGCCGACCCCGGCATCCTGGAGCGGATCATCGTGAACCTGACCGGCAACGCGCTGCGCTACGCCCCGCCCGGCCACCCGCCGCTGCTGGCGGCCAGCGCGCTCGGCGACCGGGTCGAGCTGCGGGTGATCGACCGCGGCCCGGGCATCCCGGCGGCCGACTGGTCGCGGATGTTCACCCCGTTCCAGCGGCTCGGCGACACCGACAACACCACCGGTGTCGGCCTCGGGCTGGCGCTGTCCCGCGGCTTCGCCGAGGCCATGGGCGGCGCGCTGGAGCCGGAGGAGACGCCCGGCGGTGGGCTGACCATGATCCTGTCCCTGCCCGCGGGTGAGCCGGCCCCGGGGCCGGACTCCGCCGCGGTCGGGCTGCGGGAACGCCAGGCGCTGCCCGCGAGCACCGCGGGAGCCACCAGCCCGGCCGGCCGGGATCAGTGAATGCCCCGGGTCCTGGTGGTGGACGACGAGCCGCAGATTCTGCGGGCGCTGCGGATCAACCTGCGGGCCCGCGGTTACGAGGTGTCCGTCGCGGCCAGCGGCCCCGAGGCGCTGGCGGTGGCGGCCCGGCACCCACCCGACCTGGTCCTGCTGGACCTCGGGCTGCCCGGCCTGGACGGGCTCGACGTCATCAAGGGGCTGCGCGGCTGGACCGAGGTGCCGGTCATCGTGCTGTCCGGCCGGGCCGACAGCACCGACAAGGTCGAGGCCCTGGACGCGGGCGCCGACGACTACGTGACCAAGCCGTTCGGCATGGACGAGCTGCTGGCCCGGATGCGGGCCACCGCGCGGCGGTCGCGCACCGGGACCGAGCAGCCCCGGATCCAGCTGGGGCCGCTCACCGTGGACCTGGCGGCCAAGCGGGTGTCCCGGGACGACGGCGACGGCGGCGGGCCCGGCGCGGACGTCCGGCTCACCCCGACCGAATGGCACCTGCTGGAAGTGCTGTTGCGCCACCCGGGCAAGCTGCTCACCCGGCGCCAGCTCCTGACCGAGGTCTGGGGTCCCGGGTACGCGGACGCCACCGGGAACCTGCGGCTGTACATGACCCAGCTGCGGCGCAAGCTGGAGCCGGATCCGGCCCGGCCGCGCTGGCTGATCACCGAGCCCGGCATGGGCTACCGCTACCAGCCCGGCCCCGGCGACGAGCGTTAGGGCCGCCCCGGTGCACCGGCGCTGACCGGCGGGGGACGACGATAGAGGCATGCGGCTCCCCGGCGCCAGACGGCTGGCTGCGCTGAGCTACCGGCGGCGGGTGTTCGTGCTCGGCATGTCCGCGGTCGCCGCGGCGGCCGCCACCACGCTCGGCCTGGCCGCCGGCGGGGTGCTCAGCGGGCCGCCGCCCCGTGGCGGCTCGGGCCGCGGCGTGGTCGTGCTCGTCCCCGGTTACGGCGACGGCACCGCCGGGATCGACGTGCTCGCCGCGCACGTCCGCACCCTGCACCTGACCGCCGAGGTGGTCGCACTGCCCGACCACGGCACCGGGGACCTGGGGGCGCAGGCCGCGGTACTCAACGGGTACGTGACCAGGGCGCTGCGCACCGGCGCGAGCCAGGTCGACGTGGTCGGCTACTCGGCCGGCGGCGTGGTCACCCGGCTGTGGGACGCCTACTACCGCGACGCGCTCCAGGTCCGCCGGGTCGTCACGCTGGGATCGCCGCTGAACGGCACCAGGATCGCCGCGGCGGGCGCCGGCGCCGACCCGGGCGCGTGCCCGGAGGCCTGCCAGGAACTCGTCCCCGGCAGCAGCCTGCTGACCCGGCTGAACACCGTCGCGCTGGGCACCCGGCCCGGCTGGCTGTCGCTGTGGACCACCGACGACCAGGTGGTGCGGCCCCCCGGCTCGGCCCGGCTGGCGGGTGCGGTCAACGTCCCGCTGCAGTCGGTCTGCCCGGACCTGGAGGTCACCCACGAGGAACTGCCCAGCGACTCGCTGGTCATCGGGATCGTGCTGCGGGCGCTGGGCCCCGGCCCGCTGACGGCGCCGCCGCGGGCCGACTGCGACCGGCTGCAGACCGTGGGCAGCAGACCGGTGCGAATGCCGAAACCCACGAAGGGAAAATGAACGTCGCGTGAGCGAAACGAACGAACCGGCGAGCGGTACAGCGGCGGAACCCGACGGGCCCGCGGCGGACGAGGCCCAGGCGCGGGCGGTCACCGCGTTCTGGCGGGACCTCGGGCTGCCCGGCCTGATCGACGTGCACACGCACTTCATGCCGGCCAACGTGCTGGCCAAGGTGTGGGCGTTCTTCGAGTCCGGGCGGGCCGAACTCGACCGGCCGTGGCCGATCTTCTACCGGCGGCCCGAGGCGGAGCGGGTGGCGCTGCTGCGCGCGTTCGGGGTGCGCCGGTTCAGCGCACTGTCCTATCCGCACAAGCCGGGCATGGCGGCCTGGCTGAACCAGTGGTCGCGCGATTTCGCCGCGACGCATCCCGATGTCGTCCCGACCGCGACGATGTTTCCGGAACCCGGGGTGGGCGACTACCTGCGCGGCGCGCTCGACGCCGGCGCGCGGATCGTCAAGGTGCACCTGCAGGTCGGCGGGTTCGACCCGCGGCACCCGCTGCTCGACGACGCGTGGGCCCTGCTCGCCGACACCGGTACGCCGGTCATCACGCACGCCGGCAGCGGCCCGACCCCGGGTGCGTTCACCGGGCCGGG
>Ga0070737_10006384_pt1 | contig 10838 bp, 9 predicted proteins | sample Coa_R1_10_FD_66438 | JGI IMG/M metagenome (GOLD analysis project Ga0070737, IMG submission 66438) | Surface soil microbial communities from Centralia Pennsylvania, which are recovering from an underground coalmine fire - Coalmine... | ecosystem: Environmental > Terrestrial > Soil > Unclassified ...
TTCGCACGAGCACACGCGAGAGATCGAGCGAGAGCAGATTGATCGCCACGACATCGAAGCTAGACGCCTTGGCCACCGCCGTCGCGATCGCACCCAGAGCGGTCTCGATGTCCTGGCCTTCGACCAGCGCCGACGCAACCACGCTGAGGCTGCGCAGCTGCTCCTGCTGTCGCTGCTGCCGCTGTTTATCGAGCAGCATCGATGTCAGCGTGGCGAGGATTGGACGCGCGACCGCGAGAAACTCGATCTGGCGCGGTCGCAGCCCGTTCGACCATGGCCCGCGCACAACGAGCATCTCGGAGTTGCTCTCTGCGCCGGGTAGGAGCACGGCAAGATGCGTAGAAGGGATGCCCGGCACCAGCAGGTTCGGCTCATAGACAAGCCGGTCCGCCATGTTGAACAGCCCACCCACCACATCCGGATGCAAGGCAAGCTGCTCCCAGACTAGGTAATACCCCTTCTGCTTGATCTCGTAGGCAGTGGGGTCGCCAGCGCAGCCGACGCGCACGAAGTATGGATCGCCGGCGCAGATCACGTACGCATCTTCGGCATCGAGAACGCCGCGCACGATCTCGCAGGCACGCAGCACCGTATCGGCGGTCACGGCGTCTGGCCGGGTCAGCGTCAAGCGACCAAGCTCGGCCAGGGCAGACAATTCAACTTCCTCGATCACGCCCTTCGACGGTCGTAACTCCCTTTGCATCGCCCAGCACTACCGAATGTGCATCTTGCTATAGATATCGCCACGCTGACCGCGCTGGCCATCGTGGTTTGCACTAACTGTTTCGAGTTCGCAACCGCCGTTACTGTATCGAGACCATGAGACGCATGCGCCGCTGGTTGTGTCCTCGCAAAAGAGCTTTAGCGGCGCATCTAAAGAATGGCACCCATCGGGCGACATTCATGACGAGATAGCTACAGTAACGAAAAAGCAAAGGGGGCGCCGGTGAAAGCTAGAATCTGTGCGGCGGTCGTGATCGCTCTCTGCGGAGGGTTGTTCCTCTTCAAGCAATCGCGCGCGTTCGAGACATGGTGCTTCGACGACCCGGTGATCCAGATCGGCAACGAGATGGTCGAAACGACCGTCGGCGTGTACGGCGATCCGGCTTGGGTGAGCACGCACGTGAAGTCGGCGACGATCACGTACCACCTGCCGTCCAACACGAAGGCGGCGAAGGTGCGTTCGACCAGCACGCCCTACTTCGCCGAAAACGTCCAGTTTGCGTACGATAGCGCCCCCATACAGCCTGGCCAGCCGGTGCCCGTGACGGTTGTCGTGACGTTCCAGACCGATGCCGTTGGCGCGGGCGCGCCCGCCCAGATGGTCAACACCGTGCAAAGCGCGGCAAAAGGCGCGCAGTCGGCTCCGGCGGAGGGAGATGCGATCACCGTCACCACGCGCGGCGACACCCGATCCGGCCTGACGGCCAGCGGGCTGGTGCCATCCGGAGAGTGGGGTAGCGCCCAGAGCGCGGATACGCACGACGCCAAAAAGTAAGGTTTCTCCCGCAGTGACAGACCGGCAAGCACCCCGCTAAGGAGAGAGGGTAGGCAACGCGACGGCGCCTACCCTCTCTCCATCTGTCGACATCCAGAAGGGCAACCTGCCAGAGCGCGGTCGTTCACATGACAACGTCAGCCCGCCCCATCTCGGTTCCGCTGCGTATCCGTCTGTACGCGGCCGCCACCGTGCTGCTGGCGGCGGTGCTGCTGCCGCTGGCGACGCGTAAACAGGGGGCGGGCGGGCTCGATGCCGCGGTTGAAGCGGTGGTGCTGACCGCGCTGATCGCGGGCGCGATGCGACGTCCGGTCACGATCGGCTTGAAGCGTCGGGCGAACGTTGCCGCCGCACCAGAGGTAGCCGCGGTGCTGCTCCTGCCCGGCTGGCTGGCGGTGGCCTCGCTGATGACGGGCATGATCGTGGGCGAGTGGGGCACGCGGGCGCGCCCCGTGCAACGCCTCTTCAACGCCGCCGTTTCGGCATGCCGGGCAGGCGTAGGCGCGAGCGTGTACGTCGCACTGGCGCGGCTCCCTCTACCGGGCCTCGCCGAGCCGCTGGCGGCCGTGGGCACGGCTAGCGCGATGTACGTCATGGGCACGTTCCTCGTGATCGGCATCGCCTCGGTGCAGCTGCGCGAGAACCCGCTGCGGCGCTCATGGGCGCCGCAGCGCGAGATGGCGCTCGCCGAAACGCTGCTGGGCTGCACCGGCATCCTCGCTGCGGCAGCCATCACCCAGGATATCTGGACGCTCCCGCTGCTCGTTGCTCCGGCGATCATCGCCCAGAAGGCGCTACGCGATGGCGTGGCGCTGCACGCCCAGACGCGGCTGGCGCTGATCGATCTGGCCGATATCGTCGATATGCGCGACCACTACACGTTCGAGCATTCGAAGCGTGTGGCCGAATTGGCGCGGGCGACGGCGCGCCGCCTGGGTCTCGGCGCCGAGGAGCTGGATATTATCTGGATGGCCGGGCGCGTCCACGATGTCGGCAAGATCGGCATCAAATCCTCGATCTTGCTCAAGCCCGGTCACCTCTCCACGGAAGAGCTGGCCGAGATGCAGACGCATCCCGTGGTCGGCGCGCGGCTGATCGGCAACTTCCCGCAGTTCGCGCGTGGGCGTGCATACGTTCTTCACCACCACGAGCGCTGGGATGGCAAAGGCTACCCGGGCAGGCTGCGCGGCGAGCAGATCCCTCTCGGAGCGCGCATCCTCGCCGTTGCCGATGCGTGGGATGCGATGACCTCGCACCGCGCCTACCGCAAGGCGCTCCCGCCCGAGGTTGTGCAGGCGGAGCTTGCGCGTGGGCGCGGCACGCAGTTCGATCCGCGCGTGCTCGATGCCTTTCTAGCCGTGCTCGCTGAGCAGCCGGAGCTTGCCGCCTACCACACCGAAACCGAACAGGCGGTCGATCCGGGCACCGCTCCATCGCAGAGCGCGCCTTCGCCTGCCTAAACGGAAGGGGCGTGCCGGCGTAACACTCACGGCCAGGACGCGGGCGGGCGCTCCGGCTCGGTGAGGACGTAGCGCTCGCGCGGGCGCACAAGGTTGAGCGGCCCGGCGTAAGCGCGGCGCAGCCGCTCGATTAGCGCCGCCCGCCACGGTTCGTCGCCGCGCAGGAAGTGCGTGGCGATCAGCCGCTTGCAGCGGGCGAGCGCCGCGACCTCGCCCAGCTCCGCCGCCGAAATATGCGTTTCAGAGAGCGGGCCGCGCTCCAGCAGCGAGCACTCGGCCAGAAAGACGTCGGTGTCCTGGCCCACAGCGATCGCCTCGGGGCAGTACGCTGTATCACCCGTATAGCCGATCGTCAGCCCACCCAGCTCTACGCGCATGCCGTAGCAGAGTGTGCTGTGCTTCGTCGGCCCGACGAACGTCACGCGCGCCGCGCCGATGCGAATCGTTGTATCGGGATCGTACTCGTGCAGGTCGAGCGTTTCACGGAAGGAATCGGCGCTGGAGCCGCGCACGTTGACGGTGAGAGCGCGGAAAACGGCTTCGGCGGTCTCGGCGCCACCCGGCGGCAGCCAGACGGGGATGCGCCGCGCTGGCGCCTTTGGCTCGGTGGTGAACTCTTCCATGCGCAGCGCAATATTGAGCGCGATCAAGTCGGTCCAGTGGTCGCTGTGCATGTGCGAAATGACGATACCATCGAGCATGCGGGTATCGAGGCAGGAGCGCACGTTCGGCACCGTACCCGGGCCACAATCAAGCAGGATGCTGGTTCCCTCGCCACGCAGCAAGTATCCCGCGCAGGCGCCGCCCGCCAGCGGCGCGCCGCCGCTATCGCCCGCGATCGAGAGCGTCACCTCGGCCGGTGTTGCGCTGCCGTTCGCCATGCTACCCTCCTTGCGCGCGGCGTCTCCCCGCGCGCCTCTCAGCATAGGCACGCGCAGGTGATCGGCCGTTTATGCAGGCAGGCGATACTCGCGCCAGACGATCCGTCGTTCGGAGATTAATGGCTGGTCGAGCGGGCCGAAACGCTCGCGCGCCCAGCGTCGCGTCGCTTCACCGGCGGCGGCGCGCTGCTCCGCGCTAAGCTGCCAGGTGCTGGAAAGCTGCCCGCTCTCCATGCGCGCAATCATCCGCTCGAGCGTGACCTCCTGCCGGTCGATGATGGGCGGCAGCACGGTGATCTGCGCGCCATACGCGGCCATGGCGGCGTCGAGATCGGCCATGCTGGCAAGGCCGATGCGCCGGGGTGGCAGGCCCGCTGCCGCGTGGAAGTGGCGCGCGACCTCGCCGTAGGGCCTGCCATCGGCGTTGTCCTCGACGAGAAAGATGCCACCAGGGCGCACCACGCGCGCCGCCTCGGCCACGACGTCTTCCCAGCGCGGGATGAGATGCAGCACGTGGCAGGCGATGGCGCTGCCGAACGCCCGAGCGCGGAACGGTAGGCGCGTTGCGTCGCCCTGCACGAGCGGGAACGGGACGCTGCCGCCGGCCTTGGCAGGGATACGCGCCATCATTGCGCGCGAAAGATCGAGCCCTGCCATTGGCACGCCTGCTCGCCATAGGGGCAGCGCGATCCGCCCCGTGCCAACACCGATCTCCAGACAGGGTGCGTGCCCCGCCAACCGCTTACGCAGCAGTGCTACAAGCGCTACCTCGACCTCCGGCTCAAGACGCCGCGTTGCGTCGTAGTACTCGGCGGCGCGATCGAACGAGATTCCTCGTGTGACCGTCATACGGTTGCCCAGCGCTCCCTTCCGCGCACCCTTGGCGCCCCACTAAGGATACAGACGCCAGCGATCGTTTTCGTTAACAGCTAGGCAGGATATCGTGAGCGCGGCGCCGCTATGGCGTGGAGGAGAGCAACGATGCCCCTAAAGAGCCTGGCTGAACGATTCGGCAAGAGCCGCGAACCGAGCACCGATGTCTGGGAGGTGCTCTACACAACGCGCGCCGTGCGCCGGCTCAAGCCCGACCCGATCCCCGACGACGTGATCTACCAGCTACTGGACGCGGCGATCCGCGCGCCCAGCGGTGGCAATCAACAGGCGTGGCGCTTTATCGTCGTGCGCGACGCGGCGATCAAACGTCAGCTACGCGATCTGTACGCGGATTGCCTGGCCCGTCTTTTCGCCACGGGCTACGGCGCACCGCCCACGGGCGTCGGGGTCTCGTCGGAGCAGGTAGCGGCCGCGGAGCGGATGCGCCGCTCGGCACAGTACCTCGCCGATCACCTGCACGAGGTGCCGGTGATCGTGATGGCGTGTATCCGCAGCACTGGCCGCGCTGGCCTGACCACCGGCGCATCGATCTATCCGGCCGTGTGGAGCCTGCAGCTCGCGGCGCGGGCGCTCGGCATCGGCAGCGCGCTGACAACCGTGCACCGCTTCCGCGAGGCGGAGTTCAAAGCGCTGCTCGGTATTCCCGAGGACTATGAGACCGCCGCACTCGTGCCGCTCGGCTACCCGCGCGGCAGCTTCGGCGTCGGGCCGCGCCTCCCAGTTGAGCGCGTCGCCACCTTCGAAAGCTGGGCCGGGCCGCCGCTCTCCGCGCCCTCCGCTTGAACGCAGACACCCGGGGAGGACACGCTCAGCCGAGCAGGGCGAGGCACTCTTCGCGCAGGCGCACAAGCGCTTCCGGCAGCTCGGCGAGGGGGACATCGGGCACCGGCCGCAGGAAGCGGCTGAAGCCGCTCTCGCGCAGACGCTGCGCGGCCTCGGGCCGGCGCGGCAGCGGTGCCGTCAGCTCAATGGCGTCCGGATCGCGGCCGGCAGCGCGGGCGGCTTCGCGCAGCACCTCCACCAGCCGGGCCAGTTCCTCCGGACGCCCACGACCCGGGTAGAAGCCATCGCCGAGCCGTCCGGCGCGACGCGCTGCTTGCTCGGTGTGGCCGCCGATCACGATCGGCACCGCGCCGCGCACCGGGGCGGGTCGCGCTACCACGGCCTCGAAGCGGACGAACGCCCCTGCGAACGAGGCCGCCTCGTTGCGCCAGAGCGCACGCAGGGCGGTGACGTATTCATCGAGACGGCGACCGCGTTCGGCGAACGGTACATCCAGCGCGGCGAATTCCTCTGCTAGCCAGCCGGCACCAACGCCGAGGATCAAGCGCCCTCCGGAGAGCCGATCGAGGGTGGCGGCCTGCTTGGCAACCACAAGCGGCTGCCGCTGCGGCAGCACGAGCACCCCCGTGGCGAGCCGCAGCGTGGTCGTCTGCGCCGCCGCGTACGCCAGCCAGACGAACGGATCGGGAAACGGCAGCTCCGCCTGCGGCAAGCGGCCGCCACGGTCGTAGGGATAGACGCTCGCGTACGATCGCGGGATAACGATGTGATCGGCGACCCACAGCGATTCGAAGCCGGCAGCTTCCACCGCGCGCGCGACAGCCACCGCGGCGGTCGGGTCGTCGTACCCGCCGATGAGAAAGACACCTAGCTTCATCATCAGCTCGTTCGCGGCGGCGCGCTACCGGCCCGTCAGCTGCTCGTGCGCGCGTTCAACCTCGCCACGGCGCTGACCCGCATCCTGAGCAAGCAGCTCCGTGAAGCGATCGCGCAGCACGCGCAGCACGCGCAGCGTCGCGGCGAGATCCTCCTCGGGGATGCCCTCGACCATCTGCGTGGCTAGATTGACGACTTCCGGCATCGCCCGCTGCAACAACGCTTCGCCCTGTTCCAGCGGCTTCACGTGCACGCGCCGCCGATCGCTGGTCGAGCGTTCGCGCTCGACGAACCTGTACAGCACCAGCCGCTCGACCAGCTGCGAGGCGCTGTTGCGCTCCAGACCCAACGCCCGCGCCAGCTCGCCAACCGTCATCTCTTTGTACTCGTCGACAACGCGTAGCGCGTGCAACTGCTCCGGTGCAACGCTCAGCGTTGCCAGTCGGCGTTCGGTCATGCGCCGGCTGAGGTGCCCGGTCTGTTCCAGCAGCCACCACAACTCCTCGAGGGCCGCCGTTCCGCCTTCACTGGTCATCGGTTTCCCCCTCTCCAGCAATCGCTCATTGCTCAGGGGGCTTACCCCACGGCGACCGCGCACCGGACCGGCCGGGGGCCTTATCGCCCGCTCATGTTGCTGTATATGCCTCACGTTACCGTGCTGCAATTGTCCGAACAAGCAGAATGGGTGACGACGGTATATTTGCGCAGGCTGCACGCTCCTCGCCACGAATAGACCGCAGAAGGAAGATGAGCCGGCATTCTCAGATGCCAATTGCAGGAGGAATGCCCAGCAGCGTGCGTGTCAGCTCCAGACCGCCGAGGTGCGTGAAGCCGTGCGTCAGGCAGACCTGGCCAAGCACGCGACCGGCGGGCATCTCGCCGAGCGGCTTCACGAGCTTTGGCTGGTCCAGCCCCGCCGGATCGACCTGCGCCAGGTACGCGGATGTGGCCGACCAGACATCCTGCATGTATTGCTTGAAGCCGTCGAGATCGTGGATGCGCAGAGCATGCGCCTCGGCAGTACTCATGCCCGTGCCCTGCGCCCGCTCGGGCAGCCCCAGGCGCTGCGCCCAGTTGCCCTGCATCCAGACCGTTGGCTTTCCTTGCAGGATGAACTGGACGATGTTGTCCTCGGTGCGCACGTAGTGCCAGACTTCGAAGGCGATGTGGTTCGCGGTGCTCTCCGGGCCGCCCGGCACCGCGTGCCACTGTTCCGGCGTTAGATCGGCCACCGCCTTATCGAACAGGCCGTGCATGCGCGTCAGCTCTGCTTGAACAAACTCCACGAGATTCATCGTCTCTCTCCCTACGCGCGGATCCGCGCTCGGCGTTACTGTGCCGCAAGCATCGCCTGGACGCAACAGGCGCGGTTTTTTAGGGGCGGCTCCGGGTAGGGAGTGGCGCCCGGCGAGCGTACGATGTTCGCGTTGCTGGAGGCACGGTCCGTTCTGCCACACGGACCGAACGAGCGAGATAGGCACGCGCGGGAGAAAATGCGCGTCGATGCGAGCAAAAAGGCGGCCATTCTTCCTGAGCGGACCACACGCAAGGCCAGCCCTGCATGGCATCGCTCGTCGCGGTCGCGGCTACGAACGAGTCGAGTACAATAGCCGGGACCCTGCACGCAGCGCACCGCCCGCCAGTGCGGCGCGGTCGCGAACAAGATCGCGGCACAAAGGAGGGCCGGAGCATTAACGGTCTGCTCACCTTCCGGAGCGCGCGAACGCGATCGCTCCGGGCACGCAACGCCTCGTCCGTAGCTACCGATCACGCCACGCCCATGCAGCGCGCTTTCCTGCTCGCGCTGCTCCTCGCCTCGCTAGCGTTCTCCTCCCTGGGTGTGGCGCACGCGGATGCTGGTCAACCTGGTATCGTTACCTCGCCTGATGGTCTCAACCTGCGCGCTGGTCCCGATACGTCGTACCCCGTGCTGGCGGTGATGCCGACAGGAGCCCAGGTATCGATCGTCGGAGCAGCACAGAACGGTATCTGGTTGCCGGTGGTGTACAACGGCCAGAGCGGTTTCGCCGATGGCGAGTACATCGCGATCAGCGGAACGGCGATCGTGGCGAGCGGCGCCGACAGCAGCGGCGCGGCCACGCTGGCCGGCACGCCTTCGCCGCCGCCCTCCGGCACGGCAGTTGTGCTGCCATCCGACGGTCTAAACCTGCGCAGTGGGCCGAGCAGCAATGCTGGCATCATCACCGTCATGCCTGCCGGTGCGCGCGTGACGATCGCCGGCCCAGCGCAGAACGGCATCTGGGTACCGGTTATCTACAACGGCCAGAGCGGTTTCGCCGACGGAACGTACCTCAGCCTCGATGGCAGCGTCCCGATCATCGCCGCCGGCGGCGTGGGAGCAAGCGGCAGCGCCTCAGCGCAGGGCACCTCGCCAACGCCCAGCCCGACGGGCACAGCCGCTGGCCGCACCGCAACGCCAACGCCCCCGGCGCCGGGTGGGTCCAAGCTGGCGTGGCCCTCCAGCTCGCGCAAGATCAGCACGCCATTCAGCGCCGCCCACCTCGGCATCGATATCGACCAGTTCGACAACCCCAACGAGCCGATCCACGCCTCGACATCAGGCACCGTGGTCTTCGCGGGTGGCAATCCATGCTGTAGCTACGGTCTGTACGTCGATGTGGATAACGGCGCGGGTATCCTCACACGCTACGCGCACATGGCGCAGATCCTGGTGAAGCAGGGCCAGATCGTGCGGCAGGGCGATGTGCTGGGCATCGTTGGCTGCACGGGCAAGTGCACCGGCAACCACATCCACTTCGAGGTTCACATCAACGGCCGGCCCGTGGATCCACTCTCACTGCTACCACCGCCCTGGCAACTGGAATAGCGGTGCCGGCCGGGGTAGCCTGGCATCCTGCTCAAAAGCGCGAGCCTGCTTATACTTTGAGGTAACTCGTAGCCTGCATGAGGCGAGGAGAGGAGCGAGGTTGCTATGCTCAGCACGATGATGGACGTTCCGCTAACGACCCAGCAGATCCTGTGGCGGATCGAGCGTCTGTATCCACACCGGCCGCTCGTGACGCAGCAGCCACAGGGCGAGCCCTGGCGCTCGACGTACGGCGAGATGGCGGAGCGGGTGCACCGTCTGGCGAGCGCGCTGCAACGCGCCGGCGTCAAGCCGGGCGATCGTATCGCCACCTTCGCCTGGAATACGCAGCGCCACCTCGAGTGTTACTTCGCCATCCCTTGTATGGGCGCGGTGCTGCACACGCTCAACGTGCGGCTCTTCCCCGACCAGCTCGAATACATCATCAATCACGCCGAGGACCAGATCATCTTCTGCGATCGCTCGGTGCTGCCGCAGCTCGAAGCACTGGCGGGCAAGATCCCAACCGTGCGTCTCGTCGTGCTGATGAACCACGGCCCGGAGCCGACAGGCAAGCTGCCGACGGTCGATTACGAAGAGTTCCTGGCCTCGGGCGACGCGCCGTTTGCCTGGCCCGAGATCGACGAGCGCAGCGCGGCGGCGATGTGCTACACCTCGGGCACCACGGGGAACCCCAAGGGTGTGGTCTACAGCCACCGCTCGACGATGCTGCACTCGCTCGTCTCGGCGCAGCCGAACAACCTCAACCTCGGCCAGCACGACACGGTGATGTACGCCGTCCCGATGTTCCACGCCAACGGCTGGGGGATGCCTTATACCGCGTCGATCGTCGGTGCGGCGCAGGTCTTCAGCGATCGCTTCCTCGATCCGCCGCGAGTGATCGCGTTGATCAACAACGAGAAGGTCACCGTTTCGGCCGGCGTGCCCACGATCTGGATCGGCGTGCTGACGGAGATGGAGCGCACCGGCCAGGAGCTACCCACGCTGCACACTATCCTCTGCGGCGGCTCGGCGGCACCGCCCGCGCTGATCGCTGGCCTGGCCAAGCACAACATCCATCTGCTGCATGCCTGGGGCATGACCGAAACCTCGCCGCTCGGCTCGATCACGCGGTTGAAGCCGGGCATGGAGCACCTCTCCGACGACGAGAAGCTCCAGATCATGAGCAAGCAGGGAATTGTAGCGCCGACGGTCGAATGCCGTATCGCCGATCTGGCGACAGGTGAAGAGCTACCCTGGGACGGCCAGCGCTTCGGCGAGTTGCAGGTGCGCGGGCCGTGGATCACTGGCACGTACTACAACGATCCCCAGGCCGAAGAGCGCTTCGCCACCGATGCCCGCGGCAAGCGCTGGCTGCGCACCGGCGATGTTGCCACTATCGACCCCGAGGGCTATATCCAGCTCGTGGATCGCACCAAGGACCTGGTGAAGTCCGGTGGCGAGTGGATCTCCTCGGTCGAGCTGGAGAACCTGATCATGGCACACCCGGCCGTCCTTGAGGCGGCGGTTGTGGGCATCGCGCACCCGAAGTGGGACGAGCGGCCCGTTGCCGCGGTGGTGCTCAAGCCCGGCAGCCAGGCCACCGCCGAAGAGATTCG
>Ga0070737_10006385_pt1 | contig 10838 bp, 7 predicted proteins | sample Coa_R1_10_FD_66438 | JGI IMG/M metagenome (GOLD analysis project Ga0070737, IMG submission 66438) | Surface soil microbial communities from Centralia Pennsylvania, which are recovering from an underground coalmine fire - Coalmine... | ecosystem: Environmental > Terrestrial > Soil > Unclassified ...
GTGAGAGTGGCAGCGTTTTTTCTGGATCACGACCAGCGCGTTCCGGCAGCCGATGTGCAATATCGCGCCACGGACGGCTCCCTGGTGCTGAACGCCTTTATGCCTGGCGCGGTCAACAAAGCTGGGGAGGTGACTCTTCGCGCCCCGCGCAGCGCGCTCGGAACACATGAAAACAATCTGCTTGCGGTGGTGTTCCTGATGGCCGGAAAGCGCCCGCTTGCCGTCACCAAAACCAAAGTGGAACTTTCCGGCGAATAGGAAGCCCGCCAGAATGCCTCACTTCTTGGTAATTTCCATTACTGGATCAACGTTCTTTGTGTAGGCTCCGGGCTCAGGTCGCCGTTGCCATTCTCTTCAACCCTCACCAGGCAGGCTGCCGCCACCTGATCTCCTTCTTCCAAAGTAATCAAGCGCACACCCTGCGTTGAACGCCCGCACTCCCGAATCTCACCTGAATCGAGCCGGGTAATTTTTCCCTGCTGGCTAATCAGCATCACTTCAGAATCTTCGGCAACGCTGAGGACGGCCACCACCTTCCCATTGCGCTCGGTCGTCTTTACATTGATCACGCCTTTGCCGGCGCGCGACTGTAATCGATACTCGGTGATGGGAGTCCGTTTGCCGTAGCCTTTTTCCGTGATGGAAAGGATCAGTTCTTTTTCGCCGACAATTTCCATCCCCACGATGTAGTCATCCTTGTCGAGATCCATCGCGAAGACGCCGTAGGCCGCGCGGCCCATATCCCGGACGTCCTGCTCTGAAAAACGAATCGCCATGCCTTCGTGAGTGGCCAGGAAGATGGTATCGCGTCCGGTGGTGAGCTTGGCGGCGATCAGTTCATCTCCCTCTTCGATCTTCATCGCCAGGATTCCCCGCGAGTTGGGGTTTGAAAATTCAGCCAGGCGCGTTTTCTTGATCAGGCCCCGACGCGTGGCAAGCACCACATAGCCCTCAGCGGCATATTCCTTCCCATCCACCGTGACATTCTTCGGCTCGTCCGGCAATTCCTTCACGGCCAGCACCGCGGCGGTCTTTTCGCCCGAGGCGAGATTTACCAGATTAAGAATGTGCTTACCCTTGCCTGCCGCGCCAACATCGGGGATTTCATAAACCTTCAGCCAGTAAAGCTTGCCGGTGTTGGTAAAGACAAGGATATAGCTGTGGGTCGAGGCGATGAAGAGATGCTCCACAATATCCTCTTCGCGCGTCCTCATACCCAGGCGTCCCTTGCCGCCGCGCCCCTGCTGGCGATAAGTCGTGAGCGGAGTACGCTTGAGATAGCCGGAATGTGAGACGGTGATCACCACGTCCTCCATCGTGATCAGGTCTTCCAGCCGGATTTCCGCTTGCTCCTCGATGATCTGGGTTCGTCGCTCATCCCCGAATTCCTTCTGCACCTGCTTGAGCTCATCCACAATCACTTTCTTCAGCGTCTTTTCGCTGCTGAGGATTTCCTGATATTGGGCAATCTTCTTTTGCAGCTCGTCGTATTCCTCCTGAATCTTGTCGCGTTCGAGGGCGGTGAGCCGCTGCAACTGCAATTCCAGGATCGCCTGCGCCTGTCGCTCGGTAAACTCAAACCGCGTCATCAACCCTTCGCGCGCTTCCTTCGGCGTTTTTGAAGCCCGGATCAGCTTGATGACGGCGTCGAGATTCTGGAGCGCTTTCAGAAAGCCTTCGAGAATATGCGCGCGCTCCTGCGCCTTGCGAAGATCATAGGCCGTCCGCCGCCGCACCACCGTGACACGATGATCGATGAAGAGTTGCAGGGTCTCGATCAGGGAAAGCGTTCGCGGCTGCCCGTTGACGATGGCGAGCAGGATCATGCCGAAAGTTTCCTGAAGCTGGGTGTGCTTGTAGAGGTTGTTCAGAATCACTTCCGGCTGTTCGCCGCGCTTCAGCTCCACGACAATGCGCATCCCTTCGCGGTCCGACTCGTCGCGCACGTCGGAAATGCCCTCGATCTTCTTGTCCTGCACAAGCTGCGCAATGCGTTCGATGATCTTCGCCTTGTTCACCTGAAAGGGAATTTCCGTCACCACGATTTGTTGTTTCTCTTTCGTCGGCCGCTCGATCGCGGCTTTGGCGCGCATTGTGAACTGCCCGCGCCCGGTGGCGTAGGCGGATTTGATGCCCGACTTGCCGTAAATAAACGCTCCGGTGGGGAAATCCGGTCCCGGAATAAGCTCCAGCACGTCGTCGAGCGCGGCCTGAGGTTTCTGAACCAGCAGGATGATGGCGCTGATGATCTCGGAGAGATTGTGCGGCGGAATCTTGGTGGCCATTCCCACGGCAATGCCGTCCGACCCGTTCACCAGCAGGTTCGGAACGCGAGTGGGGAGCACGAGGGGCTCTTCGGTGGACTCGTCAAAATTCGGGACGAAATCGACCGTCTCTTTCTCAATGTCGGCCAGCAACTCTTCAGCCACGCGCGACAAACGGCATTCCGTATACCGGTAGGCCGCAGCCGGGTCGCCATCGACAGAGCCGAAATTGCCCTGCCCGTCAATCAGCGGATAGCGCATGTTAAAGTCCTGCGCCATGCGCACCAGCGCGTCATACACTGCCGCATCGCCATGTGGGTGATATTTCTTGATGACTTCGCCCACCACGCCCGCGCACTTCGTGTAGCGCTTGTCGGAAGTGATGCCTTCCTTGTACATGGCGTACAAGATGCGCCGGTGCACCGGCTTCAAGCCGTCGCGGACATCGGGCAGCGCCCGTCCGATGATCACGCTCATGGCGTAATCCAGATACGAGTTCCGCATCTCGTCTTCGATGTTGACGGGAACCTGATGCGATGTAGGAATCAGTTCTTGATCACCCATGGAATATCCATTCCTTTCTCAAATGCGTGGGAAAAAACGGCGGCGCAGCGTGGCCTCGTGACCACAACCAAAGAAACTGTCATTCTGAGCGAGCGCAGCGAGCAAAGAATGACAGGCCCAAAATGTTTGGTAAAAAAGACAAGAAATCATGACCTTGCAGCGACGACCATCTCTCGGCCCGACGTTTCCAGGCGCCAAACCACCTCATGCCGCAAGCGAAAGTCCGCCTCGCGCGCCCTTGCACCTTCTTGTCGAAGCTGATGGATACAATTGGCTTGGCGTTGACGATCAATATGAGGGTTTCACTCAAGCAGCGCGTAGTATTAAGTATATCTGTGGCCGGGAACTTTGTCAAAACAAAGGGCTTCTTATTTCACCTGGAACGCGGCCTTAAGCGGCACGTTTTCAGACGAATCGCCCACGTAAACTATGAATTTGCCCGGATCTACTTTCCAGGTATGGGACTTCACATCCCAGTAAGTGAGCGACCGGCGGTTCAGTGTGACGGAGACGCGCTTCGTCTGACCAGGATTAAGGGAGATGCGCTTGAAGCCCTTCAATTCTTTGACAGGACGCGGAACGCTGGCCGAGGGATCGCCCATGTAAACTTGGGCAACCTCGGCGCCGGTAAGCTGGCCGGTGTTGGTGACGTCAAAGCTGACAGTGATCGGCGCGCCAACGCTCGCCTCCGCGGGCGTAATGCGCAGATGGCTAAAGTCAAACGTCGTGTAGGAGAGGCCGAAACCAAAGGGGAACAACGGCTTCACCGCGCTGTGGTCGTAGTAACGGTAGCCGAGAAAGACCCCCTCGCGGTAGACGACATTGTGAGTGCCCGGCTCTTCATAGTAGTTTTTGTAGCAGGGATTATCCTGTTGGCGGCGCTCCCAACTGATCGGCAGTTTGCCAAAGGAGTCGAGTCCGAAGAGGACTTTCGCCAGCGCCGCACCCGCCTCCGAACCACCATACCAGCCTTCGATCAACACCGGCACGCCATCGAGCCATCCACTGGTTTCGACGCTTCCGCCCGAGGTGACAACGACAATCGTGTGCGGATTTGCCGCAGCCACAGATCGAATCAGGTCATCCTGGCCGATGGGCAACCTCCACGTTCGATCATGACCTTCCGACTCCGTGGCGGGATCGAAACCCACAGAGACGATCGCCACGTCTGCCTGAGCCGCAATTTTCTTGACGTCGGACAGCAGCATCTGCTCGGCAGGAATCACTCCGAAACCAACGCGGATGCGGCTGGTCTGCGGCAGGTAATCGAACCGGATTGAGGCAGGCTGACCGGCGGGAAGATCCAGGTCCACCCACTGCGGTGACTGACCCTCCTCATGGTGGGGCGGCTCCTGAAGCGCTTGCTTGCCATTTACGTAGAGCGTATAGCCGTCGCCGTCCACGGCTGCCACGATGAAGCGCTGGGGCCCCGAAACCTTCGGCGTGTAATAGCCCGTCCACCGATAGGCCGGCCGCATCGGAGAAGGCGGAGCAAACTGGTTGCCTCCGAATGAATTCACATGCATCACCGTGCGCGTGCTGGAAGGCGTGCCAGCGAAGCTGCCGCCATTGAACTTCTCCTCGCGCAATCCGGGATGCGTTCCGGCCTCATCCACCGTAAAGCTGCTCCCGGTGAAGCCGCCTTCGCCAAAAATCGACAGCAGGTCACGAACCCCGCGGCTCCAATAGACTGTGGCTTGCGTTCCCAGAGCGTCGCTCAATCCGGTGAGATAGCTGACAGCGTTGAACGAGGTCACGTGAGCGCTGCCGCCGCCGGAAGCTTCCGCCGGGTAAGCGTCCGGCCCGATCAGAGCGATGGAGTGAATCCGGTTGCGGTCAAGCGGCAGCAGATGGCCTTCGTTCTTGAGCAGTACGATGCTTTCCTCCGCGGATTCAAGCGCCACCTGGCGCGACGCCTGATCATAGAGCGGAATCTTCAAGTCCGTCTGGTCGTGGTTGAGGAATCCGAACTCAATCGCTATGCGCAGGATACGCCGCACCTTGTCATCGATCGTGGCCACGGAGACTTTGCCCGCCTGGATCGCCGGCAACAGCGTCCCGGCGTTCATAAATCGAGCGGAGGGCATTTCGAGATCAAGCCCGGCGTTGGCAGCGGCGATGCCGTCGTAAGTGGCGCCCCAGTCCGACATCAGGATGCCGCGAAATCCCCACTCCTTCTTGAGAATTTCGATGTCCAGCATTTTGTTCTGAGTGGCGTGCTCGCCATCAATGAGATTGTAGGAATCCATCACGGCGCCTACGTGCGCTTCCTTTACCGCCGCTTCGTAGGTGGGAAGATAGATCTCATGCAATGTGCGCTCATCCACAATGGAGTTTTCATTGTGGCGGTCGTATTCCGAGTTGTTCAGGGCGTAGTGTTTGATGGTGGCGACCACATCCTGGCTCTGCACGCCCTCAATGTAGTTTACGGCGATGCGCGAGGCGAGATAAGGGTCTTCGCCGAAATACTCAAAGTTACGCCCATTCATCGGCTCACGGTAGATGTCCACGCCAGGACCGAGCAGGAAATTCACGCCACGGGCGCGAGCGTCGCGTCCCAAAGAGACGCCGATGCGCCGCGCCAGCGCCGTGTCCCACGAGGCGGCAAGACCGATGCCCGCCGCATAGGCAGTGGACGGTCCCCAGGTGCGGACGCCCATCGGCCCGTCCGACATTTTCAGCCGCGGCAGACCAATCTGTGGCATCGCGTAAGTGAACATGCCATCCACCCCGCCAATCAGCTTGATCTTCTGTTCGAGGGTCAGCTTGGCGAGCAGGGCGTCGGCCTGGCGGTCAATTTCAGCAGGAGTGAGTTGTTGTGAGGCGCCTCCGCGCGCCGCGCCGGCGAAAAGAGAAGCGGCGACGAGCCAAAATAAGAATGAGGGGCGTAAAAAAGAAGGAATTTTCATGGCCAACTCCGGGACGCGGCAAAAGTATATAACAACCGCCTCAGTCCGCAAATCCCATTCCGTGCCTGGTTTCCGGGCAAGCCGGTGTTAGCGGCTAGTCGGTATTCGTCTGTCCTTGGAGTCAGAATTCAAACCTGACGATTCGCCTCACTCCGCTGAACGCCACGTCGCATCACCCGCTTCGAGCGGGGGTTGTCGCCGAAGAAGACAGCGGGCGAAACGTGAAACCGCCGGCTGAGCCGCTCGATGTGGTTGCGATTCAACCTGCGCTTGCCGGAAAGAACCAGTGATACGGTGCTCTCACTGCCGAGTTCCCCTGCGATGTCCCGTTGCGAGAGTCCATTCTGATCCAGCAAAAACCTCAGCACATCCACCGGGTCAGCGTCCGGGACCGGATAACGCTTGGTTTCGTAGCGTTCGATGAGCAGCGTCAGAAGCTCAATGGCCTCTTCCTCTTCAGGTGTCCGGTCAGACTTTGCCGTCAGCCTGAAGAGCGCCCGGGTGTACTCATCGAGTTCCTCATCTGAATGGATAACGTGAGGCGCTCCCCTTTTGATCATCTCGGCTGGGTTCGCTAGAGCCGTGCTCATGATGAAACTCCTTTATCCCAGTTCGCGGGATTAGCATACTCTTTGTGTGTCAGGAAAGACCGGACATAAATGTGCCCCTCGGTAAGACGGCCATTCTTCTCCCGCGAGTAATGAATAATGGTCACCAGGCAGTAACGATTCCGCCGGATATTGAAAATCACATATTCCTTTACGGCATCCGCGTCTTTGAATACCTGACGGACTTCCACAAAGTTCCGCCACCGCGCAAACTTCACAATCTTGCGCCAAGCTGCCAATTCTTTCGCGGCGTCTGGATATCGCTCAGCGGCCTGGTTCAGGCGCTTCTCGGTAATGATGTGCATGAGTATCCTTCAACGCTCCGCAGCAACCGAATCCAGGCCCTTTCAGGATACTTTGCAAAACGAAAAGCATCAATAAAAACTTTGCATTTTGAAAAGTCTGAATTTTATCCTGGAAGCCTAAAAGAGTCCATGAAGAAATAATGTTGCATGAGTTTCATCACTTTCTTGCCCTCGTGGCTCGTCCGGCTTTCAGCCGCCGAAACGCAAGCGCGCAGGTCAGTCGGGGCAGCGCGCACCACTTTGAGGGGCAGGTATCTATCAGAAAGCGCGCAATGTGCCATCGCTCTTGATGGCGTTGAGGATGAATTTGCATTGCGGCAACCTCTTCCGCTAGCATGGCAAATGATGGAAAACGCTGCCATTATCCTGGCGATCATTTTCGCTGTTATCTTGATCGGAATTCTTCTTCTCGTCCGATCAGCGCGCGGGCTGAAGCGCGCGAATATCGAGCTCAATAAAGACTGGCTGAATATTGAGACGTTGCTGAAACAAAGAAACGACGAATTGCCCCGTCTCATTCAGACCTGCCGAAGCTACATGCCCGCAGATCACGACAGCTTCAGGCTCATCCCTGAGGCCCGAAGCGCCTGCCAGGGGGCGGCATCCGTCGAGGAGAAAGCGCGAGCCGATGCGCGGCTCACGCATGCACTGCAAAAACTTTTCTCCGAAGCTGAAAGTTATCCGGACCTGAAGAGCAACAACACGTTTGCGCAACTTCAAAACCGCTTGCTCGAAATTGAGGAGAGAATCGCCGAGCGCCGCGAACTTTTTAACGAAGATGTGAGATTGTTTAACGCCCGTCTCCATCGGCCTCCCGGTAAATGGGTTCGCGGCATGGCTCGAGTGCAACCTCGCCCCTTTTTTACCAAGCCTTCCGCCTACGATCTAGAAACAGCCCCAGAGGCCAAGACTCTCGCTGAAGCTGAAAGATCGCGCACGCGGAGCTAGCCGCGATTTCATCTCGTTGGAGCTTTCAATGCGGTGCGCTGGCTTCATCCCGCTCGCGCGAATTCTTCAGCAGCCTGACAAGCCTTCTGAATAAAAAAGGCCCGCTCTTTTCAGAGCGGGCCTGGGGAAAGGAGAAAATTGAGAGACTTAAAACTTATCTCTTTTTCTTAGCTGCTTTTTTCTTTGCGGGCATCAGCGACTTTACCTCCTCTCCAAAATTTCTGTAACTCACGCGCGACGCCACTCCTTGGGGTGACACGCAACGCTGCCACTATATGTAGTATTGTTACAAGTTCTTGTCAAGACTTTTCTGAAGGCAAATTCCTTTGTTTAGAGAAATTTAATCCAGGCGTGTTGGAAATCCGTGACTCATTTGGAAGGCTGATGCTGACCTTGCTATCATACAATCTGGGCGAGTAAGCCGGGCGATCGCTGCTATGCTGGCTGGATTGCACGGGCAATTCGATGAAGCATAGGAGAGGAAAGTCCGAACTCCACAGGGCAGTGTGCTCGCTAATGGCGAGGGCAGGAGATGGATTCCACCAGGTTGGGCGTACGTCTCCTGTACGGAAAGTGCCACAGAAAATATACCGCCTCGTGCCTGTAGCGGCGCTGTCCGCAGCGCCGAAAGACGCCGGTGGGGACACTGGCGCTACAACGCGGGGTAAGGGTGAAAAGGTGCGGGTTGCGTCAGCGGCCATAAAGTAAGAGCGCACCGCGCAGGCAGTGATGCCTGCGGCAGGGCAAACCCCACACGGAGCAAGACCAAATAGGAGAGGAGGAGCGGCCCGCTCCGCAATGCGCCCGCGGTTTTCGGCGCACCGAAAATCAGGGCACAAAATGACTCTCGGGTAGGTTGCTTGAGCCCGGCAGCAATGCCGGGCCTAGAGGAATGATCGCCGCCCGCCTCGGCGGGCTACAGAATTCGGCTTATAGGCTTGCTCGCCCATCCCTCCCATTGTCGTCCCAGAATCCACCGTAAACCGATCCGACAAAAAGCAGAAGCCAGGGGTATAGCAGCATATGGGCGCGGACGTTGTTCGCCAGGGCGCATGCCATGTACCCCTATGGATCTGAAATCAAGCCGAGGAAGTTCTGAAGCTCTCTCGGCAGGGGCGCTTCGAGCGAGATCAGATTCCCGGTGCGAGGGTGCTTAAAGGAAAGAGCCGAGGCGTGGAGGAAAGTGCGCGGAAGCGTGTTCTGCTCCCTGCCGCGAACCCGAATTCGCGCCGGCGCGCCATAAAGGGTATCGCCCACCACGGGATGTTTGATGGAACTTAAGTGAGCTCGAATCTGATGGGTGCGGCCGGTGTGCGGAAAAACCTGGAGCAGCGTAAAGTGCGCAAACCGGCGAAGCGCCTTGTAGCTGCTCTGCGCCTCGCGGGCTCGAAGCCCGCCGGTCTTCATGCGCAGGCGCCGCCTGGGATCGCGGCCAATCGGTGAATCGATCACGCCAACGTCCTCGGTCAATCGGCCATGCACCAGGGCCGTGTACGTCTTCTGGACGGCGCGAGCCTTAAAGTCGGCAGCCAGCTTCCGATGAGCAAAATCGTTCTTGGCGACGATCATCAAGCCGGAAGTCATCTTGTCCAGGCGATGCACAATTCCGGGGCGCTCGTCTCCGCCGGCGGCGGAAAGCTGGCGGATGTGAAAAAGCAGAGCGTTGACCACGGTGCCGGAAGTTATGCCGGCGCCCAGATGCACCACCATTCCCGCAGGTTTATTGATGACCACCAAATCGTCATCTTCATAGACCACATCGATCGGCAGTTCTTCAGCCACCGCGCGCGGCTCCGGCTTTTTCTCAAGAGATACGCAAACGCAATCGCCGGCCCTCACACTCTCGCCGGCCTTTTCCATGACGCGCGAACCGATCTCAACTCGCCTGGAACGGATCAGCCTCTGTAACTGGCTCCGGCTCCAATCCGGCAAGTGCCGAACTAGAAAACTATCCAGCCGCTGGCCGGAGTCCTCAGGCGCAACCACAAATTCCTTCATCTCTGCCATAAAAATATTGCCGTAGCACAGCGCGGCAGGGTCGCAACCAAAACCAAATTCCAAATTTCAGAAAGCAGCGCTCACGAAAACAAGATACGGCTCGCACGACAAAAATCTTTGCGGCGCAGGGAAAATTTCGAGATGAGCCGTGCCGGCTTTGCTTTCCGACCCCGAGGTCTTTTAGCGGCAACCCAAAGCGTCAGGTCCTGTTGAGCGCCGCCATTCCGGCGATCACTCGCCTCCAATCAAGTGGATGACCAGCAAAAGAGCGCCTACTACAATGGCGCTATCCGCAAGGTTGAAGGTGAACCAGTGATAATCGCGGAAGTAAAAATCCAGGAAGTCTGTCACGCGCCCGTAACGGACTCGATCCAGCAGATTGCTGGCGGCGCCGCCCATGATTAGAGCCAGCGCCACCCCGACTTCCCACTGCAAGCGTCGGCTCCTCATTGCCACGGCCACTACCGTTGCAAGGAGAATCAGCGAAACTGCCACCAGCAAGCCTGTCTTCCAGGGTGTGGGCGAATCCGAAAACAGGCCAAAAGCCGCTCCGGCATTATGCGTGTGGGTCAGATTAAAAAAATGGGGAATAACGGGAAAGGTGGCATGGAGAGGAATAAACTGCTCCACCATGGCTTTCGAGAGTTGGTCTCCGATAAAGACCAATAAAGCAATGGCGGCATAGAAGAAGCGCGAATAACGGTGAACGCGGATCACCAAAGGTTCAGACTTCAAATCAGTCGGCGACCAGTTGCCAGTTACGGGTTGCGAGTCAAGCGGAGGCTGCCCGCCTGAAGCTTCAGGCTGCGGAACACCGGCAACTGCCTACTCTCCTTCTCCCTCAATCTCCGCCAAAGCCTCTGAGCAGCGCTCGCACACCGTGGGATAATTTCTATTTTCGCCCACATGCTCGGAATAATTCCAGCACCGCTCACATTTCCCTCCGGCGGCCTTCGCCACTCCGATTTTAAGTCCAGGCACCTGCGTGGTGCGGACGCCGGAAGGCCAGCGCGAGGCGATCTCCACCTGCGAGACAATGAAGAGTGTGGGAAGGAACGACCGATATTCCTGCAGCACCGGCTTGAGCATCCCCTGAGGGTCCAGATAGACCCTGGCCTCAAGCCCGCTGCCGATTAATTTCTCCTGCCGGGCCGATTCCAGAGCTTTCAGAACGTCATTCCGCGCCGCAATCAGCCGTTCCCATTTTTCAAGGTTGCCCGCAAGCGAAGCCGGCAACCCCTG
>Ga0070737_10006387_pt1 | contig 10836 bp, 8 predicted proteins | sample Coa_R1_10_FD_66438 | JGI IMG/M metagenome (GOLD analysis project Ga0070737, IMG submission 66438) | Surface soil microbial communities from Centralia Pennsylvania, which are recovering from an underground coalmine fire - Coalmine... | ecosystem: Environmental > Terrestrial > Soil > Unclassified ...
AGCCGGCCCGCGGGCACGGCAGCCAGCGCCGCCGCCAGGTAGTAGACACTCACCGCCAGGCCAAGGTCCTTGAGGGTCAGGGACAGGGCCGGGCGGATCTGCACGGCCAGCGCGCCCACCAGGAAGATGCTGAGCGAGGTCGCCACCGCGCCCAGCGAGGCCGCGGCAAGCCCCTGGAGGCCGCCGCGGCCCGCGGCGGGGCCCGGCGGGGCCGGGCCGGCCGCCGGGGACGTCATGCGCCCACCGCGGCCAGCGTCCGCGCGTCCCCGGGCAGGCACGATCCGCGCACCCCGCTATGCCCGCGCATGAGGGTGCACGAGGCCGCCGTCGTCTTGTGCGCGGGAGGCCACGCCCGCAGAGAGCAGGCGGGTGATGGCCCGCAGGTCCGCCGCCGATTCCAGGCCCAGGATCAGGTCAGCGGCCCGCTGTCCGGCATCGGCGCCGATGCCGCCCGCCTCCAGGCAGTCCAGGAACTTCTGCCGCAGCTCGGCCTCGCTCATCGGATTCGCGGGACTGCCCTTGGCGAAAGCGGCGCGCGTCCGGTACTCGCGGCCGTCCTTCATGCGCACCCGGATGATGCTCGTCATGGTGTTGTATCCGGCGGCGTCGGCTTCCGGATCCACCTCGAAGCGCACCTTCTCGATGGCGGCCCTCACCTCGGGGTCGGATACCACCTCGTCGCGGAACTCAGCCAGCCCGGCGCGGCCGCGCAGCAGCAGGATGGCGATGCAGAACTCCATGCTGAACTTGGCGGCCAGGCTGTCGGCTGGCCGGTGGTGAATCAGCGCGTTCGGCATGTGGCGGTTGGTACCCACGCGGACTTCCGCCACGTCCTCGGCACGCAGGTCGTGTGCTTGCCTCAGCTCGAGGAACGCGCTCATCGCCGGGTGGGTCAGCGAACCGGAGGGGTAAGGCTTGATGGAAACCCCCGGGTCGGCGAACGTCCACGGGGCGCCCAGCTGGCCGGTGATCTTCGCCGGGTCGTAGCCGCCCCCGGCGGCGCTGAAGAATCCCCGGCCGGCCTCCAGGATGTTGGGCGCAGTGGTGAAGCCCCTCCCGGCCAGGCTCGCGGCCAGCAAACCGCTTTCCGCGGCGCGGCCGGCGTGGAACGGTTTCGTCATGGTCCCGAAGTTCTCGCGCAGCCCGGCCGCCTGCGAGCCGGCCAGCGCGAGCGCGGCGGCGGTCTTCCCGGCGTCGTATCCGAGGAGCCGGGCGGCGCCCGCGGCGGCACCGAACGTGCCGATCGTGCCGGTCGAGTGGAAACCTGACTCGTAGTGGCGGGGATCGATGGACTCCGCGATCGCGGATTCCACCTCCACGCCCACCAGGTAGGCGGCGAGCAGGTCCGCGCCGCTGCTGCCCTCCCGTTCGGCCAGCGCCAGCACGGCCGGCAGCACCGGCGCCGTGGGGTGAGTGAGCAACCCGTAAACCCGGTCGGGCAGCACCGCGAGCTGCGTGTCGTCGAAATCGTCCGCGTGGATCGCCATGCCGTTGAGGAAAGCGGCGAAGCGCGCCGGAAGGAGCGCGCCGCTGCCGAGCACGGTCGAGGTGCCGGCCCGGCAGCCGTAGGAGGCTACTTCCGCGGCGGCGATCGCCACGCCTTCGGTGCGCGCACCGGCCACGGCGAGCCCGAAGCCGTCGAGGATGGAATGCTTGGCTCTCAGCACCACCTCAGGCGGGACCGCGTCCAGCGGCGTGTCAGAGACAAAACGGCTGACTTTCATCGTCAGACCCTCGGTCATCGGGCGTCTCCCATTTCACTCGTCCGCCCGGGCGACGGCGCCCGCAGCGCGCTGATTACTGCATCGGCGACTTCCTCGGTACCGGCGTTACCGCCCAAGTCCCCGGTGCGCACCGCGCCGTCGGCGAGCACCTGTTGGATCGCGTCCTCCACGCGGGCCGCCTCGCCCGCGAACCCGAGGTGACGGAGCATGAGGGCGCCGGCCCAGATCGCGCCGATCGGGTTGGCGCGACCTTGCCCGGCGATATCCGGCGCGGAGCCGTGTACGGGCTCGAACAGCGACGGATGGGACCGCGTCGGATCGAGGTTCGCGCTGGCCGCCAGGCCGAGGCTGCCCTGCAACGCGGCGCCAAGGTCCGTGAGGATGTCCGCGAAGAGGTTCGACCCGACGACCACATCGATGGTGTCCGGCCGCAGCACCATCCGGGCCGCCATCGCGTCGACGTGCATCCGCTGCACGGTGACCTCCGGGTATTCCCGCGCCACCTCGGACACCACCTCGTCCCACAGGACGTACGCGTAGCGGCTCGCGTTGGATTTCGTGACGCTGATGAGCGACCCCGAACGCTCCCCGGCCAGCTCGAGCGAGTAACGGGCGACGCGCTCTATCGCGAGCCGGGTGAACACCGGCGCCTCCACAGCGACCTCGTACGGCGTGCCGACGTGCACCCGGCCGCCAGCGCCCGAATACTCCCCCTCGGTGTTCTCGCGGACGAACAGCATGTCGATCTCATCCGGGCCGCGATCCGCCAGCGGCCCGGCCACCCCCGGCAGCAGCCTCACCGGCCGGAGGTTGGCGTATAGCTGGAAGGCCCTGCGGATGGGCAGCAGCAGCCCCCATAGGCTGATGTGGTCCGGCACCGTCGGCCAGCCCACCGCCCCGAGGTAGATCGCGTCGTGGTTGCCGAGCCGGGACAGCGCGTCGCCGGGCATCATCGCGCCCGTCTTCGCGTAGTAATCCGAGCCCCACGGAAGCATCTCCACGTCGAGCGAAGCGACGGCCTCGAGCACCCGCAGGCCTGCCGGTATAACCTCTTTCCCCACGCCGTCGCCTGCGATGACGGCTATTGAAGGCATCGTTGACCTCTCCTTGGTGCGGCCTGAAGGCTCCTTGGTGCGGCCTGAAGGCCGCGATCTGACGCGGGCGGTGACTGCGCGAACCGGTCAGTCCGGGCGGTCAAGCTCACGAACCCGGTCCATGTCGATGTCTACGCCAAGGCCCGGGCCGGCCGGCACCGCGATGAACCCCTCGTGGTCCACGTCGAGCGGTGACGAGTCGCGCAAGTGCGGCCCGAACGGGTAGCGGCCGAAACTCTCCGGCTCGCGCTCGGGCACCATGAACTCGGTAAGGCCGCCGGTCGCCGCGCTGGCCCCCACGTGCACAGCGGCGAGGAAGCTCAGCGGGGGCGCGGCGGAGTGCGGCACGAGCCGCTTCCCCCACGCGTCCAGCACATGAGCGATCTTGATGCCCTGGCTTATGCCGCCGCATTTGTCGAAGGACGGCTGGAAGATGGCGAGGGAATCCAGGCTCAGGTGCCGCCGCAGCGCGTACACGGTGGTGTCTGACTGGAAGCCGGACACCGGGGTCGACAGGCGCGCGGAGACGGCGGCCAGGGCTTCGACGTTGGTGTACGGGCACGGTTCCTCGAACCAGCGGACACCGGTTGCGTCGCAGGCAGCCCCCACGGCGAGGGCGTCCGCGACGTCGTACGCACCGTTGGAGTCCACGGCGAGCGGCATGCCGGGACGCTCGGAGCGCAGCCGGGTGATGCGCGCCTTGTCTGTCTCGACGCCATGCCCGATCGCGACCTTGACGCCGCGGAATCCCCAGTCCCGGGCCGCGTCGATCAGCTCAAGCTGCTCCGCCACCGGACGGTTCCACGGGATCGTGGCGTACGCCTCGATGCGGTCCCGGAGCAGGCCGCCGAGCAGCTGCCACACCGGCTGATTCATCGCCCGCGCCTTCAGGTCCCACAGGGCGATGTCCACCGCGCTCACAGCCGGGTGCAGGCCGTGGTTGCGGACCGACCGCCACAGCCGGTCCCACAACTTCGGAATGTGCCGCGCGTCCTGGCCCAGCAGCAGCGGGCGCAGCCCGAGCAGCACTCCCGCACGCAGGATCCGCGCGTCGGTCTGCTGCACCCAGGAGTCGCCGATGCCCTCGTGGCCCCCGTCGGTGGTGATGCGGACGAGGACGGAGTCGGGCAGCAGCTTGGTGGAATGGCCGCCGCCGATGTCGACGGCCGGGTGCGGGCTGCGGATCACCCAGGCCTCGACCTCGCGGATCGTCATCTCAGAACGGGACGTGGCATCCGGTTCAGGCTCATACAGGAACGCCGCGCTAGGGACGTCTACCGGCGGTTGCGCCATGTGTCACTCCTTCAGCAAGTCCAGGACCCGGCACGCGCGTTCCGCGCGCGGCTCGGGCGGGATGGCCGGCCCGACCGGGTGCTCATCCGACGAGGATCCGCGCCACCTCGGCACGGTCGCGCAGTTCGTCCGCGCTGCCGGAAAGCACGTTCCGTCCCTGGGCGAGCAGGCAGACCGAATCGGCGTGCTCCATGGCCAGCGACGCGTTCTGCTCCACCACGAGCAAGGCGACGCCGGTGCCGCGGATGCGGTCGATCTGCTTCCAGACCCGCTCGGCGTACAGCGGTGACAGGCCCGCGGTCGGCTCGTCGAGGATCGCGGCCAGCGGCTCGGTCATCAGCAGCCGGGCCAGCGCGAGCATCCGCTGCTGGCCGCCGGACATGGCGCTGGCCTTCTTGTTCCTGTCGACGCCCAGGTCGGGGAAGAGCTCGAGCACCTGCGTGATGCGCGCCCGCAGGTCGCCCTTGCGGGTGTACCCGCCCATCTCCAGGTTCTCCTGCACCGACATCTCGTCGAAGACATTCGCGAGCTGCGGCAGGTAGCCCAGGCCGCGCCGCACCAGCTTGTGCGGCGCCACCCCGGTGACCTCCTGGCCGGCGAGGTAGACGTGGCCGGCGCGGATCCGCAGCAGGCCCACGATGGCCTTGGCGAGGGTCGACTTGCCCGCTCCGTTCGGTCCGAGGATCACCGTGGTATGGCCCTGCTCGGCGCTGACCGCCACGTTATCCAGGACCGGCGGCCCGTCATAGCCGGCGGTTATGCCCTCGGCGCGCAGGATCGCCATGTCATTCACCTCCGCCAATCGACGAGGCCTGCGGGCCGCGCGATTCACCAGCGGCGACCCCCAGGTAGGCCGCGATGACGTCCTTGTGCGCCCGCGCCTCCTCCAGCGGCCCGCGGGTGAGCACCTTGCCTTCCGCCATCACCACCACCTCGTCGGCCACCCAGGACAGGAAGGCCATGTTGTGCGCGATCAGCAGCACCGTCACGCCGGCCTCGGCGATCTCGCGGACGCGGCGGGCGATGAGCTGGCTGGTTTCCGGGAACACGCCCGCGGTAGGCTCGTCCATCAGCAGCAGCCGGGGATGGGCCATCAGGGCGCGGGCGATCTCCATCAGCCGGCGCTGGCCGCCGGACAGCGAGCCGGCCGGGCGGTCGAGATGGCTGGTCAGGCCGAGCCAGCCGAGCAGTTCAGTGGCTTCCTCGCGCAGCGCGGCCTCCTGGGCCTGCCAGCCGCGCTGCCAGAACATGGCCGCGAGCGGCCCCTCGCCCCGCTGCGCTTGCGCGGCGATCATCACGTTCTCCAGCACCGGCAGGTGCGGCAGCACGCGGGCGGTCTGGAAGGTCCGGGCGACCCCGAGCCGGGACATCCCCGCCGGGCCCCGGCCGCCGACGCTGCGCCCGTCGAGCACGATCTCGCCCGCCTGGGGGGTGAGCCGCCCGCTGAGGATCTCCACCAGCGTCGACTTCCCGGCGCCGTTCGGCCCGATCAGCCCGGTGACGGTCCCCCGGTCAATGCTGAAGCTACAGCCGTCCACCCCGCGAGCACCGCCGTAGGAGTAGACCACGTCCCGGATTTCCAGCAGGACATTCCCCGCCGATGGGCCCGCGACCGCAGCCGCCCGCCGCTCGCCGACCGCCCCGGCGACTTCGGCCGCCGCGGCGGGCGCCGGCCGGTCCGGGGCCGCCGGGCCGACGTCCGGGGCGTGACCCTCCGCCGGGGTCCCGGAATCGGCCAGCGCGGACGCGGGCTCCTTGGTCCGGTACCACTTGAGCCAGCGCTCTGGGATGATGCCTTCGGGCCGGTAGCGGAGCATCAGGATAAGCACCAGCCCGATGACTATCGCGCGCAGCGCCCCGACGTTCGCGGGGTTGCCGAAGTTCGGCACGTACCGCGAGATCTCGCCCAGCGCCTCGATGAGGACGAAGGCGCCCAGCAACGCCCCCCAGTAGTTCCCCGAGCCGCCGACGATGAGCGCGGCGAGCAGGATGAACGACTCCAGCGGCAGGAAGGCCGCCGGGCTCCACGCGCTGATGTAGAAGATCAGCAGCCCGCCGGCGATGCCGGCCAGGAAGCAGCCGATGGTGAACACGGCGATCTGCGGCTTCCAGGTGACCCGGCCGAACGCGGCGGTCACCTCCTCGTCCTCGCGGATCGACCGCAGCAGCCGGCCGAACGGCGAACGGAATATCCGCCGCGAGAGCCAGACGAACACCGCCAGCAGGGCGGCGGACAGCCCCAGCATGATCGCCGAGTAGCCCTCGGAGCTGATGTTCGCGCTGCCGGTGATCTGCGGTACGTTGAACAGCCCGGTGTCGCCGTCGAACAGCGGCTGGTAGGTGTCGATCAGGTTCCACACGATGAACGCGACCGCCACCGTGACGATGGCCAGGTAGTCGCTCCGCAGCCGCCGCACGGTGAGCAGGAAGACCAACGAGCCGAGGACGGCCGCCACGACGCCGCCGAGCAGCAGCCCCAACCACCACGGCAGGGTCCAGCCCAGGGCATAGGTGATGCCGGGCACGGTGGACGGGCCCATCGTCGTGACCGCGGCGATGTAGGCGCCGACGGCCACGTAGATGTAGAACGCGAAGTTCAGCAGGCCGCTGTAGCCGTACTGGAGGTTCAGGCCGACGACCATGATGGCGTTGATGCACCCCAGAACCAGCGCGTCGGTGAGGAAGTAAACCATCAGCGGATCAGCCCCCGGGCCTTGACGAGTCCTTGCGGACGGAACAGCAGCAGCACGACCACGACGGCGAACGCGATGGACGTCTTGTAGGCCGCGTTCACGTAGGCGCCGGAAATCTCGGTGAGGAGACCGACGATCAGCGCCCCCAGCATCGCGCCGTACGGGCGCCCGATGCCGCCGAGGATGACGGCACCGAAGATCACGAACAGTTCGGTGAACCCGCTGGTCGGGCTGAGCGTGCTTTCCTGCAGCACCAGGCCGACGCCCGCCAGCGCGGTGAGCAGGCCGGCGATGAACCAGGTCAGCGAGATCACCCGGTCGCTGTCGATACCGCACGACCGTGCCAGGTCGATGTTGTTGGAGGTAGCCCGGATGGCCTTGCCGAACTTGGTGTAGGCGAGCATCACGTGCAGCAGCAGCAGCAGCGCCGCCGACGCGCCGATCATGACCAGGTCGCCCGGAGTCAGCAGGAACGGCCCCAGGCGCATGGCGTTGCCGAGGTTCAGCGAGAACCGCCGCGGCGACGGCGACCAGATGAGGATCAGCGCGTTCTGCACCACGAACGACAGGCCCACCCCGGCGATGAGCAGCGTGACCGGGCGCACGCCCCGGCGCATGAAGGGCCGGAATACCAGGTAGTTGGCCAGCATGCCCAGCGCTCCCACCGCGACGCCGCCGAGCAGCACGGCCAGGACGAAGTTGACGCCCGCCCGGTTGGCGGACCAGGCCACGTACGCCCCGAGGGTCATGAAGTCCCCGAAGGCGAAGTTGAAGAAGTTAGTGACACTTACCTGAAGAGAAACCGCGACGGCGGCCAGCGCGACTATCGATGCGGTGGCCAGGCCAAACCCAACTGCCTGCAGCAGCTGACTCATAGGGCTCACGCTCCTGACACCGGTCGTGGGAGCGGGCGATGACGCTCCCACGACCCGCGCGTAACGAACTCGGTTATTACTGCGGTAGGGGTTACCTGGTCGTCAGCGGCTCAGGAGGCCCATGATCTGATCCGGAGTCAGCGTCGCGACAGCCGAGACGCTGCCGTCCGGGTTGTAGTGCAGGAAGTCGAATGGCCCGTACACGTTGTGGTGGCTGTCGAACGTGACGCTGCTCGCGGCCCCCACGTACTTGATGGCCTTGCCGGCCTTCAGCAGGTCAAAGCACTGGGTGTAGTCGGTGCAGGTCGTGCCCGGCCCGTTGGCCGCCTTGAGGATGCCCTGCTCAAGCGCGGGGTACTTATAGGTGCCGGCCTCCCGGGCTCCCAGCGCCCAGATGTTCACCGCGTCGTACATGTAGGTTTCCCCGTTGCTCGGCTGGGTCTGTCCCGTCTGCTGTTTGAGCAGCTTGAGGAAGTCGTTGTAGCCGCCGTTCTCGGTGCCGGGGTTGGCGATGTAGATCGGGCCGGAGGCGATCTGCGCCCCGACGGAGGTGAAGAACTCCTTGGCGAACCACAGGTTGCTCACCACCCACGGCGTGGACAGCAGGTTCTCCTGCTTCAGCTCGCCGAACAGCACGCCGGCCGACGGGATGTCGAACTGGCCGACGATCGCCTGCGGATGCCCGGAGAACAGGTCGGTGATCTCGCTGCGGAACGACGTCGAGCCCACCGCGATCGTGACCGTGCGCTGGATCGTCATGCCCAGCTTCTTCGCCGCGGCCACCAGCCCCGGGACCAGCGACGTGTCACCGGTTGTGTTGCCGATGGCCAGGGCAACCTTGTTCCAGCCCCTGCTGTGGGCGTACACCATCATCGCGTCGGACATCTCGGTGTCAGACGGCGCCAGCCGGAAGAAGTACGGGCTGGTCTCGTTGTCGAAAGCGGCGCCGCCGCCCCACATCAGCATGGGGATGTTGGCCTTGGCCGCCAGCGGCAGCACCACCGGCGCCGTCTGGATGATGGGCCCGACTATGGCAACCGCGTGATCGACATTGATCTCCTTGTCCGCGGCCGGTACCGCGTCCGCGGGGTCGGAGGCGTCGTCCTGCGGGTCCAGCTTCACCTGATGGCCGAGAACCCCGCCGTCGGCGTTGATAACTGACAGCGCCAAGTCAGCGCCCTTGACCATGGCCGCGCCGATATCAGCGCGCGGCCCGGTCAGCGGTCCCATCTCGCCGAGGGTGATCGGCCCGTTCGCCGGACGGCCGCCGCCCGAGCCCGAGCCCGAGCCGTTCGAGGCGCAGGCAGCGAGGAGGACCGCCCCCGCCGCCGCCGCGATGAGCGCCTTGAGGCGCCCGCTTTGTCTAGAGCCCACGACCTTCACCCGGAATACCTCCCTGTATCGAATGAGTCCACTGGCCCGGTACTTGTGAACCGCGCTGCGTCAGAGCGACACGGACCCGGGCTTCCTCCGCGCCCCTGCTGCCGCCAGTCGCTGGCTGTGACGCCCAGCCGAAGGTTCGCTCCTCTGTCCGCGCGCCATAACGAGCGCTCCCGGCTGAGTCAGGACCCGCTCATTGCACTGAGTGGAATGTGATTCCGTTGGATGGTGAAACCATAATAGAGTGCAAATCAGCCCGTCAAGGCTGCAACCGGTAAAGGTTGGGCCAACCGGATACCAGCCCTCAGGAGGGGTTAGACTGCGTGGCATCAAGCACAGCGAAGCACCGAGGATTCCGGCGACCCTTGGATAAGGGCGAAACTGAATTCGATAAAAATCGACTAGCTGACAATACTGGGGTTACTCAGGTGCGATTGTCGCCCGGCGCCGGTTCACGTCGCGCGGCTGGAGGCGGGATGGACATTACTGACGAATCGCACGCACCGGTGCGCGATGCCGTTCCCAGCCAGAACCCTGGACCGATCCAGCGCTCCCTGGAACTGCTCAAGATGCTGGCGGAATCCGACGACTCGGTCGCGGTCCGCGATGTCGCCGCCGCGCTGGAGCTGCCCCCCAGCACGAGCCACCGGCTGCTGCAGCAGTTCATCAGCGCCGGGTTCGTGGTCGCGGACCCGGCCAGCAAGCGCTACCGGGTAGGGCCCGCCCTGTACCGGCTGGCCGCGCTGATCCACGCCAAGTCGGACCTCGCGAGGACCGTCCAGCCATTCCTCGATGAGCTCACCGCGGCCTGCGACGAAACCAGCCTGTTCGCCGTCTTCGACCGCGCCACCGCCACGGTCGCGTTCGTGGCGAAGGCGGACTCCTCTCAGGCACTGAGTTACCGGATCAGCCTGAACACGCCGGTCAGCGCCTACTGGGGGTCGTCGAGCCAGGTGATCCTCGCCTACCTGCCAGAACCTGACCTGCAACGCGTCCTCGCCTCACCCCACCCGTCGCCGGTGGATAACCGCAAGCCCATGCAGGAAGCGAGGTTCCGGGCATACCTCGCCGCGATCCGCAGGCGGGGCTATGCCTTGACCAAGGGCCAGAAGCTGCCAGGAGCGGTAGGCACCGCCGCTCCGGTATTCGACGCGACGGGTGTCGTCGGCAGCGTCACCGTGACCATCCCGGAGGTGCGCTTCCAGCCCGGCATGGGCTCAAGGATTCCGCGGCTGGTGATGCGGTCGGCAGGGCAGATCTCGGAGGTGCTCGGGCACCGCGGCTCCCCCGCCGGCTCCCCCGCCGCAGGATTATCCAGATTATCCAGCCGGTTCCGGGCCCAGGGGGAATGGCGACGCGAAACGCCGCCTGGGCCATCAGCCGGCCGGGGAGCCAGGTTACACGGTCATGGCCGGGCAGGATGAGCCGAGCGGATGGCCGGGGAGGATGACGAGCCGGGCGCCGGCCGGGTGAGCTCCGGCCTCGATTCCCTGGCGTCGCAGGAGGCGCGCGGGTCACGGCCCTGCGAGGTCACGGCCTGCCAGGCGTGGCGCCCCGTGGAGCGTAGCCGGGGCGGTGGCCCACCGCCCCCATCTATCTGGGGCTGGGGCTCACCGCCCCAGAACGGAGCGCCTCATGCCGCACCGAGGGCACGCGGAGCCAGGGGAGCCAGCTCACCTGCTGGCGCGCCCATGGGATGGCCTCCACGATCGCGGGCGGCGGCAGGTGCGGGCGGGAGGAGTCACCGCGGGACCGTTCGGACGACATGGCGGCGCGG
>Ga0070737_10006389_pt1 | contig 10834 bp, 6 predicted proteins | sample Coa_R1_10_FD_66438 | JGI IMG/M metagenome (GOLD analysis project Ga0070737, IMG submission 66438) | Surface soil microbial communities from Centralia Pennsylvania, which are recovering from an underground coalmine fire - Coalmine... | ecosystem: Environmental > Terrestrial > Soil > Unclassified ...
TGGCATGTCCGGCGGTGGCATGTCCGGCGGTGGCATGTCCGGCGGTGGCGTGTCCGGGGCCGGGGCACTGGCGCCGGGCCCGGCGCCAGACGCGGCGGCCGAACTGGCCCGGGCCCTGACCTCGGCCAGCCGGCCGGTCTTCATCGCCGGGCGTGGTGCGCGCGCGGCCGGCGCCCGCCGTGACCTGGAGGATCTGGCCGATTCCTGCGGCGCGCTGCTGGCCACCTCGGCGGCGGCGAAGGGCCTGTTCCGTGGCAGCCCGTGGGACCTGGACGTGAGCGGCGGGTTCGCCTCGCCGCTCGCCGCGAAGCTCATCGCGGACGCGGACCTGGTGGTCGCCTGGGGTTGCTCGCTGAACATGTGGACGACCAGGCACGGCAAGCTGATCGGCGCCGGCTGCCAGGTCGTGCAGGTGGACAACGACACCGCGGCGATCGGTGCGCACCGGCCCGTGCATCTGGGCGTGTTCGGCGACGTCGCGGTGACCGCCCGCGCGGCCGCCGCCGCGCTGGCGGCCCAGCCGAACCAGGCGCTGGGCCACGGCTACCGGACCGGCCAGGTCCGCGAGCAGATCGCGGCCGGCGGCCGCTGGCGGGACGTGCCGTACACCGACGAGACCGGCGAGGGCCGGATCGACCCGCGGACGCTGTCCATCGGGCTGGACGATCTGCTGCCCGCCGAGCGGCTGGTGGCCGTGGACTCGGGCAACTTCATGGGCTACCCGAGCATGTTCCTGTCCGTCCCCGACGAACAGGGCTTCTGCTTCACCCAGGCGTACCAGTCGGTCGGACTCGGGCTGGGATCGGCCATCGGCTCGGCGATCGCCCGCCCGGACCGGCTCACCGTGGCGGCGCTCGGCGATGGCGGCGCGCTGATGGGGGTGAGCGAACTCGAAACCGTGGTCAGACTGGGGCTGTCCATGGTGGTCGTGGTCTACGACGACGAGGCGTACGGCGCTGAGGTCCATCATTTCCACCCGGGCGGGCCCGAGCTTGACACGGTGCGATTCCCGCCCACGGACATCGCGGAGATCGGGCGGGGATTCGGTTTCGAGGGCCTGACCGTCCGCGACCCAGATGATCTCGCGCACGTCAGCCGCTGGCTGGACGGCCCGCGCGACCGCCCCCTGCTGATCGACGCGAAGGTCACGTCGCAGCACGGTTCGTGGTGGCTGGAGGAGGCCTTCCGGTGACCTGGACCGGCCGGTAGACCGGCCAGCGCCGACGGCGGCTGACCGGGCGGGCTACCTCGCGGTCAGCAGGCGTACGTCATGGCTGCTGGCCGCGGCGGCCGCGAATCCGAGCAGCCGGCCGCCCTCCTCGATGAGCGCGTCGCGCTCCGCGGCGGGCATCGGGGCGAACGGCTCGATGTCGAGTGTGGCGGCTTCCTTGTCCCTGGTGATCCGCCAGTCGCCCCGGTAGCAGCCGTCGAGCAGGAAGGTCCCGGCTCTGGCGCCGTTGCCGGGCAGCAACGGGACGCTCCGGCCGGCCGGGACCACCCGGTCGCGGTCGGCGTGAGACAGCAGCAGGTTGTCGTACTCAGGCAGGAAGCGCGGCGGGGCGGGGGTGTCCGGGTCCGGCCGCGGCGCGTCCGGCAGGTCGAGCATTTCGGCGCCGCCGGGGCCGCGGAAGACCCGCAGGCCCGGGCGAAGCCGCTCGGCGACCTCGGCCAGCCGGGTCAGGCCCGACCAGGCCTGGACGTCGTTCACCGTGGCCGGGCCGAACCCGGCCAGGTAGCGCAGCACAACCTGATCGGGCGAGGGGTCGGGGTCGAACGCCCGGCCGAGCCAGTCCTCGGCCGGGGCCCAGGCCGCCGGCCCGGTCCGCTCCCACAGCCCGCGCGGTGGCACCTGGACCACCGGGAACAGGTACGTGATCGCGTAGGCCATCGACGTGGGGTCATGGTCCGGCCACCGGGCCGCCAGGAGCGGGGCCAGCGCGGCCCTGGTCCGGGGCTGCCCGGCCAGCAGTTCCTGGCCCACCCGCAGCAGTTCCGCCCGGTCGATCCCCTCGATGTTCCTGGCGAAGGCCTGGCTGTTGAAACCACGGGTGATCACGGTCTGGGTGAGCGGGCGCAGCGTTACCGCGTCGGCGGCGGTAACTAGGTGGATGGTGCCGCGCATGACGTGGATGCGCACCGCCTGGCGGCTGGTGATCAGCCCGGCCAGCTCACCGGGGCGGAACCCGGTCAGCCGGGACCAGAGGCCGACGTAGGGCGCGTTCGGCGCCTGGGACTGCAGGCCGACCAGACGGGTGATCGCCTCGGCGGCGGGCAGCTCGTGCCGGTCCAGCAGCATCTGGCGGGCCAGCGTGGCCCGGTTCAGCGCGCGCTGGCTGAGCACCGGTTCGCGGGACATACCGGAACCCTAGAGCCTGCTGCTCAGCCCAGGTGACCCTAACAGGGGCCGTCGCTGGTCCAGGCGCCGGACGAGCCGCCCGGGACCTCGTCGTAGTTCCACTGGGTGGCCGTCCACTGGTCGCCGTTGTAGGAGACCTGGTCCCCGCTGGTGTAGGTGCCAGTCGACGACCAGGCGGGCGCCGTGCAGCCGCTGGGCGGGGTCGGCGACGGGGTGGGCGTCGGCGGCGGGGTTGTCGGCGTGGAGTTGGCGAAGGTGACCGTGTAGGCGGTGAAGTCCCACGAATTCTGCGTGACGCTGCTGCATTCGCTGGAGAGCTGGCCGTTGTTGCCGGGCGGGTCGCACTCCCGGTCGCGGTTGACCGACCAGAACGTGAAGCGGGTCATGCCCACGCTCTGCGCGAAGCTCAGCACGGTCTGGAAGTCGCTCTGGTAGAAGTACTCGGCGGTGTCGGTCCGCCCGTTCATGCCGGAGAAACCCTCGTGCTGGTAGGCCTGCGCGCTGGTCCAGCCGAACGTGCTCATGAGCTGCGCGTTGAAGTCCTGCAGCGCGGTCACCTGCGAGGACCCACCGTTGAAGCCACCGTCGAACGGCATGATCGAGTAGTCGTCCGGGGTGAAGCCCAGGCTCTGCGCCTCGTCCAGCAACTGCTGGCCGAAGTAGTTCGCCCCGGTCGTCGTGCTCGGCATCGTGATCGAGATGAACAGGCCCGGGTTGTTCTCCTGCAGGATCTGGGCCGCGCCGAGCTCGTTGGCGATGGCGGAGGTGTCCTCGATCTCCGGCTCCTCCAGGTCGAAGTCGAAGGCGTGCAGGCCATAGGTGCTGATCACCTGCTGGTAGGCCGCGGCCGTCGCCGACGCGCTGCCGCACACCTGGCCGAGCTTCGTCCCGTCGTATCCGCCTGCCGACACGGTGACGTCGCCGCCGGCCCCGCGGACCTCGTTGATGACCGACGCCACCTGCGTGTCCGACGAGACCGGGTCGGTCCCGTTCCAGGCCGGATCGCAGTTGCCGTTGTCGGCGAGGATGAAGGCCATGTCGAACGCCTTCTGCCCGGTGGCCGACATCACCTGCCCCAGGTCGGGTGCGTCGGAGTCGAGCACGCTGTAATACGGTGCCGACTCGTACCAGTTGGCGGTCAGGGCCGCGGTGCCGCTGGTGGCGCGGGCCGATGCTAAGGCGGTCCCGGCCGCACCGGCGATCGCCATGAGCGCTGCGGCCACGATCGCGGTCACCGTGCGCGGGCGGGGTCCGCGTGATCTTTTCAGCGGGGTCAGATCCACGTTTCCCTCCTCAGTAAGTGTGGAACCGTGCAGATCCCACTAATAGGAAAGTTTCCTAATAGTTTAGATCAAAGCGTAGTCATTCGGGCGCTCTCAGTCAACGGATGGACCAGCGGGCGGCGGTCCCGGCGGGCTCGCAGGTGGATTCCGGTGAGCTCAGAAACCGGTGCCGGTGAGAGCCGGAGCTAGGCGCTGGCTGGGACGCTCTCGGGCTCGGACGCGGGATCCCGGGGCTGGTAGCGGTACCGGATGAAGGCGGGCAGCGCCAGGCCGATCACGAGCGTGCCGGCGACCGCGAGCAGGCCGCCGCTGAGCGCGCTGATCGCCGGCGAGGTGAGCGAGCCCAGGGCTCCTGCCTCCAGGTTGCCGAGCTGCGAGCCGCCCGCGCCCACGACGTAGTCGGCGGCCATCACCCGGCCGCGGAACCGTTCAGGGGTCGCCGACTGAACGATCACGCCGCGGAAGACCACGGTGAACATGTCCGCGGCCCCGGCCAGCGCGAGCAGGGCGAGGGTCAGCCACAGGCTGGGAGCGACCGCGAAGCCGGCGAAGGCCGCGCCCCACACCGCCACCGTGATCAGCATGGCCAGTCCCTGGCGGGATATGTGCCTGAGCGGCCCGGAGAGCACGGCGCTGATCAGGCCGCCCACGCCGATGGCCGCGGTGAACAAGCCGAGCGTGCGGGGACTGCCACCGAACCGTTCGGCGTTGATGGCCGGGAACAGGGCGGTGGGCAGGGCGAATACGGTCGCGTCGAGGTCGGCCAGGAACGCGCCCGCGATCACCTGGCTGCGGCGGATGAAGCTGACCCCCGCGGCCACGGCCCGCGGTCCGGGCCGCGCGGTCCCGGCTTCCGGACGCATCGCGGGCAGCCTGGCCACGCCGTACAGCGCGATGAAGAAGGTGATCGTGTCGAACGTGTAGCAGCCGCGCAGACCCAGGTGGGGAGCGGCGGTGATGGCGCCCGCCAGTGCGGGGCCGACGGTCATCGTGATCTGGAAACTGAGCCGGTCCAGGGCGAGCCCGGCCGAGAGCTGGCTGGCCGGCAGCAGCCTCGGGATGAACGTGCTGCGGGCCGGGCGGTTGATGGCCCCCAGCGCGGACGCCACGGCGACCAGGCCATACAGCACCCATACCGAGCCCAACCCGGCGAAGGCCTGCGCGGCCAGCAGCGCCGACACCATCGCCATGCCCGCACTGGTGATCATCACCAGCTTCCTGCGGTCGGTCGCGTCCACCACCGAACCACCCAGCAGCCCCACAACCAGCGTCGGCACCATCTGCGCCAGGCCGATGGCGCCCACCGCGAACGGCGAGCGGGTGAGATCGTAAATCTGCAGGATGACCGCGAAACTGGTCAGCGCACTGCCCACCGAGGACAGCGTCGTCCCTATCCAGAGCCTCCGGAACGCCGCGGACTCGCGCAGCGGCGTGATGTCCGCGAGCAGCCGGTACCTGCTGGGCACGTCTGTGCTCTCCTCACTGTGCTGGCTCGCCACTGTGCTGCCTGATCACCGTGCTGCCTGATCACTGGGCTGGCTGGCCAATTCCCCGCGCTGGCTGGCCGGTGGGCTGGCTGGCCACTGCCTGGCGAACTCGGTCATTGTAACAGTGCTTATATAAGTGCTGTTATAATTATTTTCGTGACCAGTCGAGTGGGCGGGAGCATGGGCGGCTCCGGGCTGAACAGCAGGGACACGGACGCGGGCAGGGACACGGACACGGACAGGGACACGGGCACGGGCACGGGCACGCCCAGGGCCCGCCGAGCGAAGAGTCCGGCGCCAGGTGGCGAGAACCTGCCTCCGGCCGAGAAGAGAAGACACGCGCCGGAGAGCTTTGCCGACCCGAGTCGGCAAAGCCACTGGCGGCCCCTGCGGCTGCTGCAGGCGGCGATGGACGCGGAGATCGCACGCGTCTACGCCGAGGCGCGGATCGACGGGCTCAAGCCCGCCTGGGTGATGGAGCTGCTCCGGCTGCACGCCAATGGTCCGATGACGATCACCGAGCTGGCGGCGTCCGTGCAGCGCACCCACTCGGCGGTGAGCCAGAAGGTGGCCGCCATGCGTGCCGCCGGATGGGTTCGCACCTCCACCGGCGCCGACGCCCGCAGCAAGAAGGTCTCACTCACCACCCAGGCGACCCGCGTGATCGGCCGCCTGGCCGCCGAATGGCGCGCCACCGAGAGCGCGCTCGCGGAGATCGAGGCGGAGATCCCTTATCCGCTGAGCCGGGTTGTCACCGACATCGAGGAAGCGCTGCGGCGCAAGAGTTTCCACGACCGCATCGCCGAGAACCTGGCCCAGGACCCCGGCTGGGTGTGACCAACCGCCACCCAGGACCCCGGCTGGGTGTGACCACCCACCACCCGGGGTCGATGGGGCTAGTTTTCGGCCGGCGGCGCGCTGGACGTGCCGTCGGGCCGGGACACGCCCGGAGCGGTTTCCGTAAGAGGTTTGCCGCGGCGGTAGATCGTGCCGGGCCGCCAGCCAGGTGGCGGTGGGATCAGGACCAGGGTGCCGTCGGGTTCCCTGATGACCTGCCAGCCGCCCTCGTGCACCAGCCAGTGGTGATAGCAGCAGAATGGTGCGCCGTTAGAGAGCTTGGTCAGGCCGCCGTGCACCCAGTGAACGATGTGATGGATCACTTCGATCGGCCGGGTGCAGCCGGGCGCGCCGCATCGGCCCCCGTAGAGGGCATGCAGGGCGTCGCGCTGGCGCGGAGTCCAGCCTTGACTTCGGCGCCCGATATCCAGCGCCGCGGACGGGGCGCCCAGCGGGCGGGGCAGCTGCGCGATCGCCCCGGCGAGCAGGTCGGTGAGCTGGCCGGTGGCGTTGCCACCCGGCCGGGCTAGGTGCGGGCCGGGCAGGTCAGGGGCGGCACTGGTGATGAGCCGGATGACCTCGGCGTCGCAACTCAGCCGCCGGGCGGCCTCGGCAGGAAGCGGGGTGCCCGCACCGAGCACCGCACCGGGCGCCAGCGGGTGGCCCAGCAATGAGGACAGCGGGACGGTGACGATCACACGCGGCCGGCGCAAGCCCACCGGCACTGCTCCGTCCGCGCTGGCATCCGCCGGGCGAGGAGCGGCTTCCGCTGCGCTGACGCCGGCGGCGCCAGAGGTGGCAGTGGAGTCGTGACCGTGCCCGCCGGCGGGGGACGGCTGGTCATCGTCGGGGTTCGCGGGCGCCGGCTGAGTGCTCGGATCAGGCGGGATGCCGGGGCCAAGGCCGGGCGGGCAGAGACCGGCCAGGCCGGTGAGATAGATGAGCACATCAGCCCAGCGCTGTGCCTTGGTCCGGGAATCGTCCGGGCCCGCCTTGGCGCCTAGCTCTTCGAACGCCGCCAGCACCTGCTCGGCCGCCTCGGGATGCAAGCGCCCGGACAGCTCGCCGATTCCGCCGAAGCCGCGCGATAGCCGCAGGCATCGCCGGGCGTAGGCGTCGTAGTCCTCCCCCGCCCGCTCCTCGGCGTCGGCCGCTTCGCGCAGGTGCGCGCCCAGCGCCCGCAGCCGGTCGCTATCCAGCCGGGGCAGAAACCTGGCGAACAGTTCATCGGCGGCCGCGTGCAGGTCACCGCTGCGCCACAGCCCGGCCCACAGGTCGTCGCTGGGTTCCGGATCACGCGACTCCCCCTGCTCGTCAGCGGGGCGTGGCTGCTGCGGGGTGTCCGGCAGATGAGAGACCTGCCAGCACGCGGTGCCGGCCTGGGCCAGGCTCACCGATCCATCGGCCAGCAGCGCGCTGATCCTCGGCAGCTCCCCAGATTTCCCGGCCAGCTGGGACAGCGACCAGGCCACGTCGGCGGTCCGCACATCGGCGCGCAGCCACGCGGACACGCTGGCCGCACCGTCGCGCCGGAACACTCCCCTGTCGCGTACCTGGCCGGTGACCGCGACCCGCAGTCCATCAAGCTGCCCGACCAGCGTGGTCAGCTGCCGCATCACGTTGGTCAGGTCGCCGTCGGCCACTTCCTCGAGATGCCCGGCAGCAGCCGCCAGCCGACTGACCGCGACAGCGGCGTCGTCCAGGCAGGCTCCGAACGGGGCGTCCGCGCCCTCCGGATTCGCTGGTTCGGGGATCTCTGCGGCCACGGTCCCTCCCTCTGGCGCTGCCGATGCCACTCCTGATGGACGATGTCGCTTCTGTATTCGGCTCACGCTAACGGCACCCGCCGGAGAGGTTCGACAGCGATCCTGGATCTGTGGATAACTTCGAACACGACTGGCAATTTATGTGAATAACCATGTACGCCGCGTCGATCTCAGGTAAGGCCACGCAACGGCTGGCCCCAGGAGGAGCCATGCGGGCCGCGGGAACGCTGCGCGGTGACCGGGCTGCCCCCCGTGACGCCTGGACCGGAACCGCCCCCACGGGCGCGGGCCGCGATCCCCACGCTGCTGCGGCCGGCGAACCACCGCCTGCCCCGGCCCCTGCGCTCCACTGCGATGCCCCACGACGACGGATGACCGCAACCCGCCAAGGTTGCGGTCATCCGTTTTGAGATGGCGGCTTCTCCAGAGCCATCTCCATGGTGCCACGGGCCGATGACTCTTGTCAATTATTCCGATAGATTTACTTGCTTATATCTCCCTTCCAGCGTTCGCGGCCGTCCTCCGCACGGGACCCGGGCATCCGGCCTCACGGTTCGTGGGACCGGCCGTCCGGAGCGCCGACGCTCTCCGGAGGACTGGCGCTCTCCGGAGGACTGGCACTCTCCGGAGGACTGGCACTCTCCGCGGAACTGGCCACCATCCGCTGGCTCCGCGCGGCATCAGCGCCCGATCCGACTCGTACCAGTTCCTCAGACGGGTAGACCTCTTCGCCGTGCACGGCCACGTCACCGATCTCCAGGTCCGCGTCCGGTATCCGCAGCTTCATGAACAGGCCGAGGCCCTTGAGTATGAGGAACGTGACCAGGCCGTCCCAGACGATGATGGTCAGCGCGGCTCCGGCCTGGATGGCCAGTTCCATCGGGTGGCCGTAGAACAGCCCGGTCCCGGCGGCCGATGAGGTCTTGCCGAGGCCGATGTACTCGATCATCTTCGGATCCGCCAGCAGGCCGACCAGCAGGCCGCCGCTGAGCCCGGCGAAACCGTGCGTGTACACGACCCCGAGCGCGTCGTCCACCTTGGTGAACGGCCAGACGTGCTTGGGCAGGTAGGTCCAGGCGGTCCACACGATGGCCGAACAGACCAGCCCGATCACGATCGCGCCCACCCCGTTCACGAACCCGGCCGCGGGGGTGATGCCGACCAGGCCGCAGATCATGCCGTTCAGGCCGCCCAGGAACGTTGGCTTGCGCTCCTTGCTGAACGCCATGTCCATGACGATCCAGGTCATCATCGCCACGGCGGTGGCCAGGTTGGTGTTGATCACGGCCGACGCCGCGTCCGCGCCGGCGAAGTACGGGTCGCCGCCGTTGAAGCCATTCCAGCCGAGCCACAGGATGCCCGCGCCGACGGCGACGAACAGCAGGTTGTTCGGCACGCCGCGCTCGCGGTCCCGCTTCAGCCTGGGCCCGATGACCGCCGCGGCCACGAAGCCGGAGACCCCGGCGGCGAGGTGGATCACGTAGCCACCGCTGTAGTCCAGCGCGCCCTTGCCCGCCCAGTAGCCGCCGCCCCACAGCATGAACGCGTTCACCGTGTAAGCGAACGTGATCCAGAGCGGCACGAAGATCAGCCAGACCCGGAAGCTGATCCGGCCGATCACGCTGCCGATGAACAGGATCGGGGTGATGGCCGCGAACACGAACTGGAAGTAGGCCAGGGACGACTCGGGAAATCTGAACTTCGGCATCAGCCCGGACAGCAGCGGGATGACCGCCTGCTGCTGCTCGCTCCCGGCGCCGACGATCGTGCCCGGCGTGCCGAGGAAATGACCGATCCAGGGCGTGCCGAACCCCATCTTGAAGCCCCACAGCACCCAGACGATGAGCGTCAGGCCGAACGCACTGAACACCATGAGCACCGTGTTCATCGCCCATCGGCGCTGTACCAGCCCGCCGTACAGGACGGCAATGGCCGGGATGCTCATCAGTCCGACGAGCGTCGCCGCGGTGAGCTGCCAGGCATTATCCCCGGCACTCAGCCAGCTCGGATAGGGAACCACCGCGCCTCCAAGGGCTGCCGCGGAAAGACCGCCGGTGGTCCAGGCCGCGGGCGCCCTGGGTAGCCCGGACGGCCCCTTCGCTGTCCTTCAGAACAGTCACATTTCTCCCACGGCCGGGTTTCGGACCCATTTCCCGTTCGTTACGGGGGCGGTAACGCAGCAGGCAGAGATGGACAGCAACGTTTCACCGCTGTTTCGGACGGCCCTCAATTTGGGATCTGCACGGCTGCGCCATGGACCGTGAACGCCGGGCCGGCCTCACCCGGCGCCGGACGGGAGCGAGACAACGGGACAGACCCGCCGGAAACAAAGTGAGTAGCTTCTACTCATCAACCGCCGCGGCCGCGATGACAGGCTGCGGGATGTGAACCCCCTGACAGCCTCTGCGAGCACGCCGCCCCCGGTGGCCGCGCTCGGCCACGACTGGTGGCACCGGGCCCTGGCCCGGCACGAGAGGCTGGCCTGGGGAAAGGGAAAGACGGCCTGGGATGTAGACCGGGAGCAGACGGGCAGGCCAGGAACCAGGAGCGCTGAACACTGTGACGCGCAGGCCTGGAGCGCGCAACCCAGGAGCGCAGAACGCGCTGGTGCGCAAGCCAGGAGCGCCGAACTGTCTGGCGCGAGCAGCTGGAGCGCCGAACTGTCTGGCGCGAGCAGCTGGAGCGCCGAACGCACTGGTGCGAACACCTGGAGCGCCGAACGCACTGGCGCGAATACCTGGAGCGCGGCAACGCGCTGCGCCAGGCCCGCCTGGGTGGACGTTGTCGAGCAGGTCGTGGCCACGGCGGTGCCACCCGAGGTGCTGCCGCCCATGTCCACCTGGCACGAGGCGTTCGCCATCCCGTTCCGGCCGTTCCTGTCGGGGGCCAGGGACGGCCTGATCGCGGCGGCCCGGGGCTACCTCTCCCCCGCACAGGCCGATCTCGAATCGGCCGCCGACGGCGTCACCGCCGTGCTCGGGCGGCAACTGGCCACGATCGCCGCGCAGACCCTGGTGCACGAGCTGGGTGTGGCCCGGGCCGAAGGCCGCCTGGCCGGTCACGACGGGCGTGACCGGTTCGCCGACTTCATCTGGCAGCAGTGTG
>Ga0070737_10006390_pt1 | contig 10832 bp, 8 predicted proteins | sample Coa_R1_10_FD_66438 | JGI IMG/M metagenome (GOLD analysis project Ga0070737, IMG submission 66438) | Surface soil microbial communities from Centralia Pennsylvania, which are recovering from an underground coalmine fire - Coalmine... | ecosystem: Environmental > Terrestrial > Soil > Unclassified ...
TGGCGGCATCGATGTTTGCGCTGCTCATCACGGCCTTTCTGCCGAAAGTCGGCGTGCGCTTCAACTGGGTGCTCTATCACTGGATTGCCGGGCTGCTGCTGACGGTTTCGATTCTGTTTCACATTGTTCATGCGACGTTTTATATGGACTTCTGGTCCATCTGGCCGGACAGAATCGACATGCGCGACGCCATGCGCCGCGTATTGCGATTCTTCGGCAAGCCAGCGCCGCCGGCCGAGCGGTTCGCCAAGTATCCGCTGGAGAATAAGCTTTACCACGGCGTGGTGATGGTGGCGGGCCTGGCGGTGATGATCACCGGCCTTTTCATGATGAAGCGCGTGCCCAGCATCTTTACCCCGCGCAATCCCTATTTGTTCAGCGACTTTACCTGGGGCATGATGTACGTGCTGCACGGACTGGCCGGCGTCGGCTTCATCGCGCTGGTCATGGTCCACGTGTATATGGGCATTCGTCCGGAAAAGCTGCCCATTACCAGATCGATGATCTTTGGATGGATGAGCCGCGACTTCTTCCTCCGGGAACACGATCCCAAACGCTGGCTGGTGACGGGCGCGCCGGCATCGGCAAAAAAACGGAGCTGCGCAGCAACCGATGCCGACTGATTTTCAGCAACACTGCAACGTGATTGAAGAATGTTACGAATTCACGCTATCCTATGCGGCGCAGGGGCACCTGGCGGATGGAAACAGCACGCAGGAACGGCAGCTCCGCGAGCATCTGAAGCGCGCTGCGGAAGCCATGCGAAGGCTGGAGGCAAGCTGCGATGCGGCCATCGAGCAGGAGCAGCTTAAGCCTGCGGAGCGGTACCGGGCCATGCTTCCTGTGCTGGCATCGGATGCAAGGAGTTCCATCGCGGCCGTCGAGCTGGTGCTGGCGCAGCCGGCCATCAGTTCGCAGCTCATCGACAATCTGAACGCCTCCATTCATCTGCGCGCCCTGCTGACGGATATTTTTCTGGTGGTGGAGATCCTTGAGGCGCATCAGGCGCGGGCGGCCGCTGCGCAGCAGCAGCAGACGGTGTGATGGCCGCGCCTGGAAGGGCGTATGTATTCTTCCGAACTCCTCGAACATTTCGAGCACCCGCGCAATGCAGGCGTGGTGGATGAGCCGGATGCGTCGGTGCGCACTGAGAATCCGGCGTGCGGCGATGTTCTCGAGCTGACCGTGAAGGCCGATGCCGGACGCATCGAAGAGATCCGGTTTCGCGCCAGGGGGTGCGTTGCTTCGATGGCGTGCGCTTCAGCGCTGACGGAGCTGGCGCGGGGCAAGTCGATCGAGGAAGCTCGCAGGCTGACCCGCGCGGAGCTGCTGCTCGCGCTTGGAGGACTGCCTCCGGCTTCGGAGCACGCCAGCCATCTGGCGATGGATGCGCTGCGGGCGGTGCTGGATAAGCTGGGCAAATAGCGTTCGGCGCTACGATGCGGATCGCGCCGCGGCTTCGGCGTACTCGTCCGGCGTGTTCAGATCCGCGGCCAGCAGCGGGTCCGGTACGGAAACGTATTCGAAGCGGCTGGCGTGCGCGCGCTTTACTTCGCGCGCGTTGCCGGTGACCGGGGCGCTGAGCAATGCCTCGATCAGCCCGCGGGCGGCGAAGAGCGGGTGCCCGCGACGGCCGTTGTTTTCCGGCGCGACCGCCCATGCGCCGCGAACGCGGGCCTGTTCAAATGCATCGCGCAGGCGCGCCAGCGAGTCGAAGCTTAAGGGCGGGCAATCGACGGGCGTGATCATCGCGTTCCCGTAGCCGGCGTCGAGCGCCGCCCGCAGCCCAATCTGCATGGAGCTGAACTGGCCGCGCTCCGGCGAGGGATTGTGAACGAGCGCTGCTTTGCAGGCGGCGGCGATGGGCGCGAGATTGATTTTGTTGCGTCCGGCGACGACCAGGACCGCACCGGCGAACGGCTTAAGCGCGGTGATTGCGGCAGACAGCAGTGTGGCCGATTTTGAGTCCGGAGGCCATGGCAGCAGAGCCTTGTCGCGCCCCATGCGCGAGGATGCGCCGGCGGCGAGAATGATGGCGCAGATTCCCGATGGCATGGCGGGCGGCCTAAACCAACTTCTCTTCCGCGTCGTCGCAGCACGATCCGGCCGACAGCGAGGCGTCTTCTTCGAGTGTGCTCAGGCGGCGCGAGTTCTGGAACCAGCTCATGTGCGGCAGCGCGCCTTCGGCGTGGCGGCGCGCAGCGATCAACTCGGCGACGACAGAGACGGCGATCTCTTCCGGCGTGACGGCGCCGATGTCCAGGCCCACGGGAGAGTGCACGCGGTCGAACAGCTCCGGTTCGAGGCCTTCCTTTACCAGCTCGCGATAGACGGTGATGGCCTTGCGCCTGGAGCCGATCATGCCGATGTAGCGCGCCGGAGTCTGCACGGCCCAGCGCAGTACGCGCATATCATCGCGGTGGCCGCGCGTGGCGATCACGATGTAGGAGGATTCGCCGGGGCTCAGTTCTTTGAGCGCTTTGTCGAAATCTTCGCTGACCACCTGCCGCGCGTCCGGGAAGCGCTCGCTGTTTGCATACAGGTCGCGGTCGTCGGCGACAATCACGTCAAAGCCGGCGTTGCGCGCGGCCTTGTAAACCTCGCGAGAGACGTGGCCCGCGCCGAAGAGATAGAGCAGCGGCGTAGGCAGCACCGGCTCGACGAAAATTTCCAGTGTTCCTCCGCAAACCAGGCCGGTGTCATACTTCGGATCCTGATTGAGGTCGAACTTCAGCGTGCGCGGTTTTTCCGTGGAAATGACTTCGCGCGCCGCCTGCCACACTTCGGCCTCCACGCAGCCGCCGCCGATGGTTCCGGCAATGGAGCCGTCGTCGCGCACCAGCATCTTGGCGCTTTTGAACGAGGGGATAGAGCCGCGCGCGCTCACGATGGTGGCTACGGCTCCCCGGTGGCCGGCGCGCTGGAGCTTTACGATCTCCTCGTAGATTTCCATGGTGTGATTATTGGATTGTGCCGAAGCGAAGTCAAACGGCGCCCTCGGCGGGCTGAGCTGCGCTGCCTCGGGACTCTGCGACGGTCGGCGGCCATTCGGCATCTCATAACGTGGACTACACTGGGAGAGTTATGGCCAGCACGAGCGCTCCGTCGTCGATTCAGCCTCGCACGCCGCGGGGCCCGTTTTCGAATGAGCCGTTTATCGATTTCCGGGACCCGGAAAACGTGCGCGCCATGCGCGGTGCGCTCGAACGGGTCGCTGAGCATCTGGGCCGCGAGTATGGGTTGATCATCGGCGGCGAGCGGGTGAAGACCGCCGATAAGATCCGATCCATCAATCCGGCGCGGCCGGCGCAGGTGGTCGGAATCCATCAGAAGGCCGGCCGGGAACATGCGGAAAAGGCGATGGGCGCGGCGCTCAGGGCCTTCGAGACCTGGAGCCATACGCCGGTGGAGGAGCGGGTTGCAGTGCTGCTGGGCGCGGCCGATCTTATCCGCAGCCGCAAGTTTGAGTTTGCCGCCTGGCTTACGTATGAGGTGGGCAAGAACTTGTCCGAGGCCGATGCGGATGTGGGCGAGACAATCGACTTTCTGGAATTCTATGCGCGCGAGGCGCTGCGGCTGGCCGAGGCCAGGACGCCCATCCAGCTTCCCGGCGAGCGCAATGAGCTGCTGTATCTTCCGCTGGGCGTGGGCGCGGTGATTCCGCCATGGAATTTTCCGCTCGCCATCATGGCCGGCATGACTGCGGCGGCGATCGTGACCGGCAATACCGTGATTCTGAAGCCGTCGAGCGAATCGCCGACCATTGCAGCCAGGTTTGTCGAGGTGCTGGAAGAGGCCGGTATGCCGGATGGCGTAGTGAACCTTTGCCCCGGCGCGGGCGCAGAGTTTGGCAATGCTATTGTCGAGCACCCGAAGACGCGCTTTATCGCCTTCACGGGCTCGAAAGCTGTGGGCCTGGAGATCAACGAGCGTGCGGCGCGGACGCAGCCGGGGCAGATCTGGATCAAGCGGACGATTCTGGAGATGGGCGGCAAGGACTCGATTCTTGTTTGCGAGGACGCGGATCTGGAAGCCGCAGTGGAAGGCGTGGTTGCCTCGGCCTTCGGCTTCAGCGGGCAGAAGTGCTCGGCCTGTTCGCGGGTGATTGTAGAGGCGCCGCTTTACGACGTGTTTCTCGAGCGGTTGCGCGAGCGCGTGGCGCAGCTTACGGTGGGCGATCCGGTTCAGAATCCGAATATGGGGCCGGTGATCAGCAGGAGCGCGCTCGAGTCCATACTGCGCTATGTGGAGATCGGCAAAAAAGAGGGCCGGCTGGTGGCGGGCGGCAGCGCGCCGTCAACGGCCGAGGGCGGCTATTTTCTGGAACCGACGGTCTTTGCCGATGTTGCGCCGGATGCCCGCATCGCGCAGGAAGAGATCTTCGGGCCGGTGCTGGCGGTAATCAGAGTGCGGAACTTTGGCGAGGGTCTGGCGGTCGCGAATAACACCGAGTACGGGCTTACCGGCGCGGTGTATACGAGCGATCGCGAACGGCTCAACCGTGCGCGGCGGGATTTTCATGTGGGGAATCTCTACTTTAACCGCAAGTGCACGGGAGCGATGGTGGGCGCGCACCCGTTTGGCGGATTCAATATGAGCGGTACGGATTCGAAGGCCGGCGGACCGGATTACCTCTATTTGTTTACGCAGGCCAAGAGCGTGGCGGAGAAGCTGCCGGCAGGCGAGAGAGCGGTGCGGACGCAGGGGCTGTGACCGGCATCAGCGGCCTGCGTCGCAGATGCGAAAATTTAAGGCCCTGTTCTAAACGGCCGCGCCGGATGCGGCCTGTTGCTGTTCTTCGGCTTCGAGCTTGCTGCCTACTTCGGCGGCGGCCTGGGCGAGGACGCGGTGATGGATGGTAAATAGCGCCAGCTCAAGGCGGTCGCCGACGCCGGTCTTGTCGTAAATCGAGCGCAGGTAGTTTTTGATGACCTGCTCGGTGGTTTTCAGGCGCATGGCGATCTCGCGGTTTTTGCAGCCCTGGACGATGAGCGCCACAATGCGCATTTCCTTGGGGGTGAGGCGGTCCCGGACGCGGGCGCCGACAATATCTTCCTCGGGCGAACCAGGCTGCATGACCTGCGGCGGCTGCCATATATCGCCGGCGGCGACACGGCGCACGCACTCGGCCAGCGCCGGGCCGGTTACGTTGCGGAAGACCACCCCGCGAAAGCCCTGCTGCAGGTAGGTTGCGGCGCTTTCGTTGTTCTCGGCGATCACGATGCCGCGGCTGCCTGTGGCTTCGAGCAGCGCCTGCAGGCGGGCAAAATCGGGCCGCAGAGAGGCAGCGAACAGAACAATGGAGCCCGGAAATGTGGAGATGGCATGGAACATGCGGTCCAGATCGGTGCATTGCGCAATAATGCGCAGATCCTCGTCCATTGCCAGTACTTTCGCGGTGCCGGCGCGAAATATAGCCTGAGAATCAGCCAGGATTACCTTGTTCATCGTGCGTTCCACCCCGCCTGCAACCAACTTGCGCCGCTTGTGCCCCCGCGGCGACTTCAAACTCTATCCAGCACTTTGAGCCCTTTGGTCCCTATCGGCCGAGCGGGACCTACACTTTGGTAAGTGTTCCTGTTTGCCACACCACTGTTACGGAAGGTGTGCCCTCCCCGGTACGACTCAGGAGTTCGGTTTCTGCTCCAGAAATGAGATTACCTGTAATTTCATGGATACGTTCATGAAAAATGTCTGGGGAAAACCGATGTTACCTATAACCGCAATGGGCCGATGGGGTCTTACACTGAATGATATATGAAACGGCCGGTTCTGCTCGCGGTAGATGACGACACGAACGTTTTAGAAGCCGTGGTGCAGGACCTGCGGCGGCAATATTTCGAAAAATATCGGATTATGCGTGCGGCCAGCGGACCTGCCGCCCTCGATACCCTGAAGCAGCTCCGGGGCCGGGAGGAGCCGGTTGCCCTGCTGCTGAGCGACCAGCGGATGCCGGGCATGACCGGGGTCGAGTTTCTGGAGCGGGCCCGGGAGCTGTATCCGGAGGCTCGGCGGGTGCTGCTTACGGCCTACGCCGATACGGAAGCCGCGATCCGGGCCATTAATTCTGCGCATATTCACTATTACCTGACAAAGCCCTGGGATCCGCCGGAGGAGAAGCTTTATCCGGCCCTGACCGACCTGCTCGATGACTGGCAGGCCGACTACCGGCCGGAGTTCGAGGGGCTGCGGGTGATTGGCCATCGCTGGTCGCTCAAGGATCATCTTGTCCGTAACTTCCTGTCCCGCAACCATGTTCCCTACCGCTGGCTGAATGCGGCAAACGACGGGGAAGTCTCGAAGCTGCTCGAAGACCGGCAGCTGGACCCGGCGCGGCTGCCGGTCGTGCTGTTCGCCGATGGTACAGCGCTGGTCGATCCCGAGCCGGAGGCGCTGGCGGCGAAGGTTGGCCTGCGGGTACAGGCCACGCAGGATTTTTACGATCTGGTGGTGGTCGGCGCCGGGCCTGCCGGGCTGGCGGCGGCCGTCTACGGCGCGAGCGAAGGGCTCAGGACGCTGGTGATTGAGCCGGAGGCGCCTGGCGGGCAGGCAGGATCGACCTCGCTGATTGAGAATTATCTGGGGTTTCCGGCCGGGCTGACGGGGGCTGAACTCGGCCGCCGGGCCCATACCCAGGCCTGCCGGTTCGGCGCCGAGTTTGTGGTGCAGCGGGCTGCGGGGCTGCGCGCGGAGGGCCAGTACCGCTATGTGCAGATGGCCGATGGGCGCGAGGTTTCGACGCACGCCGTTCTGCTGGCTCCGGGCGTGCAGTACCGCAAGCTGGAGGTTCCCGGATGCGACCGGCTCTGCGGCCGGGGCATTTACTACGGCGCGGCGCTGGTCGAGGCGGTCTCCTGCAAAGACGAGGATGTGTTCATTGTCGGCGCAGCCAACTCCGCCGGGCAGGCCGCGCTGCATTTTTCCCATTACGCACGGCATGTGACCATGCTGGTCCGCGGCGAAACCCTTTCGGCCAGCATGTCGAAATATTTGATCGATGAGATATCCCGGACATCGAATATTTCGGTAGAGACGCGCACGCAGGTGATTGAGGCCTGCGGCGGGGAAAGGCTGGAGCAGCTCAGGCTGCGGACGCCGGCCGGCGAGAAGACGGTGCCGGCGGCCTCGCTGTTTGTCTTTATCGGCGCTGCGCCGATGACGGAATGGCTGCCGCCCGCCATTTTACGGGACGAGAAGGGATTTATTCTTGCCGGTCCGGATCTGCCGCAGAACGGAAGCTTTCGCGAGTTGTGGCGGGAGAACCGGCAGCCTTACCTGCTGGAGGGCAGCATTCCGGGCGTGTTTGTGGCCGGAGACGTGCGCCACGGCTCGGTGAAGCGCGTGGCGTCGGCGGTCGGAGAAGGATCAATCGCCGTGCAGTTCGTGCATCAGTATCTGGCAGGGTTTTAGCGATTGGATTCAGGCCAGGCTTTTCGCAAATGAATATTGGCCGGTTTGAAGCAGTTAGAATTTGGCTGGGTTGCGCAGCAGGATTTGGCAGTTCGCAGTAGAGAGAAGGCAACAGGGTCCATGAACGGAGCAGCAAGCCCGATCGAGGTTGAATCGATTCCCCTGCAGGAGATTGCAGAGGCGCTCCGCCGCACCCGTATCTTTGCCGAAACCGACCTGGTTGAGGCGATGCCGGGCGTGGAACGGGTAGAGCGGGTAAGAGCGCGAGCCGGGGCGTTGCTTTTCGAGCCGGAGCAGGACTGGAAGTTCTACTGGGTGGTGCTTGAGGGCGAGACTCGCGCGGAGCGGCCCGAGCAGGATGGAAGCTGGACGCTGGTGGGATGCGCGAAGCCCGGCGACGGTTTCGGGGAGGTTCCTCTGCTCACCGGCCGGCTGCGTTCGCATTTCCGCATTATGGCCGTGCAGGATTCGATCCTGGTGAGGCTGTGCGAACAGGAGTTCTGGACGCTGATGGCCTGTTGCCCGGCGGTGCGCCGGGCGGTGCTGGCCGATATGGCGCAGCGGCTGCAATCGCACCAGGTGGAGGCGCTGCACCGCGAAAAGCTGGTCTCGCTGGGCACGATGGCCGCCGGACTGATGCACGAGCTGCACAACCCGGGAGCCGCGGCCAAGCGCGCCGTTTCGCAGATGCGCGAAAACCTGATGAGGCTGCAGCAATTCAGTCTGCGGGAGAATGCGCAGGCCAGGACCGGCGAGCAATTGGCCTGCATGCGTTCGCTGCTGGAGCATACGCTGTCTCGCTGCGGCGGGGCGGCGATGAGCAGCCTGGAGCAGGCCGATGCCGAAGAATCGATGGGCGAATGGCTCTCGTCCGCGGGGGTTGAAAACGCATTTGCCATCGCGCCTGCGCTGGTGAGCGCCGGGCTCAGGCAGGAGGAGCTGGCCTGCGCGCGCGAGGCGTTTGCCGAAGGCGGCTTCTCGGATGCCATCAACTGGCTGGAGGCGCTCATCGCGAATGCCTCGCTGGTGTGCATGATCGAAGAGAGCGTTTCGCGCATCTCCGACCTGGTGATGGCGGTGAAGAAATTCGCCTACTTCGATCGCTTTCTGGGCAAAGAGGTGGATGTGCACGATGGCCTGCAGAGCACGCTCACGATTCTCGGACACAAGCTGCGCGTGAAGAACATCGCGGTGGAAAAGCGGTTTGATGCCTCGCCTTCCCGGATCATCCTGCGCGGCGCCGCGCTGAGTCAGGTGTGGACAAACCTTATCGACAATGCCGCCGACGCTTCGCCCGAGGGTGGAAAGATTGAAATCGCCACATGGAGCGAGCCCGGAATTCTGGGCGTGAGCGTGGAAGATCATGGGTCCGGCATTCCTGCCGAAGTGTTGCCGAAGATCTTCGAGCCGTTCTTTACCACCAAGCCGCAGGGCGCGGGAACAGGGCTCGGGCTCGAAATCGTGCACCGCATCGTGACGCAGAATTTCGGCGGCACGGTGGAGGTGAAATCGGAGCCGGGCAGCACGCGATTCCTGGTGCGGCTGCCGGTAGACGGACCAGCCGCAGCGGCGCAGGAATCTTCGGCTCAGAAGCCTGAGCCGCCGCGTTAGCGGATGGTCAGGGTGGCTTTGAGCGGCGTGTTTGCCGACGAGTCGCCGACCATCACCTCGAAGTCTCCATGCGCGACCTGCCAGGCATGCGCCTTTACCGACCAATAGGAAAATGAGCGCGGATCGAGAGAAAGCGTGATGGTCTTCGATTCGCCGGGTGCGAGCATTACCTTGCGGAATCCCTTCAACTGGAGGGGCGGCTCGTTGCCTTCCTCAATGGGCGGAAAACCGAGATAAAGCTGGGCGACTTCAGCGCCGGCGCGCTGGCCGGCGTTGGTTACGGTGAAGCTTACATTTGCGTTGGCCGCGCCGGGCTGCTGCCTGACGCTGATCGAGTCGAATCTGAACTGCGTGTAGGAGAGGCCGAAGCCGAAGGGAAATTGCGGCTGCATGCTGCGGGCCGCGTAGGCGCGATAACCCACTTCAAGGCCCTCGCTGTAACGCGCCTCGCCGTTTACACCGGGGTACTGCTCGGGATTTGCGGCGAGCGTCTGGTCTGCGCTGCGCGGAAAGGTGAGCGGCAATTTGCCGCATGGGTTCACGTCGCCGAGAAGAACCGCGGCGACGGCGGCGCCGTCTTCTTCGCCGGGATACCACGCTTCGAGCACTGCGGGGACCTGGTCAATCCACGGCATAAGGACGGCCGAACCGCTCTTTACCACGACAATGGTTTTCGGATTCGCTTTGGCGACGGCTGCGACGAGCCGGTTCTGATTTTCGGGCAGGTCGAGGCTCTGGTCGCGGCCTTCGCTGTCCTGGTCGCCGACCATGACGATGGCGATCTGCGCTCTGGCTGCGGCCGCCGCGGCGGCATCGATGTCGGCGCCGTCGCTGACCGTGAAGCGGGTGATCTCCAGATCGAGAGCGGCCTGCAGGCCGTCATTGGGCGTGACGGTGTAGAGCGGGATGACGTGCGAGCTGCCGCCGCCGCCGGTGCTGGTGCGCACTGCCCAGGGACCGATGAGCGCGATGGAGCGCACGGTTTTGCGGTCGAGCGGCAGCAGGTTGCCGTCGTTTTTGAGCAGCACCATGGCCTGCTCGGCGATCGAGCGCGCAACGGCGCCGTGCTCGAATGCGGGAATTGGCTTTGCGGCGGGCTCGGGAGCGAAGAGGCCGAATTCGATCATCGCGGCGAAGCGGCGCACCAGCTTGTCGTCGATCGCCGTCATCGGCACCTGGCCGGATTCGACGGCCTTGCGCAGTTCGTCGCCAAAGTAGCGGCCGGTGGGCATCTCCACGTCCAGGCCGGCGAGGGCGCTGGGCACGGTGCTGTGCGTCGCGCCCCAGTCGGAGACGACAAAGCCCTGGAAGCCCCACTCCTTTTTCAGAATGCCGGTGAGCATCGGCGCATTCTCGCAGTTGAAGGTTCCGTTGAGCCTGGGATAAGCGCACATGATGGAGGCCGAGTGCGCTTCCTTGATCGATGCCTCGAAAGCGGGCAGATAGATTTCGCGAAGAGCCCGTTCGCCGATGATCTCGTTGATGGAGAAGCGCTGCGTCTCCTGGTTGTTGGCGTCGAAGTGTTTCACGTTGGCCAGTTCGCCCGCGCTCTGGATGCCTTCGATGTTGGCCACGGCGATGCGTGCGTCGAGGTAGGGGTCTTCGCCGTAGCTCTCGAAGACGCGTCCGCCCTGCGGCACGCGTGCGATGTTGATGTCGGGCGATTCGAAGAGCCGGCTGCCGAATGCGCGCGCTTCCTCGGCGGCGAGCTTGCCGTATTCGCGGGAGAGATCCGGATCCCAGGTTGCGGCCAGGGCCAGCGGCGAAGGCCATGCCGTGGCGCGCTTCTGCGGGCCTGCTCCGCCGGGGCC
>Ga0070737_10006391_pt1 | contig 10829 bp, 10 predicted proteins | sample Coa_R1_10_FD_66438 | JGI IMG/M metagenome (GOLD analysis project Ga0070737, IMG submission 66438) | Surface soil microbial communities from Centralia Pennsylvania, which are recovering from an underground coalmine fire - Coalmine... | ecosystem: Environmental > Terrestrial > Soil > Unclassified...
CCAGCGCCTGCGTCTTCAGCGCGGAGGGAACGGCCCCGGGGCAGCCCGGGGCCGTTCCCGTCCCCGCCCGTCCCCGCCCGTCCCCGCCCGTCCCCGCCCGGCAACTCCGGCAGGTTTGGGGCTGTGGCCCACAGACCCCGGAAGAGTGGGGCTGTGGGCCACAGCCCCACTCTTCCGACGGCCCACTCTTGCGACGCGGGATGCCGCCAGGCCCCGTCGATCCCGATGGCCGGATCCGGCCCGCACGCAAGGCTCGCGGGTCGCGCCGCGGAGGGTGGCGACTTCATGTTTTCGCGCATAACCGCTGGGTATAGCGCTACTGCGATCTTGAAACGGGGGAGAAGATCTGCCGATGGACTCACGGCCTCGCACGCGATCCCGTCCCAGCACCATCCGAACGTGTGAGGCCGTGACCGGCGTGGCCCCTGCTGCTACCCTGCGGCGGCCAGGGGCCGCGTCCCCCGGTGGCGCGCCGCGGCGTCCGCCGCCCGGCTGAGAGCACGATAACCCTGCTGCCATCACCCGCACGGTACCGATAGCCTAGAAAGCGCCCATAACATCCAGCCGGGACCATGGCCGGCCGGGTGATCAGTTCCTAAAGACGTGAGGTCTTGCTCGTGCCTACCGGCAAGGTCAAGTGGTATGACGCCGAAAAGGGGTTCGGCTTCCTCGCCCGCGATGACGGGGGCGAGGTCTTCGTGCATTCTTCAGCGCTGCCGCCGGGGACAACCACGCTCGGGAAGGGACAGCGCGTCGAGTTCGGCATCGTGGAGGGCCGCAAGGGCGCGCAGGCGCTCCAGGTGCGCCTCCTAGAGCCCCCGCCCGCCGTTGCCGCCGCCAAGCACCCCCGCAAGAAGCCCGACGAGATGATCCCGATCATCGAAGACCTCATGAAGCTGCTTGACGGGATTTCCGACGCCTACCGGCGCGGCAAGCACCCGGACCCCAGGGAAGCGAGGCAGATCGCCGCCTTGCTGCGCGCGGTCGCGGGCGATATCGAGCCCTGACCACGGCTTTGCGATCAAGACGACAGACGACGACAGACCTGGCGCGCCCCCGGCCGCTCCGCGGCCGGGGGCGCGCCGCGGAGCGGCCGGACGGCAGCGTCGCGGTTATCCCGGGCGCCCGGCGACGCCCTGCCGCAGCCTTCCTCTGGCGAGGCCCTGCCGCAGCCTGCCTACCGTGACCAGGCAGACTCGCTGCCTACCGTGACCAGGCGGACTCGGGAGCCCGCCGCCACGCGCGGACGCGCTGCCTGCGCCGGGTGACGAGCATGACAAGCGCGATGACCAGGGCCGCCGCGGCGATGGCCAGTCCTGCCTGCCCGTTGTTCAGCATCGATACCAGCACGCCGGCCAGGCCGCCGGCCACGTTCGCCACCTGGTTAAGCGTCTCGGACACCGAGAACGTCGAGGAGCGGATCTCATCGCCGATCTCGCGCTGGACGATCGAGTCCTGGCCCAGCTTGGCCAGGCTGGCGCAGAAGATCGCGGTGAACTCGACCGCCACGGCCGTCCACAGGCCGAACGACCAGGCGCACAGCACCGTGACCACCGGCGCGATGGCCAGCACGGTGAACATGATCAGCTGCGGTGCCCTGCCGCGGAAGAAGGACCCGAGGACCATCGAGGAGAGACTGCCCGCCGACAGGCCCGCGGCCAGCGCGCCTAGGGCGAAGTTATGCGCCACCGGGTGGTGCGGTGCGCCGAGCTCCACGCTGCGCAGCAGGAACGCCAGGAGGAACAGGATGTAGCCGGAGAAGGCACGCAGCACCGCGTTGATCGTCATCGCCTCAGCGACCACGGGGCCGACGCTGGCCAGGGTGCGCCACCGCCCCCGGCTTCCGTGGGCACGGCTGCTGCCGTCCGCGGACGGCAGCGCGCCGGGTTCGAGCGGCAGCGTGCGGGACTGCCGGTCCGCCTGGGCCGCCCGGGGATCCGGGCGCCGGGCCGCCCGGGGACCCGGCCCCTGGGCCGGCCAGGGATCCGGGCGCGTGGGCGGCTCGCGGCCCGGCGCCGGAGCCGGCACGTCCACCTGCTCGGGTAGCCGTAGCGCGAGGATCATCGCGGCCAGGTAGACCAGGGTGGCGACCCGCAACGTCCACGCGGCGCCCCCCATGAACTGCACGCCGGCGGCGACGCCCGCCGCAATCGTGGAGGCGGCGAGGGATATCAGGCCGGACCGCGCGTTGGCGGTCACCAGCGTGATCTCGGCGGGCAGCAGCCGCGGCGTGACCGATGCCTTGACGACCCCGCCGGCTTTCTGCAGCACGAGGATGCCGAACGCGGCGGGCAGCAGGGTCACCGAGTCGGCGACGTTCGCCGACATGGCATAGCAGAGCAGGCCGCGGGCCATCATCGTGCCGGCGAGCACGAACCGGCGGCCTTGCTGTATCCGGTCGAGCGCGGGCCCGATGAACGGGGCGAGCACCGCGAACGGCGCCATCGTGATGATCAGGAAGAGCACGACGCGGCCTCGCGCCTGATCCACGGACGTGCTGAAGAAGATCGTCCCCGCCAGTGCCACGGTGACGAACGCGTCGCCGGCGCCGCTCGCGGCCGTCGTCTCGATGAGCGTGGCCAGACCGGTACGGGCCGCGCCCTGCGCGCCGGTGATGCGGTGCACGAAACGCCCGGTCCGCCGGGTCGCCCGGCCGCCGGCCTGCGTACCCGATCTGAAGGCGCGGCCCGCTGCCAGGGCCGTGCCCCCAGCCCGCCGCAGCGCATCGGACATCCGCATGTACCCAGTATTCTTGGTCAGCGGCACTGCGACGAGCCCATAGGGGGATGACCTGGCAGGCCGGCTCTCGCGGCCGGCCGCCGGAGGAGCGAGAATTGGCAGCTGTGAGCACGATCAGAGCCCGCGCGAAGGAACCGGACCACATCTGCGCCGAAGCCGTGGACGTGGCCAGGCAGGCCCTGACCGGCGGGGCAGGAGTGAGCCCTGACGCGGTCGGCGCTCATCTGGGCGCCGAGGCCGCCGGCGATCGTGTCGTAACGCACCTGTTCGAATGCCTCGACCCGGCTTACGTGGGATGGCGGTGGGCCGTCACGATGGCGCGCGCCCCGCGCTCGAAGGTGGTCACGGTGAACGAGAGCGTCCTGCTGCCCGGCCCGGACGCGCTGCTAGCGCCGCCGTGGGTGCCCTGGCAGGACCGGCTGCGCCCGGGTGACGTAGGCATCGGCGACCTGCTGCCGGCCAGCGCGGACGACGAGCGCCTGGTCCCGCTGGTGATCCTCGACGGCGACGACCCTGTCGTCGACTGGTTCAGCCCCCGGACCGACGCGGACAACGCCGAGGCGGGACCGCAAGAGCCAGCCGAGTTGCCCGCTCCCGGGCGGTCCCGCGTGCTGTCCGCCTACGGCCGCGACGACACGGCGCAGCGCTGGTACGAAAGCGATCACGGACCGCGCACACCGCTTTCCCACGCCGCGCCAGCGCACTGCGTGAGCTGCGGGTTCTTCGTGCCGCTCAGCGGCGGGCTCGGCCGTCTCTTCGGCGTCTGCGGCAATGCCTTCGCGCCGGACGACGGCCGGGTGGTCTCGGCGGATCACGGCTGCGGCGCGCACTCGGAGGCGGCGGGAACCGGGGCCGCGGCGCAGGCGACCGCCCCGGTGATCGACGAGTTCGGCTACGACCTGGTGGACCTGCCGGGTGTGTCGGTGGAAGAGACGGTCTTCGAACCGCTGTCCCGCGATACGTACCCCGAGTCCGGCTCCGAAGGCTGAGCCTCCGAAGGCTGAGCCTCCGAAGGCTGAGCGCGCCGGAGCGCGGCTCGTGCCCGCCCCCGCTTGAGCACGGGCACGTACCAGAGCCCGAACAGCCCCATGCCCAGGCCGGCGGCGCAGGTCCACACCCACCACCGCGATCCGGGCGGCAGCGCGGCGCGGACGATGAGCAGGATCACGAGCGCGACCGCCCACCCGGCGGTGATCACCGCTGTCACCGTGCGGTCGTCCGCCTCTCGTGGCGGAGGCGGCTCCGGGCGTTCTGCTTGTCCCACGTTCCAAGGCTAACTGGCTCGCGGCGGCGGCTGCCCCGCCGCCGTAATGCGGTATCTTCACTCTCTCTTATGCGGCTCTTATGCGGCCAGGCCGCGCGTGATGTACTTGGTGGATGCCTCAGGCAGGTACGCAATCGGACGCGGGACTGGCGACCGCGATGCGGATTTCGATCAGCAGGCTCGCGCGGCGTCTCCGGGTGGAGCGCTTCGGACTCGGCGGGACCGAAACGGTCCTTTCTGACATCCAACTCGCCGCGCTGGCGGCGCTGGAACGTCACCAGGCAATGACCCCAGGCGAGCTCGCGGACCACGAGAAGGTGCAGCCGCCGTCGATGACCCGGGTGATCGCGGTGCTCGAAGAGCGCAGCCTGGTGCAGCGGGAGCCGCACCCCACCGACCGCAGGCAGGTGATCCTCACGGTGACCCCGGAAGGCCGCGCGCTGGTGAACCGGGTGCGCCGCCGTCGTGAGGCGTGGCTCGCGCAGCGGCTGCAGGAGCTGACCCCGGAGGAGCGCGCGATCTTGCGGGCCGCGGCCCCGATCCTTGAAAAGCTGAGCCAGTCCTGATTTACGCTTGCCCGGTATGGTCGTCAGACCGGGCGAGCAGCCGGGGGGTTCCGGGGGGTCGTCCCCCCGGGCTAGCAGCGAGCTGCCACGTGCCCAGCGTCTCGTACCGGGGGTGCCCGCCGAGCCGGCTGCGGATGAGGCAGATCTCCCCGGCGGTCCACGACGGGCCCTGGTACCCCTCGAGGCCGGCGACGATGGCGCGCACGTCGGCTGGCGCGCGGCACCGCGCGAGCGTCAGGTGCGGCCGGAAGCGGCGAGCGGCATCGGGCGGCACGGCCCCGGCCCGGCGCGCGGCCGCGCTGACCGATGCGGCGAGGTCGCCGAGTGCGCGCCGGTCGCCCGCAAGGCCGCTCCACAGCACGTTGGCCCTGGCGGGGCCGGGGAACGCCCCGGCGCTGGCCACGCTCAGGCTGAAGGAGGAGTGACGGCGGGCGGCGCGCCCGAGGCGCGGCAGCAGCCGGGTAAGGCTCAGGTCGCTCACCTCGCCCAGGAAGGCGAGCGTGATGTGCCAGGCCTCGCGGCTGGTCCACCGCAGGTCCTCGCGGAGCGGGCGGAACGGCGCGCATGCCGCGTCCAGGTCATCGAGAACCGCGGGCGGCGGGGCGAGCCCGACGAACAGCCTCATAGATCACCTCTGCCACGTAGGCTATGGCCGTGAACAGGGTTCCCCGGTGGCTGCTGCCCACGGTGCTGGGGCTGCTGGTGCTCGTGGTGCTGATGGGCGCCTTCGCGCGCTAACGCGAGCCGTTCGGCCACATAGTCGATGCATGCGGTGAGCGCGGCCACGTCATCGGGGTCCACCGCCGGGAACATGCCGATCCGCAGCTGGTTGCGGCCGAGCTTGCGGTACGACTCGGTGTCCACGATCCCGTTTTCCCGCAGCACCGCGGCCACCGCGTCGGCGCTCACCTCATCGCTGAAGTCGACGGTGCCGACCACGGGGGACCGCATGGCGGGGTCGGTCACGAACGGTGCGGCGAACGCCGACTTTTCGGCCCACTCGTAGAGGATTCCCGCCGAACGGGCCGTCCGCTGCTCGCACCAGGCCATGCCGCCTCGTTCCAGCAGCCAGTCCACCTGCGCGGCGAGCAGCACAAGGGTGGACACCGCGGGCGTGTTATAGGTCTGGTCCTTGACCGAGTTCTCCACCGCGATCCGCAGGGACAAGAAACCGGGGATGTACCGGCCGCTGGCCGCGATTTCGTCGATCCGCTCCAGGGCCGCCGGGGACAGCACCGCGATCCACAACCCGCCGTCGGCACCGAAGACCTTCTGCGGCGCGAAATAGTACGCGTCGTATTCCGCCGGGTCGGCCGGCAGCGCCCCTGCCCCGCTGGTCGCGTCCACCAGCACCAGGGACCCTTCGTCCGCGCCCGCCGGGCGCCGGACCGGCATGCAGACGCCGGTCGAGGTCTCGTTGTGGGTGAGCGCGTAGGCGTCCACCCCTGCCTCGGCGCACGGCAGCGGGTGGCTGCCCGGCTCGGACGAGATGACCGTCGGCTCCTTCAGCCAGGGCACGCGCGAGGTGACCGCGGCGAACTTCGCCGAGAATTCGCCGAACGACAGGTGCTGTGACTTCTCCCGGATCAGCCCGAACGCGGCGGCGTCCCAGAAGGCGGTGGTGCCTCCGTTGCCCAGAGCCACCACGTGCCCGTTCGGAAGGCCGAAAAGCTCGGCCAGCCCGGAACGGACGCGCCGCACGACAGCCCGCACCGGCGCCTGCCGGTGCGACGTGCCGAGCTCGCGCGCGGCCGCGAGCCTGGCGACCTGTTCCGGGCGCACCTTGGTGGGGCCGGAGCCGAACCTGCCGTCCCGCGGCCTGATCTGTTCGGGGATGACGATGCCGCTCACCCGACCAGGGTAGCGTTCAGACCTCCCGGTCGAGCACCTCAGCCGCGCCGGGCACGTCCCTGACGGGCCGGGCGCCGGGGCCGGTGTAGCGGGCGGACGGGCGGACGAGGCGGCCGGTCAGCTTCTGCTCGAGGATGTGCGCCGACCAGCCCGCGGTCCGGGCGCAGGTGAACATCGACGGGGTGACCTCCGCCGGGATCTGGGCGAAGTCCAGCACGATCGCCGCCCAGAACTCCACGTTGGTCTCGAGCACGCGGTCCGGCCGCCGGGCCCGCAGCTCGGCCAGCGCGGCGTTCTCCAGCGCCAGGGCCACCTCGTACCGCGGCGCGCCGAGCTCCTTCGCGGTGCGGCGCAGCACCCGGGCCCGCGGGTCCTCGGCCCGGTACACCCGGTGCCCGAAGCCCATCAGCCGCCCGCCGCGGTCGAGAACGGACTTCACGTACCCTTCCGCGTCGCCGGTGCGCTCGACTTCCTCGATCATGTGCAGCACGCGGGCTGGCGCGCCCCCGTGCAGCGGGCCGGACAGGGCGCCGACCGCGCCGGACATCGCCGCCGCGACGTCCGCGCCGGTGGAGGCGATCACCCGGGCGGTGAACGTGGAGGCGTTCATCCCGTGCTCGGCGGCGGAGGTCCAGTAGGCGTCCACCGCTCTGACGTGCCGCGGGTCGGGCTCGCCGCGCCAGCGGATCAGGAATGCCTCGGCCGCGGTCTTCGCCTCGGCTACGCGGCTCTGCGGGACCGCGGGAAGGCCGGCGCCGCGGGCCGACTGCGCGACGAACGACAGCATCTGCACCGAGACGCGGGCGAGGTCGTCGCGTGCCTGCTCGGGGCCGATGTCAAGCAGCGGGCGCAGTCCCCAGGCCGGGGCGAGCGCGGCGACCGCGCTCTGCACGTCGGCGCGGACATCGCCGGTGTGCCTGGGCAGCTCCAGTGGCTCGGCCGACGGCAGCCCCGGGGTGAAGGAATTGTCGACGAGCAGCCCCCACACGTGGCCGTAGGACACGTGCCCGGCGAGCTCCTCGATGTCCACGCCACGGTAGCGGAGCGAGCCGCCTTCCTTGTCGGGTTCGGCGATCTCGGTCTCGAATGCCACGACGCCTTCGAGACCCGGCTTGAAGTCGGACATCAGCCTTTTCTCCTCCCGGTAGGGGGTTCGCGGGCGAGCCGGCGCATTGGTGCGCACCAGCCAGCCGCGGCTTCATTGAACCGCCGCGTGCGGGGTTGCGGTAGCCCGGCGGCATGTAAAGATCGTCATTTATGGACGCGACGCTAACACCGGAAATGCTTGACGCCTGCCCGATGACGCAGTTCGCGCGCTGGCTCGACGACGCCGCTGCCGCGGGCTTGCCCGAGCCGACCGCGATGGTGCTCGCCACGATGGGCGACCGCCCCCACGCGCGGACCGTCCTGCTCAAGGCCCACGACACGGGCGGTTTCACCTTCTACACGAACCGCACCTCCCGCAAGGGCGCCGACCTCGCGGCGGATCCGCGCTGCTGCGCGGTCTTCCCCTGGTACGGCCTGGGCCGCCAGGTGACCGTGGAGGGCAGCGCGCGGCCGCTTTCGACGGCGGAAAGCGAGCCGTATTTCCGCTCGCGCCCGCGCGGATCGCAGATCGGCGCGTGGGCCAGCCGGCAGTCGCGCGTGCTCGCATCGCGCGCGGAGCTGGACGACCGGGTCGCCGAGCTGTCGGCACGGTGGCCCGAGGGGACCGAGGTGCCGATGCCGGACTTCTGGGGCGGGTACCTCATCGTGCCGGACACGATCGAGTTCTGGCAGTCCCGGCCGAACCGCCTCCACGACCGGCTGCGGTACCGGCGCGCGGCGTCCGGCGATGGCGGCTGGGTCATCGAGCGGCTGTCGCCCTAGGCGCACGGGGGTTGCCGTGCGAGCGCGTAGCATCGCATTCAGAAGGCCGGCTGGTTTGTGCCAACAGGGGAGTGCCAACAGGGGAGTAAGGTTCAGTGACTGCCCAGGGGCTTATCGACACGACGGAGATGTACCTCCGTACGGTCTTCGAACTGGAAGAGGAGGGGATCGTCCCGCTGCGCGCGCGGATCGCGGAACGGCTCTCTCAGTCCGGCCCGACGGTCAGCCAGACGGTCGCCCGGATGGAACGGGACGGCTTGCTGCACGTGGCGGGCGACCGGCAGCTCGCGCTCAGCGAAACCGGACGGACGCTGGCGACGCGCGTGATGCGCAAGCACCGGCTGGCCGAGTGCCTGCTGGTCAGCATCATCAAGCTGCCGTGGGAAGAAGTGCATATCGAGGCGTGCCGCTGGGAGCACGTCATCTCGGAGAGCGTCGAGCGGCGCCTGTTCGAACTGCTCGGCCGCCCCGACCGCTGCCCGCACGGCAACCTGATCCCGGGCCTGGAGGAACTGATCACGGGAGAGCCCCCCGCGGTTCCCGCGCCCGGTGCGGCCGGTGCGGCCGGTGCGGCCGAGGCCCAGCAGGATCAGCCGATGACGGCCGTGATCCGTGACACTTTTGGGGCCGTACGGGCTACTGTGACCAGGATTACGGAGCATGTTCAAAGTGACCTTGTTCTGATGCATAAACTGAAGCGGGCCGGGATACAACCCGGACGCAAGGTGTTGCTCGAGGCAGTTCACGGTGATGTCCGGGTGTGCGGCGAGGACGGCACGGACGGGACGGAGCCGGTCGACATCCCAGCCGAGGTAGCCTCGCACGTATTTGTGTCCAAGGAGTGACCAGGGACCTACTCAGTGACCGGAGCGTGACAATTGGCGCGCTGGAACGAGGGCGTCTTCGACCCGCACCTGCCGGCGGACGTCGTCCTGCGCCAGGCGGAGATCGGCGTTATCGTCGCTGACCGGCAGGGCAATGTCCGCTTCGTGAACGAGCACGTCGCCAGGCTGCTACGGCTCCCCGCCGACGTGTCCCTGCTGGCCGGGCAGCCCCTGCACGCGCTCGGGTTCATTCCCGGCGGGGACCCGCCGAAGGCGGCCGACCTGTCCCGGCAGGTCCTGAGCGGGAGGTCCTGGGAGGGCACGTTCACCGGCAACCGCGCCGACGGCAGCCTGGTGTTCGTCAAGGTGCTCGCCGTACCGTTGCGCCATCCGTCAGGCGGCATCGACGGCATGGTGGTGCTGATAACCGAGGCGGGACGGCGGGACGCGCAGCGCGAGCAGGACCGGCTGCGGCTGCTTGAGCGGATCGGCGAGCGGCTGGCCGGGTCCCTGGAACTCGACGTCACGCTCAGGCAGGTCGCGCAGATCCTGGTCCCGCAGTTCGCCGACCACTGTTTCATCGACCTGTTCAGCGGCGACAAGCTCATCCGCCGGGTGCAGACCCACGCGGGCAACTGGGAGCCGCCGCCGGGCACCTGGGCGCGCATCGGCGAGGCCATCCACTATCCGCCGGGCCACTTCATGCAGCAGGCCATGGCGCGGCTTGAGACGATCGTGGTCCCGGACCTGCACGCCGAGTACTACCCGGCGCCGAGCGAGGAGTCGATGTCCGCGGCCGACCAGGCCGGGCTGACCTCGGTGCTGGCCTCGCCGCTGTACGCGCGGGGCGAGCTGCTCGGCGTGATGGCGCTGGCCCTGTCCAGGATCACCGACCGCCCGGACCCGCACTACGACCTGGCCGACGGCGATCTGATCGGCGCGATCGCCAGCCGGGTAGCCGTTGCCATCGACAACGCCATGCTGTTCGAGGCCGAGCGGCAGACCGCCCTCGCCTTCCAGCAGAGCCTGCTGCCGCAAGAGGCCCCCGAGCTTGACGGGCTCGAGGTCGCGTTCCGCTACGTGCCCGCCAAGCCGCTTGAGACGCATGGGCAGGGCATCCAGACCCAGGTGGGCGGGGACTGGTACGACATCATCCCGCTCGCGGCCGGGCGGGTCGGGATGGTCATCGGCGACGTGGAGGGCCGCGGCGCCCGCGCCGCGGCCACCATGGGGCAGCTCCGCGCGGCGCTGCGTGCCTACGCCCAGGACGAGAAGGCTCCCGCCGACATCATGCGCAAGCTCGACGAGTGGGTCCGGTCCACGGCTCCGGTAGGGGCCGCCGGGGACCCGCCCACGGTCAGCTGCATCTACCTGATCTACGACCCGTGGTCCCGCGAGCTGACCTTCGCCAATGCCGGGCACGCGGCGCCGCTGCTGGTCTCGGGCGGGACGGTGCGGCCGCTGGATATCCGGCACAAGGGCGTGCTGCTCGGCGTCCGCGGCCGCGGCATCCGCGGGCTGCCGACCTATAAGGAGCAGACGGTGCGGCTCCCGCCGGGCGCCGCCCTCGTGCTGTACACGGACGGCCTCACCGACCGGCGGACCAAGGCGGACGGCTCCGGGCACTACACCGAGGCAGAGGCGGTCGCCATGCTGCGCGACGCGATCCTCGCCGCGGCGGACGGCGGCGCGTCCGGCGGCGGCACGGTGAGCGGC
>Ga0070737_10006394_pt1 | contig 10824 bp, 8 predicted proteins | sample Coa_R1_10_FD_66438 | JGI IMG/M metagenome (GOLD analysis project Ga0070737, IMG submission 66438) | Surface soil microbial communities from Centralia Pennsylvania, which are recovering from an underground coalmine fire - Coalmine... | ecosystem: Environmental > Terrestrial > Soil > Unclassified ...
AACCTTTCGATGACCTGGCGGTAGAAGGCGGTCACGGCGGCCGGTGACGGCCGCTCCACGTCGAGTGTGACCAGCGCCATCCCGCAGTTGAGCGCGGCATCGGTGAGGGCGGGGCGGATCGCGTCCCTGGTGGCGACCGCGATGGACGACGGCATCTCCGATTTCGCCTTGTGGCAGAAGTCCGGCAGGACCACGGCGGGCGCGGCGAGGCCGGCGCCATCGGTCCCCTCGCCGAGCCGCCGGAGCAGGCGCTCGTCGGCGGGTGCCGAGGTGCTGTCGAACACCCTGAACCGGTGGCTTTGCCTGGCGGCGAGCTCGCCGGAGCCGCTGGCGCCCTCAGCGCCCGCGGAATCACCCGCGCCGTCCGGCTCACCCGGCTCTCCGGGGCTGCCCGGCCCGCCGTACCCTCCGGGGCCGCCCGGAGTCTCCGGGTCAGCAGGTCCGGTGAGGATGTCTATCTCCATCTTGGTCCTTCCGTAGGAGCGTGGTGGCTACCGGCTCGCCAGTCCTGCGAGCGCCTCGCAGACCCGGTCCACATCGGAATCGGCCATCCCCGGGTGCAGGGGGAGTGACAGCAGCTTCGGGAAGAGCCGGTCCGCGGCCGGCAGCTCGCCGCACTGCTCCGGGCCGAGCAGCCGGCGGAAGTACGGCTGGTGATGGACGGGAATGAAGTGCACAGAAACACCGATCCCCGCCCTGGCGAGCGAGGCGGCCACCTCATCCCTGTGCATCCCGAACGCCTCGTGGTGGATGCGCACGATGTACAGGTGCCAGGCGTGCCGGGCTGACGCGGGCCGCGGCGGCAGCTCGATGCCGCCGATGCCGGCCAGCAGCGCGTCGTAGCGGCCCGCGAGTTCGGCCCTGCGCTGCTGCCAGCGGCTGAGCGAGCGGAGCTGGGCCCGGCCGATCGCCGCCTGGAGGTCGGTGAAGTTGGCCTTCATGCCGGCCTCCTCGACGGAGTACCACCAGCTCCCCGACCGGTGGTAGCGCCGCCACGCGTCGCCGCTCATCCCATGCAGCCGCATCCGCCGCAGCCGTTCGGCCAGCCCCGCGTCGGTTGTGGTGATCGCCCCGCCCTCCCCGATCGGGAGGTTCTTCGTCGCGTAGAAGCTGAAGCACGCCGCCCGCGAGGCAGCGCCGACGGGCCGCCCTCCCGCCGCCGCCCCGAGGCCGTGGGCGGCGTCCTCGACGACCCGGTCTTCCGGTATTCCCGCGGCGTCCGCCAAGGCGGCGCCGTCCACGGGGTAGCCAGCCATGTGCTGGATCACCATCGCGGCCGCGCCGCCTCCCGCCCGCTGTGCGAACCGTGCCGCCCGGGCCACGCCCTCCGGCGTCACCGTGAGCGTGTGCTCGTCGGCGTCCACGAGCACGGGCCGCAGCCCGGCGTGGACGATCGCCTGCACGGCACCGCAGAACGTCAGGGTCGGCGTCAGGACCGGCGCGCCCCGCGGCAGGTCCAGGGCGGTCAGCGCCATCTCGATGGCCGCCGTGCACGAGCTGACGGCGATCGCGTGCCGTGCCCCGAGCCAGGCGGCGAGCTCGGTCTCGAACGCGGCCGACTCGGCGCCCATCGTCACCCAGCCGCTGGCCATCACTCGCAGCGCCTCACGCTGCGCCTCGGCCGTGATCTCGGTACGGCAGAACGGCACCTCGGCGGGGGGCGCGAAGGGCGCGTGGGCCCGCGGGCGGCTGCCGGCCATCGCGGGAACGCCGGCGGGGGCGCCGGCGGGGGCAGCCGCGCCAGCCGGGGCAACCGGGCCGGGCGGGGCAGCCGGGGCAATCGGGGCAACCGGGGCGGCGGGCGCGGCCCGCCCGTGCTGCGCGGTCATGCCAGCACCGTCCCGGCCTGCGCAGGCGCAGCGGCAGGGTCGGCACCGGCAGGGTCGGCACCGGCAGGGTCGGCACCGTTATCCGGGCACTGGTAGGCGTCGGCCAGCACGGTGCCGAGCGCGGCGGGCGCCAGGTCCGCGCCGAGCCTGGCCTGGCCCGCAGCGCCGAGCCTGGCGGCGTCCGCCGGGTTGGCGAGCAGGTAGCCGATCGCCCGGCCCAGCAGGTCCGGCCTGCCCGCCGGCACGAGCAGCCCGGTCTCCCCGGCCACGACGATGTCGGGAACCGCGTTGACTGTGGTGGCGACCACAGGCAGCCCGGCCACCATCGCCTCGACCAGCGCGCACGGCAGCCCCTCGTACCGGCTGGCCATCGCGAAGACATCGAAACCGGGCAGCAGGGCGGCGACGTCGCTGCGCTCGCCCGTGAAGCGGATCCGCCCGGACAGGCCGCGCCTGGCCGCCAGCTTCTCCGCCTTCTGGCGGAGCGGGCCGTCGCCGATCCAGGCGCCGAAGACATCACGGCTGCCGAGCATGGCCAGCGCGCTGATGAAGTCCTCGGGTGCCTTCTGGAAATCCAGCCGCCCGACCGTGCCGACGACCCGCATCCCCGGCGGGACGCCGAGCAGGCGGCGGGCGTCGGCCCTGGCCCACGGGTCCGGTGCGGGCGTCGTCACGTCGACGGCGACGCCGATCGTGCGGACCCGTTCCGGGGGCGCTATCCGGCGCCTGATGGCCTCGGCGGCCACGGCGGACCCGACGGCGAGGAACACGTCGGTGAGCTTCCCGACCGACCGCTCGATGCGGATGTACGCCTGCCGGCGCAGCCGTGACTGGAACTGGTGGAAGGGGAACCCGTGGAAGGTGTGCACGATCCGGCCTGCGTGCACGTGGTGGGCGGCGAGCCTGCCGAGTACGCCCGCCTTGGCGCTGTGCGTGTGCACGGCGTCGAAGCCGCCAGCGCGCAGGAAGGCGCGCAGGTCGGCGAGGGCGCGACGGTCGCTGGCGGGGGCGATCTCGTTCCGCAGCCGCGGCAGGACCACCACCTCGAACCCGGCGTCCCGCGCCTGCCCGATGAGCCGGTCGCCGCTGCCGGTCGCGAACACGACCTCGTAGCGCCCCGGGTCGAGGGCGAGCGCCCCGCGCAGGGCGACCCCTCCGGCGCCGGCCATGAACCGGGTGATGACCTGCGCCACCCGCAACCGCCGTGTTGTCATGCGCTCACCCCCGTATCCGCGGCTGTGCCCAGCAGCGAGCTCTCCGTCCCCCGCCCGCCGGCCGCCGGCCTGGCGCCCGGCAGGCCGGCGTCAAGCACCTCGCGCAGCGCCGGCCCCGGGTGGCTGCCGAGAATGATCTTCAGGCACGGCAGGCCGGAGCTCAGCGCCGCCGCACCTTCCCGGATCCCCGGGTGCGGGTCGCCGGTCCCCGTGCCGAGGGCCAGCGTCGCGGCGAAGGCCCAGTACCGGCGCAGTTCCCCGGCCATGTAGGTCCCGGCGGCCAAGGCGCTGGCCGCCTCCGCCGGGTCGCAGGCAGTCACCTCCGGCGCATCGCCGTTCCCGCGTGCCAGGACGGCCAGGTAGTCGGGCACGAGGCATTCGGCCCGGCCGGGCCATGGCATCTCCCGCCGCCCATGCGGCATCCGCCGCCCATGGGGGCGTCCCGGGGCGGACGGTCCCGCGCCGGCCCCGGTGACCCCGCCGGGGCCGGTGACCCCGCCGGGGCCGGCGGGCCTGCCGCGGGTGGCCGCGGCCACCCGGAGCGGCTCGGCAAGGCCCCACACGGTGTGCCCGTCGGTGACACACAGGTTGTCGCAGGTGGCCACGGCGCCGCGGGCGAGCTCCCCGGTCACCAGCGTCGACTTTCCCGTGCCTCCCGGCCCGGCGAGCAGCACGACCCGGCCGCCCTTACCGCAGGACTCCTGTGCCGCGGCGGAACCTGCGCTCCCCCCGGTGCCGCACACCGAGGCGTGCAGCGGGACGCGGCCCCGCTGCTGGCTGCGCCACAGCGCCGGGTACTGCAGCAGGACGGCCCGCAGCAGCAGCCGGGACCGTGCTCTGAGCACGGCGGAGGCAGCCCGCACGGTGGCGGCCGGCCGCCACCGTGCGGTGATCTCCAGTGTCGGCGTGGCGGCGGTGACCAGCAGGTCGAGCCCGGAGGAGCAGGCGTTCTGCATGATCACCTGCCCCTGGCGCCGCCAGGCGCCGCGCGTCAGCACCTCCCACCCGCGGACGTCGAAGGCGTCCGTGACGGGCTCGACCGTCACGCGCACGTCCGGCGGCCCCGGGTCAGCCGCCGTGAGCTGGCCCCCGGCGCCCTCCGCGAGGACGGCGGCAAGCCATGGCACCGCGCAGCGCAGCTCGACCCGCTCGCCGGCGGTGTGCAGCAGGGCACGCATCAGAACTCGTCCGGGTAGGGACCCTGCGCGCCCGATGCCGCCAGCAGGCCGCCTTCCGCGTCCACCTGCTCCCAGGCGGGGGCGTAGTCGGGGAGCATCTCGGCAAGCATGGCGCGGGCAAGCTCGTCGTTACCCTCGGCCGTGACCGCGTACAGCTTGTCGAGCTCGTCACCGAAGCCGACGGGCAGCCTCGCGGGCCGGGTGGCCCAGATCGCCGGGTTGGCGGTCGGCAGCTTCGTCTCGCGCTCGCTGAAGAGCGTTTCGTGCAGCTTCTCCCCCGGCCGCAGGCCGGTGAAGCGGATCTGCACGTCGGGAGCCTGGAGCTGGGCGGCGTAGCGGCGTACCAGATCGACGATCCGCACCGGCTCGCCCATGTCGAGCACGAAGGTCTCCCCGTACTCGGCCATCGGGGCCGCGGAGAGGACCAGCCCCACGGCCTCCTCGACGGTCATGAAGAAGCGCGTGACCTCCGGATGGGTCACGGTGACGGGCTCGCCCCGCTGAACCTGCTCGGCGACCACGCTCAGCAGCGAGCCGCGGCTGCCGAGGACGTTGCCGAACCGGACCGAGCAGGTGCGGGTGACATCGGCCGCGTTCGCCTGGACGACCATCTCGGCCAGCCTTTTCGTCGCGCCGAGAATCGAGCTCGGGTCGGCGGCCTTGTCGGTGGAGATGAGCACGAAGCGCGCCGCCCCGGACTCCCGCGCCGCCTGCACGACGTTCTGGGTGCCGAGTACGTTGGACTTCACGCCCTCGCACGGATGCCGCTCAAGCAGCGGGAGGTGCTTGTGCGCGGCGGCGTGGAAGACGACGTCGGGCCTGACCGAGGCGAAGACCTGACGGATCCTGGCCTGGTCCCTGATGTCCGCGATGATGATCGCGGGGCTGTCGAGCAGCGCTTCGCCGTCGAGTTCGAGCTGGAGCCGGTGCAGGTTCGATTCGTCGTGGTCCAGCATGTGCAGGGACGCCGGGTCGTAGCCGCGGATCTGGCGGCACAGCTCCTGGCCGATCGAGCCGCCGGCACCGGTGACCAGGACCCTGGCACCCGCGAGCACCGCCCGCACGGACGGCTGCAGCAGGCGGCGTTCTGTCCTGCCGAGCAGTTCGCTGAGGCGCACGGTGCGCATGTCGGCCGCCCGGGCGGCCCGTTCGACGGCTGCGAGGAAGGACGGGAGATAGCGCACGTGCACGCCGGTGGACGCGGCATCGCGGAGCAGGGGGCCCAGCACCTCGGGGGGCAGCGAGGGGATCGCAATGATGACCGCTTCGAAGTGGTAGTCGCGCGTGACGCGGCGCAGGTCGGCGAGCCCGCCGAGGACGGGGATCCCCGACACCGAACGGATGGCGGGATCGTCGTCCAGGAAACCGGCCGGCCACAGCCCGTAGTCCGGCGAGCGTCTGAGGTCCCTGATCAGCGTCCGGCCTGCGGATCCCGCGCCGACGACCAGCGTGGCGAGGCCAGTGCGGCCGGCCTGCCTTCTGGCCCAGGGCGCCGCGGCGCGCCAGGTGCCCAGCCGCCGGGTGGTAATCCTGAGATCGGTCACGTCACAGCCCCCATCGTGATGGTGTCGTCGGGTACCGGCCTGATGTCATCGGAGCCTCCGGCCTCCTCGCCCGCGCCGGGTCCCGGGGGGCGGCCGCTCCTGTGCGAGCGCAGGCCTATGACGCCGAGCAGGGGCCAGCCGGTGGTGGCACGCAGATCCGCGATCTGGTCCAGGGCGGCGTGCGGCGCGAAAGGCGGCAGCACGGCGGCGAGCCCCGCGTCCCCGGGATCGCCGTCCAGGGCGGGGCCGCCCATCGCCACGACCCGCCGCGGGCGGCCATCCCCGCTGCGGGCGGAGAGCCCGCCGGCCTCTGCCTGGATGGCCGGGCGCCCGGCCTCGCCGCCGGGTGCGGGCGGGAGCCCGCTGCCCTGCTGGCCGCCGTTCGCCTGGAAGTGCCCTGCGCGCCCGTCGGCCGCCGTGAGCAGGGGTACCGGCGTCCCGGGCCCTCCGCCCCGCGTGCGGTGCTCCGCCTCCCGGCGCGAAGGGCTGGCCCGCAGGCCCCGGCCGGACGGCAGCTCCCTGCTGAGCTTGCTGGCCAGTGCTCTCAGGCGGTCGCCGGCCACCGGGCCCGCCAGGACGATCGTGTGCGTGCCGAGCCGCTGTGCGGCCAGGTCCAGGCGGGCGGCCAGGTCGTCGTCGAGGCTGGCGGGGACGTCACCCCTGAGCTCCGCGTTGCCGAGCAGCACGGTCCCGAGTTCCCTGGCGCCCGCGCCGGGCTGGGCGACCGTGGGCCGGACCGTCTCGCGGATCGTGGCGGTGAGCAGGCCGACGACGAGGCCGAGCAGCGCGGCCAGCGCCCCGTACTCCGCGGCGTGACGTGACGCCCCGGTTGCGGACGCTGGCATGGCGAGCACCGCGGCGCCCGAGCTGGTGCTGGCGACAAGCTGCTGGGCCGACTGCGTGTCGCTGGAGAGCTGCTGCTCCGCGGCGCTGAGCTGGGTGAGCAGGGACTGTACCTTGACGCTGCTCCCGTTCTGGCCGCCCGACTCGGCGGCGTTCAGCTCGGCGATCAGCGCGTCACGCTTGGCGCTGAGCTTCCTGATGCTGGCGTTGAGATCGGAAAGGGCCGGGTTGTTCGTGGTTCCCAGCTCGTCGATGTGATCGACGACCGCGGTCGCTAGTGCCCGGTCCAGCCTGACAGCGGCCGCCCTGGACGGCTCGGTGACCGTTACGCTCATCACGGCCGAGCTGCCCAGCGGCGTCACCGTGACCTGGTGCTTGGCGACCTGTGCCGCGTCCCCGCCCACCTTGGCCGCGGCCATGGCCTCCTGCACGATCGCCGGGTCGGTGGCGACGGCCGCTACCCGGCCCTGGATGGCCTGCACCTGCGTGGCGGCATCGGGTGTCGTGCTCTGGCCCTGTACCTGGGCGGTGGCCGTGAACGTCACAGGTTCCCGCTCGAGGTACAGCGCGGTGGCGGCGGCCGGCAGGATCATGCAGATGACCAGCAGCCACCGGTGCCGCCAGAAGATGCGCCGGATCGCTTCACTGGATTCCACGATTCCTCCCCTTGTCCGCACGCGCAGGCCAACTGGGACCCACACGTTACGACCGGGAGGGCTGTCGCCGCCTCGTCAAATTTGCGGGTTTTCTTCTACGTCGCATGCCGGAGGCGGGAAACGATCAGATGCGTAAACTCGGCACGGTGATGCACGGGGTACGGGGATGGAGCGGACGCGCGCGGCTGGGCGCCGCCTGCCTGGCGTGCTGTGTGCTCGCCGCCGGCTGCGGCAGTGGCCCGGCTGCCCGGTCCCGGGCTTCCGCCCCGCCCGCGGGCAGGTCCCGGGAGCCGGCCGGGGCGGGACGCGCAGGTCACGCGTCCCCCGGCGGCCTGGGCAAGATCCTCGTGATCATGGAGGAGAACCACAGCGTCCAGCAGGTCTTCCCCCACGGCATGCCCTACCTGTGGAGCCTCGCCCGCCGGTACGCGTACGCCACGGCATGGAGCGACATAGGCCATCCGAGCCTGCCGAACTACCTGGCCGTCTTCGCCGGGTCCGCGTTCGGCGACCCGAAGGACTGCGCGCCGGCACCGGGCTGCACCTATCCTGGCCCGACCGTCTTCGGCCAGGCGCTCGCCCGCGGCGAGACCGCCCGCGCCTACGAAGAGTCGATGCCCCAGCCGTGCGACGCGGGGTACAGCGGCGACTACGACGTCAACCACAACCCGTGGGCCTACTTCCCCGGCGAGGCCGCCCAGTGCCGGGCCAACGAGGTGCGGACAGGCACGCCGGCCAGCGGGCCGCTCGCCTCGGACGTGCGGCATGGCGCGCTGCCCGCAGTCGGCCTGATCACGCCGGACCTCATGCACGACGCGCACGACGGGACGCTGGCGCAGGCGGACGCGTGGCTGAAAAACTGGATTCCGGTGCTCATGTCCGGGCCGGACTGGCGCGCCGGGCGGCTCGCGATCGCCGTGGTGTTCGACGAGGGAGTGACGACCGAGCAGGTGCCGTTCGTGCTCATCACCCCCGGCGCGACGGGCGTCACCGTGCGCACGCCAGTGAATCAGTACGCGCTGACCCGGCTGATCGATGAGGTCATCGGCGCCCCGCCGCTGCGGGACGCGGCGGCTGCCGCCACCGTGGCACCGCAGTTCGGCCTTCGGTCATGAAGGTCACCAGCCGGCCATGGGGGCTGTCAGCCGGTCACGAGGCCGCCTGCCCGCCAGGGGCGGGCGCCGTCAGCCGGCACCAGGGAAGCCGGCACCAGGGAAAGGGGGCACGATTCCGGTGGAGGAACAGCAAGGGGAGCGGCCCGCGGGCCGGGTGGTTTTCGTCGGGGCGGTCCACGAGGCCACCTCGGCGCTCGGCACCCTGCTCAGCAGCCCTGCCGAGGTGGCTGAGGTGGTGACGCTGCCCGCCGGGCGGGCCGGCGCCGTGTCCGGCTACGTGGACCTGGAACCTCTTGCCAGCGCTCACGGGGTGCCGGTGTGGCGCTGCGCCAACCTCAACGCCCCGGAGTCCGTCGAGCACGTCAGGCGGCTCAGGCCGGACCTGATCGTGGTCGTCGGCTGGACCCGGCTGCTGTCGGCCGAGCTTCTCGCGGTCCCGCGCCGGGGCTGCGTGGGCTTCCACGCGTCCTTGCTGCCGCGTTATCGCGGCCGCGCGCCGGTGAACTGGGCCATCCTGCGGGGAGAGACCGTGACGGGGAACACGATGATGTACCTGGACGCGGGCACTGACACCGGTGACATCATCGACCAGCGGCCGGTGCTCATCCGGCCCGATGACACGTGCGCGACCGTGTACGCCAGGGTTGCGGAGGCGGGCGCATACATGCTGCGGCGGCACCTGCCCGCGCTGCTCGACGGCACGGCCCCCCGCAGGCCGCAGGGGCCGGCGGACGGGCCCCCGCTGGTCAAGCGCACCCCGCGGATGGGGATCACCGACTTCAGCCGGCCCGCCCGCGCGGTCCACAACTGGATCCGCGCGCTCACCGAGCCGTACCCGGGGGCTTTCACGTTCTGGAACGGGCGGAAGGTCATGCTGTGGGCCTCCGCCGGCCCGGCCGGGGCCCCCCGGGCCGGTGTCCGCGGCGGGCATGGAGAGCCCGGTGTCCGCGGCGGGCATGGAGAGCCCGGCGAGGTACTCGGCTCCGGCCCGCACGGCCTGCTCGTGGGCACGGCGGACGGCAGCGTGCTCGTGACCGCCATGTCAGATCCGGGCGCCCCGCCGGAACCGGCCGGGGAGTGGGCCCGGCGGAACGGCCTGCGCGCCGGGGACCGCTTCGACGCGGTGGACCGGGCCACCTCGGACTGGGTGCTGGGGCTCGCGCCGGAACCCCCGGCCACGTCGGTTCTCCGTGCCGGTGTCAGGTAGGCCGGGCATGGCAGGGCAGCAGGTCGCAGTCATCGCAGCGCATCCGGACGACGAACTGCTCGGCGCCGGCGGGACCATCGCCCGGCACATCCAGGCGGGCGACCAGGCTCATGCGATCGTGGTCGCCGACGGCGCCGGCAGCAGGTATCCCGACGAACTGATCGCGACGCTCGAAAAGCAGGCCCGCAGGGCCGCCGAGGTCATCGGGTTCTCCTCGGTGCGTTTCCTTGCGCTGCCCGATCAGCGCCTGGACAGCCTTCCGCTGATCGAGCTGACCCAGGAACTCGAGGCCGCGCTCGACCAGATCAGCCCGTCCGTCGTGTACACGCACTTCCCCGGTGACGTCAACGCCGATCACGGGGTGGTCGCGCGGGCCGCGTGGACAGCCTGCCGCCCGTACGGCCGGCCGGGCCTGCGCAGGTTCGCGGCCTTCGAGACGCCCTCCTCCACCGAGTGGGGCTGGCCGCTGCCGGGAACGGCGCTGCAGCCGAACCTGTTCGTCGACGTGACGGGCACCCTGGACGTCAAGATCGCCGCCATGGAGTGCTACGAGACCGAACTGCGCGAGTACCCGCATCCGCGGTCGAGCCGGGCGCTCAGGGAGCGGGCCGCGTTCTGGGGAAGCCGCGCCGGCCTGCTTGCCGCCGAGCCGTTCCTCGTGATGCGTGAGGTGGAGTGAACAGCTCTCCCGCAGTGCGGGAGCTGGAATGAGCGTTTTCCGGATATCCCGGGAGGTACGGGAGTGAGAAGATGGGCTGCCGCGTGGGGTGACCGCGCATCGCGATGCGGCCGGGCTGCCGCGCTCGCCGCCATGCTCGCCGCCACCTTCGCCGCCGCCGGCTGCCAGGGCGCCGCCGCCGGGCACGGGCCCGGCAGCGGAAGCGGTTCCCCGGCTGACGCGGCCAGCCCGGCGGCCCCGTCCCCCGCACCGGGCGGTGGCCAGGCGAGCCTGGCGTACCGCTACATGACAGATCTGCACAACGCCGCCCAGGCTGCGCGGTACGGGTACAACCTCGTCGACCTGGGGCCATACCGTTCCAGCATCGACGCGCTCCCTGCCGGGGAGCGGGCGCTCGTCTGGATCGGCAACTACTCGCATGCCACGTGCTCCTTCACGATGACGGACGCGAGCGTGCGGGGCGCGCTCTCCCGCCTCGCCGGGAACCCGAAGGTGGCCGGGTATTACATCGCCGACGACGCGGACTACGCGCTGCCCGCCGACGGCGGTCACTGCCCGG
>Ga0070737_10006395_pt1 | contig 10822 bp, 8 predicted proteins | sample Coa_R1_10_FD_66438 | JGI IMG/M metagenome (GOLD analysis project Ga0070737, IMG submission 66438) | Surface soil microbial communities from Centralia Pennsylvania, which are recovering from an underground coalmine fire - Coalmine... | ecosystem: Environmental > Terrestrial > Soil > Unclassified ...
AAAGCGGCGATAGTGGTGGGCGGGCCGGCGGCTCGCAGGTCGCCATTATGGTAGGGAAAACGAAGCAGCGCGTCGTTGTCGGCGACGTAAAGAAATTGCGGATTGGGACCGGGTGGATAAAAGGCGATTCCGAAGGGCAGCCGCAAGCCGCTTGCATAGACCTGCACGCTGGCGGCTTTGGCTGCGCCATCGCGCGCACGCAGGACGTAGATTCGGCCCGGGCGGCTGTCGGACAGGAAAATATCCCCATCAGGCGCCGCACGAATCATCCGCGGATTGGTAAAGCCAGCGGCAAAAAGATCGACTTTGAAGCCCGCCGGCACCTGTGGCCACACACCCGTCGGGCGCGGCGTCAGATTGGGAAAGTTGGCCACGCTCGGGGTCTGGCCGGGCGGAGGCAGGTCGGCCACCGTGATGCGCCGGATAACCAGGGGCGCATTGGTGCGCCAGTCGCCGTAGGCCGCCGCGCCGCTCAAAACGGCCGGGTTCGATGGCGCTCCGCCTGCTGCCACCGCGGTTGCGGCCAATGCCAGCGCCAGAACCGGCACTAGATATGCCGCGAGCCGGGCAAACCTGGCAAATCGGCCAAACCGCCCGCTATCAGTCAGACTCATCGGGATTCTCCTGAACCTCAGGGGATACAGGTCTCATCGCATCGGACGCCTGCCGCGGTTGCGGTCGCGGCAGAGCCGTGTCTCAGGCCATGGTAAGCGAGACCTGACGAGCAAGGAAATCTTCGATTCGCAGCGCGGCCGAGACCGGCTCACCAGCCGAATCCACAGTTAGAAAAAATGGCGACAGTTAGGGGGCGAACGGCGCATATTCCTGTTTCTGCCGCAGGTAGACGTCCCAGGTCGCGTCCGAGACCGACCCTGGCCGCTGATGGCGCGCTGCCAGCCGCCGGGCGATTTCCGCTTCCGGCGCCGCGCAGTAGGCGAAGACGATGGGGACGTGCGCACGGCGGGCGAGATCGCGGGTTAAGGCGCGCTCGGCGGCGTCCTTGAAACTGGCATCGAGGATCACGCCACGTCCGCGCCTGAGTTCGTGGCTGGCCGCGTCACGCAACCGAGCGTAGGTGGCGCGGCTGGTGTCGGCCTGGTAGATGCCTTCGCGGTAGCCGGCGCCGGCGAAGGTGCCTGGTGCCATGCCGAGCATCTGCTTGCGCACGACGTCGGAGTTGCAGGCGACAAAGCCGATGCGTTCGGCCAGGATCGTGGCGATCGTGGATTTGCCGCTGCCGGGAAGGCCGCATATGACGATGATCGCCGGGGCGGTCAGCCGGGCATAATGCAGCGCGGCGGCAAAGCGCTCGCTGGCGTTGCGCCGGGTGCGCTCGCGCTCGGCCGGCGGCAGGCCCGGCTGTTGGCTTTTGAGCGCCGCCACCTTGCCGCGCACTACCGCCCGGTAGCACTTGTAGAAATTGAGCAGCTCGCTCAGCGCGGGGTCGCGCGAGGCGCGCAAATAGGCGCGCAGCAACTGATGGCCTTGCGACGGCGCACCCAGCCGCTCCATGTCCATCAGCAAAAACGCCAAATCGGAAGCGACGTCCACATAGCGCAGCGCGGTGCTGAACTCGACGCAGTCAACGATTTCGATCTCTTCGCCGACATAAATATGCTCACAGCGCAGGTCGCCATGGCCGTCGCAGACTCGGCCCTCGCGTGCGCGCTCATCGAGCAGGGAGCGATGGTCATCGACGAAGCGGCGGTGGAATTGGCGCAGAGCGCCGAAATCCGCGGCGGAAAGCAGGTCGCCGGTGAATGCTTCGCATTCATCGAGGTTGCCGCCCACGCCGCGATCGATCGCCGCCGCGCAGCCGTGAACGAGGGCTTCGGTGCGTTCGGCCGCGCCATGAAAGCGCGCGATCACCTCCGCGATCCGTTCCGGTACCCCGGGCGCCAGACGGCCGCGACGGATCAGTGATTCCAGCGTGCGCGCGGCGTCCAGGCGGCGCATTTTAACCGCATACTCCGCCGCCCGCGGGTCGAAGGCGCCGTCTATCGTCCCGATCCTCCATCCCCCGTCATGCTCGTAAAGCGGCACGACTCCCAGATAGGCAGAAGGCGCCAGGCGCCGGTTGAGACGGATCTCCTCGCGGCAGAAGTGATAACGCTGCTCCAGCGTGGAGTAATCGACAAAGCTGAAGCGCACCGGTTTTTTGATCTTGTAAGCTTCCTCGCCGGCGACAAAGACGTGCGAGATGTGAGTCTCGAAATGTTCAACGGTCGTGGGCGGCCCCGGATAAAAACCGGGCCGACTCATCGCCGCGACCAGGCGGTCACTTGTGCTGCGGAAATCAGACATCGGCTTGGCTCGGGCGCAGCGGGGAAGCACACCCGCTTCGCGCCTGCCTATTTTAGTGCGTGCAGAAGTTTTCGCCTACGCAAAAACGCACTCGCCGGAATTACCAGTAACGTACCCGGCCGATATCGACATGGACGAAATCGGACCTGGGATAGTAGCCGACCCCGCCCATCGCCAGGCGGTAAGCGGCCTGGCGCAGTACCGGCAGCGGCCGGCCCGGAACCCGGATATCGATCGCCTCGCCCAGCATGTGCAGGCTATGCTGCGCGACGCCCTCGCTGCGCGCCGCCAGCATCGCGTTGGTAGCGGGCGAGCGGTAGCCTGAGATCACATCGAAAGGCTGCGCGGTCTCCAGGCTGCGGTTGAGCGCGCACAGCAAATCGAGCAGCCGCGGATGGATCGGTTTGACTTCGTTGGCGCGAAAATCGCGCAGGATGTAGTTGATTGACTCCAACGCCTGGGCGATGTACGCGCCATGTTCCCAGTAGGTGGCGGTCAGCTTTTCGCCGGTGTGCAGATTGTAGAAGCGCAAGGTGCGGACGCGCGGAAACGGGATCGTCAGCGCGGCCGACGCGCGGGCGCCCGGCAGTAGCGCGTAGGCGGCCAGCGTGCCGCCCATCGTCAGCAGATGGCGGCGGCTCAATAGACGTTTTGACTGAGCAGGTTGCGCAGGTAATTGCGAAGCAGCGGCTGGTTGCAACAAAGCCAGACTCCTTAACATAACTTCGCCGGCACCCCTGGCGGCGGCCGGTCCGCTTCATATTCGTGATTGCGGCGGGCCTCTGCAAGAGTCGCTGCGCCCCAGTTGCGCAAGCGTGCGGCCGGGATCCACGGGATTTTCTCGCGCGTATGGAGCGCGGTCAGACGGGCCTACCGCGCGCGCGACACCACTGCTAACCTTTCTTGCGGTTACTTATCGGTTACTTATTGTTGAGAGAGCGTTTTTTTCCTTTGCGGCGCGAACACTATCGCCTCGGGCAGGCAATCATGCTCTTAATCGGCATGCGTGCGGCCCTGTACCTGCTGCCCTTCCCGATCGTTCGCTGGTACCTGCGCCATTCGGCACGGGTTCGCGCAAGGCGGCCGGCGCATCCGGAGACGGCCGCACGCGCAGTTGCGGCGGTGATCGCGCAAGCTGCGCGCATGGTGCCGGGCGGCAACAATTGCCTGGCCCAGGCACTCGCGGCACGGATTCTGCTGGCACGCCAGGGGATCGCCTCCGAACTGGTGATTGGCGTGCGCCGGGACCATCGGGGCACAGGGCCATCGCTCGGCGCGCACGCCTGGCTCAAGGTGGGCGAGGAGACGCTGCTGGGCGCGGCGAGCGCCGGCGATTACGCGCCGCTGCCGCGGCTTGCCGGCCGCCTGTAGCGATATTGACGCGACCCGAGCAGATGGTGGAGGTTCGGCGCCATCCAACCGCCTTGAACACCACCTTGCACCTGCTAAGATTCGCGATGAGTTTCTATCGCCGCTTGCGATTGCGATAATCGGGGTGAGAGGCTTTGAAAATCGAAATCCTCGATCAGGACGTTGTCTGGCGCGACCTGGAAGGCGAGGTCGTTATCCTCAACCTTGCCACTGCCACTTACTTCGGCCTCGAAGGCGTCGGCAACGAGATCTGGCGTTTTCTGGCCGAACATCGCTCCACCGAGCATCTGGTGGAAACCTTGTGCGACACCTTCGACGTGACGCCCGAGCAACTGCAGCGCGACCTCGACAGCTTCATCGCGGAGCTTGCCGAAAAAGGCCTCATCAAGGTCGCCGATGGCGAACCCACACCCTGAGCACACGCGGGCTCCCACTGACGCGCGCAAAACAAGCCGCGATGGGCCAATCGGAGCGACATCCTTGAACGGTAACGGTCCGGCTGTCTGGCCGGCGCCGCCCGCCGGCGGGCGGCGCCGCCAGAGCCGCGCGGAAGTGCCCATTCATGATTTGGCTACGCTGCTGGGGTCGATGGCCGTGGATGATTTTGTGCGGCGCTTCCGCGCGCGGCAAACCACCCTGATTCGTGGTGACAAACCCGCGCGCCTGCGTGCGTTGCTGGATTGGCCCGCGGTCAACGATCTGCTCGTGCGCGAGGGTTTCGACGTCAGTCGGATCAAGGTCACCCGCAACGGCGCCCTGGTTGGCCGGTTTCTCTACACCGAGCATGACGTGCCGGCGCGCCTAAACCTTGCCGCGCTGGCACAAATCCTGGGCAAGGGCGCGACACTGGTGATCGACGGGATCGACGGCATGATTCCCGCGCTGCGCCGCTTGTGCGTCGCGGTGGAGCGCACCCTGCGCGCCAGGGCCTGGATTAATGCCTACCTGACCTTTTTCACCGGCGGCGGTTTCGGGCCCCATTGGGACAATCACGACGTGCTGATTCTGCAGATCAGCGGCGACAAGCGCTGGCGCTTTTTCGGTCCGCCTGAACCGTCTCCATTGAGCGAGATCGGCAGGGACGCGGTTGCACCCAAGGCTGTGATCGGCGAAGAACTCCTGTGCGCGGGCGATCTGCTCTTTATCCCGCGCGGCCACTGGCACGACGCGGAGGTGATCGGCGACAGCTCGGTCCATCTCACGATGGGCCTGCATAGTCGCACCGGCGTCGACTGGGCCGCATGGCTGGGTGCGCAAGCGGCCGCAGAGGAGATCTTCCGCCGCGACCTGCCGCTGCTTGGCGGCCGCGGCCCGCTTCACGATCACGTGGCGCGACTCAAGCGGCGGTTGATCGAGCGCGTGCGAACGGCGTCGGTTGAGGAATTCCTGGCCGACAGCGATGCGGCGCGCGAGGTCCCCGCCGTCATCAACCTGGGCCTGCCGGCGAAGCTGCCGGCTTCCGCCCGCGTCCAGCTCGCCCTGCGCGCGGCGCCTCGGCTGTCATCGACGCCGGCGCACGAGCGCATCGCGCTGATGCTTGGCTCCCAAACCCTGGAACTCTCGCGCGCCGCAGCCGCGGTGCTGGAGCATCTGGCCGACGCGGGCGAGATCACGGCCGGCGCGCTGCGCCGGGCGATGAACAAAGACCTCTCCGGCGCGGAAGTAGACGCGGCGCTGGCCGAACTGGCTCGACTCTGCCTGGTGACGGTTGAGGTGGCTTTGGCGCCCGCGAAAAGTCGCCGGCGCTCGCGCGGCGCGGGATTGTGAGATCCGCCATCTTCTAGGCGCGCTCCGGCCGTGACCAGATGACCAGCAGGCGCAAGATTTTTGCCTTCCGGCCCGCGCGTTGGTGGCTGGGCGCGGAAAACCTGTTCTGGGAGCGGCGCCTGATGATCAGAACGCGCGTCGCATATGCGCCCGATGAGAGCTACGACGACGGCGCCGAACATTTCGCTTACGAGCCGACCGCCTACCGCGTGATCATGGCGGTACTGCGCCGGCTCGAGCTCACGGAATCCGACGTGTTCGTGGTGCTGGGATGCGGCATGGGGCGTGTGGTGTGCAGCGCGGCCAGGCGCGGCGTGGCCCGGGTATTAGGCGTGGAGGATATGGCGGGGCTGTGCGATATCGCGCGCTGGAACGCGCAGCACATGCGTTCGCCTCACAGCCCGATCACGATCATTCACGGCCGCGCCGAGGAATTCGATTTCACTCAGGGCACCGCGTTTTACTGGTTTAATCCCTTCGGCCCCGCCACCTTGCGCCGTATCCTCGACGCCATGGAAAGCGGCATACGGCGCAATCCGCGCCCGCTTCGTATCGCTTACGTCAATCCGCTCTTTGGCGCCACGCTGCGCGCTACCGGATGGCTGGAACGGTATGATCGCTGGCGATCGGCCCACATGGTCTCGCTGTGGCGAACCAGGTGTTGAGCGCCGCCCCCCGCGAGCCGGCAGAGGGCGTTCCGGCGCGCGCCGGCATCCGCGCGCATCTGTTGTGGGCCGCGCTTGTGATAGTGGTGAGCCTGCCGTTGTGGGCCAATCCGATCCGCTTCGTGTTCAACGACGATGGCTTGTTTGCCCTGCAGATCGCCTGGCATGTCGAGCGCGACCGGCGCAGCACTTTCAACGGCGTGACTCCGACCAACGGCTATTCGCCCCTATGGATGGCCTTCAATGTGCTGGCGATGGGGCTGGCGCGCGCCAGCCGGCCGCAGGCGCTTTACGTCATGATGGCGATGGAGGTGATGCTGCTCGCGGGCGCCGTGTTCTGCTACCGCGCGCTGGCCGCACGCCTGGAGGTGGCGCGCGTGTGGCCGGGAACGGCGGCTCTGCTGTCACTATCAGTATTTAAACTCTACGGAATGGAGACCTTTCTTGCGATCGCCCTGATCGTCGCGCTTGCGATCCAGCTGCTGCGGGCCACGCGCGAAGATTCGCCGTCCCAGTGGTGCTGGTTCGGGGTCCTGGGCGGCCTGCTCACGCTCGCGCGGCTGGATGATATCCTGCTCCCGCTGGTCGCCCTCGCGCTGAGCGCGCAGGGGCGGCGGCGTTGGATGCGCCTGCTGTGCGCGGGGCTGCCCCTCGTCCTGCTCGCAGGTCCGTACCTGCTCTACAATCGCTTCAATTACGGCTATTTCGGTCCCATCAGCGAAGCGATCAAAAACAGCTTTCCGCACCTGCGCGCTTCCTGGGCCGCGCTGGGGCCGACAGGCGTCGCTTTTGGAATCGTGGGAATTGCCGGCCTGATCGCGTCCTGCCTGGGCGAGGGCCACGGCGCCGCCCGCCGCCTGCTACGCGTCATGTCGCTGGCCGCATTGACGCAGGTGGTCTGCATCTTTCTTTTCAGTCGCGGGTGGGGCTCGCAGCAAGCCGGTTACTATACGCTGGGCATCGTGGCGCTTGCGCTGAGCCTGGACTTCCTCGCCACCGTCGGCGCCGGGTGCCTCCACCCTCGAAGTCCATCGCTCACGCATAAGATGTCCGCCGTGGCGCTGGCCCTGTTGGTCGCCGCGCTGATCTTGCGCTCGGCAACGCGAGCCATGGGCTACGTAGTGGGTGTCGCGCGGGGCAAGATCGAATTGGGGCGTGGTACCGCCGAGGATTGCGCCATCAAACTTGCGGCATGGATGGATGCTAATCTGCCCGCCGGTAGCCGCATGCTGGTGAGCGATTATCCCGGCGTCCTTGCCTATCGTTCGCGGGTGGCAATCGTCCCGCTGGACGGATTGATGAATGATTATCAGTACAACGACTACCTGGTCAGGCACGGTATCGCGCAATTCATCGCCGCCAACGGGATTGATTACTATGCGGGCGACGAGGAGCAGAACGACGAGCGCGCGCGGACCTTCTCCGAAGGCGGTTGTATCCGGATCGAGGTGCGGGCGCCGCTTTACCGCCAACCCGGCGGAAGCTTTCTTATCAGGCGATCGGCTAGGATCCTGGACGTGTCCAAATTTTGCGCCAGCGCCGCCGAGCACATACCGTTTGGCGCTATCTGGCGATTGACGCCGGCGCCGGGTTGCGGCCCGTGAGCGGCCTGGCGATCGCCCTCAATCTCAGGGGCGGGCCGGTTTGCGCCGCGCGCGTGACGCGGATGTTGGCACCATTGCGCCATCGCCCTTATGACCGCCAGGGAATCTGGAGCGGGCCGACGATCGCGATCGCACATCTGGCCTACGACACGACACCTGAAGCACAGCGCGAACGGCAACCGCTCCAGGATGAACGCGGCGAAATTGTGCTCGTCATGGACGGGCGGGTGGACAATCGCGCCGAATTGGCAGCGGCGCTGCGCGAGCGGCAAATCGCACCGTGCGACGAAACCGACGCTGAACTGGTGCTGGGCGCCTATCGGCTGTGGGGCGTGGACTGCGCACAGAAGATTGTGGGGGATTTTGCCTTCGCCATCTGGGACGGACGCCGGCTGTTTTGCGCGCGCGATATCCTTGGTCTGCGTCCCTTCTATTACTATTGCGATGGCAAGCTGCTGCTGTGCGCGTCGGCGATTCCGCAGTTGCTGGCCGATCCCGATGTGCCGCGCCGGCCCAACGAAGGCATGGCCGGCGAATACCTGTCAGACAACATCAAATGCCCCGATGAAACCCTCTTTCAGGGCATAATGCAGCTGCCGCCACGCCACTGCCTGGTTGCTTCGCAGGGGCGTGTCGCGATCCGCGCCTATTATGACCTCTCGCCGCGCCCGCTACAGCGCTATCGCGACGACCGCGAATGCGCGGCGCAACTGCTGTCGGTGCTGACCGAAGCCGTGCGATGCCGCCTGCGCAGCCCGACCGGGGTCTGGGTGGAGCTCAGTGGCGGCCTCGACTCGTCGTCGGTGGCCGCGATAGCCGGCAGCCGGGCCGCGGCCGCGCAAGACGCCGCGCGCCCGCGCACGGTCTCGATCGTATTTCCGGGCCGGCCCTGCGATGAGCGGCCGTATATCGAGCAGGTGGTATCCGCGCTGCGTCTGGATGCGCAGATGGTCGAGTTTTCCGCGCCCACGCCGACGCCTTATCTGGCGCAGGTCCGCAGGCATCTGGATTTTCCCGGCTATCCCAATTTCGCGCCCGATACTTTCCGGCGCGTGGCGCAAAGCAGTCCCGCGCGCGTTGCCCTTACCGGTCAGGGCGGCGACGAATGGCTGGCGGGCAGTCCCTTTCATCAGGCCGACCTGCTGCGTGCGCTGCGTCTGACCGCGTTGGCGCGGCAGATCCGTTGCGACGCGCGCGTGTTCCGCCAAACCTTCGGCGACCATTTCGGATGGTCCGTGATCCGCAACTATTGCCTGGCACCCTTGCTGCCGGCGCGGTGGCGCCGGATAGCCAGACGCCTTATTCGGCGCGATTCCGTCGCTGCCTGGATCGCCCCGGACTTCGCCCGCCGCTGCGGCTTGCGCGAGCGGCTACAGGCCGAGCCCGAACGCAGATTTCCGAGTCTGGTCCAGGACTCGCTGCGTTGGGACCTCGTGCGCGCCCAGCGTATTCACGAACTGGCCATCGACGCGCGGGTCAAAGCCGATGTGGGTTGGGAATTGCGCCATCCATTCATGGATCGGCGCCTGATCGAATTCGCCCTTGCCTTGCCCGAGGAACAGCGCTGGCGCGGAACCGTCACCAAGTTCGCACTGCGCAACGCGACCGCACAGCTGCTGCCACAAGCAGTGCGTGAGCGGGTCGCGAAGGTGCATTTCAACGACATCTTCAGCGAAGCGGCCCAGGCGATGATGGCCTGGCTGGCGCCGCGCGAGCTCACCGCAGCCGGCTGGATCAGGTCCGAGGCGGTAGCGGAAATGTTCACGCGCTGCCGCACGCTATACGAGCGCGGTGATGCCCGTCACATACTTTACGCGAACTCCTTGTGGATGGTTTTCGGTCTGGAGTTATGGCTGCGAGCGGCATTCAGGCCCGAGGCGCTGCCCGAAGCATAACCATCGTCAAAGCCCGTGTTTTCCGCACTCGAGCGGCAGGTTCAGTGGCGAAAATGCAACATATCTCTCGCACGGCGATTCGCGTTTTACGCTGTGCCGTTGAAGCTCTGCCGCATTGATGTGGCGATGATGCAACGTATCGCTCAACACCGACAGAGCTCTTGAAAAACCGCTCGGGGTGTGGCTTCGCCCGTTTACAGATTCAAATTTGTACTTGTTATTTTTATCTGTAAATAGCAAAACATAGACTTTTGCCTTCTCGCCCGATTCTTGAACCGAAGGAGATCGGATTTAAGGAAGCAGTTTCTAATGTTGCAGACTCGCAACAAATAATGACAGTTTATCCACAGTTTTGAGAGATGTTATCGAAGAAATATCGAAAATTATTGCCTAATACCCTTAGACGCCGTCTTTCGAAACTTGACCTGCGGTAAACGGTTCTTAAGTATGTACTGAAATTAAGCGGAAGCTTAAGCGCGCTGCCGTGGGAGTCTTCAGCTCGGAGCAGAGAAAGTTTCGAAAGATGGTTCGAGTCCTTGTTCGCATAAGATCGCTTCTGGTTGCCCTGCTCGCTCTCCTGGCGATGTCGTGGTTCGCGCCTGGGATACAGACTGTCGCCCTGGCCGGGCCGCACGGGTCTCCGCATGCCAGCGCGACGCCCGAGCCACACCCGACCTGGTCCGCCCGCGCTTGGGAGGAGCCAACACCGCAACCCACGGCCACGCCCAGCGGCAGTTGTTCCACTTCCGGGCAGGTGACGATTAAAGGCTCGATGGAGGGCGACCTGATCGTCCATCCCGGCGACACCGTGATGGCGGGTTACGACTTCACGATCCCGGGCCAGCATCCGGCGGCGACCGTAAATTTCGACAAAGGCACAGTCGTCCTGAACGTGAGCTGTTCCGACGGTTCAACGCAGCCGTTGACGGTGAATCTCAGCGACGCGAGCTATACGGTCTCCGGCCAGTCGGACAGTTGCGACAGTCGCGGATGGGGCAGTTCGGGGAGCGCGGTCTCGGATGACAACGGCTCGGGCGACGATACGCACAACAACGGCAACGACGTCTCCCATGGCAACAACAACAGCCATAATGGCTCGGCCAGCGGCGGCAATCAGACTGGCAATAGCGCCCGCGCCAGCGCTGTGCCCGATGACAACGGCGCGGGCGACGATACACATAACACTGGCAACGACAGTGCAAGCTGGGGCGGCCAG
>Ga0070737_10006396_pt1 | contig 10820 bp, 8 predicted proteins | sample Coa_R1_10_FD_66438 | JGI IMG/M metagenome (GOLD analysis project Ga0070737, IMG submission 66438) | Surface soil microbial communities from Centralia Pennsylvania, which are recovering from an underground coalmine fire - Coalmine... | ecosystem: Environmental > Terrestrial > Soil > Unclassified ...
GTAAGCAGTTGCGCGAGGCGGCGCGCGTCTTCATAGTAGCGGGCCATTTCGACGGCTGCTACGGCGCGCTTGCGCTGGAGCTCGGTCGCCTGGCCTTCGGCGATCTCGTGCGCCCTGGCGGGCTGCTCTTCGCGCGGCGCGGGACGGGCCGAACCGGTATTTTCGAGCAGCTCGAGTGCGTGGTCGGCTTCATCGCGGCCGCGGAAACGCGCCGAGCCGAAGAAGACGACTGTATCCTGGATCTGCTCGCGGCGAAAGCGCGCCAGCGGCTCGAGATACTCCGAAACAATGCGGATCGTCCGGCCGTCGGAGCTGTTGAGGAACGCCGGGTTCTCGTAGGCCAGGGGCGCGATGGGCAAGGGCGGCGGAGCGCCATTGCCGGGCAGAGTCGCCGCCGCGTCAGAGGACGCTGCTGGCGGGTTTGCAACCGCCGGCCGTTCCGGCACAGGGCCGGTTTCCGCCGCTTTTGCTTCGGCCGTTGCTGCTGCCGCCGGTTGCATCTTTCCGTTTGCCGGCTCCACTGCGCCCTGCCGATGCTGCGCATCCGCCTTATTATCGGCGGAGGATCTCTTCTGCTTGCCACCCTTCATAGGTCACCTGCCGGGCCGGCGGAGAGCGTCGCGAAACGCAATCCAAAGGTTCAAAAGCCCCAGTCCGGAGACAATGCCCCGCACCGCGCCGCTGGCGGCATAGATCGAAAGCGTGGGAAACTGCGTGAAGACTGGGTTCTGATCCCAGAAAGCATGCGACCAGGGCGCGTAACAGACGGCAAGGCCAATATACATGCGCAGCATGACGCGCAAAAACAGCTCAAGCCGCACGAGCCAGCGGGGGATGCGGTGAAGCGGAAGCGCGGGCTCAACCGCCGGCGGAGAGACTTCGGGTTCCGGCGGCTCCGGCGCTGCGGCGAGCGAGGACGAGATCGATTCCGGCTGAAACATTCCTGTTGTGCTGCCCGCCGTTGCCTCCATCGGCGCTGCCGTACTGGCGCGCGGCACGACCGATGAGATTGCCGGCCCGCTGGGGGACGCCATACAGCAACGGTAACACAGCAAACGCTTCGTGGATGGCAATCGGGAGAGCGGCTTAAGCCGCTGCCGGGTTCATAATCCGGTCCCTCAAAATTGGCCAGCGATGGACTGCGCCCGCTCCGGCCTGGCGGAATTATCAGAAAACAAAATAGTTAAACTGGAAACGACGCAGGGAGTGAGGGTTTTGATTCTGGTGGCGGAGGACGGGATCGAACCGTCGACCTTGGGGTTATGAATCCCACGCTCTAACCATCTGAGCTACTCCGCCTGGAAGACGCGCAAACCTGCGCCGGGCGCACAGACCGTAGGGGCAGCAAGCGCCAGAACCGCGCAGAATGCCCTACGCCATGATACGGGCCGTGCAGAGCGCCGGTCAAACCGCAAACGGCACAGGCTTCAATACTTTGACTTGATCGCGTACGTAAGGCCCATCGTGAACTGAAACGAGTTGCGCTTGGTCGGCGGAACCGCAACGGGCGGATCGTTCAAGTAGCTGTTGAGCGTGCCCATGGAGAAGCTGAAATTCTTATATGCAGGAAAGGCCAGCGTGTTGGTCTCGTTGGCGGAGTAGGCGCGCGGCACGTTCCAGGAGGGGATGTAAGCCGCCGTCTGCGTAAAGGAAATGTACTTCCATTTGCCCGTATAGCTCAAAGAGAATGTGGAGCCGGCGAGGTGCTGGGTGGCGGCGGCCGGCAACGGCGGAATGGCAAGGAACTGTTGGCTCGCATACTGAATCGTTCCGTTCAGGTCCAGCTCCTGCGAGGGCGTTTTGAAGCCCATAAAGCCAATTCCGCCTCCGAAGATCGACTGCAGCGCCAGCCCCAGGCTGAAGTTGTGGTCGAAGGCCGCCTGTCCCAGCGCGAAGAATCGCGGCGAGAAGTACTCATCGCGCTCGGCGTCGGCGTGGTAAATGGAGGTCTTCAAGGTAGCAACGCCGGGCTCGGCAATCGTGCCATAAGAACCGCTGAAGTTGGCCGAAGTGCGGTTACGGCGATCGAGCCAGGATACGGTGGGCACAGTGCGCACCATGCCAATGGACCCGGAGACCGTGTGCTGGGCCTGCGTGGCCTCCACGATCGTCACTCCCGCCGTCGCCGCGCCATTCCATCCGGTCAGAAAGTTCGGGTGATGATAGATCTGCTTGTCGAGCGTGTCCTGATCCACGATATAAGAGGTGTTGGCCTCGGGAATCGATGCAAGAGTCGACGCAGGCGCGGCGCCATGCTGCGCGCGTATGATCACGGACTGGTTCTCAACGTCGATCGTGCCTAGAGGGATCCTGCCCGCATCCTTTCTGCCGCGCACCCGCACGGACTTGTTGAAAACTCCGAAGACTTCTCCGGTATGCAGCTCCTTTACGTTGCTCCATTTCACAGACACGTCGCCCAGGTCGGCGGTGTGGAACTTCACCGTACCGTCGACCACGTTAACCAGCTTGCCGTGCAGCGTATCGCCGTCGGCAAGCACCAGCACATCGGGAGCGGCGTTGGCAGCCGGTTTCGTCGGCGCTTTGTCCGCTGGTTTATCCTGCCCTGCGCAGGCCAGCGACATGCAAAACGCCAAAGCCGGAAGAACGCGAAGAGTACGGCGCAGGCTGCAGAACAGACCGCCGGATCGGAAGGAACTCATAGCGAGGGAAACCTTTCGCGAGGGGGATGGAATGGCAATTGTTTCGATGCTGCTGCACGGGCGGCGCGTTGCAACCGGCCGGAGACTGCGGCGCGCATGCCGGGACCGGATCGCAGCAGCCGCTCATGGCAGCCCTACTCATCCGGTTTCCATGCATAGGCTCCGGGCTGCGGCAGGCCGATGTGAGCCAGCACGCGAAACGCAAACTGCCGCGCCATCTCTACGGAATCGGCAGGACGGCTGTAGAAAGCCGGGATGCACGGGAAGATCGTCGCGCCGGCTTCGGCGGCCAGCGTCATATTGCGCAGATGGATGCGATTGAACGGCGTCTCGCGCAGGCAGAGAATCAGCGGCCGGCGCTCCTTGAGCGTGACATCAGCAGCGCGGGCAATCAGCGAGTCGGCCAGACCAAGCGCGATCCTGGCCAGCGTGCCCATCGAGCAAGGCAGGATGATCATGCCGTCCGAAGGATGGCTGCCGCTGGCAATCGCCGCGCCGATATCGGCATCGGCGTGCTGCACGATCTTGGTTGGCGCCGCGCCGAGCAGCTTTTCGAGCAGGTTGTTGCGGCCCGAAACCCCAAGTTCCTCGGCAATCACGCGCAGCGCATTCTCGCTGGCGGCAAAATGCACGCGGGAAACCCGGGCGTCAGCTTCGAGCGCGCGCAGCGCCTCCTGCGCAAGCATCGCGCCGGAGGCTCCGGTAATGGCGAGGGTGAGATTCATGCCAAATCTTCCTGCTCGCAGCGGAGAAACTCCTCTACTGCCGGGCGTCGCAGCTCCCGCTATCCGGGACCTGGGACAGTAACCCAATTGATTGATGCGCCGAACTACTCCCCTAATACCCGCCTGAAGATCGCATCCACATTGCCCAGCTGCCGCGTGTAGTCGAACGTCTTTTCCAGCTTCTCGGCCGAGAGCAAGACCGAAATCTTCGGATCCCGCGCCACTTCCTCGCGGAAATTCAGATCCTCTTTCCATGCGCGCATGGCATGCGACTGCACCAGCCGGTACGCATCCTCGCGCATCATCCCGGCTTCAGCCAGATCGAGCAGCAACTGCCCACTGAAGATCAGCCCGCCGGTCGATTCAAGGTTCTTCTTCATCCGCTCGGGATAAACCAGCAGACGATCAATCAGGTCGGTCGCCTTCGCCAGCAGATAATCGACCAGAATCGTCGAGTCGGGAAAGATGACGCGCTCGACAGACGAATGAGAGATGTCGCGCTCGTGCCACAGTGCGACGTTTTCAAACGCCGCCTGCGCATTGCCGCGCAGCACGCGCGCCAGCCCGCTGATCTGCTCCGAAGTAATCGGGTTCTTCTTGTGCGGCATCGCCGAGGAGCCCTTCTGCTTCTCGCTGAAGTACTCCTGCGCCTCGCGCACCTCGGTGCGCTGCAGGTGGCGGACCTCGACGGCGATTTTATCCAGCGTCGAGCCGATCAGCGCCAGCACCGAAATATACGCCGCATGCCGGTCGCGTTGAATCACCTGCGTAGCCACCGGAGCAGGTTTAAGCCCGAGCCGCGCGCAGACTTTTTCTTCCTGTTCCGGACGAAGGTGACCGAATGTGCCGACAGCGCCCGACAGCTTGCCTACGCGCATGTCCTCGGCCGCGGCATCGAAGCGGCCCAAATTGCGCTCCATCTCCGCAAACCAGTTGAGCAGCTTGAGGCCAAAGGTTGTCGGCTCTGCGTGGATGCCGTGCGTGCGGCCGATGGTCGGCGTGTGTTTGAACTCGAGCGCGCGGCGCTTGAGCACGGCGAGAAAGTCTTCGATTCCCTTCCGGATCAGCGCCGATGCTTCTTTCACCTGCAGCGCCTGCGCGGTATCCACAATGTCATTCGAGGTAAGCCCGTAGTGCAGCCAGCGCGACTCGGCATCGAGTCCCTGCGCCTTCAGGCTCTCGGCTACGGCCGTCGTAAAAGCAATCACGTCGTGCCGCACCTCGGCCTCAATCTCGGCCACGCGCTCAGCCGAAACGCTGGCCCTGGTTGCAATAGCCTCGGCCGCAGCCGCGGGAATCACGCCATCCTCGGCCAGCACAGCGCTTGCAGCCGCTTCCACCTTCAGCCAGCAGCGGTACTTGTTCTCTTCGGTCCAGATAGCGCCCATCGCGGGCCGTGTATAGCGATCGATCAAAATTCGTCTCCTGGGTCACAGCTCCCGGTAAATGCCTACAAAGCAAGGAAGCTCAGCATGCACACGCAAAATACAGCGGCGCTTTTTGCAAAATCTTTGCCGCTCTATGCAGACAACCTGCAAAATGCCGCTTCATCTCTGCGGACACCCTGCAATGTTCCGCGCCGAAGCAGCCACCCATCTTCTTCTAACAGGCCAAATCGCTACTCCGATTGTACGAAAGCGATGCTTCTCAGCGGCGCGGAATGTTCAGGCGGCGATGCAGCTCGTCGTAAAGCAGCCCGCGGCCGGGCGCGTAGGGCTGGAACCATTCGCCGTCGATCACCATCTGCGGAATGGCGCGCTTGCCCACGTGACGATAGACCTCTTCGAAGGCCGCCGGATCGGCGTCCACATCGATTTCGGTATAAGAAATTCCGTAGGTCTCGAGAAACAGCTTTGCCGATCTGCAATCGCGGCACCACCCCGCCGTATACACTCTCACGTCCATACCTCGATTTTATTCCTGTAGCATCGTTCACATGACGGCAGACGGAATCAGGAGCCTGCTCAACCTGGAACCGCACCCGGTCGAAGGCGGATTCTACCGGCGCACCTACACCTCAATGGACTGCGTGCCGCTCGCGCGCGGCGTGCGCCCGCTGGGCACGGCGATTTATTACCTGCTTGAATCCGGCACATTCTCCGAGATGCATCTGCTCTCCTCCGACGAGATCTTTCACTTCTATCTCGGCGACCCGGTGGAGATGCTGCAGCTCTATCCCGACGGCGGATCGGCGGTCTTCACCCTCGGCCCCGACCTCGAGGCCGGCCAGCTTGTGCAGCTGCTGGTTCCGGCCGGCGTGTGGCAGGGCGCGAGGCTCGCGCAGGGCGGCAGCATGGCGCTGCTCGGCTGCACCGTCACGCCCGGCTTCGACTTTGCCGATTACCGCAGCGGCAGCCGCGACAAGCTGATAGAAAAGTGGCCGCAGGAGTCGGATCGGATCAAGGCGCTGACCCGGACATGACGCCGGCCTGCACTGATGCCCTGCATTCAGCCCTCCGGCGCCCGTTCCTGTCTGGCGAGTGCTCAACATTTAGAATAAGAATTGCCTCAATTTGCTCTTCGTTCGTTGTCCCGCAGATTGCCGCCGGCAAACGGACAGCGAATGGGAAGGTTCGTGCGCTCTTTTATGCATCGTTGGTCGAAGCTCTTTGTTCCCACCCTGCGCGAGGCCCCGGCAGACGCCGAAGTGGCCAGCCACAGGTTCCTGCTGCGCGCCGGCTACATCCGCCAGCTCGGCGCCGGCATTTACAACTACCTGTTCCTCGGCCAGCGCTCGCTCAACAAGATCATCGCCATCGTGCGCCAGGAGATGGATGCGATCGGCCAGGAGTTTTACCTGCCGGCTATCCTGCCCAGGGAGCCATGGGTGGAAAGCGGGCGCTGGACGGCAATGGGCGACAACATGTTCCGCCTGAAGGACCGCAAGGGCGCCGACCTGTGCCTGGGCATGACGCACGAAGAGATTATGACCACGATCGCGCGCGGCGAATTGCGCTCTTATAAACAGTTGCCGCAGATCTGGTATCAGATTCAGACCAAGTTCCGCGACGAGCCGCGGCCGAAGTCCGGCCTGCTGCGCGTGCGCCAGTTTACGATGAAGGATTCCTATTCCTTCGATCTCGACGCGGCCGGCCTGGACAAGAGCTTCGATCTGCACGACCGGGTCTACCGCACCATCTTTCGCCGCTGCGGCCTCAAATTTGTCTCGGTCGAGGCCGATTCCGGCGCGATGGGCGGCTCGCAGTCGCAGGAGTTCATGGTTTATTCCGACGCCGGCGAGGACCTGATTGCAAGCTGCCCCAGGTGCCATTACGCCGCAAACGTTGAAAAAGCCACCTCGCGCCTCGAACCGGTTACAGAAATGGACCCAACCGGCGACGGCATGCCGGAGCTGGTGCACACGCCCGGCTGCGCGGCCATCGCCGACGTGGCGGCCTTCTTCAGAATTTCGCCGGCGTCGGATATTAAGTGCGTGGCGTATATGGCGCTGAAGCCCGGCGAAACGAGTGCAAAAGGCGCAAAAGACAGCTGGCACGGGGTAGCCGCCTTCCTGCGCGGCGACCACCAGGTAAACGAGGCCAAGCTGATGGGTGCGCTGGGCGCAACCGAGCTGAGGCCCATGCAGGCTGAGGAGCTTGAGCAATATCTGCACGCGCCGGCCGGATACCTCGGCCCGGTCGGGCTTAAACCCGCCACCAGCGCCCTCGGAGACGAGCTCACCGTCGTCGTCGACCGCGCTCTCGAAGGCCGCAAAAACATGGTCTGCGGCGCCAACAAGCTCGACTACCACCTGCGCAACGTGACGCCGGCGCGCGACTTTGGCTGGACGCTCTTGGCCGACATTCGCAGCGTGAACGAGGGCGAAGCCTGCCCCAGACCCGGTTGCGCAGGCAAGCTCGTCGTCGGCAAAGCCGTCGAGATTGGCCATATCTTCAAGCTCGGATACAAGTACTCCGAGTCGATGGGCGCGCGCGTGCTCGACCCCAACGGCAAGGAAGTGACGCCGATCATGGGCAGCTACGGCATCGGCATCGAGCGCATTCTCACCGCAGCCATCGAGCAGTCGAACGACGCCAACGGCTTCTGGCTGCCGGCCTCGATTGCGCCCTTCACCGTGGTGGTGACGGTGACCAATATGGCCGACGAAACCCTGCGCAAAACCGGCGAGCAGATCGCCCGCGAGCTTGAATCCGCGGGACTTGATGTGCTGCTGGATGACAGAGACGAGCGGGCCGGCGTCAAATTCAAAGACGCCGACCTCGTGGGCATTCCCTACCGCATCAATGTCGGCAAGAAGGCCGCGGCCGGCCACGTGGAGCTGGTGACGCGCTCGACGGCCAGCAGCGTGGATGTAGCCATCTCCGGCGTGCTCGCCGCCGTTAAAGAAAAAGTGGAAGAAGAACAGCTCCTGGCCGCCAGCGTTTAACGGGCGCTGGAAAACGAATCGCCGGAGACTGGGGTTTTATATGGCAGTGAAGATCAAATTCGCGCGGCCCGCTGCAAAGCATCGCTTTCTGCGGCTGTTTCTTCTGGGCGCCGGTCTGGCGGTCGCGTTGTGCGCCATCGTTGGCATCTCGATCTTCGCCTATTACTACATCAGCTATCAGAGCGTAGTGGACCAGCGGCTTAAGCAGCCTCTTTTTGAGGACACGGCAAAGATTTACGCCGCGCCGCGCGAGGTTCGGCCGGGGCAAAAGCTTTCGGTACAGCTGATTGCCAATGAGCTGCGCGAGGCAGGCTACACTACCGATGGCGCCGCCCAGCCCTCGCCGCTCGGCACCTACAGCCAGGGCGTGCAGGAGATTACGGTGCGCCCCGGCCCGCAGTCCTATCACGCGCCCGACCCGGCGGTCATTCACGTCAGCAATGGCGTAGTCGACTCGATCACCGACGCGCACGGCCAGCCGCTGGCCAGCTACGAGCTTGAGCCGCTGCTGATCACCGGCCTGAGCGCCGGCGCAAACCGCATTAAGCGCCGCCTCATCACCTACGACGAGATTCCGCCGGACCTCGTTCATGCGGTTGTGGCCATCGAGGATCGCCGCTTCTTCGAGCACAACGGCGTGGATTACTACCGGATTATGGGCGCCATCTGGAACGATCTCACGCCCGGGCACCGCTGGACCGAAGGCGGCTCCACGCTGACCATGCAGCTGGCGCGCGGCTTTTTCCTCTCGCCGGAGCGCCGCGTAAAACGCAAGATCATCGAGATCGCTATCACCTTTCAGCTGGAGCACCGTTTCACCAAGCAGCAAATTTTCCAGATGTACGCCAACGAGATCAATCTCGGCCAGCGCGGCAGCTTTTCGATCGATGGCTTTGGCGAAGCGGCACAGGCATATTTCGGCAAGGACGTGCGCCAGCTCGACCTGGCCGAGTGCGCCCTGCTTGCCGGCATCATACAGAGCCCTAACCGACTGAATCCTTTCCGTCATAAGGAACGCGCCATCGAACGCCGCAATCTCGTGCTCGATTCGATGGTCGAAACCGGCGCAATCACCAAAGAACAGGCCGAAAAGGCCAAGCTGGAGCCGCTGCGCCTGGCGCCCGGCAGCGTGGACGCCAGCGAAGCGCCCTACTTCGTCGACCTGGTGCACGACCGGCTCATGCAGAAGCTCGGCGACCGCGACTTCAACCGCGAGGGCCTGCGCATCTACACTTCGCTCGACCCCGACCTGCAGCGCGTGGCTACCAACGCAGTCGAATCGAGCCTGCACATGATCGACGAGCAGGTAGACAGAAAGCACGCGCGTGATCGCAAGCTGGGCAAGCCGTATATCTACCCGCAGGTGGCGCTGGTAGCGCTTAATCCTCATACGGGCCAGGTGCTGGCGCTGGTGGGCGGCCGCAGTTATGGCGCCTCGCAGCTCAACCACGCCGTCGCCGAGCGGCCCACCGGATCGACGTTCAAGCCCTTCGTCTACGCCGCGGCCTTCCAGACCGCGGTCGAAGGCACGATACTGCCCGGGCAGACGAAGCTTTTCTCCCCGCTGACCATGCTGAACGACGCGCAGACCACTTACGATGTGGGCAATCAGGAGTACACGCCGCGCAACTACAAGGACGAATATTACGGCGAGATCACGGCGCGCTATGCGCTGATGCGCTCGGACAACAACGCCACCATCAGCCTGGCCGCCATGGTCGGCTTCGACAAAGTGGCTGCGCTGGGGCGCGATGCGGGCATTGTGAATGCGCGCGGCACGCCGTCGGTCGCCATCGGCTCCTATGACGCCACGCCGCTGCAGATCGCCGGCGCTTACACGGTCTTCGCCAACGGCGGCGTGCACATGGAGCCCTGGCTGGTGGCCAGCGTACGCACTCCCACCGGGGACATCATCGAAGACTACTCGCCGGTGGCAAAGACCGTGCTCGATCCGCGCGTCGCCTTCCTGACCACCAGCATGATGGAGGCGGTCCTGCAGGGCAATGGCGGCAAGCCCTGCAAAGTTGGCGGACGGGACTTCTGCGGAACCGGCGCGGGCGTGCGCAACATGGGCTTTCTCGCGCCCGCCGCAGGCAAAACCGGAACCGATCACGACGCATGGTTCGCCGGCTTCACTTCAAATCTGATCTGCGTAGTCTGGGTGGGCAACGACGACTACACCGATATCAAGCTGGAAGGCGCGGACGTCGCCGCGCCCATATGGGCCACATTCATGAAGGCCGCAACGGCGCTGCCGCAGTACTCCGACACCAGGGACTTTACGCCGCCCGACGGCGTGCAGATCGAGAGCATCGACAAGGTGACAAACCTGCTGAGCGACAACGTCTGCCCTGATTCCTACGAGGCAGCCTTCCTCGACGGCACCGCGCCCACCGACACCTGCGACCACCAGAACGACCACCGCAACATTTTTCAGCGCTTCTTCGGTTTCGGCAAAAGCGGAAACTGAAAACGCAGCGCCAGGCTCCCGACCCGCCGCAGCGCTTTCACCCATCCACATCTGAGCCGTCCGGCATCGGCTGGCAGCGCGGACACCAGAACGTCACGCGCGCATCCTTGCCCTGAATGCGCCGGCGAATTGCCTCGCCGCAGCGGCGGCATGGCTGGCCATCGCGTCCGTAGACCCACACGCTCGCCGCCGGATCGGAGGAGTTCGTGGTGCGCCGTCCACGGCCGAGATACGTCACCATGCGATCGCCGGAATCCTCAAGCACGTTGGCGCTTACCAGCCTGCGCGAGGCGGCGATAACCGCCTGCACCTGCTCGGCCGAGAGCAAAGCAACCGGGCAGTACGGATGAATGCCGGCAACGAAGCAAATCTCCGACTTGAACTCGTTGCCCACACCGGCCATCACGCTCTGGTCAAGAAGCACGTCGGCGATCGCCTCGCCGCCGTGCGCAAGCACGCGCCGCGTAACCTCAGCCTGGTCGAATTCGCCGCGCAGCACATCGATTTCGAGCGCAGGGATGCGCCGCTGCCGCCTGAGCGACTCCGGCGTATGCATCTCCGCCACCGGCACTTTGAAG
>Ga0070737_10006397_pt1 | contig 10816 bp, 19 predicted proteins | sample Coa_R1_10_FD_66438 | JGI IMG/M metagenome (GOLD analysis project Ga0070737, IMG submission 66438) | Surface soil microbial communities from Centralia Pennsylvania, which are recovering from an underground coalmine fire - Coalmine... | ecosystem: Environmental > Terrestrial > Soil > Unclassified...
CAACACTGGCGCAGTGAACATTCACTGTGCCGGTGTTGTCGTCGGGAAAATATGAGAAACCTGATGGGGCGAGAGGGACTCGAACCCTCACGACCTCGCGGTCAGGAGATTTTAAGTCTCAACAATACACCGATTGGCTCTAGAAGGGACTTGATAAGTAGTTGGCTGCCTGGAAGTCAGGAGATTTTGGAAAAGAGAAAAGATTGGGGTCTGCCTTCTGTGCTACAAGCTATAAAGATGGATTGTCTGAGAGATTGAGTCGTCTCTGGAAGGGGTTCTGTACTCTTTTCTCGTTACTTATGTATAGGGTTAAAAGGCTGAGGCATCCCGTTCGGGTTGGAAGAGGAAAAAGGCCCAGGATAGCATCTTTTCATTAAGATGCATCCCGGGCTTTTTGGTTCCTTAAATCTGGAATGCTGGAGGTGTTTTAGGCGTGGTGAATGAGGTGGTGTTCTTGAAGTTTCTGTTGTGTATGCTCCACATCGGCAAGTAATGAGGGTCTGGCTTGCCGGATTGACTGATTGACTATGCTTGTTTCGTCATAACGGCTAAGAATGTCGTTTATGCGCTCTTCAAAGGTGATGCTTTTGCCGGTTGGGCTGGTGGTCATATCGCAGTAGGTAAGTGCATCAGCGACTGCTGAATGTTCGCGGGGGAATTGGTCAAGGGCTGAAGCATAACCTCGTAGTCGCGCCTCGACCTGGGCTTCCGAATGGTAAGCTATGAGCGATGCAAGCCGTTCGTCGCCAAATGTTTCTCTGACGTAGGCTGCCCCATCAATAGGGTGGAAGCCAGTTTTTTGCAATGATGGCGCATAACCAATATCATGTAAGTAGGCGGCTGCGATCAGGTAAAGACGATCTTCCTCTTCAAAGGCTTGTCCAACTACACAGGCTTGTCTGACCACACCGAGTGTATGTAACCAACGGTCGCCGAGTGGCTCTAAAAGCAAACTGGCTTTCTGCTCAGCTTGCTTTACCAGTCGTTCATCAATATTCATCTGTTTCTCCCCAAATAAAAGAAAGAGTTCCCCCGAAGCTCAGTAGAGACGACCCCCTATAGTCCTTCCCATAGACTAATGAGCACTCGTGCTTCGATGCCTTCCAAGCGAGCGATCTCGTCCTGGCCGTCCATACTACTTACTTTGACGTGAACCTGGTCGGGACTGATACCGAGTCCTTCCGCTATGTTGTGTTGCATTTCTGGTAGTCGCTTTTTCATGCGCGGCTGCTCTCCACTGAGAATAGTCACATCTACAGTGCCTAGCACTAGATGCTCTGGCTCGATGAGACGGCAGCGCATCTCAGTGAGATACTCGATTGAGCGAGCACCAGTTTCACCTTTATTGGGAAACCAGTCGTCAATGTCCCCTTTGTTGACTGCGGCTGCCAGGGCCATAACAATGGCATGTGCGACTACATCGCCATCGCTCCGTTTGGTGTTTGGGCCTTTGGAGAAGTTCTCAAAGGTCACTCCTGCCAGAGTTAAATGCCTTCCCTCAGCAAAAGCGTGGAAGTCTGAGGCGAAAGCTAACCGCTGCTTCTTTGCCAGTGTCAAGGCAATTTCACGCACTAGCTCTGTTTTGGTGGCTTCGTCAAGGTTTATCATTTGCTGGCCTCCTCATCTATATCATAAGAATAGGTAAATTCATGGAGGGCGGCATTCGCAACGATATGGGTATACTCAAACAGCTTGCCATTATCTGCCCATACCCACCTGTCCATATCAACAACCGGTTGATTTCTGCCGATGTTCAGCAAAGCAGCTTCTTCGGCTGTTGGCATGCGACTATTCAATTTCTCAAATGCTTTAGCCGCTCGTAGTCCTGTATGTTCACGCATCCACTTGAATAGGGGAATATATCCCTCATCCTTGCCTGAGAGACCTCCTAAAAGTGAGGCTAGATAATAGCTGTCCAGAATGCGGTACGGCACACGATCTATGATATGAATACGGTATCTCCTCAAAACCTCTGTCTCTGGACTGGTTTCCATTTTCTCAGCGATCTCTTCTCCAGCCGGAATGATTTTAGAAGGTTCGACGAAGCGCACCAACGTTTCATGACCTTCTGCTTGCATGGCACGAATGAACGAACCGGCGCGTTTCAATTCTAGCCCTTTAGCTACAGCCGGATTAGCTGGTCCTATCACAATCTTTGTATGTGGAGATCGTACGAAAGCGCCTCCTCGCGGAACAATGTCAATGAGTCCTTCTGATTGCAGCCTAAGTAAGGCGGTGCGTACTGTTACGCGGCTTACGCTTAACTCTTCGGCTAGCTCCCGTTCTGATGGTAAGCGTTGTCCTGCTGTATATTGTCCTTTGTTGATACGCCAATCCAGTTCCTCTACAACTTCTTCGATCTTTGTGTCTTTCATCGCTGGCATAATTTTGACTCCTTTTTTCAGGCTTGTTGGTAGCTACCACGAGTATGCCAATAGCATAACACATTGCCTTAATAAATTGTTAGCTTTTTGGCCTTTTTGGTATTGACATCTGGTACTAACCATATTATAATATGGTTAGTACCAATGGTAGATACCAGAAATGGGGGTTCTTCGAGATTGTACGGTGATAGCCTGGTCCCAGAAGGGGGTGAGGGTGATGAAGAAGAGAACGGCATTTGTGCTGCTCGGCGTTGCATTGTTTTTCGGCCTGGGGTGGGTGTGGATGACGCATCGGCCTATTCTGGTTGCGTTGGCTGTTGTGGCTCTTTGTGCGTCGCTTGCGCTACTCTCGGCGCTGCTGGCTCTGTAGGACAGGTATAGAGGAGCACGGAAGGAGGTAAACCAGTGCAACTGGTGATACTCATGGTGGTTGTTCTGGTGGCCTTTGCGGCTATTGCCTGGGTGTTTTCTGATGGCCGCTGGCTTTGAGACAAGGAAGGAAAGAGGTGCCTGCATGGATGTACTGGCAACAGCGCTGCTGGCGGGGGCGCTGCTTGGCCTGCTGCTCTTGCGGCGGTGGGCGTGCTGGTTGGGCTGGCTGGTTGGTGTGGCGTGTTTGCTCGGTTTTCTCTGCCTGATATGCGTCCTGCGCTAGATCAGACGAGAGGGGAAGCCCAAAGAAAAGGAGGTGGTGCCGATGACACAACCTATGGAACTGACGATGATGGAGGGGCAGGCGTTAGAGCCAGTGGCTTCGACTGTGCTGCATCCCTGGATGCTGCTGGCAGAGCAGGCGGTAGTCGATGCGGAACTGTACGCGGTCGTTGCTGCATTAGAAGCCCTGCTGTGGGAGCGCTCAGCCCTGTACTGGTTGCAGGTGACACTGCGGTGGCTCTCGCAGGACTGTCCGCTCTGGTATGTGGCACAGGCTTTTAGCTGTTTGCTGGCGGCGCAAGCCGATGTGCAGCGTGCTCTTGAGCGATGGCAGGCGGCGGTGCATTGGCTGCAAGAGTATGGGGAGCCGTCGCGGGCACAGCGTTATCGTGCGCTGGCTAACGACGCCCTGGTGCAGCAACAGCGTCTGGAACAGAAGATGGCACAGGTCAGGCATGCTCAGGGCTGGGTGTGTGCCACCTGGGGCGTTTCTGCTTCGGTGCTGCTGGAGCTGTTAGAGCCACACGCTGAGGAGGGCGGCGCATGAGCAAGTACCGGCGCTGGCAACGACCCGACTCACAGGCCCCGGCATGGCTGCTTGATCGGCAAGCCGAACGCATGCATGCGCCACGTCCGGCTCCGATACGGTTGGCGGGCCTGTGCTGTCAGGAGTGCCTGGAACCCGTCTCACAGGCTCATTTCTTGAGTTATGAAGGGTTGTGTGCGCGCTGTTGGGAAGTGCTGCATAGCGTGCTGCTTGAAGGAAGTTCGATGACGGTGGTGGTGGTCAGCACGCTTGAGGAGGGGGCCGATGCAGGGCTTTCCTGATGCGGCGGTATTCGAGGCGTGGTTGAGGGCGAAGGGAGGGCAGATGGTGGGCAACGCTGGCTCTTGCAGGGCTTGCCCGTTGGCGCTGTTTCTGGATGAGACGGTAGGCGGGACGTGGTGTGTGGGGGCCTTGCTGTTCTGGCAGGAGGGGACGCAGTGCTTTGGCTCTCTGCCTGCGTGGGCAAGGAGGTTTATGGCGGCTGTGGATGCGGTGGAGTGTCTGGATGGTGCAGATTGTGCGGTCAGTGGGTATCAGGCGCGGACGCTGCTGGCCCTGGCGCTCGCCGATGCAGAGGAGCGGTTGCTGTTTTGAGTGAAGGTGATTGATTGGGAGGTGTGACAAAAGGCGCATAGAAGGAGGTGCGAAGGATGGCAGAGATGATGATGTTTGGCAGGGGACAGGAGGATGCTCGCGGTATCGACATGCTGGAGGCGATGGTGCCCTTTGCCCAGTGGGCAAGCAGACAGGAACCGGGGGTGTGTCTGCGCATGCTGGCCTATGTCTCAGCTATCGGGCAGGTGCTCAACGAGCAGCGTGTGGTTGTGCTCGCCCCTGACGTTGTGTTGCCGGATTGTTGGGCAATGGAGCAGGCAGCCACGGCCCTGCGTGATATGGCGCTGGCGGCGGGTTTTGTGGAAGCGGCGGCGGTCTGTGAAAAGGAGCGGTGTGCGGCCTGTGAGTTGATTGCTCATGTGGAGGCGCTGTACCGGTAAGCGTTGGCGCTGAAGCAGTGACAGTGCGGTGAGGTGAGAGGCGGTGTCTGTCGTCGTCCTGGCGACTCTGGCAGCTTGAGAGGGGATGATGGCGGTGCAAGGGAACGAGTTGCCAGGGCTGCCGGTGACGGGGCGTGCTGTTTCGACAAACAAACAAGCTGGAAGGAAGGAAGGTGATGCCCGATGTATATGGAAGGCAAGGTGCAAACGGCTAAGATTGGCAATTTCTTTGATAGCGTGGAAGTCGTTGTGACAGACCGACAGGTGGTCAAGCCAACAGGCGGTCGTCCGCAATATACGTGTAAGATTGTGCGCGGCTGGCCGGGCATTGAAGACCTGCGTGGTCTCAAGAAGCAGGGGGCCAGTGAGCAGGATTTGCTCACCTTCGCCACTCAGATCAGCCTGCCGCAGGAAGATCAGGTGCTGCCATTGGTGGTGATCGATATCATCGGCAAGAAAGGCTACAAAACGCTGGTGTGTGAGGTGGCGGCACAGGGACAGCCCTGAGCCATAGCAGAAGGAGGTGGCAATGCAGCAAATGACGAACAGGCGGCGGGCCGACTGGTGGGGCCGCTTCATCCATGAGGGGCAGCACAGCATTTTCCGGCTGGTCTCCCTCGTCTTCTCGGCGGTCTCGGCCTGGGCCATTTACTGGTTTTTTAGCGCGTTGGGTACCGACCCGATTCAACATATTGTGACGATTGGCACCTCTGTGGGCTTTGTGGTGCTGGGCTACTTCGTGACGCGGGCCTTAGCCCTGCGGCTCATGACGCGGCAGCGCAAACGCTCCTATGTGCTCATCGTCGCCATTTATATCCTGGTGGAAGTGACCTGCAACCTGGGCCATGCGGTGGCGCGCTATCCCGATGTCGTATGGATACACCAGCTGCACGGCTGGGAGTTTACCCTGTTCTCCTGCCTGCTGCTGGTGGTACTCTCCATCATTCCCCTCTTCAACATCGCCCTGGCGGTTATCGACATGGACTTGATGCGTGAGAAGGGCACGGTACCTCTGGCGGCGGTGGGCAGTGCGCAGCCCAAACCGGTCTATCCCACCATGAGCATGGGGGCTTCTTCTGCGGCAGCAGGCATACAGCCACAAGCCTCCTATCCTTCCTGGCAGGGCAACAGTGTGCAGGGGAGCAACGGGGTGCCCAATGCTTTGCAGCAGTACTGGCAGCGCGTGCGTGGACAGAAGGTGCAAGCGGCGGCCCCGGCTTACGTGCCGCCTCAAGCTCCGAGTCAGGGACAGGCGCAGGCAGCGATGCCGGTGCAAGGAGTGATGCATTAGCCGATGGGAAGGTAGGGGGTGAGATGGTGCGGTATCGGCAACTGTATCCGCCCAATTGGGAGGAACTGGCCCGGGCGTGCAAGGAGCGGGCGGGCTGGCGCTGCGAGCACTGCGGCATCGCTCACGGGACGGAGGTGGTCTCTGAGCGCACGGGGGTGGTCTACATGGTGCATCTGGCGGCGGCGCATCTGGACCACGATCCATGGAACCCCTATCCGCGTTTAGCGGCGTTGTGTCCGGCCTGCCATGCGCGCTATGACTACTCCTGGCAGCAGCGGCAGCGCTGGGGAGCGCTGGAGCAGTTGCGGCATATTCTGCTGCTCCAGCGCCGTCACCACGAGGAGGGCGGCAATGGCTGGCAACGAGGATGAGCAAACGAGAGAAAGGGGTGCGTCGGGCAAGCGGTGGCGCCATAGCGGTGGCTACCCATTGTGGGCACAGGTGGGGCTGCGCCTGGAGCCGTTAGAGGAGTGGGAGACGACAGGGATGGAGCGGTGTGTGGTAGTGAGCTATCGTAGTGCGGTGGTGGGGACCTCGGCGCTGCTGCTGTTCCACTGTCCCGGTTGTGGCAGGCCGTTGCGACTGTGGTGGTCGCTGCCGCCAGAGGGAAGGGGGTGAGAGCATGCGGCGCGTGTTCTTGACGCTGTGCCTGCTCGTACTGGCACTGCTGGTGCTGCTGTCCTGGCTGAGTGCGGGCGGCTGGCTTCCGGCGTTCTCGGCTCCGCCGCTGCTGGCTGGGACAGCAGCCTCTTGGAGTGTGGTAGGCGCGCCTTCGGTGTCGGCGCACTTTCTCGATGAGGTGCTTTCTGCCTATCACTCTCCGGCGGCGGGCCTGGGACAGACGCTCTATGACGATGGGGTAGCGGTGAATATTGATCCGGTGTATGCGCTGGCCTTTTTCTGGCATGAGAGTACCTTTGGCCGCTATGGATGGGCTAACGTCAATCACTCGCTGGGCAATATCCGCTGCTCGGCGGGCTATCGCTGTCAGGGCGGCTTTCGCAGCTATGCGACGTGGCAGCAGGGAGTTGCTGACTGGTACCAGCTCATCCACGATCTGTATGTCGAGCAGTTGGGGCTGAGGACAGTGGAGCAGATCGTGCCGGTCTATGCGCCTTCGTCAGACCACAATGATGTGCAAGCCTACATCCAGGCCATAGAGCAGGCAGTCCAGACGTGGCGCAGGGGTCAGGTTGTGGTGTCGTAGGCGGCGAGGGGGGTGAAAGAAGCAAGGATGAGGTGCTGGCGAGGATGGGCCTGGAACGGGGGGTAGGGGTACTGGAACTGTCCTATTATGTGGCGGCTCGGTTGGGTTTGGGCGCGCCGGGTGCAGTCTTTGGCGGGAAGGGCTATCAGGCACGGGCCAATGTGCAGGCCATTGCATGCAAACTGGCTGAAGGCAGCGGGGCGGAGGTCGCCATGGTGGCACGGCTTGCTGAGCAGGGTGGGCGTGGGAGGGACGCAAGCGGCACGCGCGCGTCGATCAAGCATCCTGGGAGCTTGAGGCAAAAGCTGGCCTGTGACGGCGTGCGCTCATGCCCGCGCCGCGTGTGGGGGAGGGGGAGGGGCCGAGCACTGCCGCCTGGCCCGACCCTTGACACGGCGGCTAGACTCGGCGAGCGAGAGCGACCGGTGGGATGTGCAGCGTCGCTCAATGCAGAACCCGGTCGCTCTCGGCGCGAGTCAGAGAGCCGCCAGGGTCAAGGGCGGCAGTGCTCGAAGCGGCGCGAGGCTCCTACCAGCGTGGGAGTATACCCGCTTCTCAGCCCGCGCAGCGGTGCCTTTCACGTCGTGGGGTGGAGGTGGCAGGCCGTCGTGCAGCGAGCGCAGCGAGCGTGCGGCGTAGCCGACACGACGGCCCCCTGCGTTCTTCTGCTCTCTGTCATGGGTTCGAGGGTCTTCCCTTGACCCTTATAAGAGTAAGTCACACAAGTAAACGCGGTGGGCGGCTGTCCTGGCGACGAAACAACAGAGAGGGGTGGTCTGGTGACACAAAACTGGTATTGCGAACAGGAGGACTGTGGGGTGTGCATCAACGAGCAACGGTATCAGTGCGCCGGTTGCGGCGGCTGGTACTGTGCGGCCCATATTCAACCGTTGGGGCCGCTCTTTTGGGTTTGTACGACATGTCAGGCGGTGTGGTCGCGGTTGCGCGAGGCGGAAGAACAGGCGTTTTGTCCGCTCTGCGATCAGGTACGAGAAGACGCGAACCGGCGGCTGTGTCGAGAATGTGACCGGTGGATGGATGAAGCCAACCAGTGGTGATGGTGGTGGCTGGCTGCGAGAAGGGAGGTGGGAAAATGCATCAGAACCTTGAGTTTACGCATATGATTGTGCGCTACGACAGGCTTGATCTTGGCTTGGCGGTGGTGGTGGGCTATGCTACATCACAGCAAGAAGCAGAGATGCTGCTGCAAGCTTTCTGTTGGTTGGCTCCCCACTTTGCCCCAACGGCGCTGTACGCCATTCGTGAGGTGCGGGCCGCATCCCTGTATCAGAAGGTGCTCGAAGGGTGATACCTTGAAGAAGGGAGGTGAGATGTAGGTGCAGCAGCAAGCAACAACAGCGGTGGCGATTGGCTACCTGCCGACGCTGGAAGAACGAGTAGCGATGCATGTAGAGGATGGGACGTACAGCCTCTACGCCTGTCCCAATGCCTGGGCGCTGCGGCAGGTGATCGTCAACGAACAGACCGGGGAAGTGCGTCCGGTGCGCTGTGGGTCGTGGTCGTGCCTCTACTGCGGGCCGCGTAAGGTCAACGAATGGCGGCAGTTGATCGCGCAAGCCGAGCCAACGCTGCATCTGACGCTGACGAAGGCGGGCAAGACGGTAGAAGAGGCGGCGCGGGCGCTGACGACCTTCATGCAAGCGCTCCGGCGTGGCTCCAAAGGGCGCGGGCGAGCGCGAAGAGGAGCGCGTCCGGCGTATGCGGTGGAATACTTTGCCATTCTGGAACGGCACAGCAACTTTGAAGAAAACGGCTTTCACTGGCATGTGCTGCTCAAAGGCGTGGAGCATATTCCTTACGAAGAGGTGATTAAACCGCTGTGGCTCTCGGCCACGCACGGCAAGGCAGAAAACGGTTGGATACAGCGTATCCAGAACAGCAAGGCCATTGGTTACGTCACCAAGTACCTGACGAAAGACATCTTTCGAGAGGAGCATGGCGTCAAGCAGGTCGAGCAGGTGGTGAGCGGTCTGGTGATCGATGAGACGGGTTGCCTCGTCGAAGTGCGTGAGGTGGTGATGCGGGAGCGGGAGAGCAAGGCGCGCCGGATTCGCTATTCGCGGGGCTTCTTTCCTGAGTCGACCAGAGAGCTACGGGCGCGGCTGTTTGCGAGTGCTGAGCAAGCGCAGGAAGAACCGCTTCCCTTCTGCCAGCAGCAAGAGGGACAGGAGACGGAAACGGGAGAGGATGAGCAATCGGAAGCGGTGAGGCCCCGACAGGTTGCATCTTCGTGGCGACTGCGTGAAATCTGTCCGGTGGTGGGTAGTGTGGGCGGCTATCAGGTGCTTCTGCGCTCCCGGCTCAAGGAGGTGCTGGCAGAACGGACAGCCAACGGGCGACGACTCTCGCGGCGTGTGCTGACGGTCTGGAACTATCAGCGACAGCACGTGGTTGAAGCATCAATGTGTGATGGGTGGTGGCTCAGGCCGAAGGAGGTACCTTATGAAAATAGGTGACGTGGTGAACCATTTCTTGATCGATTGTGAAGTTCGGGGGCTGACGAGTGGGACGCTTGGCTGGTACCGTAAGAGGCTTAAGCTGTTTGTGCGCAGGCTTGAGCAGGAATACAAGATTACCGAACTTGAGGAAGTGAGAATCGCGCACCTGCGCCAGTTCATACAGCTTCTCATGTGGACGAAGTCCGATGAGAATAACCCGCGTAAGCCTGCTCAGGAAAAGCCGCTCTCGGCCTTTACTGTGCGCGGCTATGTGCGCGCCATCAAGGTGTTTTTCGGTTGGTGCTACAAGGAAGAGTTGATAGCGACTAATCCGTCTGCGCGCCTCGTCCAGCCGAAGGCTCCTGACTACCTCATCCCTACCTTTACTTCTGAGCATATAGAGAAGATGCTGGCGACGTGTGACCAGAGCACAGCGGAAGGCTTCCGTAACTATGTGCTGCTCCTGGTGCTTCTGGATACGGGTATGCGCGCTTCCGAATTGTGCGGACTGCGGCTCTCTGACGTGCATGATCGCTACGTTAAGGTGTTTGGCAAGGGGCGCAAAGAGCGGGAGATCGGCTTGCATCCAGAGGTGGGCAAGCTACTCTGGAAGTACATCCACAAGTACCGTAGGCCTGCCGATGAGGCGGAAACGGCGGTCTTCATCGGTCGCACCGGCGAACCTCTCCAGTATGGCGGCGTCAAGTCGATACTGGAAGATGTGAAGAGGAAAAGCGGCCTGGAAGGGGTGCGCGTCTCGGCTCACACGTTCCGTCACACCTTCGCCAAGTATTACTTGCAGCGCGGCGGTGAGGTGTTCAAGCTCTCGCGTGAGATGGGGCACAGCACCGTCCAGGTCACAGAGCTTTACCTGAAGGACTTCCGCAGCTCGGAGGCGCGCAAGGAACATACAGAGTTCTCACCCATTGGTGAGCTTAACCTGAGAGGCAAGAAGGGGCAGCGCAAAGGGAAGAAGGAGGGGAAGTAGGCGGCGTAGAAAAACTAAAAAGGTGGCCTGGAGGTCAGGAGAGATTACGGTCTCCTGACCCACAGGTGTTTTTGGAGGTCAGGAGACTTTAGAAAAAATGGGCAAAAAAAGGCTCTCCTGACTCGTATTTTCAGGAGAGCTTAGCCGTGCAAAGTGGCTTATTAACTGGCTTGAGAAACCTGATGGGGCGAGAGGGACTCGAACCCTCACGACCTCGCGGTCAGGAGATTTTAAGTCTCCAGTGTCTACCATTTCACCATCGCCCCGCGTGGGAAGTGTCTTCGGCATGAT